>VFQT010001407.1_pt1 | contig 29147 bp, 33 predicted proteins | sample 3512381 | NCBI WGS metagenome assembly VFQT01 (sample SAMN10412376, study PRJNA504923) | tailings metagenome | isolation source: Relicate 2 Philex TSF3 active mining site | place: Philippines: Tuba, Benguet | collected 2017-08-29
GGGCGGTGGATCACCTCGCGCACCTTGTCGAGCATGGCCTGGGGCATGCCGATGTTCTCGAGGCCGAGGATTCCGCTGCCCTGGTTCAGCAGGCGCATCACGATGGATTCGCCGTACTGGGTCGGCATTGTCGAAATACGCACGTCCACCGCGGCGTTGCGGACCTTGACGTTGAAGCGCCCGTCCTGCGGCATGCGCTTCTCGGCAATGTCGAGGCCCGACATCAGCTTGAGCCGCAGCACCACGGCCGAGGCGATCTTGCTGTCGGCCTCGGTCTGCAGGTGCAGCACGCCGTCGATGCGGAAACGGATCTGCAGCCGGCGCTCCTGCGGCTCGATGTGGATGTCCGAGGCCCGCGCCTGGGTGGCGTCCTCGAACACGGTCTGCAGCAGCTTGACCACCGGCGCTTCCTCGAGCCCGGGGGTCGTCGCCAGTGCGGCGAAATCGACGGCGCCCGAGTCGCCGATCTCGGCCTGCAGTTCCTGGGCAAGGCCGGTGATCTCCTCGGTGCGGCGGTAGCTGCGGTCGATGGTGCGCAGCAGTTCGGTTTCGGTGACCACCGCAAGATCGATGTCGCGCTTGAGGATGCGCGCGACATCGTCATAGGCCGCGAGGTCGGTCGGGTCGGCCATGCCGACGAGATAGGCGGAGCCGCGGTCCTCAAGCACCATCGCACGGAAACGGCGCGCCTGCGTCTCGGGCAGGCGCGACACCACGTCGCGCTTGATGTTGTAGTGTTTGAGGTCGATGTAGTCGGCGCCCAGCTGGCGGGCAAGCGCCTTGGAGATCTGCTCTTCGGTGATGAAGCCGCGCTCGATGAACACGCGGCCGAGGCGGCGCCCGGTCTTTTTCTGCTCCTCGAGGGCTGCCTTCAGCTGTTCCTCGGTGAGCAGCTTCTGCTGCACCAGGATCTCGCCCAGCCGGATTTTTTCGGGACGCCCCATACGGTTTTCGCTCAAAATGGCGCGGAACGGCCTGCAGGCGCACAGCCGCAGGCAGTTGCCCGCATCCGTACAAACCGTGCAGTGTGCCCAAGCCTGCGCATGTTATTGATAATTAAGGATATCCCCTTCCGGCCCCGGTGACAACCGAGAAACCGCCGCTACAGCATCCATCACCATGCTCAACATCGTGCTCTATGAACCCGAGATCGCGCCGAACACCGGCAATGTGATCCGCCTTGCGGCCAACACCGGCTCGCGCCTGCACCTGGTGCGTCCGCTGGGCTATACGCTGAATGACCGCACGCTGGCGCGGGCCGGACTGGATTACCACGAACATGCCGAGATGCGCGTGCATGACGACTGGAATGCCTGCCTGCAGTACCTCGGTTCGCGCCGGATGTATGCGGTCACCACCCGCGGCAGCCGCCGCTATGACCAGGTGGCTTACACGGCCGGGGACGTGCTGGTTTTCGGCCCTGAAACCCGCGGACTGCCCGAGCCGGTACTGGCAGCCTTTCCGCAGGCGCATCGCCTGCGCCTGCCGATGCGCGAACACAGCCGCAGCCTGAACCTGGCCAATGCGGTGGCAGTGGTGGTGTACGAGGCCTGGCGCCAGGCCGGTTTCGACGGCGGCGCCTGACACGGCACCGGGCGGAGCGGCTAGCGCTGCTGCTCGGGCTTGGGGTTGCGCGACAGCAGTTCGCGCACCAGCGCGGATGCGCGTTGCGGCGCTGCGATGACGCTGCAGACGGCATCGACAATCGGCATCTCGATGCCGCAGGCACGAGCGCGGTGCTGCACTTCGGTCGCGGTGAACACGCCTTCGGCGACATGGCCCAGCCCGGCCTGGGCCTGCGCCACCGCTTCGCCGCGCGCAAGCGCCAGCCCGATGCGGCGGTTGCGCGACAGGTCGCCGGTGCAGGTCAGGATCAGGTCGCCCATGCCGGCCAGCCCCATGAAGGTTTCCGCACGCGCCCCCAGCGCGACGCCGAGGCGGGTCATCTCGGCAAGGCCGCGGGTCATCAGCGCGGCGCGGGCGTTGAGGCCGAGCCCGAGGCCGTCGCAGACCCCTGCGGCAATGGCCATGACATTTTTCACCGCGCCGCCGACCTCGACGCCGATGACGTCGTCGTGCGAATACACGCGCAGTGTCGGGCCGTGCAGCGCCTGTGCCAGGGAGACCGCGCAGTCCCGGTCGGTCGAAGCCAGGGTCAGCGCCGTGGGCAGTCCGGCGGCGACTTCCTGCGCGAAGCTCGGCCCCGACAGCACCGCGCAGCGCCCAGCGCCGACTTCCTGCGCATGCACCTCGTGCGGCAGGCGGGCATCGGGCCGTTCGAAGCCCTTGCACAGCCAGATCACCGGCAGCTCGCGCGCTGCAGGCCGGATCTGCCGCAGCAGCGGGCGCAGTCCGGCGACGGTCACCGCAACGATCAGGCAGTCGCGGCCGGCCAGCGCAGCCGGAAGATCCGCCTCCACGGCAAGGTTTTCGGGCAAGGCATGCCCGGGAAGATAGCGCTCGTTGACGCGACTGCGCCGCATCGCATAGACCTGCTGCGGATCACGCGCCCACAGGGTCACGGCGTGGGCGGCGCTGAGATTGATGCCGAGGGCCGTGCCCCAGGCGCCAGCGCCGAGGATGGCAATGTTCAACGCCAGGCTCCGCGGCGCATACCAACCTGCCGCAACTCAGCCACCCCAGACATCGGCGACGCGCAGATAACCTTCCGCGCCGTCGCGATGCCGGACATGGATCCAGTTGCCGGCCTGGGCGTCGACCACGTCAAGGAGCACATCGCGACGGAATTCGGCGACGGCTGGCGCGTCGTCCGCCGGTTTCTGCCGCAGTACGGCCAGCTGTGCGCGAACCATCACGGTGCGCGCGACATCGAGCGTCCGCGTCTCGGCCCAGGACAATGCCCCGGCGGCATCGCGCACCTTGACCCAGCCCTCGACCTGCACGACGACTTCAAGCGGATAACCGCGGTTGACGATGTATAGTTTTCGCGCCTTCACCGATGGCGCATCGTAAAGTACGACCGCGGGCTCGGCCGCCGAACGGAACTCGGCGGCAGCGGCAGGCCAGATGCCCAGCGCAAGAACCAGCACCAGCGCGAATGCATCGGGCAGGCGGCGCATAGCTGCGAAATCAGTTGGCGGCACCAGCCGGCGCAGCCTGTTCCTGCTGCATCTGGCGCAGCCGTTCCTGGTAGGCGGCGTCGAAGCTCATGTGCTGGAGTACCACCGGCGGGAAGCCCGCCCGGGTGAGCAGGCTGGCCACGGTTTCGCGGGCATAGGGAAGCAGCGTGTTCGGGCAGAGCACGCCAAGCACCGCGTCCACTTCCGCGGCCGGCAGGTTGAGTATCCGGAAGATCCCGGCCTGCGCGACTTCGACCAGAAACGCCGTCTTGTCGCCGAGTTTGGCGGTGACGGTGACCGTCAGCACCGCCTCGTAGAGGCCGGCCTGTTCCAGCGCGGCAGCGCCGTTGTGGACGCTGATCTCGATCTGGGGATTGTCGAGCTGCAGGAACACCTGCGGCGCATTGGGAATTTCTAGGGACAGATCCTTGACGTAGATCTTTTCGATGCCGAACTGGGGTTGCTGCTCTTCGCTCATTGCAGGGGTTCCTGTGGAATATTCAGGCGGCCAGCAGCGGATCGAGGCCGCCGGCACGGTCAAGGGCGGCGAGGTCGTCGTAGCCGCCGACGTGGGTGTCGCCGATGTAGATCTGCGGCACCGTGCGGCGCCCGGTCTTCTCCATCATCTCGGCGCGCAGCGCCGGATCGGTGTCAATGCGGAGCTTGTCGATGTCGGCAACGCCCTTGCTGCGCAGCAGGCGCTCGGCCATCTGGCAATACGGGCACACCGCGGTGGAATACATGCGAACCTTGGCCATCAGACTACTCCGTTACTGTTTCACTTTTTCTGCAGCGGCATGCCGGCCTGTTCCCAGGCGCCAATGCCGCCGCTCAGATTGACTGCCTGCGCGAAGCCGTTGCCGCGCAGCAGCCTGACCACCGAGCCGGAGCGCATGCCGCTGCGGCAGGTCAGGATCAGCGGACGGTCCTTGTACTTTTCCAGCTCCTTCATTCGTTCGGCAATCTGGCGCTCCGGGATGTGTTTGGCACCGGAGACATGGCCGGCATCGAACTCGCCCTGGTCGCGCACGTCGATCACCACCGCGTCCTTGCGGTTGATCAACTGCACCGCCTCGAAGGCGCTGACCTCGCTGCCCGCCCGGAACGGACGCATCAGCAGCGGCCACAGCAGCAGCGCGCCGCTGGCAATGGCCCCGCCGAACAGCATCATGTTGAAAGGACTTTTCTGCAGGTAAACGAAAAAGGATTCCATCGAAACTCGATTCAGGGGTGCCCGGTGGCGCGAAGAGGTGCAGATTCTAGCAGAGGCCGGATGCGGGCCGGCTGGGAGGCCGCAAGGCGCGCAAGGTCTTCAAGGTATTCCGGGGGAGGCACGGGGTAGGCGTGCCGCGCCTGTGCCAGCAGCGACCGGGCTTCCGGCAGGCGGTCGGCCAGCGCCAGCAGCAGTACCTGGCGATACACCAGCGACACCTCGGGCACGTAGCGCAACGCCCGGCTGTTCACATACAGCTGCCGGTCGAGTCCGGCTTCGTTGAGCGATATCGAAAACGCGGTGGCCACCTCGACATAGGGCCGCAGCAGCGGATTGCGGTGCAATCTCATCATCAGGGCGGGCAATTCGTTCCGGTCCACGGTCCCGGGGCGCGCCCGGAAAACCGCCTCGAACCCGCGATAATCGAGCCAGACCGACGCCAGGTTGAAAATCGCCATGCACAACGCGGCCGCCACGATCCAGCGCCAGCGCGCCCCCAGCCGCAGACGGTGCGCGCGCAGCGGCAGCAGCCCCAGCAACAGGGCGGCAATGCCCAGAAAATAGGCGTACCACAACGGGTATTCCAGCAGGCTGTGCAACAGGAGTGCTGCGGCAAGAGCGGGAACCAGCCAGCGTTCCGGTCGGGGGCCCGCAGGGACTGCGGCCGGCCACAGGGCCACGGCAAGCGGCACCGTCACGCAGGCCAGTCCGATCCATCCGGTCTCGGCCAGCAGGTGCAGCACCAGATTGTGCGGATTCTGGTAGAGCTGGTAGGCGGCCTCCGGAAATTGCACGCCCGACATTTCGAAAAAACGCAGGCCGAACATGCCCCAGCCGGCGCCGGCCATGGGCTCCGAGGTGAACAGCAACCATGCGGCCTGCCACAGCCGGATGCGGTCGGCAATGCTGGCCGTAGCCGTGATGAACCGTTCCAGCGCAGTCACGCTCTGCCGTCCGTCGTGGCCGAACAAACCGGCATCGACCGCGACCTGCATCAGGAAATAAGCAGCGAGGTAAAGGCCGGTCAGCCACAGCAAGCGCGTTGCGTCCCTGCCCGGTTCGCGCGAGCGCACCCAGGCGGCCAGTGCAAACGCCGCGAGCATATACAGCGCCGCAGCGCGCGACCCCGACAATCCGAGGACAAACAGCATCGGCAACGCGGCCATCGCGGTCACCGCGGACCCCACACGGCCCCGCGCATGCAGCCAGGCCAGCGACAGCAGGCCCAGCACGGTATAGGTCGCGAAGTGGTTGGCCTGCGCCAGATTGCCGAAAATCGCCGCACTGGTGGTGCGGAGAACCACATGGTCCAGCAGGGTTGGCCACTGCAGGTGCTGGATCACGCCAACCATCGCGCTGGCCAGTGCGCCGCAAACCATCCCCGCCGCCATGCTGCCGCACAGCTTGTGGGCCCCGCACTCGCGCAGCAGCGCCCGCGCGGCAACAATCAGCAGCGATGCCCAGACCAGATACAGCGCGGATGCCAGCGCCGAGCCGAAATAGGGCGAGCGCCCGAGCAGGCCATGGCCGAACAGCAGCAAGGCCAGCGCCAGGGGAGACAGCGCCGCCCAGGGCAGTTCCGCGGCATTCCAGGCGCGCCGGCCAAGCAGCACCGCAATGACACCCGCCCCGAACACGAGCGCCAGCCATTCGGAGTAAAAAGCCGTCAGCGGATAGCGGTGAACGGGCTGGACAAAGGGCAAGGCGCACATCAGCGCGGCACAGAGCAGACTGAAGCGTGCAGCCAGGGACGGAGATGGATCCGTCACTGAAACCATGGACATGCGCCGGGTGAGGTCCACCGCACGGCGCGGGCGAAACAGGACGCGGCGTTCAGTCGTCGGCGCCGCAGAACACTTCGCGCATCATGCCGATCAGCGCCAGCGTCCGTTCATCGCCGATCCGGTAGAACACGCGGTTGGCATCCTTGCGGGTGCGCAGCACGCCCTTCTCGCGCAGGATGGCGAGATGCTGGGAGATGTTGCTCTGCGAGGTGCCGACGCAATCGACGATTTCCTGCACGCTGACCTCCTCGTCACCCAGCACGCAGAGGATCTTCAGGCGCAGCGGATGGGCCATGGCCTTCAGCGCGCGCGAGGCCTGGTCAATGTGTTCCTGCTTGTCCAGCAATTGTTCACGCAGCGCGACAACGTCAGTCATGGAATTTACTCGCACGGGGTCAGGATTCTCGTCAAAGTCTTCAAGGCCGATCGCACAATTGGGGGACACAATTACCGGAAGTACCCGGATTGTTGAAATCAATTAGAATTATACTTTAACACGATATGCAAAAAAAATCATTGAAATCATGAAGATAACGCCAGCTCTGCTGATCATCCTCGACGGCTTCGGCCACCGTGAGGCCTGCGAAGACAATGCCATCTGCCAGGCCCGCAAGCCGCACTGGAACGTGCTCTGGAAAACCTGCCCGCACACCATCATCGACGCCTCCGAGAAATGGGTGGGCCTTCCCGCGCAGCAGATGGGCAACTCCGAGGTCGGCCACATGAACATCGGCGCCGGCCGGGTGGTCTACCAGGACTACACCAAGATCGAGCGCGCGATCGAGACCGGCGAGTTCGCCTCCAATCCCGTGCTCGGCACGCTGATCAGGACCGCCGGGAACGGCACGCTGCATGTGCTGGGCCTGCTTTCGCCCGGCGGCGTGCACAGTCATGAATCGCAGATCCATGCACTGCTCGACCTCGCCGCCCGGGGCGGCGCGAAAAACATCTGCGTCCACGCCTTCCTCGACGGTCGCGACACGCCGCCGCAGAGCGCCGAAGCCTCGCTGAAGGCGCTCGGGGAGAAATGCAGGGCACTGGGCAACGCGCGCATCGCATCGGTCTGCGGGCGTTATTTCGCGATGGACCGCGACCAGCGCTGGGACCGCGTGCAGGCCGCCTACGAACTCATCACATCCGGCAAAGGGCTCCATGTCGCGGCGGATGCCGTCGCCGCCCTGCAAGCGGCATATGCACGCGGCGAAACCGACGAGTTCGTGAAGGCCACGGCCATCGTGCCTCCTGGCGCGCAGCCGGTGCGGATGGCGGACGGCGATGCCGCGATCTTCATGAACTTCCGCGCCGACCGCGCGCGCCAGCTCACGGCCGCACTCACCGACCCCGCATTCGACGGCTTTGCCAGGAAGCGGGTGCCCAGACTCGGCTACTACTGCACCCTTACCAGCTACGGTGAAGACTTCGCGCACATCCCGGCCGCGTTCGGGCCGCAGCAGATCCGCGACGGCTTCGGCGAATACCTCTCCGCCAGGGGACTGCGCCAGCTGCGCATCGCCGAAACCGAGAAATACGCGCACGTCACCTATTTCTTCAATGGCGGTGTCGAAACGCCGTATCCCGGCGAGGACAGGATCATGGTGCCTTCGCCCAAGGTCGCGACCTACGACCTGCAGCCGGAGATGAGCGCGCGGGAAGTGACCGACAAACTGGTCGCCGCGATACGCTCGCGGCAGTATGACGCGATCATCTGCAACTTCGCCAACGGCGACATGGTCGGCCACACCGGCAACCTCGCCGCCGCCACGCGGGCCATCGAGGTGCTGGACGAGTGCATCGGCCGCGCCGTCGAGGCCATGCGCGAAACCGGAGGCGAAGTGCTGATCACCGCTGACCACGGCAACGCCGAGACGATGCGCGACGAGGAATCCAGCCAGCCGCATACCGCCCACACCCTGAATCTGGTGCCGCTGCTCTACATCGGCCGCAAGGCGCGCGTGGCCGAAGGCGGCGCATTGCAGGATGTCGCGCCGACCCTGCTGGCCATGATGGGGCTGCCGAAGCCCGAAGCGATGACCGGGCGCTCGCTGCTCGAATTTGCGTGACCGCCGGGGCGCACCTCACCGCACTGGCACTGTTCCTGGGGCTGTGCCTCGCGCCTGCAGGCGCCTCGGCGGCGGCCACCACCGCCACGCAGGCACATGATGAACTGCGCGAACTGCGCGGCCGGATTTCGGAATTGCAGAAGAAGCTGGCCGCCGCCGAGGAATCCAGGAGCGAGGCCTCGGATGCGCTGCGCGAATCAGAACAGGCGATTTCCGAGGCCAATCGCGAACTGCGCGACCTGAACCGCCAGGCCCGCGATTCCGGCGCAAGGCTCGCGGCACTGCGCAAAACATCCCGTGAAGCCGAAGCCAGCCTGGGTAAACAGCAGGCACTGCTGGGCCGCATGCTGCGCCGGCAATACCTGCAGGGCGAACCCGATGCGCTGCGGCTGGTCCTGGCCCGGGAGAATCCCAACGACATGGCGCGCCAGCTGCACTACCTCGCCCACGTCGCCCGCGCACGCGCGAAACTGGTCGGCGGCATGCGCAGGAATCTCGCCGAACTCGAGCGTCTGACCCGCGAAATTGCCGGTGAAGCCGAGGCCACGGCACGCATCGCCCGCGAGCAGGCGCTGCAGAAAAAAAGGCTGGAAAGCGAGAAGCGCTCCCGTGCCCAGGTTCTGACCAGGGTTTCGCGCGACATCCGCGCCCAGCAGCGGCAGATCCGGGTCATGCAAAGCAATGAAAACCGCCTGAGCCGGCTGATCGAGCAACTCGGGCGGCTGGTCCAGCAGCCGCAGCGCCCGCAGAAGCCGGCCGGGGGTGGACGGACACCCCGTCCGCGCAACGACGCGCTGCCGCGAGACGCCGGCGGCGACTTTTCAGCCCTGCGCGGTTCGCTGGCCCTGCCGGTGCGCGGGGAACTCGGAGGCCGTTTTGGCAGTCCACGTTCGGACGGCGGCATCACCTGGAAAGGCGTCTTCATCGCCGCGAAGAGCGGAGATGAGGTCAGGGCGGTTGCCGGAGGCCGTGTGGTCTATGCGGACTGGCTGCGGGGATTCGGCAACCTGATGATCATCGATCACGGCGACAGCTACATGACCCTGTATGCCAACGCCGAAGCATTGCTGAAGCAGGTGGGTGAAATCATCCGTGGCGGAGACACCATCGCCACCGTCGGCAACAGCGGCGGCAACACGGAATCGGGGCTATACTTTGAAATGAGGCATGCGGGGAAGCCTTTCGACCCGCTGACATGGGTCAGGTTGCGCTAGGAAATCACCACGGTCGCCGCGGGCGGCAGGAGTCTAAATGAGCAGCAAATTCAACAAGTTGGGGCTTGTCGTCGTCGGCGTGCTGATCGGCGTCGCGATCAGTCTGAATTACTCCGCCATCGCGCAGCGCGAAGCATCGGCCCTGCCGCTGCCGATCGAGGAACTGCGCGCCTTCACCGAGGTTTTCGGCCGCGTCAAAAGCGACTACGTCGAGCCGGTCGAGGACCGCAAGCTGATCACCGAGGCGATCAACGGCATGCTGACCGGGCTCGATCCGCATTCGGCCTACCTCGACCAGGAGGCCTTCAAGGAAATGCAGGTCGGCACCCAGGGCGAGTTTGGCGGCCTGGGCATCGAAGTCGGCATGGAAGACGGCTTTGTGCGCGTGGTTTCGCCGATCGACGATTCGCCCGCGTCGCGCGCCGGCATCAAGGCCGGCGACCTGATCGTCAAGCTCGACGACACCGCGGTGCGCGGCATGACCCTGAACGACGCGGTCAAGCGCATGCGCGGCAAGCCCAACACACAGATCGTGCTGACCATCGTGCGCAAGGGAGAACCCAAGCCGATCGTGGTCACCCTGACGCGCGCCGTGATCAAGATCCAGAGCGTCAAGTCCAAGCTGCTGGAGCCCGGCTACGCCTACGTGCGCGTGTCGCAGTTCCAGGAACACACCGGGGACACGCTGGCGCGCGCGATCGAGCGCATGTTCAAGGAAAACCAGGGCGCAATGAAGGGTCTGGTGCTGGATCTGCGCAACGATCCGGGTGGCCTGCTCAACGGTGCCGTCGCTGTCTCGGCCGCCTTCCTGCCGAAAGACGCGCTGGTGGTCTACACCGACGGCCGCACCGAAGACGCGAAGATGAAGCTCAACGCCAGGCCCGAGCACTATGTGCGCGGCCGCAACAAGGAGGACTTTCTCAAGCGGCTGCCCCCCGAAGTCAAGAAGGTGCCGATGGTCGTGCTGGTGAACGGCGGCTCCGCGTCGGCCTCGGAAATCGTCGCCGGCGCCCTGCAGGATCACGGGCGTGCGGTGATCATGGGGCAGCAGACCTTCGGCAAGGGCTCGGTGCAGACAATCCTGCCGCTGGGCAACAACACCGCGATCAAGCTGACCACGGCGCGTTACTACACGCCCAAGGGCCGCTCGATCCAGGCCAAGGGCATCACGCCTGACATCCCGCTCGACGACGGCGCCGGCGACCGCACCGCGCTCAAGTTGCGGGAAGCCGACCTCACCAAGCACCTCGGCGAAGCCGCCGCAGCCGAAAAGCCTGCAGACAAGGCCGAAGCCGCGGCGATCGCCGCGCAGAAATACAACTTCACGCCGGCGGCACGGCCCAAGGATGTGGACGAGAAAACGCTGCGCCCGGAGCCGGGCCAGATCGTTTCACCCAACGACTATGAACTCAACCAGGCGCTGGCTTTCCTGAAAAGCCGCGGCGGCGCGAAGGTCAACTGAGCGCTGGATCAGGAGATGCGACGCCCGGCCCGGCCGGGCGTTGTCGTTTTGGCCACAGGCAACGGGACCGGCACCATGGACGACGAACAACTGCTGCGCTACAGCCGGCACATCCTGCTTCCGGAAATCGGCATCGAGGGGCAACAGCGCCTGCTCGACGCGCACGCGCTGCTGATCGGCGCCGGCGGACTGGGCTCGCCCGCCGCGCTGTACCTCGCCTCCGCCGGCGTCGGCACGCTGACCGTCTGCGACGGCGACGCCGTGGACCTGACCAACCTCCAGCGCCAGATCGTGCACCGCGAATCGGCGGTTGGCCGCGCCAAGGTCGAATCGGCGCGCGACACGCTGCTTGCGATCAATCCCCGCATCCGCATCAACCCCGTCCATGAGCGCGTCGCCGGCAGCCGGCTGGCAGAGCTGGTGGCCGCGGCCGACGTTGTCCTGGACGGCAGCGACAACTTCGCGACACGGCATGCCGTCAACCGCGCCTGCGTCGCTGCACGCAAGCCGCTGGTATCGGGAGCCGGCATCCGCTTCGACGGCCAGCTCGCGGTGTTTGATCTGCGCCGCGCGGACTCGCCCTGCTATGCCTGCCTGTTTCCGGAATCCGGCGAAACCGAGGAGATGCGCTGCGCGGTGATGGGCGTGTTCGCGCCGCTGGTAGGCATCATCGGGGCGATGCAGGCCGCCGAAACGCTGAAAATCCTGTCCGGAACCGGCGAGTCGCTGGACGGCCGCCTGCTGCTGCTCGATGCGCTGAACATGGATGTGCGCACCGTGAAGCTGCAGCGCGATCCGGGCTGCGCGGTGTGCGGCGGGCGATAGCCGTCGCCGCACGCCAGCGGCATCAGGTCATATCCAGCGAATCTGAAGCCTGCGGCGCGGTTTCGGCCGCCAGGGTTTCCCGCGAGGGCGTGGTCGTCTCGCCGCTGATCAGATGCTCCAGTTCCCGGGCGACGCGCTCGAGATCAGGCGGATTGCGTCCGAGCATCTGCAGCAACAACCGCGACGGAAAATCCGCCAGCGTTTCCGCGTGGTTGGAACGGATGCGCGAGGCGGTTTCCAGGGTTGGCCGCACGTGCGTGAACTTGAAACCGGCCTTCATGTTCTCGATCGAATCGACCACGGCGAGCTGGGACCGGGCCACGCCGAGCATCAATTGCGCCAGGTGTTTGCTTGTGATTTGCGTCATGACAGGGTCTCCGGTGGCAACAAGATTCAGGCGATCATGCCGGCGGTCAGCTGCTTCCACTGCAACTGCCAGAATTCCGCCGGATCGCGGCGAAATCCGCTCTTGGCGTACTGGTGCCAGCGGCCGGCGACAAAACTCATCAGGGCGTTGGCTTCCGCAGCGGGCTCGACGTCGGCCGCGATCTCGCCGCGGGTCGCCGCGAAGCGCAGCGCCTGCTTCAGCGCGGCCTCGAGCCGGTCATGGATCTGGTTGATCCGCGCCTGCAGCAAGTCGTCCTCGGTGACCAGCGCATCGCCGATCAGCACCCGCGTCATGCCGCGGTTTTTCTGCGCGAAACCGAGCAGCATGCCGATGATGGCCTCGACCTGGCGCAGGCCGCTTTGCTCGTCGCTGGTGATCCTGTTGATCAGCGTGAACAGCGTGTCCTCGACAAAGTCGATCAGCCCGGCAAACATGTCGGCCTTGCCCCTGAAATGCCGGTAGAGCGCCGCCTCGGAGACGCCAATGCGTGCGGCAAGCGCAGCAGTGGTGATGCGCTCAGCCGAGGGTCCCTCAAGCATCTGGGCGAGGGTCTGCAGGATCTGGGTCTTGCGTTCTCCGCTGCGTGCCATGCCGTCCTCAGTACAGTGATGCCGCTTGGTTGGAAAGCGCCGTGATGGCGGGTATGCGCAGGTCGACAAACCCGGGCGCGCGTTCCGCCTGCGCCACCCAGACCGTCTTCATGCCCAGCCGCTTGGCGGTGCGCAGGTTTTCCAGCGAGTCCTCGACCATGATACAGCGCCGCGGCCGCAGGTGATGCGCGCGGCACAAACGCAGGAAACCGTAGGCGTCCGGCTTGGGCCGGAAGCGCACGCTTTCGATCGAAAACACCGCATGGAACAGGTCGCTGATGCCAAGCACCCGCAGAACGGCCCGCGCGTAATGCACCGGCGCATTGGAAAACACGTATTTGCGCCCGCGCAGCCGCCGCAACACTTGGCGCAGTCCCGGTTCCTGCACAACCATGCGCGGCAGGTCCGGGAACTGGTGGGTGTGCCAGAGAAAGTGCGCGGGATCCGTGCCGTGGTGCCGGATCAGGCCGAGCAGCGTCGCGCCGTATCGCTGCCAGTAATCCCGCCGCAGCGCGCCGGCGGCCGCCTCGTCGAGATCCAGATGGCGCTGCAGGTAGGCCGTCATCGCTCGGTTGATGTGCGGAAAAATGTGCGGTGTCGCATTGTGCAGCGTGTTGTCGAGGTCAAAAATCCACGCAGCATTGCCGGACATGGCGACTGATCCCGGCGTCAGCGCCGCTTGATCAGCGTGCCCACGCCTTCGTCGGTGAGTATCTCGAGCAGGAGCGCGTGTTCGACGCGGCCGTCGATGATGTGGCAGGTGTTGACGCCGTTTTTCACGGCATCCAGCGCCGAGCCGATCTTCGGCAGCATGCCGCCGTGGATGGTGCCGTCCGCGAACAGCTCATCGACCTTGCGCGCGGTGAGCCCGGTCAACAGCTTGCCGTCCTTGTCGAGCACGCCCGCGGTATTGGTCAGCACGATCAGTTTTTCCGCCTTGAGGATTTCGGCGACCTTGCCGGCGACAAGATCGGCGTTGATGTTGTACGACTCGCCGTTGGCGCCAACGCCGACCGGCGCGATCACCGGGATGAAATCCTGGGTATGCAGCAGGTTGACGATCGCCGGATCGATGCTTTCGACTTCACCGACCTGGCCGATGTCGACCAGTTCGTCACTGCCGGCGGCGCCGCGCACCTTGAGCTTCTTGGCGCGGATGAACCCGCCATCCTTGCCGGTCAGACCGACGGCCTTGCCGCCGCAGCGGTTGATCAGGTTGACGATGTCCTTGTTGACCTGGCCGCCCAGTACCATCTCGACCACATCCATGGTCTCGGCATCGGTGACGCGCATCCCCTGGATGAACTCGCCTTTCTTGCCGACGCGTTTCAACAGGTCATCGATCTGCGGGCCGCCGCCGTGCACGATCACCGGATTCATGCCCACCACCTTCAGCAGCACCACATCGCGGGCAAACCCCTCCTTCAGCGCCGGATCGGTCATCGCATTGCCGCCGTATTTGACGACAATGGTCTTGCCGTGGAAGCGCTGGATGTAGGGCAAAGCTTCGGCGAGGGTCTTGGCTTTGCTGGCGGCGGTGGAGGCGGACAGTGGCATGGCGGGTAATGGCGAAGTCGGTGGGCGCGGGAAAATGTGAGGGTTCACTCATTCTACCCGAGCCAAAAAAGGGCGGCAGGTCTTTCGACCTGCCGCCCTGCGGCGTGCGCCGGGGTTGTCGCCCGGGTGTGCCGCCGGGGGTTGCGTCGCTCAGTTGATGGTCAGGCGCCTGCTGCTGGCCGCCGCTTTTTTCGGCAGCGTCAGCTCCAGAACCCCGTCCGCATATTTGGCGACCGCCTTGTCCTGGTCGACGGCCTGGCCGAGCGCGAATGCCCGGTAAACCTTGCCGTAGTAACGCTCGGCACGCAACACGCGCTCGCCTTCCTTCACCTCGCGCTCGTTGCGGGTTTCCGCGCTGATCGCGATTTGCTCGTTTTCAATGGTGACGTGGATGTCATCCTTCTTCACGCCAGGAATTTCGGCATGCACCGTGTAGGCGTTTTCGTCTTCGCGAACGTCAATGCGGATCGCCTGGGCGGCAGGCTGGTGGCCCTCGAACGCCATCGGCCGCACAAAAAATCCGCGCAGCAGTTCATCGAAGGAATCGTCAAACGGATTGAAGCGGGTAACATTCGCCATGGTGATCTCCTTGTATGGGTGTGGCGCCCTGCGCCGATGCCTGAAATATGGGTGGCGGCACCGCGTTTTCAAGGGTGGCCGTGCCGTGTGCCGCGGTAAATATATAAGTAATTGTTTTTAAAGGTATTTTGTTGAGCCTCGGTGATCCGGAACTCGAGCGCGAACGGCCATATCTGCTGCGCTTTGCACAGCTGCAATTGCGCAACCCTGCCGCCGCCGAAGACGCCGTGCAGGAAACGCTGCTCGCCGCCATCGAGGGCCGCAGTCGCTTTTCCGGCCGCTCGTCCCTGCGCACCTGGCTGACCGGCATTCTCAAGCACAAGATCATCGACCACCTGCGGCGCAGCGGCCGGGAGCAGCCGCTGGCGGGTGCGGAGGACGAGCGCAGTGAAGCCGATGCCATCGATGCCCTGTTCGCGGCTGACGGCCACTGGAGGGATTCCCCTTCGGACTGGGGCAATCCCGCGGCCACGCTGGAAAACGACCGCTTCTGGGCCGCCTTCGAGTTGTGCCTGAGCCGGCTGCCCGAACGCACCGGCCGCGTCTTCACCATGCGCGAGGTCATGGAAATGTCCACCGAGGAGATCTGTCAGGAACTGGGCATCACGCCGACCAATTGCTGGGTCATGCTGCATCGTGCGCGCCTGACCCTGCGCGAGTGCCTGCAACTGACCTGGTTTGACGGACAAGCCCGATGATCGCCTCCTGCAAAAAAGCCTCGATGCTGCTGTCGCAGGCCCAGGACCGGCCGCTGCAGCTTGCAGAACGTCTGCAGCTGCATGGCCATCTGATGATCTGCAATCGCTGCCGAAACGTCAGCCACCACATCGAATTCCTGCGCACCGCAGTACGCCGCTACCGCGACGGCGCGTGAGCCGGGCCCCGTCCGGCGACCGCCGGAACCAAACTGCGACGGCCGCGGTCACTCTCCTGTCCGCCGGCCTCTGGGACCGGGGCGACCCTTCGTTATAATCCGGCTTTTTCCGCACATGAACCGTTTCCTCTCCCGCACGCTTTCCCGCCTGCTGCCGGCCATCGCTAGCTGCTGCATCACACTGGCCTCCTGGGCGCAGCTGGCGCCCCCAGCCGCGCCCGCTGTCGAGGCGCGCGCCTGGCTGCTGCTCGATTTCAACAGCGGGCAGGTGCTGGCCAGTCACAACGCGAACGAGCGTTTCGAGCCGGCGTCGCTGACCAAGCTGATGACCGCCTACCTCGCCTTCGGTGCACTGAAGCAGAAGTCGCTGAAGCCCGACCAAACCGTCCCGGTCTCGACGCGCGCCTGGAAATCGGAGGGTTCGCGCATGTTCATCGAGCCGAACCGGCCTGTGACCGTCGACGAGCTGCTGCGCGGCATGATCATCCAGTCGGGCAACGACGCCAGCGTCGCGCTGGCCGAAGCCATCGGCGGCAGCGAGGATGTCTTCGCGCAGATGATGAACCGCGAGGCCAAACGCCTCGGCCTCGCCAACACCAATTTCGCCAACGCCACCGGCCTGCCCAGCCCGCAGCTGTATTCGTCGGCGCAGGACCTGGCGCAGCTGGTGGTCGCGCTGATCCGCGATTACCCCGAGCACTATGCGCTGTACTCCCAGAAGGAGTTCCGCTACAACAACATCACCCAGGCCAACCGCAACCGGCTGCTGTGGCTCGACCCGACGGTCGATGGCGTCAAGACCGGATTCACCGACAACGCCGGCTACTGCCTGATCACCTCGGCGCGCCGCGGCGACCGCCGCCTGGTGTCGGTCGTGCTCGGCACCGCATCCGAAAGCGCGCGCGCCACCGAGAGCCAGAAACTGCTGAACTGGGGCTTCCAGTTCTATGACAGCGTACGCCTCTACGCGCGCAACCAGACAGTGACCCAGCTGCGGGTGTGGAAGGGTGCTTCGGACATGCTCAAGGCCGGGTTCACCAGCGACCTCTACCTCGCCTTGCCCAAGGGCCAGACCGACAGGCTCAAGGCCACGGTCGAAAGCCTGCAGCCTCTGCTAGCACCCGTTGCCCCGGGCCAGCGCGTCGCGACCCTGAAGCTCGAAATCGACGGCAAGCCTTACCGCGAACTGCCGGTGGTCGCGCTGGAAGCCGTGCCCGTCGCGGGCATTTTCGGCCGGGCCTGGGATTCGCTGCGGCTGCTGTTCAAGTAGGCCATCCGGCTTAAACTTCACCCTTCATCGCCACCACCACGGAAAGCCCATGACCGACATCGTCTACCTGAACGGCAAATTCATGCCCATCGAGGAAGCCTACATCCCGGTACTCGACCGCGGCTTCATTTTCGGCGACGGCGTCTACGAGGTCATCCCGGTCTATTCGAAGCATCCGTTCCGGCTGGCCGAGCACCTGAAGCGCCTGCAGTACAGCCTGGACAAGATCCGCATCCCCAACCCGCACAGCGATGCGGAATGGACGCAGCTCGTCAACGAGATGGTCCAGCGCAACAGCGGCGACGACCAGTCGGTCTACCTGCAGATTACCCGCGGCGTCGCCAAGCGCGACCATGCCTTTCCGAGGGGCGTGACCCCGACGGTCTTCCTGATGAGCAACCCGCTGGTGACACCCGCGCCGGCGCTGGTCGAATCCGGCGTCGCCTGCATCACCGCGCAGGACTACCGCTGGCTCAACTGCGACATCAAGTCGGTGTCACTCCTCGGCAACTGCCTGCTGCGCCAGCTGTCGGCCGATGTCGGCGCCACCGAAACCATCCTGTTCCGCGACGGCAAACTGACCGAAGCCTCTTCGAGCAACGTGTTCGTGGTAAAGAACGGCGTGCTGCTGACGCCGCCGAAGGACAACTTCGTGCTGCCCGGCATCACCTACGACGTGGTCCTTGAAATCGCGCGCGCGCGCGAATTCGAAGTCGAGGTGCGCGCGGTCAGCGAAGCCGAGGTGCGCAGCGCCGACGAGATCTGGGTGACCTCGTCGACCAAGGAAGTGCTCGCGGTGACCACGCTCGACGGCAAACCGGTCGGCGACGGACGTCCCGGCGCGCTGTTCCGGCGCATGCACGCGCTGTACCAGCAGTTCAAGCAGGACCACATGAGAAAAGCGGCGTGAACGCCGGCGCGCCCGGCGGCGAAGCGCCGTCACTGATCGAGTATCCGAGCGATTTCCCGCTGAAGATCCTCGGCCACACCCAACCCGGCTTCGCGCAGGCCATCCTCGCAGTCGTCAAGAAGCATGCGCCGGACTTCGAGGACGCCACGCTGGCGATGAAAACCAGCAAGAAGGGCAAATACCTGAGCGTCACCTGCGTGATCCGCGCCACCTCGCGCGAGCAGCTCGACGCGCTCTACCAGGAACTCTGCGACCACCCGATGGTGGTCATGGTGCTGTAGCCGCCTCCAGCTTCGCGAGCTGGCGGTCATGCCGGCGGCCGAGCAGCCATTGCGCGGCAACCGCCCCCACCAGGGCGAGGAACATGTCCCACTGGGTATCCCAGACGTCACCCTGGGTGGCAAGAAACTCGTCGGCCTGCGCGCCGATCAGCAGCGCCGCCCACCATTCGACCAGTTCATAGAACGCGCTGATCGCGAGGCAAACGCAGCACACCAGGAAAAACAGCAGCTTGCGGCCGCCGATGCAAAACACGCGCAGCAGCAGCTCGCGCGCCACCATCGCCGGAACAAAGCCCTGGGCCAGGTGGCCGATGCGGTCATAGGGGTTGCGCGCGAAACCGAGCAGCTCCTGCAGCCAGTAACCGAATGGCGTCCGCGCGTAGGTGTAGGCGCCGCCATAGATCAGGATCAGGCCATGCAGCGCAATCAGCACGTACACGAGGGTGGTCAGCGGCAGGCGCCTGCGGGTCGCGACCAGGACCGGTGCCGCGATCAGCACCGGCAGCACTTCCATGAACCAGGTCAGCCGGTCGAAGGGGGCAATGCCCGAAACCAGCAGCGCCAGCGCCCAGGCCAGGCACAGCACCGCCACCGTTCGTGCCGACGCCTCCATGCTCCGGTTCAGGACTGTCCGCTCATTTCGGCAGCCTGCGCTGGCGCAGCACGCGCAGTTCCTCCGCGTATTCCTTGCTGAAGTCCGAGCCCGAGCCCGTCAGGTAATTGCGGAAATCGGCGCAGCCCTGCTCCATGCCGTCGCGCGGCTGCGCCAGCAGTTCATCACGCTCGCCGTTGCGGTATTCCAGGATCGTGCCTTCGTACTTGCCGATGTTGCGCAGGTATTCCTGCTGGTCCTTCGACGCGCCGCGGATCATCATCGTGAGCCGCGCGTCCAGTTCGGCGAGCAGCGCCTTGTGGCGGGCCTGCCAGGCCGCATAGGCCTTTTTGTTGGCCGCGGCCTGCGCCGGAAACGCCTGATCGCAGGCATCGCGCACCGCCAGCAGGCGCTGGTGGGCGAAATACACGCGGCTGAGATTGCTGCCGTAACTGCCGTCGCCTTCACCGGGTTTCTCGGCAGCTTCGGCGGCAAGGCCCGCCCCCGGCATCCACAACAACACCATCAGCATCAGGGTCACACCGGCAACATCCGCACGCACTGCAGCCTCCCGAACGTCCTATAATGAAGCGTCATTATCCCATCATTGCCGGCCTGCCCCGCCGGCCGCATCGTGTCCGACCTTTCCGTCCTCCCGGTTGCCACAGCCGCCGAACCGCCGGTCATCCGCCGGCTGGGCACGGTGCCGTACGCGCCGACCCTGGCACGCATGCGCGAATTCACGCTTGCCCGCGACAACAGCACCCGCGACGAGCTGTGGCTGCTGGAGCACCCGCCCGTCTACACCGCCGGCATCGCCGCCAAAACCGAACACTGGCCGCGCATCGACAACGGCATTCCCGTCGAACGCATCGACCGCGGCGGACAGATCACCTACCACGGCCCGGGGCAGCTGGTCGTCTATCTGCTGCTCGACCTGCGCCGGCGCGGGCTTTCGGTGCGGCCGCTGGTGCGGCGCATGGAACAGGCCGTGGTCGACCTGCTCGCAGGCTACGGCATCACGGCGCAGGGCCGGCCGGAGGCGCCTGGCGTCTACGTCGGCGCCGCCAAGGTCGCCGCGCTGGGCCTGCGCGTGCGCAACGGCTGCTGCTATCACGGCCTTGCCCTTAACGTTGATGCCGATCTCTCGCCCTTCCTCGCGATCAACCCCTGCGGCTACCCCGGGCTTGAAGTCACCCGCACGCTGGACCTCGGCATCCGTGACAGCAGGGAACGGATCGGCGAACGGCTGATCGAATGTCTACTCGAAAGACTGCAATGACCGCACCAGGCGAAAAACAGAAAGGCCAGGCCAAAACCGCGCGCATCCCGATCAAGGTGGTGCCGGCCACGCCGCTGAAAAAACCCGACTGGATCCGCGTGCGCCTCGGCAACAGCGCGCGTTTCCACGAAATCAAGGACATCCTGCGCGCGCAGAAGCTGCACACGGTGTGCGAGGAAGCCACCTGCCCCAACATCGGCGAATGCTTCGGCAAGGGCACCGCGACCTTCATGGTGCTCGGCGACCTGTGCACGCGGCGCTGCCCGTTCTGCGACGTCGGCCACGGCCGGCCGAAACCGCCGGACCCCGAGGAGCCGCGCCATCTCGCGGAAACGATTGCCGCGCTGAAACTGAAATACGTGGTCATCACCAGCGTCGACCGCGACGACCTGCGCGACGGCGGCGCGCAGCATTTCAAGGACTGCATCCGCGCGGTGCGCGAGCTGTCGCCTCAGACCCGGATCGAGATCCTGGTGCCGGATTTCCGCGGCCGCCTCGACATCGCGCTGGACATCCTGTCCGCCGGTCCGCCCGACGTGATGAACCACAATCTCGAAACCGTGCCGCGTCTGTATAAACAGGCGCGCCCGGGCTCCGACTACATGCACTCGCTGAAACTGCTGAAGGATTTCAAGGCGCGGTTCCCGCAGGTGCCGACCAAGTCGGGGCTGATGGTCGGCCTCGGCGAGACCGACGAGGAAATCCTGCAGACCATGCGCGACCTGCGCGCGCATGACGTCGACATGCTGACCATCGGCCAGTACCTGCAACCCTCGGCGCACCACCTGCCGGTGCTGCGTTACGTCGAACCCGCGACCTTCGACATGTATGCCGCCGAGGCGGAACGCATGGGCTTCAGCCACGCCGCGAGCGGGCCGCTGGTGCGCTCCTCGTACCACGCCGACCAGCAGGCGCACCAGGCCGGCGTGGTCTGAGCGCCGCTCAGGACCCGCCGAGCGCCGCTTCCAGCAGGCTGTGCAGGCTGGCGAAGTCCAGTTCGCCGACCAGGCGCGCCAACACCCGGCCCTGCCGGTCGATGACAAACGTCGTCGGTGTCAGCCGCACGTCGCCGAAAGCCTTCGCCAGCGCGCCCATCGGGTCGAGTGCCACCTTGAACGGCAAGCTGTTGCGCTCGACGTAATGCAGCACGTGATTCGGCGGATCGTGGCGCATCGCCACCGCAATGGTCTCGAAACCGCGATCGCGGTACTTGACGTAGGTTGCGGTGATACCCGGCATCTCCCGGACGCAGACGGCGCAGTCAGTCGCCCAGAAGTTGACCAGCACCACCTTGCCGGCCAGGCCGGCAGTGGTGATCTTCTCCCCCTGCAGCGAAACAAACGTCACCTCGGGCGCCGCAGGCCGCGGTTTAAGCCAAGCAAAAGCCGCAAGGCCTGCCACTGCAAACAGCACCACGGCTAAAATGGCGTTCCCGGTCCTGGTCATGTTTATACTGGGCTTGTCCGGCTTATCGTATTTATCGTGCTTGTCGTGCTTGTCGTGTTTTAATCGCGCCGGCCGGCGCGGCCAACCTGCGGAGAATCAGATCATGCTGCGTATTTTCGGAGTTGTGCTGTCGTTTGTCATGCTCGCGGGCACGGGCGCTCCGGCGCTGGCAGGCATCGCCGACCTGAGCAATGCCGATGCCGTCAGCGGCCTCAAGCAGGCGCTGAGTGACGGTTCCGCCGCGGCAGTCAAAATGCTCGGCCAGGACAACGGCTACTTCGGCAACGCCAAGGTCAAGATTCCTCTGCCGCCCAGCCTGCAGAAAATCGAAAGCGGCCTGCGCATGATGGGCATGAAAAAGCAGGCTGATGAGCTGGTGCTGTCAATGAACCGTGCCGCCGAGGCCGCGGCACCCGAGGCGAAACAGCTGCTGCTGGACGCCGTGAAGAAAATGTCGGTGCAGGACGCCAAGGGCATCCTCACCGGCGGGGACACCGCGGCCACCGAATATTTCCGGCGCACCACGCAGTCCCAGCTCACGCAGCGCTTCCTGCCGATCGTGAAAAAGGCCACCGACCGCGTCGGCCTCGCGCAGCAGTACAACAGCCTCGCCGGACAGGGCGCCGCGCTGGGCCTGGTCAAGGCGGAAGATGCGTCGATCGAAACCTATGTCACGCGAAAGGCCCTCGACGGCCTCTACCTGATCATCGCCGAACAGGAAAAGGCGTTCCGCCAGAATCCGGTCGGCGCCACCAGCGACATCGTGAAGAAGGTGTTCGGCGCGCTGCGCTGACACAGGACTGCGGCGCGCTTCAGTTCGCCTGCGCACCCGCTTTTTTGACGATCGGCACCCAGCGCGCGATTTCCGTCTGCAGCAGTCTGCCGAAGGCGGCGGGCGACAGTGCCTCGACCTGCTGGAATCCGGCCTTCTGCAGTGCGGCGCGGGTGGCCTGAGCGGCGAGGATGCGCAGCAGTTCGCCGTTCAGCCGGGTCACGACCGGCGCCGGCGTTCCGGCCGGCGCAAAAAAGCCGAACCAGGCATCCACCTGATAGCCCTTGAGGCCCTGCTCGTTCAGCGTCGGCAGGTCCGGCAGGAATTCGGAACGCTGCAGTCCCGTAGTCCCCAGTCCCTTGAGCCGGCCCTGCTGGATGTGCCCGCGCACCACCGGGATGTTCTGGAAGGTCATTGCCGTCTCGCCCGAGATCACCGATGCCGCCGCCTCGGCGGCGCCGCGGTAGGGCACATGCACGATGTCGATGCCGGTCATCGCCTTCAGCAGTTCCCCGGACAGATGGTGCGAGGTGCCGGATCCGCCGGAGCTGTAGCCAAGCATGCCGGGCTTCGCTTTTGCCTGAGCCACAAGATCCATTACGCCCTTCGCCGGATTCGACGGATGCACGCTCAGCGCATTGACCACCGCGCCGAGGTTGGCGATCGGCACGAAATCTTTCACCGGGTCGTATTTCAGGTCGGCATACAGTCCGACATTGATCGCCAGCGTGCCGTTGGTGCCCAGCAACAGGGTATAACCGTCCGCCGTCGCCCGCGCCGCCTGGGTCGTGCCGATGGTGCCGCCGGCACCCGGCCGCGTATCCACCACGATCTGCTGGCCGAGCGTTTTGGTCAGTTCGGTGCCGACAATGCGCGAGATGATGTCCGCGGAACTGCCGGGCCCGAGCGGCACGATCAGGCGGATCGGTTTTTCGGGGTAGGCGGCGGCAACCGGTGCCGGCAGCATGCACAGGCAGAGGGCGAGATGCACCGGAATGGCAAACAGGCGGCGGCTGAAATGCAGGGACATGGCGGAATTCCTCGCTGAAATGGACAGGCAGCACGGCAAACCCGTGCATTGCCGTCATCCAGCAAGTTCCATGCCGCTGTTTCGGCCGGCGAACAGCAGGCGTCCGCCGGATGCACTCCCGGGGGGACCGCGGTGGATCCTCCCTCGTTAAGCCTTGTCAGTGCGCCTTATCCCAGTTCGGGCCCACGCCGACCTCGACCAGCAGCGGCACGGCCAGCTGCGCGACACCGGTCATCAGCCGCGCCAGCCCGGCCTTGACCGTTGCCAGTTCGGCGTCCGGCACTTCCAGCACCAGTTCGTCATGCACCTGCATGATCAGCAGTGACTGCATCCGCTGCTCATCGAGCCATTGCTGCACGGCGATCATCGCCAGCTTGATCAGGTCCGCCGCCGTGCCCTGCATCGGCGCATTGATCGCCGCGCGTTCCGCAGCCTGGCGGCGGTTGCCGTTGCTGCTGCGGATTTCCGGCAGCCACAGCCTGCGCCCGAACACGGTTTCGACATACCCCTGCCGGTGCGCCTGCTCGCGCGTGGCGCGCATGTATTCGGCCACGCCCGGATAACGCTGGAAATAGCGGTCCATGTACTGCTGCGCGGCGGCGCGTTCGAGGTTCAGCTGGCGCGCGAGGCCGAAAGCCGACATGCCGTAGATCAGGCCGAAGTTGATGACCTTGGCATAACGCCGCTGCTCGCTGTTCACCGCCTTCACATCCACACCGAAAATCTCCGCCGCAGTCGCACGGTGAATGTCCTCGCCGGCGGCAAACGCGCGCAGCAGGCTTTCGTCGCGCGAGATGTGCGCCATGATGCGCAGCTCGATCTGCGAATAGTCGGCCGAGACGATGTGCGAACCCGGCGGCGCGATGAAGGCTTCGCGGATGCGCCGCCCTTCAGCGGTGCGGATCGGGATGTTCTGCAGGTTGGGATCGCTGCTCGCCAGCCGTCCGGTGACCGCGGTGGCCTGGCCGTAGCTGGTGTGCACGCGACCGGTTGCGCGGTTGATCATGCCCGGCAGCTTGTCGGTATAGGTCGACTTCAGCTTGGCAAGGCTGCGGTACTCGAGGATCAGCTTCGGCAGCGGATGATCGAGCGCCAGCTCCTCCAGCGATTCCTCGTCGGTCGACGGCGCGCCGCCCGGCGTCTTTTTCACCGGCTTCAGCCCCTGCTTCTCGAACAGCACCTCCTGGATCTGCTTCGGGGAGCTGAGGTTGAAGGGTTGGCCCGCCTGTTCGTGCGCACGGCGCTCGATCTCGAGCATCTTCGCGCCGAACTCGGCCGACAGCTCGGTCAGCAGCTTCTCGTCGAGCAGCACGCCGTTGCGTTCCATGACGTAGAGCACGCCCATCGCCGGCATTTCGATGCCGGCATAGACGCGGTTGAGCCGCTCGTCCGCCGCCAGCCGCGGATGCAGCGCCCGGTGCAGCTGCAGCGTGACGTCGGCGTCCTCCGCCGCATACTCGGCGGCGCGCTCGACGCCGACCTGCTCGAAGCCGATGCGTTTCGCCCCGGTCCCCGTCACATCATCGTAACTTATTGTTTTTATTGATAAAATTCTCTGCGCCATGGAATCCATGTCATGCCGCTGGTGGCTTTCCAGCACGTAGGATTCGAGCAGCGTGTCGTGTGCGATGCCGCGCAGTGCGATGCCGCAGTTGGCGAAGACATGGGTGTCGTACTTGATGTGCTGCCCGAGCTTGGCGTGTTTTGCGCTTTCCAGCCAGGGCTTCAGTTTCCCCAGTACGCGGTCACGCGGCAGTTGGGGCGGCGCACCGGCGTAGACATGGCCGACCGGAATGTAGGCGGCGCGGCCGGGTTCGACGCTCAGGGAAATGCCCACCAGTCCGGCGCGCAGCGGGTCGAGGCTGGTGGTTTCGGTGTCGACCGCGGTCAGTTCCGCGGCTTCGATGCGGCGGATCCACGCCTCCAGCGCATCATCGTCGAGCACGGTCTCATAGTGCCGCGGATGCTGCGGCTGCGGCGGCGGATCGTCTGCGGCGACCGCAGGCGCCTCCGCCGCGGCGCCGGCATCGAGTTCGCGCCGCCAGGTCCTGAATTCGAAGCGGTCGAACAGCTCGGCAAGCTGCGCACGGTCCTGCGGGCGCGGCGCAAGGTCTTCGATGCCGAGCGGCAGTTCGACATCACACTTGATGGTCAGCAGCTCTCGCGCGCGCGGCAGCCAGTCGAGCGACTTGCGCAGGTTCTCTCCGACCGCGCCGCCGATGTCCGCGGCACTGCGGACGATGTTGTCGAGCGTGCCGTACTGGGCCAGCCATTTCACCGCGGTTTTCGGGCCGACCTTCGGCACGCCCGGCACGTTGTCGACGGCATCGCCGATCAGCGTCAGGTAATCGATGATGCGTTCCGGCGGCACGCCGAATTTCTGCTCGACGCCGGCGACGTCCAGCTTCTCGTTTGACATGGTGTTGACCAGGGTTACCTGCGGCGTCACCAGCTGGGTGATGTCCTTGTCACCGGTGGAAATCACCACGCGCATGCCGGCCTGCTCGGCCCGGCGCGCCAGCGTGCCGATGACGTCGTCGGCCTCGACGCCGGAGACCTCGATCAGCGGCCAGCCCATCGCCACGATCGCCTCCTTCAGCGGCGCGATCTGCGAGGCCAGTTCCTCCGGCATCGACGGCCGGTTGGCCTTGTATTCGGGATAGAGGTCGTCGCGAAAGGTCTTGCCCTTGGCGTCGAACACGCAGGCGCTGTATTCCGCGGGCACGTCCTTGTGCAGCCGGCGCAGCATGTTGAGCACGCCGTAAATCGCGTTGGTCGGCTCGCCGCGGCTGTTGCTCAGGTCGCGGATGGCGTGGAATGCACGGTAGAGGTAGGAGGAACCGTCGACAAGGAGCAGGGTTTTCATGCGCGGGCGTGGGCAGCGTGGGCGCGGCGGCTTCGCCGCCGGAATGTGCGCGGATTATCGCAGAGTTCGGCGCCGCTCCGGCTTTCAAAACCGCGGCGAAAGCCGGATAATGAACACATTCCGGAGCACACCATGCGACAACTGCTGCAACTGACCGTCCTGATCGCCGCGCTGGCCGCGGCCCTGCCCGCGTCCGCCCAGGACCGCTCGAAGGCGCAGCCGATCCCCGAACCGCCGCCTCCGCCGCCGGGCTTCGAGCTCGACCCCGCGCTGGAACCCCAGGTGACGATCCGCAAGCGCGGCGAGGACACCATCGAGGAATACCGCATCAGCGGCAAGCTCTACATGATCAAGGTCACCCCGCCGGGTGGCCGCGCCTACTACCTGATCGACGAACGCGGCGACGGCAAGTTCTCCCGCCAGGAAGCCCATGACAGCGGCATCCGGCCGCCGATGTGGGTGATTCACCAGTTCTGATCCGCTGTGCCTGAACACCATCGAGGGGAGCGCGCTGCGGCGCGCCGATGACTGACGCCATGTCCGTGTTCACCACCGTCACCGCCGGAGAACTGCGCCGCTGGCTGCAGGACTACGATGTCGGCGAGCTGCTTGACCTGCAGGGCATCAGCGCCGGCATCGAGAACACCAATTATTTCGTGACCACCAGCGGCGGCCGCTACGTGCTGACGCTGTTCGAAAAGCTGACCCCGCAGGAACTGCCGTTTTACCTGAACCTGATGGCCCACCTCGCGGGTCGCGGCGTGCCCAGCGCGAACCCGGTGGCCAGCCGCGCCGGCCGCTACCTCGGCACGCTGAACGGCAAGCCGGCGGCGCTGGTGGCGCGGCTGGAAGGGCGCGATGTGACGGCGCCGACGTCAGCGCAGTGCGCATCGGTCGGCTCGGCCCTGGCACAGCTGCACCTCGCCGGACAGTCCTACCCGGCGACCATGGACAACCCGCGCGGGCCGAAATGGTGGAAGGCCGTGCTGCCCGACATCCTGCCCTTCCTGCAGTCCCGCGAGGCGGAACTGCTGCAGGCGGAAATCCGCTTCCAGTCGCTTTACCGCTTCGCCGACCTGCCGCGCGGCGCGATCCATGCCGACCTGTTCCGCGACAATGTGCTGTTTACCGGGGATGCGGTCGCCGGCATCATCGACTTCTATTTCGCCTGCACCGATGCGCTGCTCTACGACGTCGCCATCGCGGTCAATGACTGGTGCATCGACGGCGAAGGCCGGCTCGATGCCCCCCGCACCCGCGCCTTCCTCGACGCCTACGCCGCGGTGCGGCCGTACGCCCCGATCGAGCGCGGCGCCTGGCCGGTGATGCTGCGCGCCGGCGCGCTGCGCTTCTGGGTGTCGCGGCTCTACGACTTCCACCTGCCGCGCGCCGGCGAACTGACCCACGCCAAGGATCCCGGCCACTTCCGGCGCATCCTCGAACTGCGCATCCGCGACGAGCACGTGCTGCCCGGGCTCAACGGCTGAATGCGCAGCCCCTATAATCGATAATCGTCCCGGAGAGGAGGATCGCCGCATGCAAACCCGCAGCGTGCCCGCCAGCCGCGGCTGGCAATGGATTGTCGAAGGTTTCCTGCTGTTCCGCAGGCAGCCGCTGATCTGGATACTGCTGCTCGCGGCAATGGCCGTGATCTGGCTCGCCTCGACCGTGCTGCAGCCTGTCGGCCCGCTCGCCATCAGCCTGCTCTCGCCGGTGTTCCTGGCCGGGCTGATGAATGCCTGCCGAGAAACCGACCGCGGCGGCGAACCCGATATCGGCCACCTGTTCAGCGCATTCCGCACCCATGCCGCGCCGCTGGTGACCGTCGGCGGCGTCTACCTGGTCGGCAACATCATTGCGGTCGGCGTGGTGTTCATGGTCGCCGGCGGCGACGCGCTCAACGCGCTGCTCGCCAAAGGCCGCACGGAAGCCGAGATCGCGGCCGCGGTGCGCGGTCTGGGCCTGGGCCTCGCCGTCGGTACCGCGGCATTCATTCCGGTGGTGATGGCGGTGTGGTTCGCACCCCTGCTGGTGGTGTTTCACGACATGCCGCCGGTCGCAGCAATGAAATCCTCGTTCGCGGCCGGCTGGCAGAACATGCTGCCCTTCACTGTCTACAGCCTCGCCATGCTGCTGCTGTGGATACTCGCCTCGATCCCGCTGATGCTGGGCCTGGTCGTGCTGCTGCCAGTGCTGGTCTGCTCAATCTACGCCGGCTACAAGGACATCTACCCGCAACCGGAAGCCTCCGCCGGGCAGACGCCGGCCGAAGACTGACCGCGCGGCTCAGGCCGCTTCCAGCCGCGCGTAGGCGAGCGCCAGCCACTTCAGGCCGGAATCCCTGAAATTCACCTGCACCCGCGCATCGGCGCCACCGCCTTCGGCGTTGACGATGACGCCGGTGCCGAACTTGGCGTGCGTCACCGTCTGGCCGATGCGCCAGGGAAAATCCCGCGGCTGCATGGCGGGCGCCGCCGACTGGCCCGACGGACGGCGCGCCGGCGATTCGTAATAGGGCGAAGACTGCCGCGCCGGCATCGCGCCCGGACGGGCATGGTTCACGCGCTGCAGCAGCGCTTCCGGCAGCTCGCGGAAAAACCGCGACGGCACGTTGTAGCGCGTCTGTCCGTGCAGCATGCGGCTTTGCGCGAGCAGCAGATACAGCCGCCGGCGCGCGCGCGTCAGCGCTACGTACATCAGCCGCCGCTCCTCTTCGACACCCTCCGCCTCGGCCATGCTGTTTTCATGCGGGAACAGTCCCTCCTCGAGGCCGGTGATGAACACCGCATGGAACTCCAGACCCTTCGCCGAATGCACGGTCATCAGCTGCAGCGCGTCGGCGCCGGCCTCGGCCTGGTGTTCACCGGCCTCCAGCGCGGCATGCGCCAGGAACGCCGTCAGCTCGTCCATCTCCTCTTCCGGCAGCGCGCCTTCCGCCGGCACCTGCGTCGCGCGCTCCTCGACGAACATCGCCGCGGCATTGACCAGCTCGTCGAGGTTCTCCAGGCGGTCGGCGCCTTCCTTCTCGCCGCGGTAATGCGCAGTGAGTCCGCTGTGTTCAATGACGTGGGC
>VFQT010001408.1_pt1 | contig 29128 bp, 29 predicted proteins | sample 3512381 | NCBI WGS metagenome assembly VFQT01 (sample SAMN10412376, study PRJNA504923) | tailings metagenome | isolation source: Relicate 2 Philex TSF3 active mining site | place: Philippines: Tuba, Benguet | collected 2017-08-29
CAGAAACCTTCCATTAATTCTTTGAAATAGGATTTCGAGTCATGGCTCGCGTGACCCTTGATTTAACCCCGCTTCGTGAATATCGGGATTTCCGATTTATCTTTACCGCAGGTCTCTTCTCTTACTTTGGCTCGATGATTACTTTCGTTGCGCTCCCTTTCCAAGTGAAGGAGCTGACTAATTCATTCTGGGCAGTTGGCTTGATTGGCGTAGTCGAGATAATCCCCTTAACAGTATTTGGTCTTTACGGTGGAGTTCTCGCTGATCACGTCGATCGTAAGAAGATGATCTGGCTAACTGAGTTCGGAACCTTAATTGCAACTTTTATTCTCTTTATAAATGCGCGCCGGGAAAACCCAAGTGTTGTATTGCTCTTTGTAATCGCGGCAATTTTTGCTGCATTAAGCGGCTTAAAGCGCCCTAGTCAGGAAGCTATTCTGCCGCGCTTAGTTAGCCATGATGATCTGCCTAGCGCCAGCGCCTTAATGAGTTTGAGATGGCAATTTGGTGGAATTGTTGGGCCATCTGTTGGTGGATTACTTGTAGCAACTTATGGTGCAAGTGCTGGTTATCTAGTTGATTGTCTAACTTTCATAATTTCACTAACTCTTTTAGCCCAAATCAAGAATGTGCCACCACTTTTTAAGCAAACTGCGCCTTCAATTCGAAGCTTGATGGAGGGTGTCAGATACGCATATAGCCGGAAAGATCTGTTGGGTACTTATCTAGTAGATCTTGCGGCAATGTTCTTGGCAATGCCGATGGCGCTTTTCCCTTTTTGGGCAGATGAGATCGGCGCTCCTTGGGCGCTTGGACTTTTCTATTCATCGATAACCATTGGCGCGGTAATCGTGACGCTCTTTAGTGGCTGGATGCGTCACTATCCCCACCATGGTCGCGCCGTTGTTTTCGGGGCGCTGGGTTGGGGAATTGCAATCACGATCGCTGGCGCAACTAACTCTCTCGTTATCGTAATTGGATCGTTAATTTTGGCTGGAGCGCTCGACCAAATAAGCGCTCTATTTCGCGGATTCATTTGGAATCAATCAATTCCTGATGAATTACGAGGTCGCTTGGCTGGAATTGAAATGCTCTCTTACCTTTTAGGACCACTAGGCGGTCAGGCGCGAGCAGGAGGCATGGCGGCTATGACTTCTCTTCGGATTTCAGTGGTAGGTGGTGGATTGATGTGTATTGGATTTGTAGCAGTCATCGCATCAGTGATGCCGAAATTTAGAACCTATGACGTCCGAACAAATGAATTCGCCGTAAGAGAGGCAGAAATTCGCAAAAATCGCGAAAAAAAGTAAAAATATTTTTTAGGCTACCGAAAAGTACTGGGCGGTAACTTAAATGGTTAATTTCTAGAAATCTGAAAAAAATCACTATTTACGCGTAAAAAGAAGGGGTTTTGCCATCTTTTTTCATTGCAAAACATAAGTTTTTTGAAAAGTAAATTGCGACACGCAGGCCCCAAAATTGCTTCCAAATAGTGGAAAGTTTGCACAATTACTGCGACGATTTGCCTTGAAGCGGTTTGGGTGACGGATCCGGACCATTCTGAAAGGAAACAACGTGGCAAAACGTCGTAAGAAGGCAGCTGCTAAGGCAGCTCCAAAGCGTCGTCGCCGTAAGAAGGCAGCAGCTAAGGCTGCTCCAAAGCGTCGTCGTCGTAAGAAGGCAGCAGCTAAGAAGGCTGCTCCAAAGCGTCGTCGTCGTAAGAAGGCTGCTAAGTAATTTAGCGCCAGTATTACAGAAAAAGCCCGGCTGCATATGCGCCGGGCTTTTCTCTTTCTCTAAAACTACTCTCTATTTTCCGCCTTCATTTATAAATTGATTTCTCAGCTCCTCTGTAAGTCCTTCAAAAGTTGTTGTTAAATTCTCTTGTTCTTTATTTGAGAGTTGATCTATAAATCGCTTTCGGACGCTAGCAACATGGTCTGGCGCAGCTGCAACAATTGCCTTCCAACCCTTATCGGTCATTACCGCCCAAGAACCCCGTCTATCTTCAGAGCATTCTTCGCGCTTAATCCAGCCAGCTTTCTCCATAACTTTCATCCGATGGGAAAGTCTTGATTTTGAAAGCATCGCTAATTCAGCTAATTCGCTCATTCGCATTCGACGACCAGGGGCTTCGGAAAGTTGAGCCATAACTTCGTAATCTGCCATCGATAGATCATGTCCCTCCAGATCCATCTCTAAAGCATCAAGCAATCGGCGAGAAGCGATGATGTATGAGCGCCAAGCCTTCATCTCTCTTGGGTTTAACCATTTGATTTCGCTCTTTTTACCCGCCATGGAATAAGAGTACGTGAAAAATGAAATAGTTGAAAGTTGAACTATCATGCGATTCCAGAGAATTTCAATTTCTCAATTAGGCTCTCTGCCTAAGGAGGCGACTTGAATTCAGAATCTGAAGAAACGCTGGCAAGACGACCATCGCTAATTCGCTGGAGTCTTGGCACCTTAATAATCCTCCTCGCCTGGCTGATAGTCGGCGCTGTTCTGACGGGGATCTCTGCAGCAATTTTTGATATCGAAATCGAATCACTGGCTATCCCCTTCGAGTTAGCTATCTACGAGCCTTGGCAGGCAGCTACAACAATCCTGATCTCCTTTCTGCCCCTGCTTCTAATTCCCGTGATTCTGCAACGAGTACTTCTTAAGCAGAGTTATCGCAAACTTTTTACTAGAAGTATCAATAGTTTCCCTAGTGAGGTGAGGATTGGAGCTGCGGTCATGGCGGGAATCCTCTTGGTGACTGCACTGCCTGACCTAATTTTCAACTCAGATTCATACGAGTGGAGTTTTAACCTAGAGAGATTTCTTCCGTACCTACTTGTGGCTTTCATTTTGATACCAATGCAAACCACGGCTGAAGAAGTCTTTTACCGAGGTTGGATACAGCAGAGGTTAGAGAACGGTAGAAGATCGATTTGGTTTGTCTCCATAAGTAATGGATTTCTTTTTGCGCTTCCGCACCTTGCCAATCCTGAGGTCAATGGCGAATTAATTTTTGCAATTATCGGTTACGGTGCAAGTGGTTTCATGTTTGCATGGGTAACAATGCGCGACCAATCTATCGGCATCGCTGTTGGTGCCCATGCGGCAAATAACATTGTGGCTGGCCTCTTTATTACCAGTGAAGATTCAGCTTTACCAGCGGCCAGCCTCTGGACTACGCCGGCCGTTTCTTGGCTGCCTTCTGCAATTATTTCTTTACTGATGATTCCACTCTTTATCTGGCTAACTGGAAGATTCAATAAATCAAAGGATTTAAATGTCCTTTAGTTTCAAGGTAGATAACCGCATCGGTCGTGCACGTACTGGTGTAATCAATACACCTCATGGTCAGATTCAAACGCCGGCCTTTATCCCAGTCGGAACTAAAGCAACCGTAAAATCTGCTTTGCCAGAATCAATTTCAGAGCTGGGCGCGCAAGCAGTTCTTTCAAATGCTTATCATCTATATCTACAACCTGGTCCAGAAACAATCGATGCCGCAGGTGGATTATCAAAATTTATGAATTGGAATGGACCGACGTTTACCGATAGCGGCGGATTTCAAGTTATGTCTCTTGGGGCGGGCTTCAAAAAAGTAATTGATATGCAAGGAGATTCGCCTAATGCCGATGACTTGATAACTGAAGGTAAAGAACGGCTTGCCCAAGTTGATGAAGAAGGAGTGACTTTCAAATCTCACCTAGATGGCTCTATCCATCGTTTCACCCCGGAAGTCTCTATGCAGGTCCAACATCAAATTGGGGCAGACATCATCTTTGCCTTTGATGAACTGACTACTCTCTATCACGATAAGAAATATCAAGAAGAGTCACTGGAGCGCACTAGGCGTTGGGCAATTCGATGTTTAGATGAACATGAGAAGTTAACCCAAGAACGCCAACATCGCCCCTATCAAGCCTTATTCGGGGTATTACAAGGGGCTCACTTTGAAGATTTACGTAAACGAGCCGCTAAAGATCTTGGGGGTATGGAATCAAGTGGTCGAACTTTTGATGGCTTTGGAATCGGTGGCGCCATTGAAAAGGCGCGCTTGGGAGAAATCGTCGGCTGGGTTGTTGATGAATTGCCTGAAGAAAAACCACGCCATCTCCTGGGAATAGGTGAACCAGCTGATCTCTTTGCTGGAGTAGAAAATGGCGCAGATACCTTTGATTGTGTCGCTCCGACAAGAGAGGCACGCACCAGCGCGGTCTACTCAAGAAGTGGAAGATTTAATGTCTCCGGCGGTAGTTATCGAAAAGACTTTTCACCGATTGATAAGGAGTGCTCTTGCTATACCTGTCAGAACTACTCTCGGGCCTATATAAATCACCTGTTTCGAGCTAAGGAAATTCTTGGCCCAACTCTTGCAACTATCCACAATGTTTATTTCATTGTTGAACTCGTCGAAAATATGCGCAAATCAATTGATGCCGGGAATTTTGCAGAGTTTAAAGTTGATTTCTTAGGTAGATATAAGAATGAGACTAATCAACTGTAGCTAGGTTTGACTGCAATATATCTAACTAAAATTGAAGCAACTACTGTGGTAAGAATTACGTAAGTGATCGTAATGGATTGAATTTCTGAAGCAAAAGCTGCCGTTGATGCAAGTCCGGCTATCACTATTGAAAATTCACCACGTGGCAACAGAATCGCAGCCATTCGAAAAACTGCTTTTTCTTCAAATAAATCTCGCGTCGCCCACCAAGCAGTAAAGAATTTCGAGGCAACTCCTAGAATTGTCAAAATTAAAGCTGGGATGAAAACCTCAGGAATATCAGCGGGATTCGTACGCAATCCAAAAAATAGAAAGAAAATAGCTGCAAAGAGATCTCGTAATGGTGCGAGCCGCACTCTGGCAACAATGGCAACATCACCAGTAAGTATTAAACCCACAAGGAACGCAGCTACCGCCCCAGAAAATCCGATATAAGTAGCAAGACCAGATGCGATAAGCGCAGCACCGAATACCGTCAATAACAATGTTGCAGAATCCCCCATGATTACTGGAGCATGTGGCACGTGGAAGCCTTTTGCAGCAAATATCAATGCACCGCCTGCAATAAGTAGCGCAACTGAAATAGAGATTAATCCAGTTACTAGCCCAACGGCAGCTGCGAGGGCGCTAAGTATTGGTAAATAGATAGCCAGAAAGAGATCCTCAATGACAAGAATACTGATGGCTCGTTTTGTTGAAGTTAAGCCACCAAATGATCCGTCCTTTATTAGCTGAGCTGCGATTCCGGATGAGGAGACATAAGTGACTCCTGCAAGTGCCAAGGCCCCGAGCCAGCCCCAGCCAAGTAGAAAACCAATAAATAACCCAGGTGCAGCATTCAGTAGAAGATCTATAAATCCCAGAGATTTTCGCTCTTTTACCGAAGAAACAAGTTCACTTGCTGAATATTCCAGTCCGAGGAGTAGTAGTAAGAGAATCGCACCAATCTGGGCGCCAAGATTTAAAAAATCATCACTTAAATCTAGGGCGACAATTCCACCATTTCCGAAAAACAAACCAGCAAAAAGAAAAATAGGCACTGCCGAAAACTTTATCTTTGATGCTATGAAAGCAGCTATGCCCAAAGCGACCAATACCGATCCAATTTCGCCGATAACTAAGCCATCATCTTTGGTCAATGCTGCCGATAACTCAATCATGAACGATTACACATTCGCAGCAGTCACTGCTTGTTCGATATGAATTCGAACATGTTTACTCATACGGTCTAGGTAATCCATGACTGTTATCGATTCCCCATTTGGTCGAATTCCAGTTCTAGATATTTGCTGCTGATTTAAATCTTTAACAAGTTCTAGATTTCCTAGTCGAAGGTATTTAAAACTATCAAAGGAAATCTGGGGTGACCTATCGAGTTTTAGATTTGCGAAATCATCTTCATCGAAATTTGCAAAATGATAATTTTCTGTTGTAAGCATCATTCGTAACCTGAGTGAGAGTGCGATCTCAGAATCAGCAATATGGGCTAAACATTGCGAAGCGGTCCAGCCACCGTCGGAAGGTCGGTTATCCATAGTCTTCGAAAAAGTATTTAGAAATTCACTAACATGATCGATATCAGCGGATAATTCTTCAATAATTCCATTAGTCATGTATGGAATCTAGCGTATGAGTCAAAGGGCTTGCTTCGGATAGACTCTCCTAATGAAATTTTTAGAGAGCGATTTAGGTGGCCCATTTGACTTGGTATTTGGTCTACCTCTTCACCCGCTATCTGTTCACGCTGCAGTTGTCTTGGTTCCATTGGTTGCGCTTGCTGCGCTAGTCATGACTTATCTACCGAGCTTCTCTCGCCGCTACGGAAAATTCATCTTTGCCATTGCTCTGATAGCTCAGGCCTCCTTATTTGTCGCCAAGCAAAGTGGCGAATCATTTCAAGAGCGGATTGGCGTAGAAGTTGATCGCCATGAGAGTTTTGGAACAACCGCAACTTTTATTGCAATTCCTATGGTGATTCTCATTTATCTTCGATGGCGCATGGATAGAGAAGGTGCAAATATTGGATCAGTCGCAATTAGGAGGTTGGTCTCTGCGCTATTAGCGCTGGCTGCACTCGGTGCGATTGCATATGTCTTTCTTGCCGGACACTCCGGAGCTGAACTTGTTTGGGGTTGGGTTAGTAAGTCTTAGCTTGAAATCGGAATAGCAAAACGCTAATCAGCGCACTTATTATCGAACCGACAATTACAGCAGTTACCGCCAGATCCTGAATCGCGGCGTCAGTAAATGCAAGTTTTGCAATGAAAATTGCAACGGTGAAACCTATTCCAGCCGTACTTGCAGTTGCAATTAAGGAGCGGGAATTATGTTCTGGTAATTCAACTACTTTGGTTCGCTCAGCTAGTTTTGAACTCAGATAAATGCCGGCTGGTTTACCTGCCGCTAAACCGAGAATGATTCCCCAAGCGATTGGCGACTTGAACGCGCTATCAATAGATGCGCTAGTTAGTCTCACTCCAGAATTTGCAAAAGCGAATATCGGTGTCACCAGAAAGCTGGAGTAAGTATGAAATCTATGTTCTAATTTTTCGACCAAGGTGTATATGCCATCTTCTATATCTTCAACGTCCTCATGTACTTTTGTTGCAGGTGTCAAAAGTCCCATAATCACGCCAGCAAGCGTTGGATGTAATCCCGCTTTGTAAAGTGAGTACCAGAGCAGCGCACCGGCAAAAATGTAAAAGATAACACCCCTTACTTTTACCTTCTGCATCAGCAGTACCAAGGTAATTGCAAAGAATGCGGCAAAAATCCAACCAATTACGATTCCAGATGAGTAAACAACCGCAATTATCAAGATTGCGGCGATGTCATCAATCACAGCCAGCGCCAAGAGAAATGCTTTTAAACTCTGCGAGGCGCGTTTACCCATCAAGGCCATTACTCCAACTGCTAATGCAATATCAGTGGCTACCGGAACCGCCCAACCTTCTGGGGCAACATCACCGGCGATAACTAGGTAGATGAGTGCAGGGATCAACATCCCACCAATGGCCGCAATAAATGGCGCCAGGGCCTGCTTCAACTTCGAAAGGTGGCCTGATGTAAGTTCACGTTTGATTTCCAAGCCAACTACAAAGAAGAAGACCGTCATTAGCGCATAGTTAATAAATTTTAAAACCGTCATGGATAGATAAATTCCAAGAAAATCTATTTCAAAACTTAAGGCTAGAAAATCAAAGTAGGAAGAAGAAACTGGCGAATTAGCAACCAGAAGTCCCAAGGTTGCAGCAAGAACCAAGACGACACCAGAGGCACTTTCATTAGCGATGAAATCGCGAAATGGCGCCACACTTCTCTTCATGTGAGAACTATGCCAAATTAACTGCTTACCGGGTCGGATAGGCTTGGCATATGAGAAAACTATTTTCACCGTTGACGTTACGTGGCGTCACTTTTGCGAATCGAGTATGGGTAAGTCCAATGTGCCAGTACTCAGCGGTCGATGGTGTTGCTACTAATTGGCATGATGTACACATCGGAGCATTTGCAACCGGTGGCACCGGTTTGATCATGATGGAAGCGACGGGCGTCTCTCCAGAAGGCAGAATTTCTACTCAGTGCTTAGGTCTTTGGAATGATGAACAAGCAGATCGGTTAAAACCGATTGTTAAATTTGCTCATCAAATGGATACCAAAATTGGAATTCAATTGGCTCATGCCGGTCGAAAAGGTTCTTGCTTGCCGCCTTGGAGCGATCATCCAATGGCCGGAGTTGATGAAGGTGGCTGGGAGTGCGTTGCACCAAGTGCAATTTCGTTCGGTGGGAAATATCCCACTCCTCGAGCCCTAACTGAAAATGAAATTTCTGAATTGGTAAAAGCATTTGGAGCTGCCGCAAAACGGGCTGTGGCAACTGGATTTGATTTAATTGAAATTCATGCCGCTCATGGTTATTTAATTCATCAATTTCTCTCTCCACTATCAAACACTCGCGAAGATGAATACGGCGGAAGTTTCGAAAATAGAATTAGATTTCTACTAGAGATAATTGATGAAGTTAGGTCTGCGATTCCAGATTCACTGCCGTTATTCTTGAGAATTTCCGCCTCCGATTGGCTCGAAGGTGGTTGGACGATTGATGATTCAGTAGCTCTGGCAAAGATCGTAAAAGTGAGAGGCGTTGATTTGATTGATGTCTCCTCTGGCGGGACCAGTTCTGGCGCCCCCGTACCTGTTGGTCCGGGTTACCAAGTTCCATTTGCCGATCTAATTCGAAATCAAGCTGATATTCCGACCGCCGCCGTGGGATTAATAACCGAACCAGAACAAGCAGAGGAAATAGTTAGCTCTGGAAAAGCTGATGCGGTGATGATGGCTCGTGAATTCCTTCGTAATCCCCGCTGGCCACTATTTGCTGCCCAAAAACTGGGATGCGAAGTTAATTGGCCAGTTCAATTACTGCGCGGAAAGAACTGATCTCTTCTCACTTAAGATTTCACGCACTCGTGGTACCACTTTTGTTGCATAAAGTTCAATTGATTTCATCAATTTGCTGTGAGGCATCGGTCCATTGGCATACTTGAAATCAAAGCGATCAGCTCCAACTGAATCAATCGCATAAGCAATTTTCCGAGCAACCGTCTCGGGACTTCCTACATAAAGCGAGCCATATTGCACTTCATTTAAATAATGCTCTTTCGTGGTTGGACCCCAACCACGTTCACGTCCAATTCGTCCAAACATTGAGTAGTAATGAGGCCATTGTTCTTCGATGGCTTGTTCATCAGTATCGCTGATATGTCCTGGTGAGTGGATTGAAATTGATAATCGCTCTTTACCAAATTCAGTAAGAGCACTTTCGTAAAGATCTGCAAATGGTCTAAATCTTGCTGGATCGCCTCCAATAATTGCCAAAGCTAAATGTGCGCCGACTCTTGCTGCTCTGACAACAGATTCTGGAGTGCCGCCAACGCCAACTCTAAGCGGGATGGCGCCGCGTTCTGTTTTTGGATAAATCTCTTGATTGCTTAATGGTTTACGAAAACTACCCGACCAAGTGACAGGTCGTTCTTTAAGAGCCTCAGCAAGTAGTTGTAACTTCTCCTCAAATAAAAAGCCGTAATCAGAAAGTTCATAACCGAAGAGTGGAAATGACTCAATAAAAGAACCCCGCCCTGCTGTAATTTCAGCTCTTCCATTTGAGAGCGCATCAATAGTTGCAAATCTTTGATAAACGCGAATTGGATCATCGCTGGATAAAACTGTTACTCCGGTACCCAAGCCAATCTGTTTTGTAACGGTAGCCAATCCCGCAAGCACAGAATCCGGTGAAGAAACAGCAAAGTCATCTCGATGATGTTCGCCAACATTGAAATTACTAAGGCCCAGTGAATCTGCTAATACACCTTGTTCAATAACGTTTCTAATTGTTTGTCCAGCGCTGATTAAATTTCCGGCATCGTCATGTTGCATATCGCCGAAAGTATCGAGCCCAAATCTGAGTGCTGAAGACATGCTCGTACCCTAGTCTGAATTAGTTGAAACTTCAACAAATAATCTTACGAGGCAACATCGCGATTTCGGAAAGTTAGTCCGGTTCCGACAGCTGCCACAATCAAGAATGCGCTGACCCTTATCAAAGCATCCGAATAAGAGAGGGCATCGGTTACTCCCACCGGCGATCCACCTGATGCGACGATGTTCAATAAGGTTCCTGGCATCCAATCAGCAGATGGCGACCACGCTATCGAGACAATCGACTCAACAACTAATAGCCATCCGACGCCAATTGAAATTGAACTAATGGGAGATCGTAGAATCAGCCCGAGAATCATTCCGATAGTTCCGTAGCCAATTGTTGAAATCAGCACATTGCCAAAGGTTTCAAAGAGAGTAGTTCTGGCTTCAGATGTACGCCAAGCTTGCGTTGCAACTTTGGCAGTACCAGAGAGTGCAAAGGCTAAAGCGACGCTGGTGATAGCGCTAATAATTACGGTGATTAATGAGAAGACTGACATGGAAATATATTTTCCAATTAGTAATCTAATTCGACGAGGTTCCCTTACGAGTAAGTTGCGCAGAGTTCCGTAGGTATATTCCTGGGCAGTCTGGGCGGCAAATACACAGAGCGCGACTAGCCCAAGTAAGCCTGCGGAATTGCTAAAGCCAAGTGACATGCCTGTAGACAGCGCCAATACTTCGCGAGTAATTCGAATACCACGTTCAGCATTGCCGGTATCAGAGTCAATTAAAAGAAAAAGCAATGAAACTATTAGAGCTGTAACCGCAATAACGGCTCCCATACTTCCCAAAAAGAGAGTTGGTCGACGTAATTTTCGCCATTCAGCTAAAAAGATTCTCATTTAACTTCCTCGGTCATTTCAAAGAATGTTTCTTCAAGAGTAGGGCGAACCGGGGTAATTCGACTCAATAAAATGCCATTATCAAATGCCAATTTGTTTAGTTCAGCTCCCCAGCTCTCTTCGGCATCTATACGCAACTCGCCATCTTCCAAGGAAACCGGATGACCCACATTTGAAACCAAGGTCTTTAGACGTTCAATATCTGATTGGTTGGCACATTTGGCAACTATGGTCGGCCGTGACCTATGAAGTAATTCAGATGTCTTACCAAAGAAAATAACTTCGCCTTTACGGAGCATTACTAGATACTCAGCAATCATCTCAATCTCTGAGAGCAAGTGAGATGAAACGAAAACCGTAACGCCACGTTTAGCAAGATCGGATAGTAAATCTCTAATTTCTTGAATACCCGCTGGGTCTAAGCCATTAGTTGGTTCATCCAGTATCAAGAGTTTTGGATCTGGCAATAAGGAAGCAGCAATTCCAAGTCGCTGTTTCATACCCAATGAGTAATTCTTGTACTTATCGTCGCCGCGCCCTGCTAACCCGACCAGTTCAATTAGTTCCGGTACTCGTGAGTGTGAATATCCCCCGAGCGTTGCAAGAACTCGAAGATTTTCTGAACCTGTCAGAGCTGGATAAAAAGCTGGCCCTTCTATCATTGCGCCAACTTTTGAAAGATAACGTTCTGGATGCGAAATAGATTGATCTAGAATCTCACCGCTTCCAGATGTGGGATCAATCAGACTTAGCAACATTCGTATCGTTGTAGTTTTTCCAGATCCATTTGGACCAACAAAACCACAGATTGTGCCGAGCGGAACTTCAAAAGTTGCATTCTTAACGGCAACTAAATCGCCATAGGATTTAGAAAGGCCCTTTACTGCAATTGCGCTCACCGCGAAACCCTATCTGCTAAACCTTGCGAAAATCTCTCATCAACACAAATATGGAATACGCACTGATAGCGGCAGGTAGCGCATTCCAGCGCTCAAGTGGACTCCGAGAGATCAGGTTCACGGCTGCACTAACGAGGCTCAACCAGAAGAAGAATTGCAACACACGAAGGCGCTGCTTTGCATATGCAAAAACTTGTAAAGAAAGCAAAGCAACATTAACGATGTAAAGTAAACGAAGCCAGAGTGGAAAAGCTTCAAATTGCCCACCAGCGGCACGTGGAAGTGCCCACTCAACATTTAAGACAACCAAACTGACAATAAACAAACTCCATGCGGAAGCTATGTAGAAAACTAAGTTCAAAAACTTTTTCACTAGTTTTCGCACTTGCAAATTTGATCTTGGCTCAATCCTGCCAGAGCGGAATCGATATGCTCCCCGCATCCTGACCAAGTGAACTTGCCACAACTTCCACAGGTAACTCTGCTACACATTAACTTGCTCCTTTTCTACTTTAGCTGCATCTATCTTCAATTTTGCTGGAGAATTGCTCCAAAGGTGATAGCCACCATCCAAATTAACCGCTTCATAGCCCAGTCCTTTAAGGAGCATTGTGGCGGTATGAGCGCGCTGTCCGACCTGACACGAAACTAGAACTTTTTTATTCCCAATTTCTTCATGCCGAGCTCTAAGTTCATCAACTGGAATATTAATAAATCCGGGAATCATTCCTCTCGAGCACTCCCCTGGTGTTCTAACATCCAATAACGCATAGCCCGAGTCGCGATATCTATCAATTTCATGCCATTGCGCTGTCTTGGTTAGCCCTGAAACAATGTTTTCAGAGATATAGCCAAGCATATTAACTGGATCCTTTGCGCTTCCGAAAGGAGGCGCGTAGGCCAATTCAAGGTCTGCCAATTCTGGGGCAGAAATTCCTCCTCGAATAGCAGTTGCTATTACATCGATTCGCTTATCAATTCCATCTTTACCAACACCTTGTGCACCATAAATTTCACCGTTCTCTGGATTAATCAAAAGTTTTAAGGCCAGAGTTTCTGCACCAGGGTAATAACCTGCATGTGAGCCAGGATGAGTGTGAATTGCACGATGATTTATTCCAGCTGCCTTAAGTCGCTTTTCATTCCATCCGGTTACTGCAACTGCTAGATCAAATACTTTAACTATTGCCGTTCCAATAGTATTTACGTTTCTAGTTTTTCGACCATTTATATGGTCTGCAATCACTCGCCCGTGACGATTTGCAATATTTGCAAGCGGAACCAAAGTGGCGCTTTCATCAAGTTCATCTCTCTTCTCTACCGCATCGCCAAGCGCATAAATATTCTTATCGCTCGTCAAATTGTTTTCATCAACAGAAATTCCGCCTCGTGATCCAATCGTCAATTCTGCGGTTTTCGCCAAGGATGTATCTGGTCGCACTCCGATTGCAAGAATTATCAATTCAGCTGGAAGAACTTCTCCATTAGCTAGCGTGACATTTTCTGAGCCAACAGATACCGCTGATGTTCCTAAATGTAACTCGACTCCGTTTTTGCTAATTTCGTTAGCGACCAATAACGCCATCTCTGGATCTAGCGGTGCCAGAACTTGGTCACTAGCCTCAATTAGCGCTGTCTTTATGCCTCGATGAACCAGATTTTCTGCCATCTCGACGCCAATAAATCCGCCGCCTATTACAACTGCACTCTTTGGTTTTTCAGATACAGCGTTAAAAATCTTTTTAGTATCTTCAACCGTACGTAAAGTCATAGCTCGCGAGATACCTTCTACTGAAGGAACGATCGGTGTTGCTCCCGGACTGAGAATCAACTTGTCATATTCCAATTCGAGAATTTCATTTGTGGAGAGGCTCTTGACTCTGACTTTCTTTTCTGTCGGAAGAATTTCAATTACTTCACTATTTACTCTGACATCGAGATTAAATCTCTTATTAAGGCTTTCAGGCGTCTGCAGCAATAGGTCTCGTTCATTTTGAATTACCCCGCCAATGTAATAGGGCAAGCCGCAGTTGGCATATGAAACAAATCCGCTCTTTTCAATAACAATTATTTGAGCATCATTATCTAATCTACGCAATCTGGTTGCAGCAGACATTCCACCTGCCACTCCGCCGACTATTACATATTTTTTCATTCGGTTATGGCTCCAGCAGCTGCTAGTTGATCAAAACCGCCATTGTTGAAATTAATAATCTTTGTAAATCCAGCTTCTGCCATCCTCTCTGCAGCTAGAGTTGAACGGCGGCCACTTCTACAATAAAGAGCATAGGTTGCATTCTTGTCTAAGTTTGCAATTCCGGAATCAAATGCACCCGACTCCACATCAATATTTAGGGCACCTTGCAAGTGTCCGCTTGCATACTCGCCATAAGTTCTAACATCAATTATCTGGACATTTTCAGATTGAATTTCTTTAACAAAAGTTTGCGCATCTACATTTGTAATGGCAGAACTCCCTCCGCTGGAACATGAAGTTAATGTAAGTGATGTGACGAATATTGAGATAATTCCGATGAGTAATTTATTTTTCATATTAAGCCAAGCTCAGAAAGAGCTTCTGCAGCCTTTCTCTCTGTTCTGGTTTATTACTCTTATTATCAAGAATGCACTCTTCTAGGCTCGATGCAATTAATGTAATTGCGGCTGTGTTCATTGCCTTACCTACTGCAGCCATCTGGTGTACAACCTCTTCACAGCTCCGGCTCTCTTCTAACATTCGAATTACTCCGGCGATCTGGCCTTCAGCGCGCTTGACTCTCTTTAATACATCATCGAGTTGTTCCTGATTCTTCAGTGCAGGTGATATGACTTTTCGCGGCATTTGGACCTCCTTGGCTGGACATTAGCATACCCCTGGGGGTATAACAAGATCCGTATCGTCGCTGGTTCAATTCTCCGATGCGGATTGTCGTCATCGGTGCCGGTGTAATTGGATCATCTATCGCTCTCCAACTAACTCGCGGTGGACACGATGTCACAGTTATCGAACGTAATTCTGCCGCGGGGATGGGCTCAACAAGTGCTTCAAGCGCAGTAGTTAGATTTAATTACTCCACATTTGATGCTGTCGCTCTTGCCTGGGAATCATATTTTCTCTGGAAAGAGTGGAAATCATTAATTGATGGCGATAACCCAAATTCTCAGTCTCATTACGCACATTTGGAAGATCGCGGATACGTAATGCTCGATGTGCCAGTTCTATCAAATGAACGAACTATGAAGTTATTTGATCAAGCAAAGATTCCTTATGAAATCTGGGATCCCAATACTTTGAAAGCGCGGATGCCTGGAATCGATGCAGGTCGATACTGGCCAAACAAGCCCGTAAAGTCAGATGCTTTCTGGGAAGAAGCGACTGAAGAACTTGGTGGAATTTATAGTCCGGTAGGCGGATATGTAAGTGATCCATTGCTAGCAGCGCAGAATTTGGCAGAAGCTGCAAAGCAATCAGGTGCCAATTTTCGGTATCGCAAAGCTGTAACTTCAATTGGAAAAGACCAAACCGGTCGTGTTAATTCAGTGACAATTGCCGACTTTGATGCCGAAACGAAAAAAACTTTAACTTCGGGAATCGAAACAATTGAATGTGATGTTGTGGTAAATGTTGCTGGGCCATGGTCAACAATGATTAGTCGCATGGTAGGTGCAGGCAGTGATTACACAGTCGAGATTAAACCAATGCGCCAAGAGGTACATCAGATTTCCTCACCAAAAGATTTACTCCCGGGACCAATCATGGGCGACCTTGACTTAGGAACTTATGTACGTTCCGGTCCGGGCGGGATTACTTTGGTTGGCGGAACTGAACCAGAGTGTGATCCATGGCATTGGGTAGAGCCCGATAAAGTCGATGAAGTTAATATGACTAGAACCGTCGAAGTTTTTGAGTCGCAAACTTATCGATTTGCTCGTCGCTTTCCTGCTGCCCAAATCCCCTCGTCTCCCATTGGAGTAGTCGGTGTCTATGACGTTTCTTCAGATTGGACACCTATTTATGACAAAACTGATGTTCCTGGTTTCTATGTAGCTATCGGCACCAGTGGAAATCAATTTAAGAATGCCCCTGGAGTTGGATTCATTATGGCTCACCTAATTAATGAGGTTGAGTTGGGACAGGACCACGATTCAGATCCTGTTATTTACAAATGTGAAAAATCTGGACACGAAATTAACCTCGGAACTTTCTCGCGTAAACGAGATCGAAATGCCACAAGTGGCACTGTTATGGGTTAAAGCTTTACCTCTTCGCGTTTTACCGCAATTGAATTTAGGAAGTCTTCATCTATTGCAACTCCAATGCCAGGTCCTGTTGGAACATCCAACTGCCCATTCTTCATCACAAAGGGCTCTGTGATATCGCGTTTGTAATATCGACTTGAAGCCGAAGTATCTCCTGGCAAGGTAAATCCATCTAGAGCAGCTAAGGCAACATTTACAGCACGTCCGATTCCTGTTTCAAGCATTCCACCACACCAGACATCAATCTTATTTGCAAAGCAATAGTCATGAATTGCCTTACCTTCCATGTAACCGCCGACTCGACCTGGTTTAATATTGATTACGGTAGTCGCTTTCATTTCGATGGCATCCTGCGCGGTTTGTAGCGAAATTATTGATTCATCAAGACAGACTGGAGTCTTAGCACGAGCTGCTAATTTGGCGTGACCTAAAATGTCATGCTCGTGCAGCGGTTGTTCGTTTAACAATAAATTAAATTGATCTAGTTGCAGCAAATGTTCGATATCTGATCTTGAGTAGGCTTGATTAGCATCCACTTGCATTAACGTATTTGGATATAACTCACGAATTCTGCCGACCGGCTTAATATCCCAACCAGTTTGGATCTTTAACTTAATTCGTTTGTAACCTTGTTCAACATAACTTGCTACTTCTTCTTCCAATTTCTCAATACTTGTCGAAATTCCAACTGAAACACCACAATCAACTTTGCTTCGTTTTGCCCCAAAAAATTGAGCAAATGATCGATTTTCGCTCCTTAGCTGGGCATCTAGACAGGCAGTTTCCAAAGCAGCCTTTGCCATTGGATGTCCCAAGAAAGGCTTTAAAATCTTCGAAATTTGGGAAACCTCAAATTCGCCTGCGCTCTTTAGGGCTGGCAAAAAGAAAGTTTTGATGACGTCAACACAGCCAGCCAAATACTCACTTGAATATAAAGGTTCGGCCATAGCGACACATTCAGACCAACCGATGCCAACATTTGTATGAGCCTTTACAACTATGAGATGGCGAACCGTCTGGGTACTAAATGAGGTAGTGAATGGTCTAACCAAGGGAATATCGGCGTATATAAATTCGATTCGCTCTAGTTTCATTTGTCCTCACTTAATATGTACTTGTAATCTTTTGTGAAATCAATTATTGACCAACCAGCTTCAAGTTTTGGCTTTAGCGCTTCCCGTACTTGCTTTCGCCAATTTCGCGCGCTCTCAATATCGCTCTTTCTAATCTCGACAATATCTTTGGGGATTTCAACTAAGATTTGATTTTCCGATGGCTTAATGACTCGTTCGTTAAGCAAATCCCACTCAACTAAAATCCGATCTGAATCATCGCCAGCATTTATTGAGTCCGCCATCGTGCCATAGAAATTTACATAATATTTAATAGCTTTTGTTTTTAAACGGACAATGTTGAACCAAGCATTTCGTGCAACCAATGGATCAAATGTCCACTTAATTTTCTTATAGCCTTCTTTGATTGCCCAATCCTTTTGATGAAGTTTTAATCCAAGACCAATACCCTGGTCACTATGTGATGGCAAGACAGCGGCCATATGAGAATGTATGTAAAAAGATCCATCTTCGTCTTTTGCGGGAAATCCAAATGCAGCTCCCACGATCTTGCCCTCTATAAAAGCGCCGGAAAGATAGGAACCGCTATGCATTAATGCCTGCAAGAAATTTGGCGCAATCTGCGTGCCTTCTTCGGGTGCCGGCCAAACTTCATCAAAAAGGTACCGACCAAGCTTCTGGTCTTCGAGTGATTCCAAGAATCGGTACTCAACCATTGGGACATCTTGCCAATTCTCTGTAGATTTCGAAGATGAAACCTGGCGAGTGGCGTTCACCGCTAAGCGCAAAGATTGTTGCCGAAGCTGGAATCTCGGTCTCTTGGCCGCAATTCGTTGGTGAAGATATCTGGTGGGTTGAGTCTCGTCCGGCAGAGGCAGGACGACGTGTAATCGTCAGCCGGAAACACGGCGACTTAATCAAAGCGCCCTTTAGCGCAAGTCATGCGGTTCATGAAATGGGCGGCCGAAGTTATCTTGGATTTGGCGATGAAAACAGTTACAAAATCTATTTCACAAATCAAAGTGACCAGAGAGTTTATCTTCAGATTGGTTCAGATCAACCTAAACCATTAACTCCGGAAACCGGCAGGGAGGATAGATACGCAGAATTCATCAAAGTTGAAGGTGGGATTTGGGCTGTCCGTGAACAAGTAGCGAAAGATTCTTGTAAGCGCCAATTGATTGAGATAAGTGATGAAGGTCAGATCAGAGTTTTACTTGAAGGCCATCAATTTTTTGCTCATCCTAGAATCTCTCCAGATAAGAAGAAAATAACTTGGGTCTCTTGGGATCATCCATTGATGCCATGGGATGGTACAACTTTATTCTTGGCCGATATTGAAGGTGGAAGCCTCAATAACAAAAGAGCGCTCGCCGGTAGCTCTACTAATCCTGTTTTATCTCCAGAATGGATTGATAACGAGAATATTCTCTATCTGGATGAGAGTTCTGGCTGGTGGAATCCTTGGAGAGTAAATACTTCTGGCAATAAGGAGCAAATAGTTCGAGAAGAGAGCGAGTGGGGTTTCCCAGCTTGGCAACTTGGTTATCAAGGTGTTCTACTTCTAGATGATGGCTCCTTTGTTGGAATTCACGGACCAGTTGATAATCGGAAATTAGCCAAAGTTGATTTGAAGAGTGGAAAAGTTTCAGATTTCGAATCTGACTTTACATACATCTCACCAACATTTGCGACGGATGGAAAGAGCGTAATTGCATTTGCTGCTAGTAATTCGACTTTTCCTACTCTAGTAAAGTTTGAGAACCTCAATACTTTGCAAATAATTAGGGATAACCCTCTTCCCATTCCAGCAACTTATGCGCCAGAGATTAAGGAAATATCGATCCCTGGTAAGGACAGAGAAGTAAAGGTGATTCTGCATCGCGCTCATAATCCCGAATATAAACTAGATATTCCTGGCCCTGTGATGATTCGAGTTCATGGCGGACCAACGGCGCATAAATTTGCTACTGCTGAAATTGATTACCTCTATTGGACAACTCGTGGTTTTACGATTGCAGATATTAACTACGGCGGATCTAGCGGATATGGCGCTAAGTATCGTCACTTGCTTTATGGAAATTGGGGCATCATTGATTATGAAGATGTATTGAGCACAGTCGATTATTTGATTAAGAATGGCACAGCTAATCCAAAACAAATATTCATTAGTGGCGGAAGCGCCGGTGGATTCACAGTTCTTAACGCGCTAGTTCACAGCAACATCTTCGCCGCGGGTGCTGATTATTATGGAGTTGCCGAATTAACGGCTCTTGCCGAAGATACCCATGATTTTGAATCTAGATATTTAGACTCAATGATCGGTCCATACCCAGAAAAGGCCGATCTATATAAAGAACGTTCACCATTGACGCATGCCGATAAATTAAGTACACCGCTTATTATCTTTCAGGGTACTGAAGACAAAATAGTGCCACCTTCTCAATCAGAGATGTTTAGAGATATCTGTATTAAGAAGGGAATAACTCATAAATACTTCGCCTTCGAAGGCGAAGGTCACGGGTTCTATGGCGCAGATGCGATTATCACTTCGCTTGAAGAGGAATTAAAGTTCTTTGGCCAAGCCGGCGGCTTTACCCCGGTGCCGTAGAGTTAACTCATGAGCTACGACGTAAATCGAATTAGAAAAGATTTCCCGTCATTAGAAACAGGTATTGCTTTCTTTGATGGTCCAGGTGGAAGTCAGGTTCCCAAAGTCGTTGGGGAAGAAATCTCCAAAGCAATCACACAAGCAAGTTCCAATAGGGGGACGATTACTCTCTCGGAACAGAATGCCGAAAAATGTGTTGTTGAATATCGAAGCGCGGTCGCAGATCTTCTCAATTGTGATTCTAAAGGAGTTATTTATGGCAGAAGCTGGACCCAATTAACTTACGATTTATCAAGGAATCTTGCAAAGCAATGGGGTCCCGGTGATGAAATCATCGTCTCGAGGTTAGATCACGACTCAAATATCAGACCTTGGATTCAAGCAGCGGAAGCAAAAGGTGTCACCGTCAAATGGGCAGAGTTCGATCGAAAGACGGGCGAGCTTCCAGTATCAGCAGTAACCGATCTATTAACGTCCAAAACCAAGTTTGTCGCCGTAACAGGTGCCGCAAATACTCTTGGAACGAGGCCAGATATAAATTCCATCGGTAAAGCTGTGAAAGCAAATGGTTCACTTTTTCTTGTTGACGGGGTTCATTTAACGCCACACACCTTGATTGATTTCAAATCCCTTCCGATTGATTTCTTCGGTTTCTCTTCTTACAAACTCCTCGGTCCGCATTGCGCATCTCTGGTCTCTCATCCAGAATTACTCGAATCAATTACAAACGATAAATTGCGACCATCGACTATGAATGTTCCAGAACGTTTTGAATTTGGAACCCTGCCATACGAAATCATGGCTGGAGTTACCGCCTCGATTGATTATGTGGCTGGACTTGATTCATCGGCAACTGGATCCAGGCGTGATCGGATAGCAAAATCGATGCAATCACTTGAAAGATATGAGGAAGATTTATTTGATTATCTCGAGAAAGAATTAGCCCAGCTTCCAGGAATTATCATGTATGGCCATGCGCAAAAAAGAACCCCTACTGTTTATTTCAATTTTCCAAATGTAAACGGAATCGATATCTATAAATACCTTGCTACTAAGAAAATTAATGCACCGGCACATAATTTTTATGCATATGAAGTATCGCTGGCTCTTGGCCTAGGCGATGCGGGAGCTGTTCGTGCTGGATTAGCTCCATATTCAACCCGTGAAGATGTCGAGAGGTTAATAAGTGCTCTTCGTGAGTTTCTAAAAATAGGTTAGCGAGTATAGGAGTTTGCCATGTCAAGAACTTATGTGATCACCGGAGCCGGTTCAGGAATTGGCCTGGCAACAAAAAATAAGCTAATTGCTCAAGGGGATAAAGTAATTGGCGTTGATATTAAAAACGCCGAAGTTATTGGCGACTTAAGTACTCATGAAGGGCGTCAAGAGGCTGCTAAAAAAGCAATCGAAGCGGCAGGTGGCATAGTCGATGCCGTTATTGCCAATGCCGGTTCGGCACTGCCAGTAGCAAAGACGGTTTCAATAAATTTCTTTGGCGCTACCGAATTTATTACCGCTATGCATTCATCACTTGCCAAAAGTAAATCGCCGAGAGTCGCCATAACCAGTTCGATGGCCTCGCTTATGCCAAACGATAAAGAATTGGTTGAACTTATGCTTTCAGGTAACGAGGAGAAATCACTTTCACGTGCTCAAGCTCTGGTTGATCAAGGCGGCGGCGTTGAGGGTTTAATTTATGGATCTACAAAACGCGCCCTGAGTCGCTGGCTTCGCCGAGAATGCGTTAAGAATGCTTGGGCCAAAACAGGTATCCCAATAAATGCAGTTGGCCCCGGAATCGTAAAAACTCCTATGGTCGCTGAGATGATCGCAACGCAGGAAGGCAGAGATAACTTGGCTAAAGCGGTTCCAATGCCACTTAATGGTTACTTGGAGCCAGAGAATGTTGCTGATCTACTGATCTGGTTAAGCAGTACAGCCAATTCACATGTAACTGGCCAGACTATTTATATCGACGGCGGTTCTGATGCAGTCATACGCGGTGAAAATATCTGGGATTTAGCTTAAAGCGCGCGACAGATTACCGGAGCTCTAATAAAGTTCCGTCATGTCGTCACGTTTCAAGAACTTGCGAAATAGGTATTTTCTCTTTCCACTTGTAGCAATTTTACTGCTCGGAATTTCTTGGAATAGACCTCTATCAAATTTAATACTCGCAGCTTTAGGTCTCGTTTTAGTTGCTACAGTGTTTACAGCGGTACATCACGCTGAGGTCGTTGCTCTTAGAGTCGGCGAGCCATTTGGATCGTTAATTTTGGCCCTATCTGTAACGCTTATTGAGGTCGGCATGATTGTTGTGCTGATCCTTGAATCCCCAGATACCAATCAGAATCTTCCTCGTGACACGGTTTTTGCCGCAGTAATGATTACAACTAATGGGATTGTTGGAATAGCTCTATTGATCAAGACCATTCGCCAACGGGTTGCTACTTTTAATGCAATTGGTGTCGGCGGGGCTTTGGCTGCATTAGCTGCTCTAAGCACTTTAAGTTTGATTCTGCCTACTTTTACAACTTCTTCTCCTGGACCAACATTTACTGATATTCAATTAGCCTTTGCTGCAATTTCATCTCTCGTGCTTTATTTAACATTCGTTGCAGTTCAAACGGTTAGACATCGTGATTATTTTCTGCCACCGCCACGTGAAGATCACACAATTCCGGCCGAGGAACACGTTGAGCCGCCCTCAAATACTCAGGCAAGACAAAGTCTCTTTGGTCTACTTATTTCCCTGATTGCCGTTGTCGGTTTAGCAAAAGTCACCAGCCCGCTGATTCAAGGTTTTGTAGATAATCAGGGCCTTCCTCAGATGATGGTCGCAATCAGTATCGCGTTAATTGTTCTACTTCCTGAATCAATCTCTGCAATAAAAGCTGCGAGATACGGTCGCACTCAAACAAGCTTAAACCTTGCTTATGGATCAGCTTTGGCCAGCATTGGATTAACCATCCCAGCAATCGCTGTAATTTCCATCCTCTTTTCATATGAAGTAAACCTTGGACTAAACGCCTCCGAGATAGTTCTAATCGCGCTTACCTTTTTTGTATCCACATTAACTGTAGTTTCTGGTCGCGCTTCACTTTTACAGAGCGTTATTCACTTAAGTATTTTCGGGTCATTTATTATGTTTGCGGCGACACCTTGAGGAACTATGGAAATCACTAATAATTCAGCGCAGTCGCGTTATGAAATATTCATCGAAGGAGAACTGGCTGGCTTTGCTGATTACACATTCTCTGGTGACACTATTACATTTCCTCACACTGAAATTTTTCCACAATTTGGCGGTCGCGGCCTAGGAAGTGCATTAATTGAATTTGCCCTAAATGACGTAGCTTCATTAGGTAAATTTGTTGCACCAGTTTGCCCATTTGTTTCAAAGGCAATTGCAAAGAATCCAGATAAGTTCCTCAAGCTAGTTTTAGAAAGCGAAAGAATCAAGTACGGTCTAGCTTAAGCAGAAACTGCAGACCTTCCAGCTTCTAACCTTGCAACCGGAACTCTAAAGGGCGAACAAGAGACATAATCAAGACCCACTTCATCAAAGAAGTGAATGGATTCAGGATCGCCACCATGTTCGCCACATACTCCAAGGTGTAACTTTGGATTAACACTCGTTCCGCGTTCAACAGCAATTTTTACGAGTTCACCAACGCCAAATTGATCGATAGTTTCAAATGGTGAAATCGTGAAAACGCCCAATTCAAAGTATCTTGAGAAGAATTCAGCTTCAACGTCATCTCGTGAATAACCCCAAGTTGTTTGGGTTAAATCATTTGTTCCAAAGCTAAAGAAATCGGCGACAGCGCCAATTCTATTTGCGGTCAGCGCAGCGCGTGGCAATTCAATCATCGTGCCAATCGCAATTGGTAATTCCACTTTTCGCTCAATCTCGATCTTGCGGATAACCTCTTCAGCGGCTGCTCTAGTTAATTTCAATTCCATATGCGAACCAACAAGTGGAATCATGATCTCAACTTTTGGATTTGCGCCTGCTGCAATCCGATCGGCCATCGCTTCAGCTATTGCGCGCACTTGAAGTTCATATAAGCCAGGAGACATTAATCCCAACCGGACGCCGCGAAGTCCAAGCATTGGGTTGGACTCGTGCATCTTCATGACTGCCTGAAGGAGCTCTTCGTTCTCTTGATCAACTTTCTTCCGTTCATGTCCAAGGGCAGATTTAACTTTCAATTCGCCTAAATCTGGAAGAAATTCATGTAGCGGTGGATCTAAAAGACGGATTGTTGTCACATATCCATCCATCACCGTTAATATCTTTGTGAAATCATCACGTTGAAGAGGCAATAGTGCAGCTAAAGCCTTCTCTCGATCTGCTTTATCTATAGCAAGAATTACTCGCTCAATTAAGACTCGGCGATCTCCTAAGAACATATGCTCAGTCCTACATAAACCTATTCCTTCTGCACCAAACTTCCGTGCTGCGGTGGCATCCTGTTCGTTATCAGCGTTTGCTCTGACCATTAAACGGCGACGTCGATCAGCATGGCGCAAGATTCGATCTACCGATTTAATTAAATCTCGCTCGCCATCTTCTTTTCCATCAGTTGCCTTAGTTATTCCATCGAACAAATACTTAACTACTGCAGATGGTGCTACTGGAATTTCTGCTTTAAAGACTTCACCTGTGGTGCCATCAATTGATACATAATCTCCTTCATTAATCTTCTCGCCATTAATGAGTGCAAAATTCTCTTCCTCATTAACTTCAATCTCTTCTGCGCCACAAACTGCAGTCTTACCCATACCTCGGGCAACCACAGCAGCATGTGAAGTCTTGCCACCTCGGCTGGTAAGAATTCCTGTAGCTGCAACCATTCCACCTAGATCATCTGGATTAGTTTCACGGCGAATCAAAATAACTTTCTCGCCACGTTCTACCCATTCTTGTGCAACTTTGGAGTGAAAGACCGCCTTACCTACTGCAGCACCTGGAGATGCTGCCATACCGACTGTTAGCGGCTTTGGGCTCTTAGTTTTATCAAATTGCGGGAACATCAATTGAGCAAGTTGCGCTCCGTTAACTCGAAGCAGAGCTTCATCCATAGTGATAATTTGTTCATCGACCATTTGAATTGCGATTCGAAATGCCGCGGACGGGGTGCGCTTTCCAACGCGAGTCTGCAATATCCATAACTTGCCTCGTTCAACGGTAAATTCGATATCGCATAAATCTCGATAATGTGTTTCCAGCTTGTACATAATCGCCCGCAACTCCTCATAAAGTCGCGGTGCTAATTTGCCAAAGTCTTCTAATGAAAGGGTATTTCTGATGCCAGAAACTACATCTTCGCCTTGAGCATTCTGCAAGTAATCACCGTATGCGCCAGGTTCGCCGGTCGCCGGGTTTCTTGTGAAGCAGACACCAGTTCCAGAGTCCTCCCCCATATTCCCAAATACCATCGTTCCGATATTGACTGCAGTTCCTAAATCATCCGGGATTCGTTCCCGTCTTCTATATAACTTGGCGCGTTCAGTATTCCAAGAATCAAATACTGCGCTTACAGAGTTATCTAGCTGCTCTCGTGGATCTTGCGGAAAATCTTTTCCAGATTCAAACTTTATAATTTCTTTAAATTTATTGACTAGTTTCTGGAGTGAAGAAACCGAAATTTCAAAATCATTCTTTACCCCAGCTTCACGTTTTGCACTTTCCAGCTCTTTTGAAAACTTACTTCCTTCAATCCCCAAAACAGTTTTGCCATACATTTGAATCAATCGGCGATAAGCATCCCAGGCAAATCGCTCATTATTTGTCTGTTTTATTAAGCCTTCAATCGATTGGTCATTCAATCCAACATTAAGAATTGTCTCCATCATGCCAGGCATGGAGAACTTCGCACCAGATCGAACTGAAACTAATAACGGATCCTCGCGGTCGCCAAGGCGTTTCTGCATTTCATCTTCTAGATTTCGAAGCGCCTTTGTTACCTGAACTTCCAGTTCAATTGGCGCACTACCTTTTGCTAAATACTCTTTACAGGCTTCCGTAGTAATTGTGAAACCGGGTGGAACCGGCAATCCAATACGAACCATTTCAGCAAGATTTGCGCCTTTACCGCCAAGCAAATCCTTTAAATCTTTATTGCCCTCATGGAAGGCATAAATCAGCTTCGTCGCCATTGACTACCTCTCGCTATGGCGACATGCTAGCCCTTATCTAGCTAACGGTGATCAGAATTTACGGACAAAACTCGGGGCCGAAGGGCTAACTCTCAATTGCAGAGACTCGCGGTTTGCGAGTTACTAAAACCGTACCCAGGGCAGCTAGAACCATTCCAAAAAGTCCAACGCCGGCAATCTTTTCATCAAAAATGAGGAAAGCTTGTAACGCGGTTAAAGGTGGAACTAAGTAGTAAAGACTTGATACCGAACTTGCACTATCGTGCTTGAGTAAATAGAAGAGTAAGAAGATAGATCCGATCGAAAGCGCAAGAACTATCCAAGCAAGGGCAAGAATGAATCGAAGGTTTATTTCGATTGACCAGCCTTCGAAAAGTCCCCCAAGGATTGCGAAAAGGATTGTTGCGGTTATGAATTGAACCGCAGTGCCTGGAAGAAATGGGATCTCCCCGCCACCTTTTTTCTGGAGTAAATATCCAGTTGTAGTTCCCAATAAAGCGAGAACGCTAGAGATAATTCCGACGGCTGGAAATTCAAGGTTGAACTCCCCTTGAAAGATTCTTGGAAGCATCAAGAAAAGAACTCCGGAGAATCCCAGCAACAAGCCGAGGATTTTTATTAATCCCAAGTTCTCATTCAAGAATTTCACAGCGAGAACCGAAACCAATATCGGCTGCAAACTTACGACTACCGCTGTTACCCCTGCCGACAGACCTAGCGATATGGCATAAAAGACGCCACCTATATAAATAACCTGAAGAAAGATTCCAACCTTTACTGATTGCTTAACTTGCTCTCTTGAAATTCTTAACGGTTCCCGCAAGGCCTTTGCAAGCAGAAAAAGAATTATCGCGGCCGATGCATACCTAATGGTTAGGAATACAAAGGGTTCGGCATAAGGAAGTATGTATTTGGCACCCACAAAACCGGTGCTCCATAAGAGAACAAAAACAACGGGGGCAGATCGCTCGAGCGCCTTCACCGCGAAATGTTAGCCGAATGTGATTTAGTTGAAATTTCAACTATCTCTGCTAAAGTACTGGCATGACCCCAAGTGAGCTACTTCCAGCTAACACCATGATGGGGGCTGTCACTTTATGGGTCGCAGATCTAGATTCAATGATTCGTTATTACCAAAGTGGCGTTGGTTTACAACTTCTCAGTCATGTCGAAAGTCGCGCGGTTCTTGGATTTAAAGATACTGAAATAGTAATTCTTGAACATAAGCCAGCTATGAAATATGCCTCGCCCCATGAAGCCGGTTTATTTCATACCGCAATTCTTTTTCCGACAGAAGCAGCTCTTGCTAGAGCTGTTTATTCAGTTGCTCAGCAATATCCAGGAACTTTTACCGGCAGCGCTGATCACTTAGTAAGCAAAGCTTTCTATTTCAACGATCCCGAGGGAAATGGCGTAGAACTTTATTGGGATAGGGATCGATCACAGTGGAGTTGGGTACATGGCACTATTGAGATGGATACGATTATGTTGGATCCAAATCAATTCCTAAAAGAACATTTAACCCAAGAACCGGTTACAGAAGATAAGCGCGTTGGTCATGTTCACCTATCTGTTGGTTCGGTTGCGGCTGCCGAAGAGTTCTATGTAAAAATGCTTGGCTTTGAGAAAACTCTAAATTGGGGCGGACAGGCACTCTTTGTTTCAGCAGGTGGATACCACCATCACATGGCCATGAATACTTGGCGCAGTAAAGGCGCTGGAAAACGTCAATTGGCTCTAGGTCTTGGAAATGTTGAAATAAAACTTGAGAGCGCCGACCAATTAGCAGAAACTAAAGATCGCCTTGCATTTCATAAACAGGAAGTGATTTCCGAAAGTTCCTCTGTAAAAGTTGAAGATCCTTGGGGTAATTTAATTACTTTAGAAGTTGATTGATTCCCCTGCGCTTAATTGCGCACTAGGCAACCCTTTCAAGATATGAACTTTTTCTTCTCCGGTAGCTTGCCAAAAGTCGACACCGCTTCTTCTCACCAAAGCAGTTAGTTCATCTATACCCATAAGAATGGTTCCTTCTGGGGCATCCATTAATATTTTTGCAGCGCTCTCTGGAATCCATTTAAAGAACTTGTTGAAATGTGGAATCACTCGAATTTTGGGAACAATGCTAAATCCAGGAGTTGGTTCGCTTCGCATTAATCGAAAATTTGGAATATGTGAGCTCATAACCATCGCTCCAGCGCTACAACCAGCAAGTGATCCACCGCTTTGCCAATTCTCATTTATTGCTTCCCAGACAGGAGTATCCCGCAGTGTATTTGCTAAATAATGAGGGTCGCCACCCGAAAGATAAATTAGTGCGCTATCTCTTATTTGTGAAACAAATTCCGGATTATGTGCTGCATCTCTATCAAATATCGGCAGAAACCTTGCAGGTACTCCGATTTCGTTTGCCTGTCGCTCCCCTAATTCTCTCCAATAATTAATTCGATCTCGGCTCTCTCGCCCAGCAGCAGTTGGAATTTGTACATATGCCGCTTCTTTATCATTTTTCTTACCGTCATCTATAAGTGATTTTTCAAACTCTCGCATTGCAGGCAGGTATTCGCCAGATCCAACGAGTGCAAGTGAGCCAATCATTAGGCAATCTTACGGTTCAAATCATCTACCGAGCTTATGCAAGAGCCACTTCTCAGCTTTGAGGAATTGGAAAGCAAGATAAAGAATCACCGAGAAAGTTAATAAATAAACGAAATATTGATTTTGCGGAGTTCCCCACTGTTGTATGGACATCTTGCCCAGCAAATCGTGAATTAAGAAGAGCGGGAAGGTGACAGCGCCAGCTTTAGCCGTCCAGGATGAACTCCAATTAGTGATTCTCCTATTAAGTAAAAGTAGCATTATCAAATAAATTGCGGTGACGATAATCCCGATAACCAAAGCGCTATGTGGACTCTTTCGATTTGCATCCAGCCATTCCACGCTAGACATTCGAGTATCCATTCCCGCTACATAAGCCGAAATCAAGCCCACTATTCGAGTCGGTGACCATCCCCATTCTCGAATTGAATAAATGATTGCACCGCCACACATAAAGGAGAAGAAGCCGTTGAAGTACCAGAAATTTCCGTCAGAGGAATTGAAAAGATTCCAGAACATCACGACTACGGCCCAATAGGTAAACAACTGAGGCAATTTTCTGCCTAATCCAATAATTAAAAAGAAGGTTACGAATACGTAGAGCTGTAGTTCTCGAGCTAAGAACCAGTGGGCTGGATCGACCCATCGAACATCAAATGCAGTCGGAAACATCGTAAATCCAACAAGTAACT
>VFQT010001409.1_pt1 | contig 29124 bp, 28 predicted proteins | sample 3512381 | NCBI WGS metagenome assembly VFQT01 (sample SAMN10412376, study PRJNA504923) | tailings metagenome | isolation source: Relicate 2 Philex TSF3 active mining site | place: Philippines: Tuba, Benguet | collected 2017-08-29
GACCAGTCGTTGAGCAGGCCGAGATGGCCGAGCAACCGGTTCAGGAAATGGAATGCCAGACCTATCATGATGCCGGCGAAAATCTTTGCTCCAACACCACCCTGACGGCTCTGGAAATAGGCAAACGGGAGCGCCAGCACCATCATCACCAGCACGGCAACCGGGTAAAGCAGTTTGGTCCACAGCGCGATTTCATAGCGCAGCGCTTTTTGCCGGTTTTCCTTCAGATGCTGGGAATAGGAATACAGGCTCCAGGCCGACATCTTTTCCGGCTTGACCAGCAGCACGTTGAGCAGCGCGGGCTCCAGCACGGACTGCCAGCGGACAAAATCGCGGAATCCGACCCGCGCAGTCAGCTGGTCAAAGGCGGTCTGGGCAACATTGGCAAGCAGCCACTGGTTGTCCCCCTCGTATTCCGCAGCCTCGGCAAACTGCAGCGTTTTCAGCCGGTAATCCTGATCAAATTCGTAGATGCGCAGGCCCTTCAGAACGCCCTCGGGAGTCACCTCGAGCACATTCACGAACGATGTACCGTCTTTGATCCACAACCCCGACCGGAATTCCTGGGCAACGATCCCCGATATCGCCTGGGAGCGCAGGCGCTGTGCAAACTGCTCCGCGGGAGGTGCAACAAATTCGCCAACCGCGAAGGTGAGCATGCCGAACAGCGCACCGACCGAGGCAATCACGCCGACCATCCGCGCCAGCGAAACGCCGGAAGCGCGCATGACCGTGTATTCAGAACTGGCCACCAGCTGCGCCAGCGTAAACAGCGTGCCGATCAGCGCCGCAATCGGGAACAGTTCGTACACGTGGTTGGGTGCCGAAAGCAGCACATGCAGGACGATATGGCGCAACTGGTAATTGCCGCGGCCCAGATCCTTCATCTGCTCAACGAGATCGAAAAACGCAAACAGCAGCAGCAGCGACAGGAACACCAGCGCCGTCGATGCGGCAACCTCCCGGGCGATGTAACTGCGGAGTGTTCTCAACGCAATACCCGCCACAGAGAAAAGACCGACAGGCGGCGGTAAAACATCGCCGCCAGCAGTACCAGCATCCCGGCATGGACGCCCCACATGCCCGCAAACACCCCGATGCGGTCCTGCGCGATCGATGCCTGCATGATTGACAGCACATTGCTGTAGGTCATGTACACCAGTATGGCCATCACAATGTTCATCGACCGGCCGGCGCGCGGATTCACGAACGACAGCGGGATGGCCAGCAGGCACAGGATCAATGCGCTCGCCGGCAATCCGACACGCCATGACAATTCGCCGAGGTTGCGCGGCGTCGGATCGCGCAAGAGGCTCCAGGTCGTCATCGTCTTCGTGGTCGGCGCGCGCGCCGCGGAATCCGCTGCCTCGATCCGCATCGCGTAGCGCTCGAACTCGAAAATCTTGTACTCGGCGGATCCGGGCTCGCCCTCATACCTGCGGCCGTTCTGCAGCACGAGGAAGCGGTCGCCATTGGCCGCCGTTTCCTGGAAGCCGTTGCGCGCCACCATCACCCCCAGCTTGCCGTGCTGGGTCGAACTCACGAACACATTGGCCACCAGGTTTGATCTGCCGGCCACCTCCTCAACCAGGTACACGCGGTCGGCGCGGCGTGATTCATGGAAAACCCCCGGCGTCACCTGCGCGACATCATCCCGGCTGTCCATCTGCCGCCGGAACTCCTCGGCCTTCTCCACCGCCCATGGCGACAGCAGCAACGAGAGTGCGGCTATCGTCAGCACCAGCGGCACCGCGAATGTCAGAACCGGCTGGATCCACCGGGTCAGACCCTGCCCGCAGGAGAACCACACCACCATCTCCGAATCGCGGTAGCTGCGCGTCAGGGTCATCAGGACCGCAATGAACAGTGTCACCGAGAGGAGTATCGGCAGGTAGCCGACCAGGGTGAACCCCAGCAGGGCAATCACGCCGGTGGAGGTGATCTGGCCGCTCGCCGCCTGCCCGAGCAGGCGCACCAGCTGGGTGGTGATCGAAATGCCGAGCAACACCAGGAAAGTGGCCGCCGCGGAGGTGGTCAATTCGCGCAGCAGTGAGGACCGGAAAATCATGCCGGCGTTTTGCTTTTTGACAGGAACCCGAAGATAATCAACGGAGAATGCCGGCCTCCGGCACAACGCATAAACCCTCCGGATTCCAGCGGCGTCACAACGCCGCATCCGGGTCCGGCAGGAAGGTTAGGGATCAAACCCAAGGATGGCAAGCAATCCCGTGAATCAGGCTGGACTGGATCATTCGATCGCCATTCGGAATTTCGGTCTTCGACGTTGGACAGCTTTGCAATGCACAGAGGAGCAGACGCGTGGAATTTAGCATAAAACCCCTGACCCCGGGACGCAACGCCAGTGGCTGCAGCGTCGTGGGCGTGTATGCCGACCGCAAACTGAGCGAAGCCGCGGCCACACTCGACAAGGCGGCGAAAGGTTATCTGCGCCGCGTGCTCGAACGTGGCGACATGGATGGGCGTCTCGGCAGCACGCTGCTGCTGCATGACGTCCCGGGCGTCGCCAGCATGCGTGTGCTGCTGCTGGGCCTTGGGCCCAAAGCCGGATTTACCGAAAAACAGTTCCGCCGCTGCATCACCGCCGCCATCGAAGCGCTGGCACGCACCGGCGCCACCGACGCCGAACTCCATGTTGCCGAACTTGCGGTCGGCCGCCGCGATGTCGAGTGGCGCGTGATGCAGACCGCACGCGCCGCCCGCGAGGCAACCTACCGCTTCGAACAGATGAAAAGCACGCCGGCAAAGGACGCCCCCGCGCTCCGCCGCGTGGTGATCGCTGTGGCCAGGAGCGACGAGAAACGCGCGGCACGGGGGCTCGCGCATGGGCTCGCCCTTGCGCACGGCATCTGTCTCGCACGGGACCTAGGCAACCTCCCGGGCAATGTCTGCACCCCGTCCTACCTCGCCGAGCAGGCGCGCAAGCTGGCCAAACATTACCGGATGAAAATCCAGGTGCTCGAACGCGCGGACATGGAAAAGCTCGGCATGAACACGCTGCTATCCGTCGCCGCAGGCAGCAGCCAGCCCCCGAAACTGATCGTGCTTGAATACCGCGCCGGCGCGAAAAGCCAGAAGCCGGTGGTGCTGGTCGGCAAGGGCGTGACCTTCGACACCGGCGGCATCTCGCTGAAACCGGCGCCGGAAATGGACGAAATGAAATTCGACATGAGTGGCGCCGGCAGCGTGCTGGGCACGCTCAAGGCAATCGCCGAGATGAAGCTGCCGGTCAATGTGGTCGGCATCATTCCCGCCACCGAAAACATGCCCGGCGGACGTGCCACCAAGCCCGGCGACATCGTCACCAGCATGTCCGGACAGACCGTCGAGATCCTGAACACCGATGCCGAGGGTCGGCTGATCCTGTGCGATGCCCTGACCTATGCCGAGCGTTTTGAACCCGCAGCGGTCATCGATATCGCGACCCTGACCGGCGCCTGCGTCATCGCGCTGGGCCACGTGGTCAGCGGCCTCTTCGCCAACGACGACTCGCTGGCGCGCGAAGTGCAGGCCGCGGGCGAGCACGCCGGCGACGGCGCCTGGCACCTGCCTCTGCATGACGAATACCAGGAACAGCTGCGCAGCAACTTCGCCGACTTCGCCAACATCGGCGGCAGGCCTGCAGGTGCGGTGACCGCAGCCTGCTTCCTGTCGCGCTTCACCGGGAAATTCAAATGGGCGCACCTCGACGTTGCCGGCACCGCGTGGAAATCCGGCAAGGAAAAGGGCTCCACTGGCCGGCCGGTTCCGCTGCTGACCCAATTCCTCGTCAACCGGGCCGGCAGGCGCTGATCATCCGGGACGCCGATGACGCAGATCGACTTTTACACGCAGGTCGACGACAAGCTCCAGACTGCATGCCGCTTGGCCGCCAAGGCCCGCAGCCGCGGCCTGCGGGTCACGCTGTTCTGCCCGGACCGGGACGCAGCCGTCCGCCTCGACCGGATGTTGTGGAGCATGCCTGCGACCGGATTCCTGCCGCATTGCCGGCGCGACGACCCGCTCGCCGGCGTGACCCCGGTGCTGATCGACGCCTCGGGCAACGACCCGCTGCATGACGAATTCCTGATCAACCTTCACTCCGAGTGGCCCGCCTGCTTCAGCCGCTTCCAGCGCCTTGCGGAAATCGTCTGCACCGATGATGCCGACCGTGCCGCCGCCCGCGCGCGTTTCCGGTTCTATCGCGACCGCGGATACGAGATCCGCACCCACGACCTCTCCGGCCAGCAGGGCGGATAAAGACGCCGGCACGCGCCATGTCCGAACCGAACCCGCCAGACGACAGAGCCGGTGACGTGCTCAACAGGGCCGATGCCCTGCTGCAGCGCCACCGCCGTCCCGCAGCGCCGGAACCGCGTGAACCGCCTGACGTGCCCCCGGCTGCCGGCGGCGACATTCCGGTGCTGACCGACATCGTCATGGAAGGCGAGGTGCTGCCGCCAACCCAGCGGGTCGACGCGCCGGCACAGCCGTCCACCGGGGGTGAAGTCGTGTCGCGGGTGCAGGCCCAGAACATCGAGCATGCGGTCTACCTGAAGCTCAAGCGCAGCCTCGATGACCAGATCGCCGGCGTCGTGCGCGACCGCTACCTGCCGGAGATCGGGGCCGCGCTGGAACAGGCGCTGGCCCGCGTTGCCGGCGAACTGCAGTCCGGCATCGCCGAGATGGTGCGCACATCGGTTGCCGAAACACTGCAGGCGCAACTGCGGCAACTGCAGTTCCAGCCATCGGCCACCGCGCCGGAAGCGGGACAGGGCTCCGGTATAATGCCGCCCTCTTCCGCAGCACCTTCCCCGGCACCGCACATGGAACTTCCGAAAAGCTTTGAACCCGCGGCGATCGAGTCGCGCTGGTACCCCACCTGGGAAAACAACGGCTACTTCAGGGCCGGGAACGATCCGGAAAAAACCGGATCGTACTGCATCCAGTTGCCGCCTCCGAACGTCACCGGCGTGCTGCACATGGGCCATGCCTTCAACCAGACCATCATGGACGGCCTGACGCGCTACCACCGGATGAGCGGCAGCAACACGCTGTGGCAGCCCGGCACCGACCACGCCGGCATCGCCACCGAAATGGTGGTGACTCGCCAGCTGGAGCAGCAGGGCCAGTCGCGCAACGCGCTCGGCCGCGACGAGTTCATCAAAAAAGTCTGGGAATGGAAGGAACAGTCGGGCTCGACCATCACCCGGCAGATGCGCCGGCTGGGCGCATCCTGCGACTGGGAGCGCGAACGCTTCACGATGGACGAGCCGCTGGCGAAACTGGTCACGCACACCTTCGTCAAACTCTACCGCGACGGCCTGATCTACCGCGGGGTGCGCCTGTCGAACTGGGACCCGGTGCTGCATACCGTCATTTCCGACCTCGAAGTCCAGGCCGAGGAAGAGGACGGCAAGCTGTGGCAGATCCGCTACCCGCTCGCCGACGGCAGCGGCCACCTCACGGTCGCCACCACGCGGCCTGAAACCATGCTCGGCGACGCCGCGGTGGCCGTACATCCCGAAGACGAGCGTTACCGCAGCCTGGTCGGCCGCCAGGTGATCCTGCCGCTGACCGGACGCACGATCCCGGTGATCGCGGACGAATACGTCGACAAGACCTTCGGCACCGGTTGCGTGAAAATCACCCCGGCGCACGACTTCAACGACTACCAGGTCGGCCAGCGCCACAACCTGCCGCAGCTGAACATCTTCACCCTCGACGCCGCCATCAACGACAGCGCCCCCGAAAAATACCGCGGCCTCGACCGCTACGTTGCGCGTGACGCCATCATTGCCGACCTCAGGGCGCAAGGGCTGCTCGAATCGGAGAAACCGCACCGCATGGTGGTGCCGCGCGGCGACCGCACCGGCGTGGTCATCGAGCCGATGCTGACCAGCCAGTGGTTCGTCAGGATGGAGCCACTGGCCAAACTGGGGCTCGATGCCGTCGCCTCGGGTGAGGTCAAACTGTTTCCCGAACAGTGGGTCAATACCTACAACCACTGGCTCAACAACATCCAGGACTGGTGCATCTCGCGCCAGCTGTGGTGGGGCCATCGCGTGCCGGCCTGGCATGACGAGGCCGGCAACATCTTCGTCGCCCATGACGAAGCGGAAGCACGCGCACTGGCAGGCGGCAAGCCGCTGAAGCAGGATCCGGACGTGCTCGATACCTGGTTTTCCTCGCAGCTGTGGTGCTTCTCGACGCTGGACTGGACGCCGCAATGGCCTGAACAATCCAACCCCGCGCTCGATCGCTACCTGCCGTCCTCGGTGCTGGTGACCGGTTTCGACATCATCTTCTTCTGGGTCGCGCGCATGGTGATGATCACCAAGTACATGACCGGCAGGGTGCCCTTCCGCCATGTGTACGTGCACGGCCTGGTGCGTGACGCCGCAGGCCAGAAGATGTCGAAATCCAAGGGCAACACCCTGGATCCGCTCGACCTGATCGACGGCATCGACCTCGAGGCACTGGTCGCCAAGCGCACCGCGGGCCTGATGAACCCGAAGCAGGCCGATGCCATCGCCAAACACACCCGCGCCGAATTCCCGGACGGCATCCCGGCCTACGGCACCGACGCGCTGCGCTTTACCTTCGCCAGCCTCGCCAGCCTCGGCCGCGACATCAAGTTCGACCAGAAGCGCTGCGAGGGTTACCGCAACTTCTGCAACAAGCTGTGGAACGCCACCCGCTACGTGCTGATGAACTGCGAGGGCAAGGACACCGGTCTTGATCCCTCCGCACCCGTGGAACTGACGGTCGCCGACCGCTGGCTGATCAGCCGCCTGCAGCGCGCGGAAGCCGAGGCGGAACAGGCCTACCGCGATTACCGCTTCGACAACCTTGCGCGCACCATCTATGAACTGGTGTGGGACGAATACTGCGACTGGTACCTCGAGCTGGCCAAGGTGCAGCTCGCCGGCGGCAGCGACGCGCAGTGCCGAGGCACGCGCCGCACGCTGGTGCGGGTGCTCGAAACCATCCTGCGGCTGGCGCATCCGGTGATCCCGTTCATCACCGAGGAGCTGTGGCAGAAAGTGGCGCCGCTTGCGGGCAAGGGCGGTGCCAGCATCATGCTGCAGAAGTATCCGGTGGCCGAGGCGGCCAAAATCGATGCCGCCGCCGAACGCGAGATCGACCTGCTGAAGCAGCTGGTCTCAGCGTGCCGCACGCTGCGCGGCGAGATGAACATCGCACCCTCGCAGAAACTGCCGCTGCTGGGGCAGGGCGATGCAGCGCAGCTGCGCGCCTGCGCGCCCTACCTGATGGCGCTCGCCCGCCTCTCCGAAGTGATGGTTGTCAATGAACTCCCGGGAGACGATGCGCCGGTGTCGATCGTTGGCGATTTCAAGCTGATGCTCAAAGTCGAAATCGACGTGGCCGCCGAGCGCGAACGGCTGTCCAAGGAAATCGCCAGACTCGAGGCCGAAACCGGCAAGGCGCGCGCCAAGCTCGCCAACGAAAGTTTTGTCGCCAAGGCGCCCCCGCTGGTGGTGGCCCAGGAGCAGGAACGGCTGGCCCGGTTCTCGGCCACGCTGGAGCAGATGCGCGCGCAGCTCGCCAAACTCGGCAACTGAGCCCGCGCCCAGACGCGCGCAGCAAGATGGATTTCAAACACACGCTGCGCGCGCTGCGCCACCGCAACTACCAGCTGTTTTTCTGCGGCCAGACCCTGTCGATCATCGGCAACTGGGTGCAGCAGATCGCGATGGCCTGGCTGGTCTACCGCCTGAGCGAATCGGCCTGGCTGCTCGGCGTCACCGGATTCGCCGGCCAGATCGCAATCCTCGTGCTGGCACCTTTCGCCGGCATGTGGGCCGACCGCTTCGACCGCTACCGGCTGCTGCTGCTGACCCAGGCGCTGTCGGCGCTGCCGCCGGTGGTGCTTGCGGTGCTGTCCTACACCGGCCTGATCGAAATCTGGCACGTGGTGGCAATGGCGCTGCTCTCCGGCATCATCAACGCCATCGACACGCCGATCCGTCTCACCTTCACCACCGAGATGGTCACGCGCGAGGACCTGCCCAGCGCAATCGCGATGAACGCGCTGATGCAGAATGCGGGACGCATGATCGGCCCGACGGTCGCAGCCGGCCTGCTCGCGGTCTCGACCGAGGCCTTCTGCTTTGTGGTCAATGCACTGAGCAAGGCATTCATCGTCGCCACCGTGCTGATGATGAACGTTTCCCCGCGTGCCACTGCCGCGTCCACGGGCTCGCCGTGGCAACAGTTGCGGGACGGCGTGCGCTACGCCTGGGATCTGGTCCCGGTGCGCTGGCTGCTGCCGATGGTGGCGACCATCAGCTTCATGGTCACCCCCTATCAGACCCTGATGCCGATTTTCGCCGCCGAAGTCTTCGAAGGCGGCGCCAGCCTGCTCGGATTCCTGATGGCGGCGGCCGGCTGCGGCGGCGTCATCGGCATGCTCGCGCTGGCCTCGCGCCGCGATGTGCGCGGACTGACGCGCTGGATCAACTTTGCCTCGATGGCCTCGGGTGTCAGCGTCGCCGTCTTCGCGCTGTCGCCATGGCTGCCGCTGTCGCTGCTGGCGATCGCGTTCACCGGCTTCGGCATCGTCGTCAACGGCATGTCGGTCAGCACCATGATCCAGACCATCGTCGACGACCGCATGCGCGGCCGGGTGATGGGCCTGTTCTCGATGGCCTTCCTCGGCATGTATCCGCTGGGCAGCCTCGCCGGCGGCGCGCTCGCCGCGGCGATCGGCGCGCCGGCCACTCTGGCCATCGGCGGCTGCATCTGCACCTTCGCGGCGCTGCTGTTGTGGCGGCGCATGCCCGCCCTGCGCGCGCAGTTGCGACCAATCTATGAGCGCCTTGAAATAATCAATAAAAACAAATAGTTGCTTATACCTGGCTCACCAGTCGTACTGCCGGCAGAACTGCAACAACACGTCCACCGCCGCTTCGCGCCCGAAAAACCGGTCGGCCCGCGCCAGACGCGCGGCATCGCGCTGCGCCGGATCGCCGCCGATACAGATCAGCGCCACGTTCAGCATCAGGTCGCGGCGCAACGTGTCGATGACCTCCAGCGGATCGAAGGCTGCGGCATCCAGGTCGACGATCAGGAACCGGTGCTGCAGGATGTCGGCAAAATCACCGAGCGCCGCAATGTCGGTGACACGGACGATTGCCCAGCCGGCCGGCAGTGCGGCTTCGAGTTCCGCGCCCAGCGCTTCATCATCGCTGACGAGCGCGATGCGGCGCTGCAGCCGCGTCGCCACGGTCGGTCCGGCCATGGCCGCAGGAATCAGTAGGTCCCGACCGGGAACGGCAGCTTGCGCCCGACCAGGGCCTCCAGCATCTGCAGTTCCAGGTCCGTGTGGTTGATGACCGGTGCGGCTTCCAGCATGCGCGGCATGCCCTTGCCGTAGATGTAGCGGGGTTGGTCATGACGTTTGGTGCGCACCGTTTCCGCCGCACCGGGATCATCCACCGGGATCAGCACGGCTTCGCCGTAGCAGGTGCAGGCATAGGTCCGCCGCGCTTCCGACTCGACATAGATCCCGGTGCCGCGGATACCGATGGTCGCCGTGCCCGTGCGGATTTCGCGCCGGCGCCCCGACTCGAACACCGACAGCAGTTTGCCGGTCACCACGCGCAGCACTGCGGCCGCACCCTGCGCGACAGCCGGGCCGAACTCGATGCGGCTGTCGGCGCGAACCAGGAAAGCATCCTTTTCCACGACCACCACCAGCTCGGCCTCCCTGCCGGTGACGATGACATCGCCCGCGCCCACGCGCTGTCCGGGTTCAGCAGGTTTGCCGTTGATGCGCACATCACCCCTGATCCGGGCGACCCCCGGGGGCACCGTGCCCGCTGCCAGTGCCGCGCGCAGCTGCAGCATTGCTGCAGCCATCGCAGCCGCTGCTGCGCCACGCAGCCATGCGCGGCGTCCTGAACCCGTTGCATGACCGGCCATGCTTGCTTCCCCTTTCAGACAGTGATTGCGGCGCGGCGTGCCAGCATGCCGCGCACCACCAATTCGCGCACGCGCCGGTTGCGGATCTCGTGCTCGACGAGATACGAATCGGCATTGAGCTTGATCGCGCCGGCCCGGGCCGCATCGGCGCCGACATGGCCGTCATCATCCATGTCCTCGCCCGCTTCCGCAATGGCCGCCGCCTCCGCAGTGCCAATGTCTGCAGGCTGCAGCATCCAGCCCAGCGTTTCGCCCGCCGCTTTGCGATAAGCGGCGAGCAGGGCGTCGCCCGGTGGCGGGATTGCATGGGCCGACCAGTCGGTCAGAGTGGCCGCGAGCCCCTGCTCCAGCCATTGCCTGTAATCGCCGGATCCGGCGATACAGGCGGCAAAAGCGCTTCCGGGAAAACGCAGCAGGAAGCTTGACGCGAACACCGCACAGGCACCGATGGTGGCCGATCCCGTGCCCGCGATCTTGCGGCCGTCCAGCCACAGGTCCTCGCCCTTGCGGCTCACACGCAGGCCGAACCGTTCGAATGTCGCGATGGCCGGCCGCAGCGCCCATGCACTCCAGTCGGCCGGATGCGGTGGCGCCAGCCGCAGCGGCGCAATCAGCACGTGGACGATCTGCCCCTCATCCACCCATACCGCTCCGCCGCCCAGCGGCCTGCGCACCACCGGAACCGCGATGTCCGGCGCCAGCCGGCAGGGGGAAGCCTGTCCGAGGCACAAATGCGGCCGTGCGCCGCCCCACACCAGCGCCGGAGCCGCATCCGCGGCAGTGGCCTGCGCGATGCCTGAATAGGTCGCATGCAGTTGCCGGGGCGGGAGCACCCCGACATCAAACAGGCGCGCCGGAATCAGGACGGCTTTCCTTCAGCGTCGAAGTATTTTTCGAAATAGAAGTCGCGCCGCTCGAGCGCCTGCAGTTCCTGCACGCGATGCTGCATGCCGGCGCGGAAAATGTCAGCAAGGTGTGCGCCCTGCTCGGCATCAAGGATGTGGATCTGTGACAGGAAAGGCATGCCGTTGAGGTCCTCGTCGACTCGCACGATCCCGGCGGCCAGACCCTCCGGCGGGCGCAGGTGCAGCAGCCAGGACTTGCACCCGGGATCCTCAGGGTCCAGCGGGCAGAGCACGATCTGGCCCAGCCAAGCCAGGCGGGCCACCTGGTTGAACAGGCGGATGTCGAGCTTCTTGCCCTTCTTGTATTTCGCCAGCTCGTTCCTGATATTGCCGGCGTCGACGATCCGGATTTCCTTCATGGCCTGCCCCATGTGAATGTAAACCTATGTTGCCGCAGCCCGCGGGATGCCGCAACAAAAAGCCCCGCACAAGGCGGGGCTTTCGGTCAGCCTCTGCGGGCAGCTGTCAGAACTTGCGGCCCCAGGCGATGCCCAGCGAGTTCTGCGACATCCTGATGGTATCCGTGCCGCCGACATTGAAGTACGGGTTGGTTGCCGGCCCCGACACCGACTTCTCGAAAGCATGCATGTAGGCCATGGTGATCTCCGAGCCGCCTTCCAGCGCATAGGTGAAGCCCGCGGTGATGTGCTCCTGCACCACGCCCGGCGCAAGGATGTTGAACGTCACATCGCGCGACTGGATGGGATTGTCGCTGTGGTTGTAGCCGGCGCGCAGCAGCATGCGCTTGCTGTAGGCGTATTCGACGCCGAGCTTGATCACGTTGATGTCGTCCCAGCCGAAACCGATGCTGACACTGCTCGCGCCCAGACAGCCGATGCCGGTGCCGGGGCCGTTGGGCGGGGCGCCGGTGCAATTGGGCTGATTGCTCGGGTTGCCCACCGATTTGACCCCGCTGTAGTTGATGCGCTGGTAATCGGCCGCAATCGTCACCGCCGGGGCCGCCTTGACCGCGATGCCGATGTTGTAGTTCTCGGGGATGTCGAATCCGCCCCGCTCGGCGAACAGGCCGCGGTATTTGTCGAACTCGTCCATCTTGATCTTCGACGAATAGGCAGCACCCACGCTCACCGTGTCGCTCAGCTGTCCCATCCAGCCGACGCGCACGCCCCAGCCCCAGGCGGTATCAGTGCCCTTGTTGGTCAGGTTTGCCGGATCGGAGGATATCGCCGCAAACGGCTGCAGGCCGTACGCCTTGAAGCGCTGGTAGGCGATCAGCGGGGACACGCCGATCGAGTGCCGCGGGTTGACCTTGTAGGCCGCCGTAGGCGCGATGATCAGCTGCGACAGGTTGACGCCCAGGTTGCCGACGCCGCACAGCAGGTTGGCCGGCGCGCCGCCGCCAACCGCCGCGCAGTTCGCGACAGCCGTGCCGGAATAATCGGTGTTCATGCCGCCATTGCCGTAGACCGTGACCCCCAGCGACAGGTCCGGATTGATCAGCTTGTTGTAGCCGAATTCGGGAATCAGGAAATTGTTGGTGTCATTGCCGTCTGCAGCACCATTGACGTTGGCAGTGCTGCCGACACGGCTTGCCTCGCGGTCAGGCCGGAACAGGTCGACACCGAAATCGATGCGGTCTCCGGCCCATACCATGGTTGCGGGATTGGTGGCGCCGCCGAAGGTATCGGTGGCCATGGCGGTCGATGCGCCGCCCCGCCCCTTGGCCTTCATTCCGTAACCGTGCGAGAAATAACCGTCCGTGGCCTGCGCCGCCCCGGCAGCCAGCGTACCTGCCACGGCCAGCGCAAGCGCTGACATCCTGTTGCCAAGACCCATGATCCCCTCCGTTGGTGAACGATGAATATTGTTGTTGCGTCCGCTGCCGTGCTGCTTGCCGCCCTGATGCCCTACATGCCAATGCGCTACATGAACAGGCTGACGTCGGACTCCTTCGCCATCGGCAGGAAAGTCGCCGCGCCGCAGTATTCCTTGACCTCGGGAATGAAATCCTCGTGGCTGAAACCGAACAGGTCGACTGTCATCTGGCAACCGATCATGTTGACGCCGGCCTCCAGGGACAGCTCGCGCAGTTCCGGAATCCCGGCCACGCCGTTGTTGCGGATGGTCTGCTGCATCAGCGCTGTGGCCAGCGTTTCGAATCCCGGCACACCGGCCTGCACCAGGTTCGGGATGTTCCAGTTGATGCCGCGGAACCATTCGGGGCCGAAAGGCATTTTCATCGGCATGCCCGGATTGCCCAGCGGGCTGACCTTGAGATGCGAGAGATCCTTGCGCAACAGCTGCAGGCCGTAGAAGGTGAAGAAGATCGACACGTTCCAGCCCAGCGCTGCGGCAGTGGACGCAAGGATGAACGGCGGGTAGGCCCAGTCCAGCGTGCCCTTGGTGGCGATGATCGTCATCGACGGCGTGCGCTTTTCCTGGATTTCGGCGAGCCTGGCTTCAAGCCTCTCGTCGAGCACCTCGTCGACACGCTGGCGGATGAAGGCCTCGATCGAAGCCGGATCCATAGTGCTGCCCATGCGGTGATCTCCTCTGCACGCGATCCTGGCCGGAGCCGGACCATTCAATCGTTAAATTCGAAAATAATGATATACCTGTTTGCAGCAGGGTTTGTAACGGTTTTTGCGGTGGGTGTTGCATGGACGCTGCAGCGCAGGGGTGGCGTCACTGCGCAGGCGGAACCGCTGCCGACTCCAGAGGGCCGGCGGGAACTGTATTTAACTAATTGATTTTAAATAGTTATTTTACAGGCCGGCTTTGACATCCTCGCCATCGAGCTGGCGCTGGACTTTGGCGATGTCACGCTTCTTCAGCGCGAACGGAAAGGAAAGGATGTCGGTCGGGCTGGAATCGCCGTACGGCCGGTTGCAGGCCGAGACATCGTCTTCCTTGCCGGGGCAACCCGAGGTGCGGAACGGGGTGCCGGCAGCGATCAGCGCCTCCAGTTTCGACTGCGGCACGCCGTAATCGACCACGCGCCCGTCTTCATCAAAACGCATGTCGCGGAAACTTCCGCCGGCATAGTCGATGATGTAGCGCGCCAGTTGCACGCGCCGCCACTGGCCGCGGTCCGCGGCGGGCCAGTCTTCCATCAGCGAGCCGCGCTCCGGGAAAAACGCGAACATGTGGTTGTGCCCGCCCATGTCGCGGATGCGCTGTGCGACCTCGAGGATCTCGCGCTCGGTTTCGCCCATGCCGCAGATCAGGTGCGCACCGAATTTCTCCGGGCCGTAGACATCGGCCGCCCATTCGATGGCGCGCCAGTACTGCCCGTATTTGTGCGGGCTGTCGACGCCCTTGCCACGGGTGCGCTCGAAAATCTCCGGCGTCACGGCGTCCAGCGCCACCGTGAAGATGTCGGCGCCGAGTTCGCGCATGCGCACCAGGTCGTCCTTTTCCAGCGTCGTCGGATTCGACAGGATCGACACCGGCACCTGCGGCACCTCCCGCGTCCACTGCTCAAGCAACACGAAAGTGTCGTCGTTGGAGTTCGGATGGGTGATCATCGAAATGCACATGCGCTGGAACTGTCCCTTGTCGGTCCCCGCCTTTACCCGCTCGATGACCTCGCTGTAGCGCGCCGTCGGCCAGTCGACGCGGATGAAATTGCGGTCGGCATAATCGCGCGCCTCTTCACGATGGCGCGCCAGCCCGCAATAGGCGCAGTTGGCACGGCAACCCTCGGGATAGGTCACCAGCAGGTTCAGGCAGTGGGTGCAGGACGTACGATGCATCTTGCCCGGGATCAGACCGAGCGTGATCGCCGCCGCGGTGCTCATCTGCACGTATTCCGGCGAACGCATCTCCGGCGTCTTGACGTGGTAATCCGGGCGGTAGAAGCGGATCGGCTGGGTGTTTTCGTCAGCAGTGCGGTCGGCGATGGTATCCATATTGCTCCTTCACTCCTTCAAATTGTTGCTTCGTGTCCCGTCAGAAATCGATGCTGTCCTGGATGGCGGCGATGCCGGCTTTTGCGCAGATGTCGTCGCGGTCGCCGCCGGGCGCGCCCGATACGCCGATGCCGCCGAGCAGCGAGCCTGCGCCTTCGATGATCATGCCGCCGGCAACGGCCACGACGCGGGGCCGGTTGCGGATGCCGTTCTGCGGCATCCCCGGTTGGGTCACGCGGTCGAGGTCGGCGGTATTGGTGCGAAAGGTCACTGCAGACCAGGCCTTGTCCGCGGCCATGCGCGGCGTATGCGGTCCGGCAAACCGGTCGCGCAGCATCACCTGTGTCAGTCCGCCGCGATCAACGACGGCAACCGCAACCTGGAATCCGTCGTCGCGACATTTTTTCAGCGCCGCCTGCGCCGCTTTTTGCGCGGTCTCCAGGGTCAGCGAGCGGGTGGCAAATGTGGCGTCCTGCGCGGACACCGCAGCGGCAGCCAAAGCCAAGCCACAGGATGATGCACAAGTTATTATTTTTAAAGCAATTTTCATGAGGCCCTCCTAGGCAGTCACCGGCGCGCGGTCGCGGTAATACTCGTCGAAGGCAATCCAGCCGCGCCGGTGCACCGCATCCTCGGCAGCCGCTGCAGTACGCCACAGGCGCGCAAGTTCGGAACGCCGCGCAACCGCGCGCGCCAGCGCATCACCGAACTGGTCGCGCATGTCCTCTTCGTACTCCGTCAACGCATCGGCAACGCCAGCGATATGCGCACGCGCCGCCGCGGCAGCGGCCTCGCCGCTGGCCACCGCGGCCGCAATGCCGGCACCGGTGATCGGATGCGTCAGGCCTGCCGCATCTCCGGTGAACAGGGTCTCGCCCACAACCAGTTGCCCGCGCAAGCCGCCCACGGGGATCGCGCCGCCGGTGCGTGCAAGGATGTCGATGCCGACGCGGCCTTGCTGCGCCAGCCTGCGATGCAGGGCATCCAGCGGCGTCTTCATGTCGGCATCCACGTCCGGGTCCATGCCAAGGCCCAGATTGGCGCGGTCGCCTTTCGGAAACAGCCAGGCATAACCGCCGGGATATTGCGGCGACAGCCAGATGTCGGTGTCGTTGAAGGGTTGCAGCAGCGGTACCGTGTACTGCCGCGTGTTGACGGTCTGCAGCGCCGGCAGGCCGAGCAGTCGCGCCACGGTCGAATGCGGACCGTCGGCGGCGATGAGTATTCGGTAATGCACTGTCCATTCGCCATCCGGTCCCTTGATACGCGCAGTGTGCGCAACAGGATCCAGTGCGCTCAGACTGCACGAGGTATGCAAAACTGCGCCCGTCGCAACTGCAGTCTGCGCCAGCGCACGGTCGAAGGCCGCGCGGTCAACCATCAGGCCGCTGAACGGCGTGTCGACCGCGGTGCCGGAAGGCAGCACGCTGGTCATGCCGCTGATGCGCTGGGTGAGCACGCCTGCCGCCATCGCATGACGCGACAGCGGCATCGGGATGAATTCCGCGCATTGCACCGGCACGCCAATATCGTGTTTGCGCTCGATGCCGGTGACCCGGAGTCCCGCAGCCGCAGCCGCCGCCGCAGCCGCGCCACCGCCGGGCCCGAGGCCAATCACAAGCACGTCGCAGGCGGGGCTGGTCATGACGGCGAGGTCAGCAGCGGTTGCTGCAGGGCCAGGCGCACCACGGCAGCAAAGTCCGCCGGTGTCAGCTTCAGCATGTCGACAGCACGGCCTGCAAAAAAGGATTCGATTTTCTGGTCGAGGCGGTCGACCGGCAGGTCGCGCAGCGCGGCCTCGAGGTCGGCCACGGTGCGCCGCGGGCTGATGAACAGGTCGCCGGTGAACCAGACCTGGCGCAGCGTCCGCGTCTGCGCGTCGTAAGTCACTGCCGCGCGCAGCAGCCCGCCGGCGAATTTCTGGGCGGCTTCGAGGATCGGCATGTCGGCGACCGGCCGGTTGACCAGCCCCACCCAGTCGGGGTGGTCGATTTCGCGCAGCGCCTGCTGGTAACGCCGGTGCTCCGACAGCGTCAGGTCTCCGTCGCTGAATTCGACCCCGAATTCGCTCTCGAAGGCTTCGACAAGATTGCCGCGGATCACCGCCATGTCGGGCCTGTAGCCCAGCAAGTCCTTCAGGTTGGCCACGCGGTCGCGCGCCGAGGCAATCGCCTTGTCCGAGAGTTTTTCCGCAGGTATGCGCAGCACGCGCAGCATTTTCGCGACATCGAATTCGACCAGCAGCGTGCCCTGGTACATCAGCGCGTCGCCGTCGAAGGCGCCACCGGTGCCTGAAATCTTGCGGCCATCGACTTCGATGTCGTTGCGCGGCCGGAAGCGGGCATCGACGCCCAGTGCGCTGATCGCGGTGGCCGCGGCATGGCAGATGCGCTGCGAAATGCGCTGCATGTCGGCGGTGCCGAGGTCGCGCTTGTGCAGGTAGAGTTCCCAGCCGATCTGGGTTTCGTCGAAATAGATCGCGCCGCCGCCGGTGATGCGGCGCTGCACGGTGATGCCCTGCTCGCGGCAATAATCGAGGTTCAACTCCTGCTCGGCGCTCTGGTGATAGCCGAGCAATGCGGAAGGCGTGAAGCGGAGGAAACGCAGCGTGCTGGGGATTTCATCGGCCTGGCGCGCCTCGAGCAGCGCACGGTTGAGCGCGATGTTCTGCGCCGCCGGACGCAATCCCGTGTCAATGACGCGCCAGTGGCTCATGGAATCAGGCGGCGACGATCGGGATGCCGGCGAGTTTGCCGGTGGCGCGCGGCGCGGCGCGGCGCTCGGCGATCAGGTCCTGCAGGTCGACCCGGATGCCGCCCTCCCGCTCCAGCGCCATCACTTCGTCGCCGACCGCAATCGAACAGCAGGCGGGCGTCACCCGCACATCGCGGCCCAGCCGCACTGCGAGTTCAACCACGCCGTCGGCCGGATGCGCGATGCCGTTGAGCCCCGCCATCACCGCATAGCTGTCAATTTCGGACTTGATCAGTCCCGCGGGGCGCGCACAGCCCAGCAGCAGCGGCGTGTCCGGCAGGCGCTGGCGGGCATCCATGAAAAAGCGGCCGACAGCGCGCGCATCCGGCGTCACGAACGGCCGCTGCGCCGGCGCATAGAACGGCATCACCACCACCAGCACCAGCGCCGACGGCAAGTGACGGGCGACGATTTCCAGTGCTTCCCATTCTCCGAGCATCCGCCCGTAGTGCAGGCCGATGACGATGTGCGGCACGGTTTTCATCGACGTCCGCGTCAGGTATTCCAGCGAGCGCTCGAAATCGTCCACGCTGCGCCGGAGATGGTAGACCTGCGTGATGGTGTCCTGCGCGCCGATGACATCCATCATCGCCGCATCGATGCCCGCGTCCTCCATGCGCCGCGCGATGTCCATGTCGACCAGCGCGGTGTGCATGGCGATCTTGAATGCAGGGAAGGCATCCTTGATCCGCCGCACCACCGGGTAGTAGGTGTCGTATTCGACTTCGTTGCGGTGATTGGAACCGCCGGTGAGCAGCATGCCCTGCGCACCCAGCGCGATCTGCTCGTTGACCACGCGCCAAAGTGCATCAGGGGTGCGCGCAGCGATCATCGGCTCAAGGATCTTCGCCTTGCAGTGGTCACAGGCCAGCGCGCAATCGCCGCCGGTGATCGAAACCGCCGGCCAGGCGCTTTTGCCGCAGCCGGCGAGTTCGGATGTCACATACGACTTGAAGGTCGGCGTGTAGAAGTTGATGCGCGGCTGCGCACCGATGCCGGCGCGCTCGATCTGCGCGACCAGGCCGGCATCGAGCCCGACCCCGTCGAGCGCCTCGATGCCCTCGGCAATCGTCTGCCAGGAATGGCTCATGCCTCGCCCCCGGGCTGCGCCTGCGCTTACGCCCCGCAGCCGGCGAAACCTTCGGAATTCATTTTCGCTTCAAAGGCCGTGGCAGCGGCACCGCCGGTCGCCAGACCCCCGGACTCGCCATCCCAGTTCGCCGGCTTCAGCTTGACCATCCAGCCCGAACCGTAGGGATCGCTGTTGATCGAGCCGGGGGCCGACGACAGCGCGTCATTGATCGCAACCACCTCGCCGGACACCGGCGCCTTGACCGGCCCCACCCATTTGCCGGATTCGACTGTCGCGGCCGACTTGTTCTGCTCGACGCTGCGGCCGACTTTCTTCGGCGTGCATGACACCACCTGCCCCGCCAGCGCCGCCGCGTAGGCGGTCATGCCGATGGTGACCGTGCCGTCGGCCTCCTTGCGCGCCCACACGTTGCTCTCGACGTTGTAATACAGGTCGTCCGGAATGTTGCAGCCTTTGACTGATGCCATTTTGCGCTCTCCTCTGGTGCGTCGCTTGAATCGTCAGAAAAACAGGACCTTGTCGGAACTCAGTATGAGGTCGGCCAGTTCGCCGCCGCTCGACAGCTCATCGACCTCCGGGATCACGTCGTCCACTTCCATTTCGTAGCCGGGCATCGCCGGCCGGCACATGTAGAACTTTGCGCCCGCCGCCTTGGCATCGCGCATGAATTCGATGATTGTCTTGCCGCCGTCCATCGCCGTCAATTGCTCAGGCACGCCCCTCTGGCACAGCTTGACGCCCTCCATGGTGAAAAACACCTTCACCTGGGCGTCCATCGACGCCATGATCGCCGCCATGTAGAACGGCGTCGCGCAGCGGTGGCGCTGAGACGGCCCGCTGGTCATCACGATGACCACCGACTTTTCCTCGTGGTCGAGAAAGTGCCGCTCGTCCACCTGTCCGCTCATGGGGCCAACCGCTTGCACAGGATGCCGTCGCGCCTGCAACGCCCCTGGTAGCCGGCCCATGCCGCCTCGCCGGTGACCAGCACCGACAGCGCCTGCTCCACCGGTGCCGCGGGCTGCACCCGCGCGATCCAGGCCTCATAGGGCTGTCGGTTCAGCAGGTCCGGGTGTTCCAGCACGTCGTGGTTGGCGCCGGAGATGGTGCAATCGAACAGGTTGGGCACCGGCCCTGCCCATTTGCCGCTTTCGATCGTCGCCACCGGCTTGCCTGCCGGACGCAGCGTGCCGGGACGGCGCACGCGCACATGCAGGATCTTCCCGGCGATGCTCTGCGAAATGTCGGTCATGCCCACGGCCAGCAAACCACCTTCCTCGACGCGCACCCAGATCTGGTACTCGGCATCGTAGTGGAGCTCGGGGCGAAACTCGCAGCCATTGCATTCCATGCCGCCAGTTTAACCGCAGCGCGTGCTCAGATGATCTTCTTGTCGTGCAGCAGGTCGAGCGAATCCGACACGTTCTCGTGGATCGCCAGCTTGCGCGGCGACAGTCCCAGCGCAAGACCCAGCAGCTGCGTGAAGTAGACGATCTTGACCTTGGTCTTGATGCCGAACTGGGTCTCGGCGCGCACCTGGTGCATCTCGAGGCCGGAATGGCAGGTCGGACATTCGGTGGCGATCACCTCGGCGCCGGATTCTTCCGCGGCCTGCAGCAGGTTGAGCACCAGCTGCGTCGAGGTGTCGGAGTCGGACAGCGTATGCGCACCTCCGCAACATGCTGTTTTTAAAGGGAAATTTACATTTTCGGCGCCTGCTGCCTGGAGCAGGTCGTCCATGAAATGCGGCTTGTTGGTGGATTCGGAACCGGGACCCTGGTCCTTTTCCGGAAAAATCTGCCGCGGCCGGGTGTACATGCAGCCGTAGTAGTTGGCGATCTTCAGTCCGTTGAGGTTCTTGCGGATGCGCGCCTTGATGCCCTCGGGCCCGAGTTCCTCCATCAGCCACTCGAGCAGGTGCAGCGTGCGTACGTCGCCGTTGTAGACCGGGTCATCGGCCTTCTTCGCCAGGTCCTGCACGGTCTGCATCGCTTCGGCCGAGGTCGAGCACTCGTACTCGGCCTTTTTCAGGTTGTGATAGCAGCCGTTGCACGGCGCCATCACCGTATTGAGGCCCATTTTCTCCGCGGCAATCGCCATGTTGCGCGCCGACATATAGGTCTGCAGCATGGGATGTATGTTCTTGACCTCCATCGCGCCGCAGCAGTTCCAGTCCTTGAGCGTCTCCATTTCGAGGTCGAGCGCGTCGACCAGCGCCCGCGTCGAACGGTCGTAGGGCCCGCCCGAACCTTCAAGCGCGCATCCCGGATAGTAGGCAACCTTGCTCATGTGCGGTGCGTCCCCATTTTGGCTTTCTGCTCTTCCACGTACTGCCGCAGCACTTCGCCGGTGCGGCCCCATGACTTTGTGCGCGGCTTGAACACCATCGCCAGTCCCATGCGCAGCGGGCCAATGATGGGCATGCGTGCGAGGAAGGTGCCGATGCGGCCTTCCTGCAGCAACGGCCACTTGTTCATGCGCGCCACCATGATGCCCAGCCAGCCGGTCTTCACCAGCTGCACGATGTCCTGCCCGGTCTTGCCGAAGAAGTTGTGGATGACCTCGGTATCCTCGATGCGGCCGCGCTCGAGGCACTGACGGGTGAATTCCTCGTCAAAATGGGTCGAGTGCGACTTCTGCACATGGCCTTCGTCTTCCATCCAGTGCTGCAGCGCCTTCATCACGCCTTCGGGCTTGACGTCCTTGGGGCAGATGTTGGTGCACTTGTTGCACGATACGCACTGCCAGATGATGTCGCGGTCCTTGAGGATCTCGTCCTTCATGCCGAGGTTGGTCAGGTAGATCCAGTAGCGCGGATTGAAGTCGGTGTTGATCGCGTACATGGTGCAGGAATTGGTGCACGAGCCGCATTGCCAGCAGCGGTGCACGTTCTCGCCCCCGGGGTAGGACTGGATGGTCTTGTAGAAGTCGGGGTCGTAGTCGCTGACGTACCGCGGTTTCATCATCGTGTTCCAGTGGCCGGAAACATCGACCCCGTCGACCACCAGCTTTTCCGCGGTGACCAGGTCGCCGGGTGCGATCAGCGATTTTTCATGAATTGCCATCAGTGTGCCCCTGCCTGTGCCGCGAAAGCCGCGGACTGCTGCTTTTTGACGCGATCGGTTCGCGCCCCCGGCCCGGCATCGATGCCGAGCAGGCGCTTCAACTGTTCATGCGGCGGAACGCCGCGGCCGAAATCGGCACCGAGGCTGCCCTCGGTCATCGAGCGGAAATACGCAAGGTAGGCCTGCGCCTGCACAAGGTCGACCCACAGCGCCTCGTCACGGTAGATGCCCTGTGCCGCAAGCTGCTCCGCGATCCAGCGCCGCGCGCCCTCGAAAAGACCGGGCTCGTTGCTGAACGGCACCTCGCGCATCGCGTCGCCGCCACGGACGAACTCGCGCAATGCGCCGCTCTGCGTGCCCTGGTCCCACACCCAGCGGGTCATCAGCGGATACCGCTCGACATCGCCGAAATGGAGCATCTCCGCGGCAAAGTCCCAGGCGGCACGGCGCAGCTTGGCAGCCGCCCTGACGGCCTCGCGGCCGCCGCTGTCCGCGCCGGGCATGGCATCGACGAATTGCTGCAGGCGCTCACCCGCTCCGGCACTGCCAAACCACAATTCCTGCATCAGCCCGGATACGCGGCCGTCGCCGAGTGCCGCCAGCGCTGGATACAGCTTGCGCCGCGCGGTGAATACCAGGGCCAGCGCCGCCTCCAGCGCATCAAGTCCGCAACTGCCGGCCTGCGACTGTTCCCGCAGCCCGGCCACCGCCTGCCGTTTCGCGGCCAGGGCCGCAAGATAACTGTCGGCGCCGCCATCCTGAGCCACCCCGGCGAGGAGGGCATCGAAATGGCGCTGGAACACCCCGGAATCCAGCGGCACCGGCAAGTCCGCCGGCACAATCGAGTCCGCGGGCAAGGCGGCAACCGCCGCAGCCGGTCGTTTTGCGAACCAGGGCATGCCGTGCTTTCAGGCCGCTTTCTGGGCGGCGGCGGTCAGGTCACCGGCAGCGCGCACCGCCATGCCGAGGCCGTGCGAGATGCAGGTATCGATATCCTCGGGCCCCAGTGCCGAGCCGCCGACATAAATACCGCGGCGTGAAGTGCCGAAGGTTGCGGTGTAATGTTCGCCGCGCTGCAGGAAACCGTGGTGCTCGAGCTCGACGCCGAACACCTTGGCGATTTCAGGATTGTCGAGGTTGGGGTCCATGCCGATGGCATGCACGACCATGTCGAAGGGGATCACGATCGGGCGCTTGACCAGCGTATCCTCGCCCTTGACCAGCAGGCGGCCGTCCGGCGCCTTGGTCACTTCCGCGATCCGCGCCTTGACGAACTTGGTACGGAACTCCTCCTGCGAACGCCAGTAGAACTTGTCCTCGTAGAGGCCGAAGGTACGGATGTCCATGTAATAGATGAACACGTCCGTCGTCGGCGACAGCTCCTTGATTTCCATCGCCAGGTTGGTCGACACGGTGCAGCAGATTTTCGAGCACCACTCTCGGCCGATCTGGCGGTCGCGCGAACCGACGCAGAGCAGGATGCACACCCGTTCCGGGACACGGCCGTCGGAGGGACAGGCGATCTTGCCGGCGCCGACCATCTGCTCGACCTGGGTGGTGGTGACCACATCCTCGTAGGTGCCGAAACCCCACTCGGGCTTGTTGATGGAATCGAAATGGGTAAAGCCGGTGCCGAGGATGACGGCGCCGGCGCTGACGGTCTGGCCACCGGACAGGGTCGCGGTGAAATTGCCGAATTCACCGTCGAGCTTCGCCACCTTGACGCCCTTGTGGATGGTCACCCGCGGATCGTCCTCGACGCGCTTGATCATGCGGCCGATGGCATCCTTTGCCCATTCGCCGGAGGGCACCAGCTTGGCGTAGCCGGAGAGGATGGGCGCGCCGCCCAGCCTGTTTTCCTTCTCGACCAGCACCACGCGCTTGCCCACGGAAGCCGCGCCGGCGGCGGCGGAGAGGCCGGTCGGACCGGCGCCTACGATCAATACGGTGTCATTCATGGTTTTTAGCGGCTGATGGCCAGTTCGGGGTTGTAGAGGTATTCGATGCGGCCGGCCTCGACTTCCTTGAGGTAAGCCTCGAAATTGCGTTTGGATTCATCCCAGGAGATACCCATCTTTTCGACCACCTCCTCGCAAGGGCTGGCATGCCACTGCAGCTGGGCAATCTTGAACGGGTCCGCGCCGCAGGCCAGTGCCGCGAACTGGATGTCGGCCATGATCGGCATCGAATAATTCTTGTCGTGCGCCTTGCCGATCCACTGGTTCTTGTCCATGGTGGTGATGCAGCCGGTGTCGATGCCGAGCATCACGTCGGCCTTGGCCTCTTCACGGGCGATCTTGATCTTGCGGTCGATGGTGAACGAACGGGTGAATTCGCGCTCGGAAATGATGTGGCGGAAACCGAAGCCGCAGCAGTCATACCAGGTCGAGTAGTCGATCACCTGCGCGCCCAGCGCCTCGGCCACCGAGGTGCCGACCGCCGTGCGGTTGCCGCCCAGCACCGACGGGTCGTAGATCGCATCCTCGTGCACCATCTTGTAGTAATGGCAGGCGGTGTGCACGGTGACGCGGAGCTTGGACACGTCGATTTTCTGCAGCTCGGAGGCGATTCGATTGCGCATCACGTGCACCCATTCGGAGTAATGCACGATCTCTTCCGGAATCACCAGCTTGCCGTCAACGAGGCGGCCGAGCTTGCCAAGGATTTTCTTGACCTTCTCGCGCAGCTGCGGCGATTCGATCAGGTATTTGCGCACTTCCTTGTAGTTGCCGTAGGAGGTGCCGCAATGCACCAGCGGATAGAAGTGGCCGATGTCGTGGCCGTGATTCTTGCCAGAGACATAGGCCTGATGGAAATTGCGCAGGAACACCGCCGCAAGCGATTCGAGGTTGCCGATGCCGGAGCCGTGGTAGTTCCAGGCCGTGCAGGAAGTCTGGTCGGTTTCGTCGAGGTAGTCCTTGCCCGGGACCATGCCGAGCTTGTTCATGGTCCACAGAAGTGCCGTCGGATAGCCGGGAATGTTGCCGCACTGGCCGCAGGATTTGTGGTGCCAAAGCTGCGTGGTCGGAATGCGCTTGTTCCAGCCGAACAGCGTCTGCACGTCGATCGGGTTGTTGGCATCGCTGATGCGGTGGACGATGATCTCGCCCTCCTTTTCCAGCTGCCACATGTGGTCGCGAACGTCATCCATGCGCTCTGCGAGGTCCAGCGTGCGCCGGTCGACGCGCTTCTCCACCCAGGCCGTGGCTTTCGCCGCGTCTTCGGGTGACAGATTGGTGGGCTGGAAAAACGCGCCGTGCCCGGCGATGCCGCTGCCGTCGCTGGGATATTGTTCCGAACTCATGCCTGCCTCCTCGGGTACCGCATGCGGCGGGTTGTCACCGCCGGTGATTTGTAAGCACCGCGCCCGCTTCAGTCCTTGTCGGACGCGTCTTCCAGCATTTCCTCGTATTCCTCGCGCTTTTCGTCGATGAAGTCCTGGATCACGTCGAACAGGTTCTCGTCCATCGTCTCCAGCGACTGCAGGACCCCGGTCATCTCCCAGATGGTGTACATCTCGACCGAAGTCTTCAGCGAAACCTCCCAGGCCGTGTCGGTGGTCTGCAGCGTGCGCACCGGGATCGCCTTGCGCAGCGTCTTCAGGTTGCCCTTGACCTTCTGGATGTTGGGGCCCCAGTCCGGAAAATGATCGGGCTGGATCATGTCCGGCGAGAGCTGGTTACCGGTGGTGATCAGCTTGAGCATCACCCGGCCAAAGGGACGCAGCACGTCCTTCGCCGACTGGAAGCCGTGCTTGATCGCCACTTCGCGCATGATTGCAACCAGCCCGCCGGGGGAGTTCTTGAACGGACAGCGTGCAGCACAGGTCATGCACTGCGCGCATGCCCAGATCTTCTCCTGCATCGCGTCGTAGATCTGCTCGACGTTTTCGGTCCACAGCAGCTGAACGATTTCGCGCGGGCTGTAATCGTAGAAATGCGCCGACGGGCAGGTCGCGGTACAAATGCCGCAGTTCAGGCAGCCGTTGAGCTCGTGGTCGTAGCGGATATCGCTCCTGATATCCTCGTACACTTCGCGCATTTCAGCGTAGGTCGCCATGTCCGTGCAGTCACTTAATCCGTTTGCCCGTTTTCATCCACTGTCGCGCCAATACTCAATGCTTTTTCTGTCCAAGCCGGGCAGCGTGTGCGCTCACTGTCGTTCGCAACGCGCTCGCCCGTCGAATCCGCACAGGCCCCTACTTCTTCTTCATGAAGAAGGTGAATTCCTTGTTCGCAGCATCCGACGACAGCAGCTCATTGCCGGTCTGCTTGGCAAAAGCCTGGAAATCCTTGACCGCACCCGGGTCTGTGGCAACGATCTTGAGGATCTGCCCCGTGGTCATGTCGGTCAGTGCCTTCTTGGTGCGCAGGATGGGCAGCGGGCAATTCAGGCCGCGCGCATCGAGTTCCTTGTCAAACTGCATGGATGAGCCTCGCTTTTATGGAGAATTAATGTAACATTAAACGCTAATATACGGTCAAACACCGGGCATCACAAGACAACGGCCGGACTGCAAACCGTGTTGGCGACCCCTGGCTGTCCCGGAATCCCGATTATAGACACCAAAGCCGGATGCCCCGGCATCATGCCGTCGCAGGAGGAATACCCTTATGGACAAGAATGACTTTGCGGCAGACACCCGCTACACCATCACATGGCAGCGGCCGGGCGGGCGCCCGATGCCGGCCGCGATATATGTCTGTAAAACGCATGAGGCATTCATGATCGCGCGCTCCGGTGGCGCTGACGGTGCGCTGCACAAAATCGGCTATGGTGAAGTTCTGAAAATCGTTACAGCCGAGCCGGTGCCGCCGGAAAAGCGTCGCATCGTGAGCCCCGCCCTGCTCGATGAAAAAACCTGGCGCGACCGCACATCGATGGCGCACTACGCGTCCTCACCCGCGCTCGGCAAATAAGCGGGGCTAAAACAGACTCACATTGCTGTCGGCGAGCAGTTTCGACAGCCGCAGGTTCGCCGCCGAAAGGCGGTCGACGAGCAACTCGAGAAACGCACCGTTGAAGTGATGGCGGCACAGTTCAGAGGCCTTGGGCAGCATTTCGGCCCGGATCTCGATCACCAGCACGTCGCTGCCCGCCACCACGCTCGCGGAACGCTGGAATTTGTGCTTGCCCAGATAGGCCATTTCGCCAAAACATTCGCCGGTCTTCAGCAGGCTCAATGACCGTCCCTGCTTGCTCACCTCGACCTGGCCCTCGGCTAGAATGAAAAACGAGGAGCCGATGTCCCCCTCCTGGATCAGGATCGTGCCCTTCGGCAGGCGCCGCCACTGCGCCAAGCGCAGCACCTCCCACAGCTCGACATCGGTAAACGCCCGGAAAAACTCGAGCCGGCGCAGGGTGTCGAATTTCCCGGCCTCGGGCATGCCTTCCGGCACCCTGGCGCGCGAACCGCCCAGCGCATCAACCAGGTCGCCGGCGAGATCCCCCCAGGTCTGGTAGCGGTCTGCGGTGTTCTTGCAGAGCATGCGCAGCACAATCGCATCGACCTGGGGCGGCACCTCGGCACGAAAGCGGCTGGGCGGGGCCGGTTCGACGTTGATGATCTGGTAAATGATGCTGTAGTTGTTGTTGCCCGCGAACGGCAGGCGGCCCGTCAGCAACTGGTAAAACACGACGCCCAGCGAAAAAATGTCCGTCTGGCTGGTCAGTGGCTGCTCCCGCACCTGCTCTGGCGACATGTAGGCCGGCGAACCGATGCCTGTGATCTGGGTGGTATCGCTGGCGGTGTTCAGCGCAGCGCCAAAGTCGGAAATCTTGATGTCGGTTTCACCGGACAGCAGGATGTTGGCGGGTTTGATGTCGCGGTGGATCACGCCCTCGCGCGCCGCGTAATCGAGGGCCCGCGCGCATTTGTAGATGATTTCGAGCGCCCTCGGCAGCGGCAGCAGGCTCTCGACCCGGGCATGACGTTCAAGCGTCGACCCGTCCACGTATTCCATGACGATATAGCTCTCCGCCTCGTCGGCGACGGCGTCGTAGATCGCGGCGATATGGGGATGCGCCAGTTTCCCGGCCAGTGACGCCTCGGCGACGAACAACTTGCGGTAACGCCGGCCGTGTTCGGTATCCCCGAGCGCCTCGGGATATACGGCCTTGATGGCGACTTCACGATCCTGGAACGGGTCATAGGCCTTGTAGACGACGCTCGTCGCCCCTCGGCCGAGTTCGCCGAGGATTTCGTACTTGCCTATCCTTCGCGCTTCGCCGGAGGACGTCCCGGCGTCGTTGGGTTCGGTGGCCATCCGGAAAAAATACCACCAATCCGGACGCATGGGCGCCGGACTAGCGCTTGCGCTCCTGTTCCAGCTGCATGCGGCGCAATTCGCGCAGCCGCGCCTCGATCGACGACATCTGGTAAAAATCGCCCTGCCCGGCCTTGAGGGCGATCTGCAGCTGTTCGACCGCTGCGCCAAGATGTCCAGTCAGGACATAGGCTTCGCTCTGGGCGCGGTGCTGCATCATCTGGTTGCCCTGTGCGGCATAGGCCTGTGCCTGCAGCCGGTAAAGCCTGGGATCGTCGCGCCGACCCTGCAGGCGTTCGGAAATCAGCTGCAGCGCCTCTTCCGGCCGGCGCACCCGCAACAGTTGCTCGACATGGCCGTAAAACAGCGCACGCTGGTTCGGATAGGTACGGCGCGCGGCCTGGTAACAGGCGAGTGCCTTCTGGGCATCACCCGACGCCTCGCCGACCCTGCAGGCGAGGCTTTCGATGATCGGACTCGCGGTCTTGCGCAACGGCTCGAGCTCGCGTTGCGCGCGCTCGACATCGCGCGCGCGGAGCAGGCTTGCGACGAGCCCGTAACGGGTCGCGGCCTCCGACAGGAATTTGCGCTCCTTCAGGCTGGTTTCGAAGTAGGCCACGGCCTCGCGAGGCGGTTCGGATTCGGCGCGCAGCTTGGCCCGAACCAGCTGGAATTCCAGGCTGTCCGGAACCTGGCGGTAGGGCATCCGCTCCACGCGGTTCTGGATATCGCCGATGCGCTCGAATGTCAGCGGGTGGGTGCGCAGGTAGGCCGGGGCGCCGCCCTCGTAAACCCGCGTTGCGCGCTGCAGCCGCTCGAAAAACGCCGCCATGCCGCGCGGGTCGAAGCCGGCAGCATCCAGCAGTTGCACGCCGACGCGATCCGCCTCCCGTTCGTTGTCGCGCGTGAAATTGAGCTGATTCTGCACGACGCCGGCCTGACCGAACGCCACCGCCGCTTCCGCGACCTGCGAGTTCGAACGGGCCGCCAGCAGCGCCACTGCCAGCGCGGCAATCGACATCAGCTGGTTCTGCCCCTGCTGGCTGATCATGCGGGCAATGTGGCGCTGCGTCACATGCGCGATCTCGTGGCCGACCACGCCGGCCACCTCGGATTCACTTTGCGCGGCCAGCAGCAGACCGGTGTGGATGCCGATGAAACCGCCGGGCATCGCAAACGCGTTGATCTGCGGGTCGCGCACCACGAAAAACTCGAATTCCTGCC
>VFQT010001410.1_pt1 | contig 29118 bp, 29 predicted proteins | sample 3512381 | NCBI WGS metagenome assembly VFQT01 (sample SAMN10412376, study PRJNA504923) | tailings metagenome | isolation source: Relicate 2 Philex TSF3 active mining site | place: Philippines: Tuba, Benguet | collected 2017-08-29
AGCCCACATATACTGCTAAAGTACTAAGTTCGTCACAACAAAAAGGCCGCTTTTTACAAAGCGGCCTTCCTTTAAAATGCTTTAACAGGTTTTAAACAGCAAAACTCTCTCCACATCCACAGGTACGGCTTGCATTGGGATTACTGAAAAAGAAACCTTTTCCATTCAATCCATCTGAAAAATCAAGTGTAGTATTAACCAGGTATAAAAAACTCTTTAAATCAGTTACCACACGAATACCATTATCCTCAAACTCTTGGTCCATGGGTTTTTTTTCATTGTCAAAGTCTAGTTTGTAGCTAAGACCTGAACAACCACCTCCTACTACACCCACACGTAAAAAATAAGAAGGATCATCAGCTACCCCGGCATCCGCTAATAACTGAATCACTTTTTCACGCGCCTTGTCACTCACATAAATGGTATTAGCCATTTCTGTTGGAGCGGTAGCGGTTGTAAGTGTTTCAGCAGACATGATTATTCCAATGATTAATGTACAGGACTCTCTTCAAATTGCAATTCTTCCAACCCATTTTTCTTACGGTAATCATTGATGGCAGCCTTGATGGCATCCTCTGCCAATACAGAGCAGTGAATTTTCACAGGAGGAAGATTCAATTCTTCCACGATGGTCATATTATCAATCTTTACCGCTTCGTCCACAGACTTTCCTTTCAACCACTCTGTTGCAAGGGAGGAGGAAGCAATGGCTGAACCACAACCAAAGGTTTTGAACTTTGCATCACGAATTACACCCGTTGCTTCATCTACTTCAATTTGTAAACGCATAACGTCCCCACATTCAGGTGCACCCACCAATCCTGTTCCTACGTTGTTTTTGCTTTTGTCCAGCGTTCCCACATTCTTGGGATTCTGGTAGTGATCAATTACTTTTTCTGAATATGCCATAGTACTAAAATTTTAAAATTAATGATGTGCCCACTCAATGGTGTTGAGATCAATACCATCCTTGAACATTTCCCAAAGCGGACTCATTTCGCGCAATTTATTTACCGTATTGGTCACATGCTCAATGGTATAATCGATTTGTTCTTCCGTAGTAAAACGTCCTAACCCAAAACGAAGTGAGCTATGCGCCAGATCATCTCCAAGACCCAGGGCTTTTAATACATAAGAAGGCTCCAAGGAAGCAGACGTACAAGCAGAACCTGAGGAAAGCGCAATATTTTTATTGAAACCCATCATCAGTCCTTCCCCTTCTACATACTTGAATGAAATATTTGTAACATGAGGAAGTCTGCTTTCTTTGTCACCATTCAGGTAGGATTCCTCCACCTTCAATAACGCATTTTCTAATTTATCGCGCAGTTGACTGATACGCTTGGCATCAGATTCCATTTCTTGCAAGCAGATCTCACAGGCTTTACCAAATCCAACAATTCCAGGAACGTTTAGTGTTCCACTTCGCATACCACGCTCATGTCCACCACCATCAATCTGAGCAGTAACTTTTACGCGTGGATTTTTACGACGAACATATAATGCACCCACACCTTTGGGACCATACATCTTATGCGCAGTAAAAGCCATCAGATCAATTCCATCTTTGTTAACGTCTACCGGAATTTTCCCAACTGCCTGAACGCCGTCGGTAAATACCAGTACTCCATGCTTACGAGCAATGGCGCTGATCTCACGCATAGGCATTACCGTACCAATTTCATTATTGGCATACATGATGGCAATGAGTATCGTTGTGGGTTTGATGGCAGCTTCCAATTCTGCTAAGTCAATCAATCCATTGGGCTTTACATTCAAGTACGTTACCTCAGCCCCCTCTTTCTCTAAATGACGGCAAGTATCCAACACCGCTTTATGTTCAATATTGCAAGTGATTATGTGGTTCCCCTTGCTGGCATACATTTCGTAAACGCCTTTTATGGCCAAATTATCCCCTTCAGTAGCCCCTGAAGTAAAGATGATTTCTTTTGGGTCAGCCCCGATCAGTTTAGCCACCTGCTCACGGGCATAATCTACAGCTTCCTCCGCCTGCCATCCAAAAGGGTGATTTCGGCTGGCGGCATTTCCAAACGCATTTGTAAAATAGGGCACCATCGCCTCTACAACCCGGGGGTCGCAGGGAGTGGTAGCATTGTGATCCAAGTAGATAGGTAGTTTTAGCATATTCACTTTCAATTTTCTCCTCTGTAAAACGCAAAATTATCCCAAAAGGTTCTAAGCGAATGGGTTAATTTCATGCTTGGAAAGAAATTACCGATTTCGTAAATGAAGTAATTGGGTTGAAAATGAACAAAATTGAACATATTGGCATTGCAGTAAAATCTCTGGAGGAAGCCATTCCTCGTTATGAGCAACTCCTAAAGACCCCCTGTTACAAGACAGAGCTGGTGGAGAGCGAACAGGTCAATACTGCCTTTTTTAAGGTGGGAGAATCAAAAATTGAGTTGTTAGAGAGCTTGGACCCATCGGGTGTAATTGCCAAATTCATTGAAAAACGGGGCGAAGGCCTGCACCATACCGCGTATGATGTAACCAATATTGAAGCCGAAATGAGCCGCCTTAAAGAAGCTGGATTTGTACTATTGAATGAAACGCCCAAAAAAGGAGCCGATAACAAATGGGTCTGTTTCGTTCATCCTAAAAATACCCATGGTGTACTGATTGAACTTTGTCAGGAAGTGCGTTGATCTGCAGTTTCAGTACCATTCAATCCTAATTTTTCAACCGCAGCCTGGGCCGCTAACTGGGAAGCATCTTTCTTGTTGAATGCTTTTCCTTCTGCAAAAATCTCTCCATTTAACAGCGCAGCCACTGTAAACAATCGCCGACCACCCTCTAGTTTTTCATCGATGGTTTCAAACTCAAGGGTACTGCTGTTACGGCTAGCCCAACCGTAGAGTTTGTTCTTGAAATTGTATTCGGTATTTTCCAGTTGGTCCACAAACATATGTGGCAGAATAATATTTTTCATCACCCACTTTTCAGTTCGTTTATACCCAATATCCAGGTACACCGCGCCAATCAATGCCTCGAGGGTATTACCGAAAATATGACTGATACGCAGGGATGAATCTGCCCGATTGAACCGAGTAATTTTTTTCAATCCCATTCTTAACGCAATATGGTTGAGTTGTTGACGATTGACCATCTTACTTCGCATCTCGGTGAGATATCCTTCGCCTTTGTATGGGTACCTTTTGAAAAGATAATCAGCCACTAATGCACTGAGTATGGCATCTCCCAAATACTCCAATCGTTCGTTATTTTGATCGGTGCTTTCTCCCTGGGAACGATGCGTCAATGCGGTTTCATATAAGTCCAGTGAATGCGGATAGAACCCGAGCAAATGCGATAACTCGCGGGTAAAAGAATTTTTCTTTCGAAAGCTAAACAAGGATTTTAACCAACGCACCAACACAAGCTACATAAAATTCACAAACACTAGGGCTGATACTTCTTGGCAATCATACAAGCATTGTGTCCACCGAAACCAAAGGTGTTACTTAACGCTGCACGCACCGTGCGTTTTTGTGCATTGTTAAAAGTGAAATTTAGTTTGGAATCGATCTCAGGATCGTCCGTAAAGTGATTGATAGTGGGAGGTACAATATCGTGCACTACGGCCATGATACTGGCAATCGATTCAATTACACCCGCCGCTCCTAGACAATGCCCCGTCATAGACTTGGTAGCACTGATGTTGAGGGAATATGCATGCTCACCAAATACCTGGGTGATGGCTTTTACTTCTGCTCCATCTCCAATAGGTGTAGAAGTTCCGTGTGTATTGATATAATCAATTTCATCAGCACGCATTCCGGCGTCATCCAACGCGGCCAACATTACATTCTTAGCCCCTAAACCCTCCGGATGCGGAGCTGTAATATGATAGGCATCGGCAGTAGCTCCACAACCTGCTACTTCCGCATAAATTTTTGCACCACGTGCAATAGCATGATCGAGTGATTCAAGTACCAGCATACCGGCCGCTTCTCCCATTACAAATCCATCACGGTCTTTATCATAAGGGCGACTAGCGGTAGCAGGATCATCGTTGCGTTCGCTCATCGCCTTCATGGCGTTGAATCCCCCTACTCCCGCTTCACTAATAACAGATTCACTTCCCCCTGTTAAAATAATATCTGCTTTGCCTAATCGAACCAGATTAAAGGCATCCATAATTGCATTGGTACTACTGGCACAAGCACTTACTACGGCAAAATTAGGACCACGTAGGTTGTGACGCATACTGATCTGACCCGCTGCAATATCCAAGATCATTTTAGGAATGAAAAAAGGATTGAACCGAGGCGTTCCATCTCCTTTTGCAAAATCGGTGACCTCATGTTGAAAGGTGGTTAATCCTCCTATTCCACTGGCAAAAACAACCCCCACTCTATCCGGGTTAATATTTTCTTTATTCAATCCGGCATCTTGCATGGCCTGATCACTCACTGCGAGCGCCAGTTGTGCAAAACGATCCAACTTACGCGCCTCTTTCTTATCCATGAATTGCGTAGGATCAAACCCTTTTATTTCACAGGCAAAACGCGTTCTGAATTTGGAAGCATCAAATTGAGTAATTGGGCCTGCACCGGATACGCCATTCAGTAAACCCTGCCAATACATTTCAAGGGTATTACCAATTGGGGTGATAGCACCCATTCCAGTTACTACAACACGCTTCAATTGCATAGTGGAAAGTTAATCGAGTTTTTTAAAAAAACCGCCTTCCTTACTACCATGCGGTAACGGGGAAGGCGGTGCAATTTATTTCCTGGTCAGGAAAAAGAAAAGCATTTGCAAGATTACTTGGCGTGCTCCTCGAGATAAGTGATGGCCTGACCAACTGTAGTAATGGTCTCAGCTTGCTCATCAGGGATGGAGATGTTGAATTCTTTTTCAAACTCCATGATCAACTCGACGGTGTCCAATGAATCGGCTCCAAGATCATTGGTGAAAGAAGCCTCATTAGTTACTTCAGCTTCCTCTACACCCAGTTTGTCAACGATGATCTTCTTTACTCTTGATGCAATGTCTGACATGTTTTTTTGGTTTGGTTTACAGGGTGCAAAAATATACTTTTTGATCAAATACCATTCTTCTTGAGCATTTTTTAAAGGCAAAAGTTAAACAATTGGTAACGAGGCTGTCAGGGGTCATTTGGTATTGAATTTGATCAGTACTGCCAAGCGGGCATGGTAAGCTCCCAAAAATGTAGTATTTTGTCAGACATGGCCCTTAAACTAATTGAACATGGAAGTCCGGAATACCAGCAGATGCTGGATCTCAGGAATTCGGTTTTGAGAAAGCCGCTTGGGCTGGAGTTTGACCCGGTAGAACTTGAGCAAGAATCTCACGATATTTTAATTGGTGCTTTTGAGGAGGAGGATATTTTGGGATGTTGCATGCTGATTGAGGAGAATCCCTCCACCTTGCGTCTTCGACAAATGGCTGTTTACAACGAAAGGCAAGGAAAAGGGATTGGAAGGGCTATGATGAACTTTGCAGAGAACCTGGCAAGGGATCGAGGTTACAAGTCACTAAATATGCATGCCCGAAAAAATGCGATAGGCTTCTACGAAAAAATGGGCTATCAAGTTGCCAGTGAGGAATTCACAGAAGTAACCATCCCTCACGTGGTGATGGAAAAAAAGTTATGACGAACAGCTTTCTTATTTACGGGGAACTTTCAGCTCTCTTTCTAGTAAAGACCAGCTGGTAATATTTTCCCCCTTGATTCCTAAAAAGTCAACGGTTAATTTTCGATTACCACGGGGGCCACTAACAGAAATGCGTCCGTAATTCTGTTTTTGATCCACGCCCACAATCCGAAACGGATTGTTTTTCTCCTCTTTGCCAAACGTATGTGTCCCTGAGGTAAGCGGAGAAACAGTAACATCGTATAAAGGATAAAGACCAGGACGTTCCACTTTTATAACCTCACTGTGATGACGATCTCCAGTAAGAAATAACACGCCATTGATTGGATTGGCCTCTAAAAATTGGATAAACTCCTGGTACTCTGCCGGAAACCGACCCCAGCGGTCATAGGGAGAAACTGGATTAAGCACTTGGCTTCCAACCGCTACGATTTTGAAAGTGGCACTACTTTCTAGTAGTGCTCCTTTGAGCCATTCCATCTGTTGACGCCCAATCATTGTCTTTTCAGGATTCGGTTTTCCCTGTACAGAATCCATTGCATCATCTGCACTTCTCCACCAGCGGTCATCCAACATAAATACATCCACATCAGCCCAACTGAGTTTAGTATAAATTCCTTGACCATTTTCACCAGCAGAAGAATTAGGAAAATAACTGGTAAAAACCTTTCTACTTGCTTCTTTCAAATGAAAAGCTGCACCTGAGTTATTTGGACCAAAATCATGGTCGTCCCAAATTCCTACTTGTGTCATAGATTTAAGAAAGGGCTGAAGAATAGGTGTGGAACGATCCTTACTGGCACGGTACCAAAGACCCCACTCACTGAAATAATCAACCTCACGAGTGTACCATGCGTCACCCAGCCAAAGCATAAAAGCGGCTTTTTCCTTAGACATGGATTCAAAAATGGAAGAATCTTTACCGTAGGGAGTACCGGGTCTATCGTAAGCGGGTTCATTGAAGTACGAACAGGAGCCTGTCAAAAAACTAAAATCAGGTGCGGGCTCTCTCCACTGCCATAATTTTTTTGTGGTGAACTCTCCAACAGCCTTAGTAGGCTTATCATTGGCCAGTAGCACATATTGATATGTGGTATTAGGCTCCAATCCACCAATAGTAAAAGTGACAGGATTAAAATCATTCCCGAGTTCTCCTTTGTAGTTGATTACACGAGAAGCCGTTTCTCCTTTTTTATTAATACGAATTGCTGCTTTTGAAACGCTGGGAGAAAATTCTGCCCAAATTTTTGCATCGCGTAATTCAATTATACCCAGCATGGGTCCGGATACGATCTGCGCGCGAACAGTAGTGACCGTGAGAGAGAATATTAAAACTAAAAAAAGGAAAAAACGTACCATGCGATGTATTTTTCGCAAAGGTAATTGTTGTAAAAACGTACTAAGAATCAATCTTTTTTAAAGGAATGCGTCAAAGACCAATTTCCTTCGAACCTGCGTAGAATTAATCGATAACTACCCTCAGCGAGTTGAGCGGTATTGAATGAAAAGGTATTTGGACCCGTAGCCAGTACTACTTTTTTCTTTTCCACCACCCAACCAATGCTATGCGTCAGTACAGCTTCTACGCTGTCCTTGTAGGGCGCATCCACTTTTACAACTAAAACAGTTTTGTTGGAATCTAACTTGGCAGATAAAAGCTTGATCTTAGAGTAATTATCTCCGCCCTCTGACTGTTGGGCGTTTGTAGAATTAATTAATCCCAAAACTAAAAAAAGGGATAAAATAGGGGTAATTACTTTTCTCATATTGCTTCAGTGAGAAGCAAATATAAGGTAAAAGTTTAATGGTTAACCTTTACTTAATTTTAAGTAAGTGTTAAATCTTAACGATTCATCATTTGCTTAGCCTCAATGCTTAATGTAGCATGAGGAACTGCACGAAGACGGGCCTTGTCAATCAGCTTTCCGGTAACCCGGCAAATGCCATAGGTTTTATTTTCAATACGCATCAGGGCCTTTTCCAGGTGGTCAATAAAGGTAATCTGACGGCTGGCCATCTGGCTCAATTGCTCGCGTTCCATACTGACACTTCCGTCCTCCATGGTCATGTAACGGGCATCATCCATATCACCTCCCTCATCTTTGCGGGTAATCAACCCCTGCAAATAGTTCAATTCCTTTTTTGCAGCGTCAAGTTTGCGCATGATAATTTCTTTGAACTCTGCCAAATCAGAATCAGAATAACGTTGCGTTGGTCCAGTCTGTGCAGCTTCAGCTCTATTAGCATCCAAAATAGATTTAGTAAAATCCGGTTCGTATTTAACAGCTGATTTAGTAGTTGTTTTAGGGATAACCACCTTAGTTGGCTTGGGAGGTTCTTTTTTTGTAACCGGCTTCACCTTTGCCTTGATAGAGACTAGAGAAAGAGGGTCTCCCTTCTTTGGCATAGGGGGAGGTGGTGGCACTGGCGCTGGTTTAGCAGCAGGTGCAGGAGCGGGTTTGGCAGCAGGCACTGCTTTTGCAGGGGCAGCCTTGGAAACTACAGGCTTCGAAGCAGGCTTGGCAGGGGCAGGCTTGACAACTTTCGCAACAGGTACAATTTTCTTAGGAGCGGGCTTGGCTGGTGCCGCTTTTTTAGGAGCAGGTTTAGCTACCACTGGCTTAACCGCCTTTGCAGGGGCAGCCTTTTTTACTGGTGCCTTTGCAGGCACCGCTTTTTTAGGAGCAGGTTTCTTGACTGCCGGTTTAGCGGCTTTTACCGCTGCTTTTTTAGCAACGGGCTTTTTAGAAGCTGCGGGCTTTGTGTTTTTCTTCTGAGTCGGTTTTTTCTTTACTGCCATGACTTAGCCTTTTTTGGTTACCTGTACCTGTATGGTTTCTTCGTTAATTTCTATGGTTGTTACCTGGCTCATTTCATTGGAAAATTCCAGTGAATCAGCGAGAATTTCGTCGCAAATATAGGTTTTAAACGATGCCAGCGAATTTGTTAAACCAGCAGGGGCCTGAACCTTAACAAGCACCCGGTCTGTCAATTCAAATCCAGCATCTTTTCTAATTTTCTGAATCCGATTAACAAATTCCCTTGCGTGACCCTCTGCTTCGAGTTCCGGTGTTACTGTAATGTCTAGTGCCACCGTCAACTTACCCTTACCAGCCACCGTCCAACCCGGAATATCCTCACTACTAATCTCGGTTTCCGCAAGTTGCAATACTAGGGTTTCACCTTCGACTTGCAAACTAATTTGTCCTTCTTTTTCCAACAATGCTATTTGATCCTGTGAAAAACCACTCAATGCAGCAGAGACTGCTTTCATTTTTGGACCTAATTTTTTTCCTAACGCAATAAAATTGGGCTTGATTTTCTTTTTGATAAACGTGTTATCCGCACTCAAGTATTCCAAAGACTTGACATTCACTTCCGCTTTGATAAGGTCCTCAATGCGTTGAAGCTGTGCTTGCATAGAAGGATCTAGCACGGGAATCAACACACGTTGCAAAGGCTGTCTAACTTTGATGTTTACTTTTTTGCGCAATGATAAAACAAGCGAGGAGGCGTCCTGTGCCATTTGCATGCGCTCCTCTAATGCTTGATCGATAAAAGAACTATCTGCAATTGGGTAATTGACATGATGAATGGACTCAACAGTATGACGGCCGGTTACAGCATTCAATTGTAAGAATAAGGCATCGCTGAAGAAGGGGGAAATTGGAGCCATCAAGCGTACGATCGTTTCTAAACATTCATAAAGCGTTTGATAAGCACTGATTTTATCTGCGCTGTATTCGCCTTTCCAAAAACGTCTGCGACAAAGACGAACATACCAGTTACTCAATTGTTCGTCCACAAAATCCTCAATGAATCTGCCCGCCTGCGTAGGTTCGTAATCATCCATAGCAGCCGTTACTTTTTGTACCAGCGTGTGCAAGGAGGAAAGAATCCAACGATCAATTTCAGGGCGCTGTGCCAATGCAATAGGAGATTCTTTATAGGAGAATCCATCTACGTTAGCATAGAGTGCAAAAAACTGATAGGTATTATAAAGAGTGCCAAAGAATTTCCGTTGTACTTCCTTGATACCCTCCAGATCAAATTTTAAATTATCCCAGGGAGAAGCGTTAGTGATCAAATACCAGCGGGTGGCATCCGCACCAAAGGTTTCAATGGTCTGGAATGGATCCACCACATTCCCTAATCGCTTACTCATCTTGTTGCCATTCTTATCCAATACCAACCCATTACTAACTACAGTTTGGTAGGCCACAGAATCAAACAATAAACTGGCAATTGCATGTAAGGTATAAAACCAACCACGCGTTTGATCTACTCCTTCTGCAATAAAGCTGGCGGGGAAAGCCTGTGCACTTACTTTGCCATTGAGCGCATGATATTGAAAGAAATTTTCTGGACTCAGCGGACCAAATTTATTGGAGGAGGTATCTGGCAAACCCCATTGTGCGTAGGGCATTGCACCTGAATCAAACCAAACATCAATCAGATCAGGCACCCGTTGCATCGGCTTACCAGACGGACTCACTAAAATAATTTCGTCTACAAATGGTTTATGTAAATCCAATAGGAGCTGGTCTATATTTCGATCACGACTTACAAAACCTGCTTCGATACTTTTCAAAAGTTCTTCTCGCAACTGGGCGATGGTGCCAATACAAAGTTGTTCCGTACCATCTTCTGTTCTCCAAATAGGTAATGGTGTTCCCCAATAACGGCTGCGACTGAGATTCCAGTCCACCATATTCTCTAACCAGTTACCAAAACGTCCTTCACCGGTGGATTTTGGTTTCCAGTTGATGGTCTTATTCAGCGCTACCATCTTATCGCGGATAGCTGTGGTGCGAATAAACCAGGCATCCAGTGGATAATATAAAATGGGTTTATCCGTGCGCCAGCAATGCGGATAACTGTGTTCGTATTTTTCTACGCGAAACGCGCGATTTTCTTTTTTCAATTTTACCGCTATGTCAATGTTTACATCAACATAACCAGCTTGGTTCTTATAATCTTTTACATAGCGCCCGCTGAACTCTCCTACGCCCTCTACAAACTTTCCTTCACGATCTACCAGCGTAAGAATTCCAATTCCGTATTTTTTACCGACTTTATAATCATCTGCACCAAAAGCAGGTGCCGTATGCACAATACCTGTTCCATCTTCGGTAGTAACAAATGAATCCAACAATACGCGGAATGGCTTTGCAGCAGGAGTGATGGACTCAATTACTGCAGGAGTATTGGCTTCAAATGGAAGTAATTGTTCATAAACCGCCCCTTCCAATTGGGCTCCTTGAAAACGAGTAATTATTTTCCAAGGGAAGATTTTTGTTTTTTCATCAATGGCACTAAAATCACCATGCTCCCCTTCCGGTTTAAAATATTTTCCAAGTAAAGCCGACGCTAATACCACATTCACCGGTAAATGCGTGTAAGGATTGATAGTTTGAACCAATACATATTCAATGCTTGCACCCATGGTCAAGCCTAAGTTAGAGGGAAGCGTCCAGGGAGTAGTGGTCCAAGCCATTAAGTATACCTCAGAAGATGGCAATCCTTGAACAGCATCAAATAAAAACTTAGCAGGCCCCTGATTTAACAAACTGAAGAGTGCAACACAGCTAGTATCTTTTACATCCTTGTATGTGCCAGGCTGATTCAGTTCATGCGAACTCAATCCCGTTCCGGCCGCAGGTGAATAAGGTTGAATGCTAACACTCTCATAAAGTAATCCCTTCTTGAATAACTCACTCAATAACCACCAGAGCGTTTCGATATACTCATTTTTGAAAGTGATATAAGGATCGTTGAGATCTACCCAATAACCCATCTTACGAGTAATATCATCCCACTTGTCTTTGTAGCGAAGTACCGCTTCCCGACATTTCTTGTTGTATTCCTCAACCGAAATTTTTAAGCCAATATCTTCCTTGGTAATTCCCAATTCCTTTTCCACTCCCAATTCAATGGGTAAACCATGCGTATCCCAGCCTCCCTTTCGTTTTACCTGAAAACCTTGCATGGTTTTATAGCGGCAAACCAGGTCCTTAAGGGTACGTGAAATAACGTGATGGATGCCGGGCATTCCATTGGCACTGGGCGGGCCTTCAAAAAAAACAAAGGAGGGCGAACCTTCGCGCAGGGACACACTCTTTTCAAAGGCCTGTTTTTCAGACCATTGCTTCAAAATCTCCTGCTCGATGGCAGGCAGATTAAGACCCGTAAATTCTTTGTATTTCACACTCATAAGCCCTCGAAGGGACCCTCACCCAAAAGGTGGGGTCAGCTTTTAAGTGTGCAAAGGTACCAACTCTTAGTCAACGATAATAATGCCTTTGGCTGTTACGCGCACTTCTTTTTGAGGCTCTTTAATGGCATCGATTTCTGCTTGCGTTTTCTTTGCATCCTCAGCATAGTGCTTCAGTTCGGCCACAGAGGTAGTTTTCATAAAAACTTCGCCTTCAATGGCCACCGTTTTGCCCTTAGCCGCAACAGGAAGGAAGAACGCATAGTCTTTCATCTTCACCATCACTTCTTCACCCTGAGGAACCTCTAATTTTAACCAGCACCCTTTTTTAGGACATACATCAGTTACCTTGGCCGTAAATTTTACATTGGTAAAATCGTTTCCACCTTTCACTTTTTTCACCACATCTGCAAAAGACAAGGCATCCGTTGCAGTAATTTTCTCGCCATAGGTCTCACCGGGTTTTGCTTCACCCGCGGGGGGTTGTGCCATAGCAAGGAATGTGAAGCTCATGAAGATCAAACTTGATAGAAACTTTTTCATAGCAGATTGTATTAGAGGACTGTAAAGTTAATCCAGTTTTGGTTTTTTTAATTGAAAAGTCCGGGATAGATTAAACCCAAATCGCACCTGTCCCTTTCCCCACTGTCCGGTGGTTTCTGTTATAAAAGCACGCTCATTCATCCCTGTGGCGTTGGTAACATGTAATTGAAAAACGTGCCCGCCCGTTTCTATATCCAACCCAATGGATAAGGGGTTATAGAAACCTGTTTCGGGCATACCCACTAAAACATGTGTATAGTCCCAGGTTAATGCCATGCGCTTGGATAATTTAAGACGCCCACCCACCCCTAACGCGATTATATCATTAGGATCACTGGCCGCTTGCACTAAGTTTTTATGCACCACCGTGGGCATAAACTGAAGCGTGAACCCTTCGCTAAACTTACGCCCCAGGATAGCCTGGTGATAGAATGCAAGACGTGAGGAAAAATAATTTTCACGCGTTGGATCCGCCCATGGCAAACCATCCACAGTGATACCGGAAACAAAAGCTAATGTTACAGGCGAACTCCAAGGTCCTTTTGATTGACGAATGGGTGCATATTTAATAAAAGCATCCACTTCTTTTTTAAACGTGCTACGACCAACCCCTACCATTAAGTTATGCAAGAGACCAAAATCAAAACTCATACGCATACTAGCCTGATCGAGGCCAAAAAAATTCTTGTATCCTTGGTCAAGTGTACCAAAGCGATGCAGAATTCTAAAATCCATGGTGCCTGGATTCAAAAACTCCATCGAGTGCGCATTGATTACCCGTGGTGATTTGAATGCATATTTTACTCTTTCCTTTTTAGGCTTCTCGTCACCCAACAGACTTAATAAGTCGTCCTGTGCTTGAACGCCCATTGAAAAAAACAAGAGTAGAGCAAGTAGTTTAGGTTGCTTCATGATTGTAGTTTGCCAGTCTTAACTTTTAAGCGGCTCCAAATTACAAGCCACTTCAATTTTAGCAGTTTTGTTAACCTTGTCGGCTACCACACCGGGAATGGATACTCCATAATCTGCAAGCAACACGGCAAAGCTGGCTGTTGCATTTATTTTACCACCCTGCACCACTAACTTTCCAGGTGCTTCCACATCCTTGGTTTGTCCATGAATAGTGAGTTTTCCCTTTACGGTTACTGCATAAGTTCCATCCTTAGTATAATTAACCGCGCCATTATTAGACACCGCTCCCTTGAATTCAGCTTTCGGAAATTTATCACTCTCCAAGTAGTTCTCGTTAAAATGCTCCTGCATCAAAGCACGCTCGAATGTGAACCCTTTGATCAATACGGCAAATTGCATGTTACCATTAGCTGCATCGAGCACGCATGTAACAGTGCGGTTTACAGCTTGTATATTTTCAGGAGAAGAAGGCGCTGTAGCATTAAAATCGATGCGTCCCGTTTTGGTAAAAAACTTTTGCGCATTGGCAACATTGAGTAGACAAGCACTCAGTAAGAAAATGAAAAGTGAATTTTTCATAGTATGATTATTATTTTTTCAAAATAGTACAACGCACCAATGTAACATCTGACCCCAATAGTGGATCTGCCATAAAACCAGTGCATACACCACGGACAGTAACGGAACCACCTGGTTGCAACTCAGTGGCCTGCTCACTAAAAACACTATCTACACTACAACGAACAGAGGAAAGTGAACCGTCATCTCCCAATGTAACCGTATACAAACCCGCTTCATCTTGATTAACAGCACGAATGGCGCCCTCCACTTCGATTACCTTATCTAAATATTGTTGATTGGCTTTTGCTTCATTCTCCTCAAAAGCACCTAATAGAGTGGCTGTGTTAGTTACAAAATCAGCCTTCATACTTTCCATGCTAGCAGGCGTACGATTATATTCACGATAGGCGTACCAAGCACCCAAAACAGCCACTAACAAAACAAGCGGTACTATAATTTTTAAATTCTTTTTCATACTTTTTTAATTATTCAGCATACCGCCATCAATCCATTTTTTAATAGTAGCAATTTGGCAATTACTCAGCTTTGCACCGCCTTTTGGCATAGGAGAATAACCACCGGCATGACTGATAGTTCCATAAAGTTTTCCGCTCTGTGCCATGGCTTTGTCAGCAGCATAGGTTCCCATCAATTGATTGCCGGAGGGAAAACTTCCGGAATGACAACCATAACAACTGGTTCTTAAAATGGGAACTACTTTTTGCGCATAAGAAACCGTACCCACCGAGTCCGTACAGGGCTGATTAGATCCGGCTCCATATAAAACTTCTTCATGATCGTAGTAACAAGCTGTCAGCGAGAGCAGCACAGCTGCAATGAAAAAGTAATTGAATCTATTCTTCATACTAAAATTAATCAATTGTTCAACGAACCTGCTGCAATCCAGCGACGCACCTGTGTGATTTCGCAATCAGAAAGTTTGGCGCTGTTTTTTGGCATAGGCGAAAATCCTGTTTGATGAGAAATGCTTCCCAATAACTTACCATTTAATGCTACCACTTTAGTTCCATTGTAATTCGATACATCCACATTACCCCCAAGATTACCCGCCTTATGACAACCGGCACATTTATTATCCATAATCGGCTTGATAACCGCAGCGTATGTAAACTGTGTGGTATCGCAGCTTCCAATGCAAGAGTTATTTTTTGCCCCTTGATTGATCCACTTTTGAATTTTAGCAATTTGAGTTGCCGTCAATGGGCTGCGAGGTGGGGGTGGCATTCTATCATCTGGATCCGTTTCAACAATTACTTCATATAATTCACTTCGAGAAGCACTACCAGCCCGAACGTACTGCATGATCTTGGCATAGCTGGTCAAATCAACTCCATCGGCCCGAGTTACCGCATCATGACAGCCGCTCATCGCGCAATTAGAAGCAATAATGGGCATTACATCATTGACAAAATAAACAGAGTCAGGGTTGCAATTACTGCTTATGGTAGAGGGATTTGTATTACCATTAGGGCTGGTAGGCTCATGCGTACAGGCAAAGAATTGGGCAAAAAATACCAGGAGTAAAAAGGGGATAGCGATTCTCATGGAAGGGATGTAGGTTTTGGGTCTTAAAACTTTTCAACGGAATTAAAGCAACATTATTGCCCGCACTCAATTGAGATTGTAAAGTATAAAAATTAATTAACAATTACCGTAATAATTCGCAGGGCTTACAGCCAGTATGCTTTTTAAAAGCCGTGGAAAAATGAGAGATCGAAGAATACCCAAGAGATAGAGACACTTCAGTAACGGTGAGCCCTTTTTCGTACAATAAAAACTTGGCATGTTCCATTCGCAGGCTTTGATAAAAATCAAAAACCGTGGTACCAAACAACTCTTTGAACCCTTTTTTCAAGTAGCATTCATTGATGGCCACTTTTCGACTTAATTCTTTAATGGTAATCGGCTCCCCAATCTGCTTAATCAAAATTTCACGCGCCAACATGATCTTTTCCCGATCGGCTTCATTTTCTAAAAACTTACAGGAAATTGTATCGGTAGAGTCCTCCCCCATCATGCTGTCTAACGTATAGAGCAACAGCATTTGGGTTTGTGCATTGATAAAAATATTTTCTCTAGTATCGGTATAGGTATGATTTAAAATTGTCTCTAATACTTGTACCGTTTTGTCAGAAAGAGTTTGCGATTTTTTAAAAGGCAATGGATGCTTGAACTGAAGCACCTGATCCAACAAACTCGCTGGTTTTTTCCCTTTTACAAACTGACTAACCTGGCTGGGCGAAAAGCGAAAACTGACCAGATCCACCGACTCCACCCGCTCCAAACAGTGCGGAGAAGCCGCAAACTGGCAACTATCACATTCCTTGTCTTTTTGTTTGCAATAAACATTTCCGCTCAGACAATAATGCAATTCCAAGTACCGACCTGCGCTGGCAGATTTCTCGTAATGATAAACCAACATCCCCATATCCTCGAGGTCCCAATGGGGTTGCTTACGATATCGCTTGATGCTGTATTGAATTGATCCAGGAATTTGTTGCACACGATCATACAAAAGATCCTGATAATCAAGAGTAAACGCATCTTGCGCGGCCAAAGCAACAATATCAAACTGAGGAGTCACAGCTGCAAAATTACTAATTAAAGTTATCTTTGCCCTCCTACATGATTCACCCCCATACCTACATTCATCCCAACGCAAAAGTGGCCCCCAACGCCAAGATCGATCCGTTTACGGTAATCCACCAGGACGTACAGATCGGTGAAGGGACCTGGATTGGATCCAATGTAACCATAATGGAAGGGGCACGGATTGGAAAGAATTGTAAAATCTTCCCCGGAGCCGTTATTGCCGCCACACCACAGGATTTGAAATTTGACGGAGAATATTCTACTGTACATATTGGAGATGGCACCACCATTCGTGAATTTGTGACCATTAACCGCGGAACCAAGGACCGCGAAAAAACCGTGATCGGGAAAAACTGTATGATCATGGCCTATTGCCACTTTGCACACGATTGTATTGTGGGCGATCATGTAATTACCAGCAATAACACACAAGTAGCCGGACACGTTGTGATTGGAGATTGGTCGATACTCGGAGGCATGTGTGCCGTTCATCAGTTTGTCAATATTGGCGCGCATGCGTTTGTAAGCGGAGGTTCATTAGTGAGTAAGGATATTCCACCTTATATCAAAGCAGGTCGTAATCCACTTAGCTATGCAGGCGTAAATTCAGTGGGGCTGAAGCGAAGAGGATTTAGCGTGGAGCGTATCAATCACATATTGGATGTATATCGAGTAATCTACAATAAAGGGCTCAATACAGCACAGGCCTTGGAATTTTTGGAAGAAGAAATGGCTGCCACCGACGAACGCGACGAAATTGTGACCTTTATCCGGGAAAGTAATCGCGGCATCATCAAACGATTTACCAAAGGAGCAACCGATGACGATCTCGCTGTCTGATCTCGGAAAGCGGTTTAATACAGACTGGATTTTTCGTCGTTTAACGTACCAGTTCAGCGCAGGGAACAGTTATGCACTGATTGGCCCCAATGGATCGGGTAAAAGCACCTTATTACAAGTGATTGGTGGGGCACTTTTTTTCAACGAGGGAACAATCAACTACAGCGATGCCTCTCAGCAAAAAATTCAGGACGAACTCGTATACAAGCAAGTTTCCCTGGCAGCGCCCTATTTAGAATTGATCGAAGAGATGACAGGACTGGAACTCTTGGATTTTCATCAATCCTTCAAACCTTTTATAAAAGGAAAAAATAGTATTTCAATTTTAGAGGAAGTAGGCCTGCTTGACGCGGCAAACAAACAAATCCGTTATTATTCCTCAGGAATGAAACAACGGCTAAAACTTGCACAAAGTTTTTTTTGCGATACAGCAGTGCTGTTATTGGATGAACCCTGTACCAACCTGGATCAAAACGGAATTGAATTATATCATCGCTTATTATCCCTCTACACCAAAGACAGAATTGTAATTATTGCCAGCAATGATCCGGTGGAATACAAATTCTGCCAACACCAGCTGCTATTGAGTGAATACAAATAAGGGTTAGCTACTGCTGGTCATCAGCAAATTCAGATCGGTATATTTCAATTCAAAACGCTGACTTAAATAATAATTAGTCAACGCGCCATTAAAAAGATAAATGCCATTGCGCAAATGCATCTTTTTCCAAAGTAGTTTTTCAAACCCACCTTCTTCTCCGGCATCCAATAGAAGTGGCATCAACACATTACTGATGGCTTGTGAAGCGGTACGAGCAAATCCCGAAGGAATATTGGGCACACAATAATGTATCACACCATAGTTAGTGTAGACCGGACGTTCGTGTGAGGTAATTTTTGAAGTTTCAAAACAGCCGCCTCGGTCAATACTCACATCGATGATTACGGAACCAGGACGCATATGGCTGACCATATCCTCAGATACTACCAAGGGTGTTCTTCCAGAAACGGAAGAAAGCGCTCCTACTGCCACCTCACAGGTTTTGAGCTGCTTGGCCAGCAAACGAGGTTCAATTACAGAAGTCCACATTCGTTGACCTACATTATTCTGTAATCGTTTGAGCCGATAAATATTATTATCAAAAATTTTTACAGAGGCGCCCAGGGCCAACGCCGTTCTAGCAGCGTATTCTCCTACTATGCCAGCGCCCAGAATAATCACTTTGGCAGGCGCAATCCCGGAAATACCTCCCAGCAGAACTCCTTTTCCGTGATTGGCGGAACCCAAATATTGTCCGGCAATCAGCATCACTGCACTACCGGCAATCTCGCTCATGCTCCTCACAATAGGATAAGACCCGCTATCATCTTTTAAATTTTCATAGGCAATGGCCGTAATCCTTTTTTCCATCATCTTTTGCAAGATCGAGGACTGTAAAACAGAAAGATGAATGGGAGAGAAAATCAGTTGATTAAATTGGAGTAAAGGCAGATCTTCCTCAATGACGGGGGCACTTTTGATCAAGATGGGTGCCTGATATACCGTAGCCCGGTCGTGTACAATACGTGCGCCAGCTTCGCTATAATCTTTGTCTTTAAAATGTGACCCCTCACCTGCTCCCTGCTCAATCATTACTTCATGTCCGTTGCTGACCAGTACCCCAACGGCATCTGGAGTCAGTGCAATTCGGTTTTCCTGAAAAGCTGTTTCCCGCGGAATCCCAATCAACATTTTTTCGGCACGAGGCGGCACATCTAAGGTTTCCTCAAGCGGCTCATAGCTAAATGAAGGGGAAATGGAAGGTTTATGCTGGCTCATGCGTTGTATTCGTAAATGTACACAGATATCGGGTATCCTCGATGCCTGCAGGGGTAGAAACAGATCGGATCTCCATACGAAGGTGCAAGGCATGATCCGGGAAAATTTCAGGTGCTTTTTCCGGCCACTCTACAAAACAAATAGCACCACAATGCAAAATTTCTTCAATCCCTGCATTTCTTGCCTCCTCGTGATCCTTAATACGATACAAGTCTATGTGATAGACCGATTCCCCCTCAAGGGTAATATACTCGTTCACCAAGGAAAAAGTAGGGCTGGAGGGCTGCGTTTTTACTTGGGCAGCCCGGCAAAGCGCAGCAATGAATGTAGTTTTTCCTGTACCCATAGGTGCATGAAAGGCAAATACGCGATGTGGCCCCGCTTGTTCAAAAAACAAACGCGCTGCTTGTTCAATGGTTGAAAGGGTAAACTGAAGTTTCATAGATTATCAAACCAGGTAGCAATTTAATACAGAACCGCTTGTTAGTGGCCATCTCCTTTCGGTAAATTTGCAGTATGGCGGTTACTAAATGGAAAGTGGGAGGAATGGATTGCAGTACTTGTGCCCTGAATATCCATCGATATTTGGACAAGGAAGGGATGAAAAATATCCGAGTGAACTTTGCTACGGGAGATGTACAGTTTGAGCAAACGGGTACGCGCACAGAAGAATTCCTCGAAAAAGGGATCGAAAATTTAGGCTACACAATCGAGGGGAAAAATAATACCCCTGTAGCAGCGGAAAAAAACAAACGCTACTCACCCCAATTAATTCGCTTTTTGCTTTGTTTACCCCCTACGCTTCTTTTACTTTTTTCACATACGCTCGAGGGCTGGATAAACTTTGGGGATTGGTTACACAACCATTGGGTACAACTAGGACTAACCATTCCGGTTTATGCAATTGGTATGCATTTTTTTGGGGCCAGCGCCTGGAAAAGCATTCGCAACCGAATGCCCAACATGAATGTATTGATTACCCTGGGAGCCACGGCGGCGTTTGTATATAGCTTGTATGGAAGTTTTAGCGGTCAGGCAGAAAACTTTATGTTTTATGAAACAGCCGCCACCATCATCACCTTAGTTTTCCTGGGCAATTATTTAGAGGATGCCTCCATCGCTTCTACACAAAGAGCATTGCAACAATTGGTAAAATCACAAAAAGTGATGGCCACCATGATTGCATTTGATGATGAACATCGGGAACAATATTTCCCTGTAGAGAACACTCAGTTACATGTGGGTGATCTGATTTTAATAAAAACGGGCGAACAGGTACCTATCGATTGTAAAATTCTGTGGGGAGAGTTACATGTCAATGAATCGATCATTACCGGCGAATCCCTTCCTGTACGTCGCATGGCCAAGGATAAACTGGTTGGAGGAAGTTTGGTAACCGATGGAACTGTAAAAGCGCAAGTAACAGCAACGGGAGAGGATACCGTACTATCCGGCATCATACAATTGGTCAAAGAAGCGCAGGGAGAAAAGCCCCCTGTTCAACAATTAGCAGATCGCATCAGTGCTATTTTTATTCCTACCGTTTTAGCAGTTGCGGCAGGCTGCTTCATACTGAACTATTTAGTAGTAAATGATCTGGAAACAGCATTACTGCGAAGTATTGCGGTATTGGTAATTGCCTGCCCGTGTGCGATGGGACTAGCTACGCCAGCAGCCATCGCAGTGGGGCTGGGAAGAGCAGCGCGCAGTGGAATTCTTTTTCGGAATGCAAAAAGCTTAGAACTATTTCAACAAATTGGACAAGTTGTTTTTGACAAAACCGGTACACTTACCACCGGTCAATTTGAAATCGGAAATTTTCAAGTAACAGATTCAACTACTAGCCCGGAGCAATTCAAGGCACTAGCCTACTCACTTGAAAAATTTTCGAATCATCCGATTGCACAATGCATCAGCAAGACCTGGAAAACAAAGGACCAACTTCGATTTAAAAAAATTGAAGAACTTAAAGGATTAGGTATGCTGGCCACTGATCACGAAGGCAACACCTACAGCATCGGCTCCTGGAAAACAGTACAAGACCTTACTGAAGATCTTTCGCATAATCTTTATCTCAAAAAAAATAATACACTGCTCGGTTGGGTCGATGTAACCGATCAATTACGACCGGAGGCACAAGGGGTAATCAATTACTTGCATCGAAAAAAAATCAAAACAATATTACTGAGTGGCGATACGCTGACACGTTGTGAAAAACTGGGACAACAATTAGGTATCGGTGTGGTCTATGCAGAGAAAAGCCCGGCTGATAAGTTATCCATACTAGAAGCGCTCAATCAGGAAAAACCTACCGCGATGGTAGGAGATGGCATCAATGATGCACCCGCACTGGCAAAAGCCACGATTGGTATCTCCATGAATGAAGCCTCACAATTGGCGGTTCAAACAGCGCAAGTGGTGCTCATGAATCATGGATTAAAAAAATTACCCGCCGCATTAGGATTAGGTCGTCACACTTATTTAACCATCAAACAAAATCTATTCTGGGCATTTGCCTATAATGTGATTGCAATCCCTGTTGCAGCAGTAGGATACCTTACTCCCACTATTGGGGCATTAGTGATGGGGCTTAGCGATGTGGTGTTAGCGATTAATTCTGTCCGTTTGTTTGTAAAGCGGGTAGAATGAGTCAATCCCTTACGGTTTTAAATAAATATTGGGGGCATACAGCATTTAGACCCGGACAGCTTGCTATTATTGAAGCCGTGTTAGCGGGTAAGGATGCGTTGGCCATACTACCTACGGGTGGAGGTAAATCAATTTGCTATCAGGTACCTGCCTTGCAATTATCCGGTATTTGTTTAGTAATCTCCCCACTGATAGCGCTGATGAGAGATCAAGTAGAAAATTTACGAAACAAACAAATCACTGCCTTTGCCTTGTACAGCGGCATGAGTCATAAGGAAGTGATCAACACCTTGCAAGTTGCCAGTTCTAGTAATTGTAAATTTTTATATGTTTCACCAGAACGTATTGAATCAGATTTGTTTCAGGAATATTTACCCGGATTAAATATTCAATTGATTGCAGTAGATGAAGCGCATTGTATATCACAATGGGGCTATGATTTCAGACCACCTTATTTACGAATTGCACAACTTCGAGCGCAGCTACCGAATGTCCCGATCATGGCGCTTACTGCATCTGCAACACCAGTAGTACAACAGGACATAATTGATAAGTTGCTTTTAAAAAATCCTGTATGGGTCAATCAATCCTTTGCAAGACCTAATCTTTCCTACAGTGCTTTTGAAGTGGAAATAGCGATTCCTAAAATTTCCAATATTCTCCAGCAAGTAAAAGGAAGCAGTATAATTTATTGCAGAACCCGTAAGCGAACACAGGAAATTGCCGGGTTACTAAAGGCACAAGGCATTGAAGCCAGTTTTTATCACGCAGGATTAGAAGCCGTAGTAAGACAGGAAAGACAAGCCGCCTGGAAAAATAATCAAACCCCTGTGATGGTCTGCACAAATGCCTTTGGAATGGGCATTGACAAGCCCGATGTGAGAACGGTGATTCATGTGGGTCTACCCGATTGTTTGGAAAACTATTACCAGGAGGCAGGACGAGCTGGTCGTGATGGAAAAAAATCCTACGCGGTCTTACTCTTTACAAATCAGGATAAAAATGAATTATTGGAGTCCATGGCAGAGCGATTTCCCTCAATCGCCTCAATTCGGGAAGTATACCAAGCCATTGCTAACTACCTACAATTACCTGTGGGAACTGGCCAAGGTCAATACTTTGACTTTGATTGGACTGCCTTTATACATCACTTTAAATTGCCCGCGCCAATGGTCTTACATGCCTTAAAAATACTAGGGCAAGAAGGCTGGGTCGATTATAACGAAGCTGTTTTTATTCCTCCACGGATTCAATTTGTAGCCCCTCGAATATTACTTGAGTCGTTAGAGCAAGATGATCTTGACCTGGACAGACTCAGTAAAACCCTATTAAGAACCTATAGCGGCATCTATGATCAACCAGTAAGTGTATCAGAAAAACATATTGCTTCGCTTCTAAAAACATCTCTGACAGAAATTCAAACACAGTTGCAAGGCCTGCAGCATCGAGGCATTATCCAATACTACCCCCAAAAAGAAGACCCACAATTATTTTTTCCTATACCACGTATTCGAGCAGAGGAACTGGTAATTAATCAAACTGATTTACTAGCCAGAAAAAAACAATACGAAGATAGACTACAGGCTATGCTTGAGTATGCAGAAAATCAAAAGGCCTGTCGCAGTAAAGTAATTGCCAATTACTTTGGAGATTTATCAACCAAGCCCTGTGGCACATGCGACAATTGTTTACGAATAAAAAAACAATCAATAACAGCCGCCGACTTTGAAGAAATAAAAACAGCTGTATTGCTGTTGATAAAAAACCAATCAATGTCCACTACCGCTATGATCAGCATGGTAAAAAATAAAAGTGAGGCGCAGGTGATGAAAGTGCTTGATTTTTTACAAGCAGAGGAAATGATTCAAATCAATATGGATGGAACAATTTCACGTTGTTGAAATCCTATTCCTTTACAATCAACCGGAATCCTTCACCGTGGATATTGACAATTTCAATACGGCTATCCTCTTTTAAGTACTTACGCAATTTGGCGATGTATACATCCATGCTTCGTCCATTGAAGTAGGTATCACTACCCCAAATTTTCTTTAACGCTTTTTCACGAGGCAATAAATCATTCAAATGTTCAGCGAGTAATTTAAGCAAGTCATTTTCCTTAGGGGACAAGGTTTGTTTACGATCGCCAATAGATAACTCACGTAAACGGGGATTGAAATGATAACTGGCCAAATCAAACTCACGCTGTTCCGTTTCACGCTGCTGTTCTTCATTTCTTTTTAAGATAGCTTTGATCTTGAGTAATAAGACTTCACTATCAAAAGGTTTGGTGATATAATCATCCGCACCTAGTTTATAGCCTTGAATTAAATCCTCCTTCATGGTTTTAGCACTCAGGAAAAATAAAGGCACATCCGGATCCACATCGCGAATAGCTTCAGCCAGCGCAAATCCGTCCATATTTGGCATCATCACATCAAGCAGACACAAATCAAACTTTTCCCGCTGAAATGCAGCCAGACCCAATCGACCATCGCGCTCCAGAATTACATCAAAATCATTCAGCTCTAAATAATTCTTAAGTACGGCACCCAGATTATTATCGTCTTCGCAGAGCAGGATTTTTGGTTTCTTACTTTCCATAAACAGGTTATTTTAAGATCCTATGATTACAAATAAAGGCAAAGCCAAGGGGTGAACGAAGGAAGTTGGCTGAATATTTTGTTAAAACCCGATTATTTACTTTTGTAAGACATTTTGAACCCATGCATATTACACCCGATAACCGCCTGAAGAAATTAATTGTCATTGGAGACCGCTTATTGATAAAACCTACCCGCCCCGATGAAAGAACAGCCAGTGGCTTGTATTTGCCTCCGGGAGTGCAGGAAAAAGAAAAAGTACAACAGGGCTATGTGATTAAAACAGGCCCGGGATACGCTATTCCCATGCCTATAGAAGAAGAAAGCTGGAAATCAGAAGATGAAAAAATAAAGTACGTTCCCTTGCAAGCTAAAGAGGGAGACCTGGCTATCTTTTTATTAAGTGGCGCCACAGAAGTGATTTATGAAAACGAGAAGTACTTTATTGTACCACAAAGCGCAATCCTGATGCTGGAACGAGAAGAAGATTTGTAATGGCTTACTGCAATTGTTCGTACTAAATAATCAAAAAAGGGTCCCTGCTTCCTGCGGTCCTGTTTTTCCTAAGTGCTCATAAGCTTTGCGCGTAACCTCACGTCCGCGAGGGGTACGTTGCAAAAATCCCTCTTGAATTAAAAAGGGCTCATACACTTCTTCAATAGTACCTGACTCCTCTCCTACTGCTGTTGCAATGGTAGTAATCCCAACGGGACCTCCCTTGAATTTATCAATGATGGTAGAAAGGATACGGTTATCCATTTCATCAAGCCCATGTTCGTCCACATGCAAAGCACGCAGCGCATGTTGTGTAATTCCCAGATCAATTTCGCCATCATTCAATACCTGTGCAAAATCCCGTACTCGACGTAAAAGTCCATTGGCGATACGAGGCGTACCTCTGCTTCTTCTACCAATTTCAGCAACAGCGGTATCTGTGATACGCACTCCCAATATGGAGGCAGATCTTTTTAAGATTGCATCGAGTACAGACGCTTTATAATATTCTAACCTGGATTTAATCGCAAATCGAGAAAGCAATGGAGCCGTCAACAAGCCACTTCTTGTAGTTGCGCCAATCAAGGTAAAGGGATTAAGATTGAGTTGAATACTTCTTGCGTTAGGCCCACTATCAATCATAATGTCTATACGATAATCCTCCATAGCGGCGTAGAGATACTCCTCAACAATGGTACTCAACCGATGAATTTCGTCAATGAATAATACATCGTTGGACTCAAGCGAGGTGAGTAAGCCTGCCAGATCACCTGGCTTTTCAATAACAGGTCCTGAAGTTTCTTTTATTTGTACGCCTAACTCATTCGCCACAATTCTGGATAGTGTTGTTTTACCTAAACCAGGCGGTCCATGAAACAGTACATGATCTAAGGCCTCTCCACGCATCTTTGCCGCCTTGATAAATACGCGAAGGTTCTCTATCAGTTGATCTTGTCCGGCAAACTCACTGATCTGTGCGGGTCTGATATTATTCTCAAACTCTCTTTCTGCGGCGGAGAGCTGTGTCTTTTCACTGTGCAAATTTGGATTAGCCATGCTTTGTAAAACTAACAAAAAAAGGCACCCCGATTGGAGTGCCTTTTGAGTAGTGTTATTCGTAGGATTATCTCGCGATAATTACCTGGTAAGTCTTATCCGCACCGCGGTCCATACCATCTCCGTAGTAGAGACGTACCATGTATGTACCCGCAGCCAGGTTATTGAGATTTACAGGTATCACACGTGCAAATACCAGACCTCTCCACTGATTTACATAAACCAGCTGACCCGCTGTGTTGTAAACCTTCATGCCAAGAACATTGAAGCGAGTAGAGTTCACACGCAGGTTGAACTGACCGCTATTCGGATTCGGATACAGCACAACAGCACCGTTATCAAGATCACGATTTCGCTCCTCACAAGCTAATACAGTTACATTAGTCGTTGCACGGTTTACACAACCATTTGCATCAGTATAAGTATACGTAATTGGCCATGTGCCCACATCCGTAGCAGGAGGCATGAAGTTGAATCCTGATATTCCAAATCCACTCCAGCTACCACCCACAGGTGTACCATTCAGACGAACCAAGGTATCACTGATACAGATACGACCAGGCAGTGTACCAGTGGTTACTACTGGTAACGGATTAACCGTGATCACAAAGCTGGTTGGCGTACCTACGCATGTAGTACCACCATTGGTAAAGCTTGGTGTTACAGTAATAGTAGCCGTTACAGGAGCTGAAGTTGTATTCAGCGCTGTGAAGGAGATATTTCCAGAACCGCTGGCAGGTAAGCCAATGGCAGGATTAGAGTTAGTCCAGTTAAATACCGTACCTGTAGTTGCGCCAGAGAAGGCAGCCGCTGCAGTAGTGTTATGACAAACCGCAAAGTTTGCTACAGCATTTACTGTTGGAATCGGATTAACTGTAATGGTGAATGTTCTTGGAGTACCTGTACAAGTAATACCAGCATTCGTGTAAACAGGCGTCACAGTAATAGTACCAGAGATCGGAGCTGCTGTAGTGTTTGTACCTACAAAGCTTGCAATGTTGCCGGTTCCGCTTGCAGCAAGACCGATAGCTGTGTTACTATTTGTCCAGTTGTACACTGTTCCAGTAGTTGCACCTGTGAATGTCACAGCCGCCACGTTAGAACCACGGCATACTGTTTGGTTAGCAACCGCATTCACTGTTGGTGTAGGATTAACAGTGTAAGTATAGCTAATTGGCGTACCTGCACAACCCACACCAGCATTAGTATAAGTTGGCGTCACCGTTACAGTAGCTGTTACAGGAGCAGCAGTGGTATTAGTTGCAGCAAAGCTTGCGATGTTTCCGGTTCCGCTAGCTGCAAGACCAATGCTAGACAAGTTATTTGTCCATGCATAGCTTGTTACAGCCGGCACCAGCGTTGTGTAATTGATTGTGATTGACCAGCTGGTTAATGTTCCCACATCACCACCTGCGTAATCGCGCATTTGTAAGGTCCAATCTCCTGAACCCACTGAATACAAGGCAGCAAAGTTAGCAGCCGTAGAGAGCTGACCAGTAGGTCCAACTCCAACCGCAGCATCTGCGGCAAATGTGCCAGTGAATGGAGCTGCAGCAGTTGCTAAGCTAGCTGTACCCGCAGAACTAATAGTTGTGTTAGTGAAGTTCACACCTGCACCACCACGTCTGTTAACAAGGTTCAAGATCTGACCATTTGGCGCCTTCAAGTTGAAGACCATATCGCTCACCCAAGTGTGACTCATATTAAAGTTGACACTTACACCGGTTACAGTTGCGCCGGCAGGAAGAGTAACAGGAAGTGTATGACCAATACCCGCTGCGTTTGCATCAGGAACAACTACTGCAATAGTACCAGAGTTGGTTACAACTGGTGTACCGGCTACAATAGTTCCGCCACCATTTACCGTAGCAAAGTTCACTGCCGTAGTGTTAGATCCATTACATAATACTTGGCTTAATACCGCGTTTGCCTGACCCACGGGATTAACCGTGATAGTGAACGTACGTGGTGTACCTGTACAAGTAACACCCCCGTTAGTAAAGCTTGGCGTAACAGTAATAGTGGCAATAATTGGCGTTGTGCCCGTATTAGTTGGTGTGAAGGACAGGTTACCCGTTCCACTCGCAGCCAATCCAATGGCTGTATTACTGTTAGTCCAGCTGTATACAGTTCCAGTAGCGTTACCACTGAAGTTTACTGTAGAAAGTGAACCAGCACAGAATACTTGGTTAGCTACAGCATTTACAGTAGCAGTAGGATTAACAGTGTAAGTGAATGTGGTCGGCGTACCAGGGCAACTTGTACCACCATTGAAGTAAACAGGAGTAACAGTTACCGTTGAAGTAACAGGAGCACTTCCATTGTTCACCGCTGTGAAACTTGGGATATTACCTGTTCCACTAGCACCCAATCCAATAGAAGTAGTGCTATTAGTCCAGTTCATATTAGTACCAAATGTTCCTTGGACAGTATAATCTATAGAGATTGACCAACTAGACAAGATTCCAATATCACCACCAAATAAGTCACGCATTGCTAACACCCAGTTACCGTTTGGTGTAGAGTACAAGGCAGCAAAGTTGGCAGCATTCGAAACGTTACCAGTAGGTCCTTGACCGATAGCTGCAGTAGCGGCAAACGTACCATTAAATGGTGCAGAACCACTTGCAAAAGCGGTAGTACCTGTAGAGCTGATGGTAGTGTTTACAAAATTGTCTCCAGAGCCACCATGCTGATTGAATAGGTTCAATATTTGGCCATTCGGTGCACGCAAATTGATAACCATATCACTCACGTAGGTATGCGTCATATTGAAGGTTACGCGCATGTTATTAATTACCGCACCCGTTGGTAAGCTTACTGGTATGGTATGCGTAGCACCCGCCGCAGATGCATCAGGCACCGTAACAGAAATAGTACCAGAACTTGCAGTTTGAGTACCACCTGTAGAGATCAATCCATTATTAGTAGATGAGAAGGTCACAGCAGACGTTGCAGAACCGTTACACAACACTTGATTAGAAACCGTATTGACCTGTCCAATCGGGTTAACTGTAATTGTAAATGTAATTGGGTCTCCAGTGCAAGTTATACCTCCACTTGTGTATGTTGGAGTAACAGTTATTGTACTTGTAATTGGGTCTCCAGAACTGTTCGCTGCTGTAAAAGTATATTACCAGTTCCAGAAGCGGAAATACCGGTGGCTGT
>VFQT010001411.1_pt1 | contig 29111 bp, 25 predicted proteins | sample 3512381 | NCBI WGS metagenome assembly VFQT01 (sample SAMN10412376, study PRJNA504923) | tailings metagenome | isolation source: Relicate 2 Philex TSF3 active mining site | place: Philippines: Tuba, Benguet | collected 2017-08-29
CGCTACTTTGAGCGGTTTGCTGATCACGTTGTAGATATCAGCTCTAAGGTCAGCTTCTTGCAGACCGGTGAGTGGTAGTTAGTTTTTTCCCTGATTTGCAACGGCCGCTGCGCCACTGGCTGCAGCCTCAGGGTCCAGGTAGTCTCCGCCTGGATTCTCCGGCTGCAGTTTTTCATTTAGTCGGTACACCAATGGAATTCCGGTAGGAATATTAAGCTCTGCTATTTCTGCATCACTTATTCCATCAAGGTGCTTCACCAAAGCTCTTAGAGAATTTCCATGCGCAGTGATCAGAACAGACTTCTGCTCCTTTAGGGACTTAGAAACATCACTCTCCCAATAGGGAAGCATTCGGTTCAGGACATCCTTTAAGCATTCAGTTCGTGGAAGGTCTTTACCCAGTGTTTGGTATCGCTCATCATTGGCTTGAGAAAACTGGGAGTCATCTGCCAACTCTGGTGGCGGAACGTCGTAGCTGCGGCGCCATAGTTGGAACTGCTCGGGTCCAAACTTTTCTAATGTCTCCGCTTTATCAAGACCCTGCAGTGCGCCGTAGTGGCGCTCGTTTAGGCGCCAAGACCTGAAAGTGGGAATCCAATTTCGATCAATTTGGTCTAGAGCGATGTGTGCGGTGTTGATGGCTCTTTTTAGAACTGAAGTGAAAAGAACATTTGGTTTTAGGTTTGCCTCTTTGAGCAGTTCACCAGCTCTTTTAGCCTCCAAGCGTCCCTGATCTGAAAGATCAACATCCACCCATCCCGTGAAAAGATTTTTTTGATTCCAAGTGGAGTTTCCGTGACGAAGAAGGATCAGCGTGTAGGTCATATCTTGAGTTTAGCTAACGCTTATTCGAGAGCTTGAAGCTCGACGGTCTTGGGAGATTGGCAGCCTTGCCAGCATCTGCTGGCACCAGCACCTCCTGGGTTACCGGAACCTTGCGGCCAGAAATTTCTACTAGGAGGTCCAGATAGGGAGTGTTTCTGTTTACAAGTGCAAGTGCGATTGAGCCAGCCTCGTAATGAATAGCCCCGGCTAGAACTTTGCCAACTTCTTTGTCCTGATAGAAAACTTTGTCTGAGCTATTTGCGAGTTCATCACCAGAGGCCAGATGCAAAATTACAAGCCTTCGTGGCGGGTGGCCAAGGTTGTGAACCTTGGAAACAGACTCCTGACCTCTGTAGCACCCTTTGGATAAATGCACGGCCGATAGCAGCCAGTCAAACTCGTGCGGTAGCGACTTGTCATCGATGTCAGATATCTCCGGCCTGCCCGCAAAAATCCGCAGTGCCGAATACGCACCTAATCCAGCAGGTGTGAGGTTGGGGGCAGTTTCCGAGATTACTTCGCAGTAGGGAAAATGCTTGCGTTGGCTGTTGTAGCTAACTGAGAAGGCATTTTCTTTTGAAAAAGGGTCTCGCCAGCTAATTCCAGCTACTTCACCAAAAATCCCAAATACTCGAAGGTTGGTCCTGTCAATCTGAACCTGACTTCGAAAGCGCATTTTGGTCAGCCAACTAATCAACGAATCTGTTTTCTCTTTATTAACGATTAGAAGAAGGTCATCTCGATCACGAACAATTTTCAACTGCTGCTCTATTCGACCCTGAGGATCAAGGAGGAGGGCTTCTGTGGAAGCGCTCTCCTCTAGGTTCAAAATGTCTTGACTTACTAGTGAATGAAGCCAGCTCCTGGCATCTGGACCAGTGATGCGCAGGACTTGCTCGTCAGTACGCTCAACGAAAGCTTTTCCCTCCTCGAGCATTCTCTGTTCGAGAAGTGGATTTCCAAGGTGGTCTTTCACTTTCTTTCAAGCCTTGCAGATGCATGAGATTTGAGTGGTTGTCCGAGCGCCGCCATATCCCAAGCCCAGAGAAGTGCACCTTCCACCAAGCCCCACATCCTCTTTCCGGACGCATACTCCTTAGCGTTAGGTGATCGAAGAACGGCATCGGTGGCCATGTCTATTCGCGCACCTTTTATATGTCCAAAGTAAAGTTCTGCAACACCACTCGGCTGCAAAATCAAAGCTTCGATATCGAAACCTCCATCGCTGTTGCGCCAAAGCTCGAGATCCTCGCGGACGGTGATTGCGCTCACCCCACTACCCGGCAGAAGTCCGGGACCTGCGTCTGATTCATCGCTTGGTCGAGAAAGCATCCAATAGCCGCGTTCTGAGGAAATTGGTTTTCCAGACAAATCGGTCACGGTTGATTGATACTCGAGCCTGCCGCCAGGAATGGGTTCGAAGCTCATGCTCTGGCGAAACTCGGTTTCGGTTTTACCAAAGGAAATTACTCCAGTTCCCTTCCAGGCCCCAACAAGGAATGCGAATGGGGTTAGCTCTATCGGAAGATCCTCGGGAAGGACAAACAAATTACTGCTGGCCCTTGAAGAGTTTGTATATAACTAGTGCAGAAACGGCAGCAATCGCTAGCGAGGCAAGAATGAGTAGTCCAGTGAAGACAAGTTCGATTGCTAGGAGCATGAGCCAATTCTAACTAATCAAAGACAGCAGGGTGAACAGCCCAAGGAGCGTCAGCGTTCCAGCTGAAACATAGACCTGCTGACGAACAGTGTCCTTCGACTTTGACGAAATCAAATGCTCAAGGCTCACCACGGCAATTGAGCTTGCCGCAATGGCACCGAAGGCGGCATAGCGGGCATCACCTTCAAGAAAGATGAATGAGAGCGTGGCAGCCACCAATACCCCTGCCCAAATCAGCGAGATCTGTAGCCACTGCTTGCTCATAAAAAGACTCTATCCAAAGGCGGTTGGTCTGCCAGTATCATTTTGGGCAAGTAAAGGGCGGGCAAATGGCAATCATTCTTTGTATCTCGCCTGAGCGCGAAAATCCGCTTCCGCCCCTTGAGGTCCTAGGTCACCAGGTTCACCTTCGGGATTTTGACCCTCAGTCTCTAGTCACCGCTCCAAGGCATGACCTAGTCCTGTTGGATTGCCGAAGAGATTTAGCAGGTGCGAAATTAGTTTCGCGAATTATCCAAGCTGCGAGCTGGCAGTCTCCAACAGTTCTACTTGTGAATGAGGGTGGACTACCTGCAATCAATTCAGACTGGGGAGGCAGAGATTTCATTCTGGAGAATGCCTCCCTGGCGGAAGTGGATGCTCGAATTCGATTGGTTCAAGGACTCAAGGTGCAAAGAATTGCTGGAGCACCCAGCAGCGGACTAGTGATTGACACTGCTACCTACACGGCGAAAGTAAGCGGCCAAACACTTGACCTGACATACAAAGAATTTGAACTGTTGCGTTACCTAAATGACCACCCAAATCAGGTTTTCACCAGAGAGCAGCTTCTTAGCGAAGTTTGGGGATATGACTACTTTGGTGGTACCCGCACGGTGGATGTCCACATTCGGCGCCTCAGGGCCAAGCTAGGAGAGCATGAGGGGTTGATTGGAACTGTGCGAAATGTCGGCTATCGACTAGATCCGGGCAGTTTAGCTAATTAACTCTTTACCTATCATTCAGGAACTCCTGCCAAGATATTCCCTATGTCCGATGAGACAACAATTGTTTTTACCCACCAGGGCTCTCCAGACCTGCCCGAAGACAGGTTTCTAGAAAGAGAGCTCAGCTGGCTCGACTTCAATCAAAGAGTGCTTGAGCTAGCCGAGGATATCACTCTGCCTCTGCTTGAGAGGGTGAACTATGCCGCAATCTTTGCATCTAACCTCGATGAGTTCTTCATGGTTAGAGTTGCATCGCTCAAAAGAAGAATTGCAACTGGCATTGCAACGCCATCCCCCTCGGGGCTCAGCCCACAGGAAGTCCTGCAGAGGATTTCCGAGAGAACCAGAGAGCTGCAGCTAAGGCACGCAGAGCTTTTCACAAAAGAACTTGCCCCAGCCCTTTCTCAGGCAAAGATCAACATTGTTCACTGGTCAACGCTTTCTAGCGAAGAACAGAACCTACTGCACGACTACTTTCAGTCGCAGGTATTTCCTGTACTGACTCCTTTGGCTGTGGATCCAGCGCACCCATTCCCCTATATTTCTGGTCTCTCGCTCAATCTCGCTGTGGTTTTGCGCAACCCCAAGTCAAAAGCAGAGCACTTTGCCAGGGTGAAGGTTCCACCCCTGCTTCCAAGGTTTGTGCAGGTACCGGGATCTAGCTCTAGATATGTGCCGCTGGAAGATGTCATGGGTGAATTCCTAGGTGAGCTTTTCCCAGGCATGGAAGTACTTCAACATCACACATTTCGCGTCACTCGAAATGAAGATCTGGAAGTGGATGAGGATGAGGGTGAGAATCTTCTGATTCAGCTCGAAAAGGAACTTCTTCGAAGAAGATTCGGTCCTCCGGTTCGGCTTGAGGTTGCGCAGGACATTGATGCCAAAGTCCTAAGTCTTTTGCAGCGCGAACTGGATATAGATGGCAGCGATGTCTTCATGCTTCCCGAACCACTTGATCTGCGAAGCCTCAGCGCGTTCTTCTCTCTAAAACGCCCAGAACTGAGGTTTGAACCGCATCCAATAACCACCAATAAGTATCTAGAGGCAGATGAGGATGAGGCTGCTGACATTTTTGCCGCTCTTAGGGAACGAGAGATCCTCGTACACCACCCCTACGAATCTTTTGCTACCAGCGTCCAGGCATTCCTAGAGCAGGCTGCTCAGGATCCACAGGTTTTAGCTATCAAGCAGACGCTCTATAGAACCTCAGGTGATTCTCCAATCATGGATGCCTTGATCGATGCAGCTGAGGCAGGCAAGCAAGTTCTTGCACTTGTTGAAATCAAGGCCAGGTTTGATGAGCAGAACAATATCGGCTGGGCGAGAAAGCTCGAGAGTGCCGGTGTGCATGTTGTGTATGGGCTGGTTGGTCTCAAGACTCACTGCAAGTTATCGCTAGTTATTCGCCAGGAGGAGAATCAACTTCGCCGTTATTGCCACATTGGAACCGGAAACTATAACCCAAAGACTGCACGGTATTACGAGGACCTGGGTCTTCTCACCTCTCGACCAGAAGTAGGAGAGGACCTAACAAAGCTTTTCAATCTTCTGTCGGGATACGCGTCTGAGCCCCAATACAAAGCAATGCTCACCTCCCCGGTTGGTGTTCGAGAGGGACTGACTGAGCGAATCAAGCGAGAAATTGAGAATCACACTGCGGGAAAGCCAGCACGAATTGCCTTCAAGCTCAACTCGCTGGTTGATGAGCGAATTATTGATGAGCTCTACCTTGCCTCAAAAGCTGGCGTGCCAATTGACATTCTCGTCCGAGGAATGTGCTCACTTCGCCCAGGGGTAGCCGGACTTAGCGAAACCATCAGGGTTAATTCCGTGCTTGGCCGCTACCTCGAGCACTCAAGAATCTTTTACTTTGAAAATGGTGGAGATCCTGATGTGTTTATTGGCTCTGCTGACATGATGCATAGAAACCTTGATCGCAGAGTTGAAACGTTGGTTCGTATTGTCCAGCCTGACCAAATTCAGCAGCTAAAAAGGATTATCGATATTGGCATGAGTGCTGAAGTTGACTCCTGGAGCCTCAATAGCGAAGGGGAATGGAAGAGAAAATCATTTACTGATTCTGGAACCAAATACCTCGATTACCAGGATCAAATGATGGGTCTGACTTTAGAAAACAAGAGAATGCGCTAATGGCTATACACGCAGCTGGCATTATTTGCTGGCGAGAAACGAAAGGCACTCTCGAAGTTCTTTTAGTTCATCGGCCGAAGTATGGCGACTGGACATTTCCAAAAGGAAAGCAGGATCCTGGCGAATACCTGCCGGAAACTGCTGTTCGTGAGATGTGGGAAGAAACTGGAATATCTCTGAAGCTTGGTCGACCCATTGCTCAAATTTCCTACACAGTTGAAAACAATGAAGAGAAAGTCGTCTACTACTGGAGCTCCAAGGCACGTGAGAAAGCCTGGAAGAAGAATAAGTTCGGTCCAAACGAAGAGATTTCTGAAATAAGTTGGGAAAAAGCTGACCAGGCTTTGTCAAGGCTCTCCTATCAGCATGATAAAGACTTGCTGAGCGATGTTATGAAACTGCACAAGTCGAAGGAATTGGAAACCAGAGCGCTCATATTACTTAGGCACGCTCAAGCGACGCCACGGGCAGATTGGAAAGGCCAGGAAGCGAAAAGACCGCTTCTTCCAGAAGGCAAGCAGCAGGCCAAAAGACTGGTCAATCTCCTGAGCGCTTTTGGCCCAAAGCGCCTAGTAACGAGTCCTTGGAAACGTTGTGAGCAAACCATCGAGCCATATGCAAAAGCTCGGAAGAAGAAAATCATTGAAAGGTCGCAGCTGACTGAATTGAGCTCAAAACTCAGTCCAAGAAAAACGAAGTTGGCAGTGGAGGCACTATTTGATGAGTCAAAATCTGCACTACTTTGCTCTCACCGCCCGGCCCTCCCAACTATCACCCAAACCCTGGCGGCCAACGCCAAGGCCTCGGTGAGAGAAGAAATCCTTGGCGCCACAACCCTCAATCCAGCTGAATTTGTAGTTCTCAGGATGACGATGGGGAAAAACCCCAAATTCGTGGCCATCGAGCGCTGGGGTCTTTAGATATCAACCGGATGATTTAGCGCCTAAAGGAGGTTGTCCTAAAGGTGATTGAGACTGTTACCTCTGATCTTGCAACCCTAAGCGGCAAGGACGGTAAACCGGCCAGGGTACTGGTTACTGGTGCAACTGGATACGTCGGTGGTCGGTTAGTCCGAGAGCTTCTGTCTCACGGTTATCGAGTCAGGGTTTTGGTCAGGGATGCGCATCGCCTTCATGACTACCCCTGGCGTGACGCAGTGGAAATTTTCGAAGGAGACGCAACAAAACCGGGTGTGCTTTTCGACGCACTCAGAGATATTGATCTGGCCTACTACCTGCTCCATGCACTCATGGTCTCTGATGACTTTGAAAAAGTTGAAGAGCAACTGGCCAGGGAATTTGGCGAGGCTGCAAAGAAGAACAATGTTCGCAGAATTGTCTACCTAGGTGGAATTGCATCGGGTGATGAAAAGCTTTCGCCACACATGTCGGCTCGGGCCATTACCGGCGAAATTCTTAGAGCAAGTGGAGTACCAACAATTGAACTTCGAGCTGGAGTGGTCATTGGCTCGGGTTCTGCATCATTCGAGATGCTTCGTCACCTCACTGAGCGACTTCCGATTATGGTTACACCCAAGTGGCTGAAAAATAGAATCCAACCAATTGCAATTAGAGATGTTCTTCGTTACCTCGTTGGCAGCGCAACAATTGACGAAAAGATTAATCGAGACTTTGATATTGGCGGCCCAGAAGTCTTCACATACATGGAGATGATGCAGATTTATGCATCTGTAGCAGGACTGAGAAAAAGAATTATCATTCCCCTTCCAGTCCTCACTCCGAAGCTAGCCTCGGGATGGATTGGGCTCGTTACACCTGTTCCAGTTACGCTCGCCAAGCGACTTGTTGCATCGCTTAAGCACGAAGTTGTTGCACGCAATGATGAGATAAGAAAGTACGTTCCAGATCCGCCCGGTGGACTCACTGATTTTCGGAAGGCTGTTTCTCTCGCCCTCACGCGAATCAAGAATCTTGAGGTTGAGACCCGTTGGTCATCAGCCCAAACCCCTGGGACACACTCGGAACCGCTTCCAACAGATCCGTCTTGGGCGGGTGGTTCCCTTTATAAAGATGAGCGAAGGTTTATCTCGAACGACTCGATTGAGCAGGTTTGGGAAAGGGTTGAGGCCATCGGCGGGGATAACGGTTACTCAACAGCCACCTGGGCTTGGGAACTAAGAGGTTTGATGGATCGATTAGTGGGCGGAGTGGGGCTCAGACGAGGAAGAAGAGACCCACTGAAACTGCGAGAAGGCGAATCCCTTGATTTTTGGAGAGTTGAGGCCATTGACCGCCCTCACCTGCTGAGGCTCAGAGCAGAAATGAAGCTTCCGGGACTTGCTTGGCTGGAGTTTCGAGTAGAGAAGACGGCGGATGGAAAAACTCTGTTGACACAGAGAGCTCTCTATCACCCGCGAGGACTATTTGGCCACCTCTACTGGTGGGCAGTATTCCCAATGCACGGAATTGTTTTTCCTTCAATGGCCAAAAAGCTGGCCGGTCAATCAGCCTCTAAGGCCTGAGCTAGTCTTTCCCGATGGCCAAAATTCGACTAGCTGTTCTTGCGCTACTCGGCGTCGGATTTGTGTGGGGCGCAGCATTCGTGCTGATGAAGGATGCCATTCAGCAGCAGCCCTACATGGACTTTCTCGCAACGCGTTTCTCAATTGCATTTATCGCAATGATGATACTTAGGCCACGCATTGCTATCGCCTTTGAAAAAGGTGACATTAAGTATGGGGCCGTCCTTGGAATATTTTTGGCTCTCGGTTACATCACACAAACCATTGGCCTTGATCTAACTACAGCTGCCACCAGCGGATTTCTAACTGGTCTGTATGTGATCTTCACTCCACTGATTGCTTGGCTTGTAAAAAGGGAAAAGGTTTCTAAGAAAGTTGCAATCGGTATCCTGGTCGCACTTACCGGGCTCGCGATTTTTTCCGGGGCTGCCAGTGACATCCAGTTTCAACTGGGCCAGGTTTGGCTAGTGATCTGCGCGATCTTTTACGCAATCCATATCCTTCTGCTCGGTCATCACGGCCGTGGCCGCAACTCATATCGTTTTGCAATGACACAAATCGGTTGGATGGCTGTGGTGACTTGGGGCTTTGCTTTACTAGATGGATACCAAGCACCGCCAAATTCCGAAGTTTGGTTTGCTCTGTTCTTCACTGCCCTTCTGTCCACAGTTATCGCATTCTGGGTTCAGACTTGGGCACAGACTCTGATTGATCCTGCTCGAGTCGCTTTGATTATCACTTCAGAGGTTGTATTTACCGCACTGGTTGCGGTGGCCGTGGGGCAAGAGCCTGTTACTTTCGCAATGATCTTCGGCGGTGGCCTACTTTTCGCAGCAATGCTAATTGTCGAGTGGCCAACTCGGAAAGAAAAGATTCAGCTACAAACCCAGCTCCACGAATAGAGCCTGCAGTTCCCTGTTTTTCTCTATCTCTTCCTGCGACCTGGCCATGCTGATTGGCAACCTTCTTCTCAGCAGATCTTCTTTCGTGACAACGTGTTCTGTCTTTACGATGTGTCTTATCTCCTGCGCCGTGATTCCAAGGCCGGGAAATAAGTCCACTAGCTTCTGATCGCCAATGATTGCAAAGGCATCGTCGCCATGGCGTCTCCAGAGCCCCTCGGCGATTTCCCTGCTACCAGAGCTGGCTCTTTCTTTGACCAGACTAAAGAATTCGTTTTTTCTCAGTTGCGAACCTTCACCAAACCAGCGACCAGGGACTTTTACCTTTTGGCCAAACCTATTTAGTTCTCCAATGAGCTCCTCCCCCACGTTCAGACAGTCAGTGAGTTTGCCTCCGAGAATTGTGACTACCTTGCGCTCTTTGTTTCCCTCAATGACGTGTTTGCGAGATAGTTGGTGCCAGTCTTCTGTTGATCCTTGAGCGGGACTATCAACAACCAAGGGTCTAACACCGCAGCGAGCTGAAACAATCTGACTGGGTGTGATGGGCTCACTTAGCTCCAGCTGATCATTGATTTGTCTTAGAACAAAATTTATGTCTTCGTCTGTGACCTCAGTGATGGGACTGTCCACCCTTGTGTCAGTTGTTCCAATCATGCTTCTGTCGCCCATGGGCAGAACATAGAAGAGCCTGCCCTGCTCATCCCAGAGCGCCAACACTTGATTGTGATTAGTAAGTCTTCTGTTTATGACAAAGTGAACGCCTTTGGAAAAGACAAGATGAGATTTCGTCTGAGCTCCAAGCATTTGGGCAACATCTGCAGCGAAAGGACCGGCTGCGTTGATGACTGTTTTAGCAATAACCGATTCTTGCTTTCTGCCACTTCTCAGCGTCAGTCTCCAGGATTGATCAAAGTGCGCTTCAATCAGCTCGGTGTAATTGCGAGCGTCTGCTCCTTTAGAGACTGCTTGGGCAATGAAGTCATAGACGAATCTTGAGTCATTATCTGGTAGCTCCGCGTCAAAATACTTCACTGCTTTTCTGCCAGTGATCAAATTCGGCTCTAGGTTCTTTGCCTGCCTTGCAGAGTAGGAGCGAGGCGGAAGTGTCCCGAATAACCCAATTGCCCAGTAGAACAAAGTTCCTAATGTCCCAAGTGTTCTTCCAAATGGTGCGTTGGGGCCGAGAGAAGCAAGAAAACCAATTTGCTTTATGCGATTTGGATAGGCACGCATGAGCCTGTTTCTAGCCAGACAAAGCTTGAAGACCAGCAAAAACTCATAGGACTGCAGGTACTTTATTCCTCCCCAAACCAGGTTGGAGGATTCCTGCGAGGTGAATGAGGCGAAGTCGCCCTTATCGATTACTAGCACCTTGAGCCCTGCTGCCGTCAGGGCAGCAGAGGCGACGGCCCCATTGATCCCGGCCCCGATAACGGCAACGTCAAACTGTTCGTTTTTGTTCGATTCAGTTTGATTTTGATTGGTCACAGTGCAAGCATAATTCGAGAATTCAAGGGTAGGGTCCAACTCACCTGGAGGTGAATCGATGTCGATTATGGCCATTGATGCCGGCACAACTGGCGTGACGGTTTTAGTGATTAGCAAAGCTGGCGAGATTGTTGCCCGCGGTTACAGCGAATTTGAACAGCACTTTCCTGAATCCGGATGGGTGGAGCATGACCCTGAGCAAATCTGGCAGGCAACGCTAAAGGCCGCTCAATCAGCCGGTGTTGCGCAGATTGACATCCACTGCATAGGTATCACCAACCAGCGAGAAACCGCAGTTGTCTGGGATAGGCAGACTCTGGATTCTCCGACAAAGGCAATTGTTTGGCAGGACCGGCGAACTTCGATATTCACAAATGAGCTAAGCGAGAAAAACGAAGGTGATTGGATCCGAAAGCGAAGTGGCCTTAACATCGATCCCTATTTCACGGCCAGTAAGTTTTTGTGGTGGAAGAGAAATCTGCCAGAGGTGTGGGCTGGCGTTAAAAGCGGCAGATACGCCCTGGGAACAATCGACAGCTATCTGGTTGCAAGACTCTCTGGTGGTAGGTACCACATAACTGATACATCAAACGCATCAAGAACGCAGCTGATGAGCCTTGAGACTGCTACCTGGGATGCACAGCTACTGTCAGCTTTTGAGATTCCACTTTCAGCACTTCCGAAGATAGTTTCCTGCTGGGGCGAGCTGGCCCAATCTGATCCAGCAAGTTTCCTTGGAATTTCTGCACCAATCACTGGAATGGCTGGCGATCAGCAAGCCGCTCTGTTCGGACAGACAGGATTTGATGTTGGAAACTCTAAGTGCACTTATGGAACAGGTGCATTCATACTCACCAACACAGGTCAGGAAGTTGTTCTAAGTAACCATGGATTGTTGGCAACAGTAGCTTGGCAATCGCCAAGTGGTGAAATCACGTATGCATCTGAAGGATCAGTTTTCATTGCCGGTGCTGCAGTTCAGTGGCTAAGAGATCAACTCGGACTGATAGCAAAGTCCTCTGACGTTGAAAGTCTGGCTCTTGAGTCAGGTTCTAGTAATGGGGTGATCTTCGTTCCTGCACTCACCGGTTTGGGTGCTCCGTTCTGGAACTCAGAAATCCGGGGAAGTTTGCTGGGTCTGACCAGGGGATCGTCGCGCTCCAACATAGCTTTCGCAACCTTGGAGGCAATAGCGTTCCAGGTAAATGCCGTCATAGCGGCTATGGTCCAGGACTCTGCCAAACCTGTTCAACAGCTCAGAGTCGATGGAGGAGCTGCTGCCAACAACCTGCTGCTGCAGCTGCAGGCAGACATCATTGGCGCAACTGTAGTTCGAGCGAGGAATCTCGAATCAACTGGCTTCGGCGCAGGCCTACTGGCTGGACTCGGATTCGGAATATGGACTTCTCTAGACCAACTTAGGTCTCTAAATCCGCAGGCGGAGAGATTTGAGCCTAAGGCCGATAGATCAGCCGATTACAAACGCTGGCTGGCTGGAATGGAAGCTACGGCTAAGTTCTAAGCTTTGACGTATGTATGACTCCGAGTCAAAGCTGGCGGCGCAAGCGCTGAACGCTGGCTATTCGGCGGAGGTCGTTATAAAGAACCTAGACCTCGATTTTTCACCGGGCTCCATAACTGCGGTGGTCGGCGCAAATGGAGCTGGCAAGAGTGCCCTACTGAAAGCACTGGCAAGAAAAATCAAAGTTTCAAAGGGTGCAGTTCTTTTGGACGGGGTTTCTATCAGCACTCTGAGCAAGTCTGAGCTCAACGATGCAATTGGTTTTTTGGGAACTATCCCAGCCACAAGAAATAGTGAAAGTGTTTTTGACCTTATTTCAAGAAGTGCCTTGCTGGCGAATCAAATTTCACGAGTTAGTCCTCGAATTAGACAACAAATTGATGACATCCTGAAAAGAACTGGACTTCAGCCTTTACAAAGAAAGAAGATTGGTGAACTCTCCTCTGGCTGGCGCCAGATCGCTGTCATCGCTGCTGCACTGGTGAAGAATCCCCAGGTTTTACTTTTAGATGAACCAACCAACTCGCTGGACTACTCGCACCAGCTGCAGGTAATCAACCTGCTCTCATCGCTGAAAAAAGAGCGTGGCATGACGATAATCGCCGTAATTCATGATTTGAACCTGGCAGCACGATTCGCCGATCGCATAATCGTTTTGAAAAATGGAAAAATCATTTCTCAGGGAACTCCCAAAGAAGTAATTACCCCTACCAACCTGGGCGAAGGTTTCAACATATTGGCTCGAGTAATTGAGGATCCAGTTGCAAAAACCCCAGTTGTTGTGCCTATTCGGCAGCTTGTCGACTAGAGATTTATCCAACTCTCAGGGATAATTAGAGGGTAGTTCACCAGGTGAAGGCACGGTTACTAGCTGTGACGCCAAAGAGGCTTGTGCCTATCGGTGGATGAGGGCAGAGACTGGGCCCGTCAAAAAATTCGGTCAAATTGTTTGGTTGTGAAAATCAATGCGTATCTTGCTCATTGGAGCAGGCGGCGTTGGCGACGCTATCGTCAAAATTGCTGCTGAGCGTAACTTCTTCGAAAAAATGATCGTCTCTGACTATTCGTTAGAGCGAGCCCAGAAAACAGTGGACTGGGTCAAGAAATGGCATCCTGCTGAAATCTCAAACAAATTTGAGGCTGCACAGATTGATGCCAGTGATCCGAGCTTGGTGGCAGATCTTGCTGTCAAGCACTCTGCAACTCACGTGCTAAATGCCGTCGAGCCAAAATTTGTGCAATCTGTGTTTCAGGCATCGCTAATGGCTGGAGCTAACTACATGGACATGGCTCTGAGCCTTAGCCACCCTCACCCAGAGGACCCATACAACAAGCCCGCAGAAAAGCTTGGTGACTGGCAATACTCCAAACATGACGAGTGGGAGAAAGCAGGTCTGCTTGCTCTAATTGGAGTGGGAGCGGAACCTGGAATATCCAACATCTTTGCCAAGTACGCAGCGGATTACCTGTTTAGTGAGATTGATGAAATCTCGATTCTGGATGGCGGAAACCTGGTCGTCACAAACGATGAGGGTGAGGAGATATTTGCACCATCTTTCTCAATCTGGACAGTCATTGAAGAGTGCCTAAACCCACCACTAATTTGGGAAAAAGATCGAGGCTGGTACACAACCAGGCCTTTCAGTGAGCCAGAGCTCTTCGAGTTCCCAGAGGAAATTGGCCCAATCAAGTGTGTAAACGTCGAGCATGAGGAAGTCAACATGCTCCCGAGAACAATCGACGCTAAGCGCGTGACGTTCAAGTACGGTCTGGGTTCTGAGTTCATTAGCGTTCTAAAAACTCTGAACGCTCTTGGTTTGGACAAAGTCAATCCGGTATGGGTTCGCTCAAAGTCAGGTCGTGCTGAAGTTTCGCCGAGAGATGTTGTTGCGGCAGTGCTGCCAGATCCTGCCTCATTGGTGGAGCGCATGACTGGCCGCACATGTGCTGGAACACTAGTCACAGGTAAGGGTAAGGACGGGAAAGACAGAGCCACATTCCTTTACCACGTTGCCGATACCGCCTGGACGGCGGCCGAGTTCGATGCTCAAGCGGTCGTTTGGCAGACTGCACTGGTTCCTGTTGTTGCACTGGAGCTGTTGCAAAAGGGTGAGTGGTCCGGCAAGGGCGTTATGGCCCCTGAGGAATTCAATCCAAAAGTATTCCTAGATCTGATGTCTACCGCTTATAAGCAGCCATGGGGTTTGCAGGATAGAAACCCTGAAAACCCAAGCGTTATCGATGACGAGTGGGAAAACTAGTCAACAAAAGCTAATTGCTAGGACCGAGGCTCAGTGCCTCGGTCCTTTACTATCAGGGGATTTTTGTTGCCCTGTTAGACTTCTAGGCTGCAAGGGCCTCTAGCTCAGTCGGTAGAGCAACGGACTTTTAATCCGTGGGTCGTCGGTTCGATCCCGACGGGGCCTACCAACTTCACCCCTAACCCAATCTTCTTTATCGCCTCAATTTGGCTGAATAGACTTCAACAATGCCCTACCCGCTGTTGACCGAGAGGCTTCGCATTCAGCCGCTTGCGATGGGTGACATCGAAACGTTTGTTGAATATCGTCAAGATCCAAATATCGCTAAATTTCAAAGTTGGGACTCCAGCTACTCAAGAGATCAGGCAATTGAACGAATTCAATCCCAGTTAGGAGTTGTCACGCCAGATCTTGGAGATTGGTTGCAGCTAGCTATTCATCTCTCTATTTCTAACGCACATATTGGCGACCTTGCCATTCACAGAGTCGCAAATCAAGATGGCGTTTTTGAGCTTGGTTTCACGATTGCCACCCAGTACCAGCGCCAAGGGTACGCCAAGGAAGCAGTCCGGGCGCTAATCGAATTCCTACGGGCAGAAGCTGGGGCGACAAGAGCAATTGCTACAACGGATAGTAGGAACATCTCTTCAATTAGATTGCTTGAGTCAATGAATTTTATGCAGGACAAAACAAAAAGCTGGACTGAAGAGTTCAAAGGTGAAGTGGTGACCGTGGACTACTTCGAAAAAGACCTGTCCCAGGACTAGCCCGCTTTCGGGAAGAATGTCCGAAGTAATTGGGTTGACGTAATCATGGCGGAATCCACTCGAACACTAATTGGCGTTTACAAGGCTGATGGTGGCTTTATTGGCGAGGTGAGTTATTTTCTAGGTCACTTGATTGGAGCACGAGAGTGCAGTTTGTGTGATATCACCCACTCCCCCATCAAGAAAAAAGCAGAATTCAAAGCCTTTGAAAAACGGCTTTTGGCAGACTTTGATATCGCGGTTCGGCTCGTCCACATGAATGAAAGAACTGATTCGGAACTAAAGGCATCTGAAGGAAGAGAGCCTTGCGTTTTACTTCAACACGCAGATGGCTCGCTCTCGATGTTTCTAGACTTTGTAGAACTGAAGGCAGCAGATGGCAGCGTGAAATCCTTTGAGAAGCTTGTGAGATCGCGTCTAGATTTATTTGGTGAATAATTACTTTGCGTCGTCCGCTGATCTTGAAAGTCTCTGGGACACATAAACAGGTATAAGTGACAGGACGATAATCACCGTTGCCACAACGTTCACCACGCTAGCCTGAGTTGGTCGGGCCATCTCCTTCAATATCCAAAGCGGTATTGTGTCGACCCCGGGTGGCGCTGTGAAAATTGTGACCACAACCTCATCGAAGCTCAGGGCAAAAGCGAGCAGCGCGCCAGCGCCGAAAGCTGCCCTGAACTGTGGAAACGTTACAAGCCTGAATGTTCCCCAGACACCCTGCCCAAGATCCATGGATGCTTCCTGAAGATTTGGATTCATTCTTCGAAGCCGAGCAATAACATTGTTGAATACCATCACGATGCAGAAGGTCGCGTGAGCCACAATCATTCCAAAGTAGCCAATTTGAAATCCAGCTGGGGTGAGGAAGTTGCTGTAGGTGTTGCTAAAAGCAACGCCTGTGACAACACCCGGTAGCGCGATTGGAAGAACAATCAATAAATTGACTGTGCTCTTCCCAAAAAAATCAAATCTTGACAGGGCAAAGGCTGCAAGTGTCCCAAGAATTGATGCAGCAACCATGGCACCAAATGCAACTAGAACCGAATTCAACAAAGCGTTTCGAATTGCTTCTAGTTCAGCTGCAGTCTCCCACCATTTGAGTGAATAACTCTCGATTGGCCAGGAGCTAACTTGCGCTTCATTTAAGGAGTTCAAGATCAAAATGAAAAGCGGAACATACATAAATGCCAAAATCAGGCCAATTATGGCCAGCATCGCGACTTTTGATAAACGAGAAAACCTGAGCATTACATGCGCTCCAATGAGCCAGTTCTTCTGGCCACCATTAGATACATAACTACGAATGCGATTGGCACCATTGAAAAGGCAGCTGCAACAGGTGGGTTTAGGTTGATGTTAGAGGCAATGATGGAGCCAATCATCTGAGTTGATCCCCCGACAAATCTGGCTGCCAAGTAATCACCCAAACTAAGTGAAAAGGTAAATACAGAGCCCGCAATTATGGCTGGCGTAATGAGCGGAAGTACAACTCTAAAAATCGTTGGCCAAGCTTTGTGTCCAAGATCAGCCGAGGCATCAAAAAGATTTGTAGGCAATTGCCTTATTGCAGTGAAGACAGGCAAAGCCATGTATGGGAACCAAAGATAAGCAAGAGCCAGAATTACAACAGGAATTCCAAAACCAGGGCCCGATATACCAAGTGGATTCAGTAACCAATTTACGAAGCCGTTCTCGGTAAAAGTCAATCGCATGGCCAACAGCTTTACCAGGTAGCCAGCCCACAGAGGCAAGGTGATAAAAACTGCCAGCAGGTTTCTAACCCACGGACGGGCAACTTTTGCCATGTAGATGCCAAGTGGAATTGCGAAAACAATACATAGCGCTGTAACGCCAAGAGCGATTAGCAGAGTTCGAATTGAGGTTGCAATGTACGCAGGGGTTGTGAAAATTGCAACAAAGTTTTCAAGAGTGAATCCCGGGCGAACCAAAGAGGTAAATGGATCGACGTACCAGAAGGCAGTAATTAGTAGCAGAAACAAAGAGATTATGTAGACACCAACCAGCCAAGTCATCGGAAGAGCAAGCAGTGCTCTTAGGCGAACCTTGGGATGAAGGTGCAAATAGGAGGAGATTGGCATCTTAGTTTTTACTCTCGAAACCACTGATGTCATGTCCACCTCCCTAAAGTTTGGGATTACTGGGTGGGGTTTCCCCCACCCAGTAACGTGCATTAGCCCTTAACAGTGGCCCAGGCATTAGTCCAATCTTGGAAGCTGGTGCACTTGACGTCAGTACGTCCGTCCACACACTCCTCGATTGGGGTGGTCCATGGCCAGATTCTGGAGAAGAACTCCTCGTCTTCTGCAAAGAATTCGTCACAGTGAGCCTGAGCTTCTGGACTTGACTTGCAGAATGCAAGGTTTGCAGGAGCCATTCCGAAGTTCATGGCGATTGCACCATTCACCTCAGGTGTGCTCGTGTAGTTCATCCATGCATATGCGCAGTTTGGGTTCTTGGCAGTTGAGGACAGTAGCCAAGCATCAAACCAACCAGTTGAACCTTCAACTGGCAGCGTGGTCTTGATGTTGTCCTGAGCTGCGAACTTGCGCAGAACTTCCCATGAGGTACCAACAACAACGTTGCCACCTACAAAGGAGGTAATCTGTGCAACTGGATCTGCCCAGTACTCTCCGATGATGGTGTTCTGCTGCTTTAGTAGGTCGATTGCAGCTGCTAGCTGGGTCTCGTCCAAAGCATATGGGTTCTTGATGTTGAGTTCTGGCTTGTGGTACATCAGGTAAACAGCAGCGTCAGCGATGTAAATAGGTGCATCGTAAGCCGTGATTTTGCCTGCGTATGGGCTGTCAGTCTCCCAGACTACGTCCCAGCTCTCAGGAGCTCCGCCGGTCACAGTCTCGTTGTACTGCAACAGGTTTGCACCACGACCGATTGGAACACCATAGGCCTTGCCGTTTACAGTGTCATAAATCTGACCCTTCATACCTTCCGCGATGTCATCCGAGAAGTTTGGAATCAGTTCCAGGTTTAGTGGTGCAACGTCTCCACCAACAATTAGACGCAGCGCTGCGTCACCCGAAGCTGAAACGATGTCGTACTCTCCAGTACGCATTAGGGTAACCATCTCATCACTGGTACCAGCAACGCGAGGGTTTACCTTGCAGCCAGTATCAGCGGTGAACTTGTCAGTCCAGGCTGGCTCGACGAAGCCAGACCAGTTAACAATGTTCAACTCTCCTTCATACTCACCGAGTTCCTGCTGCATTGGAACGTCTGGCACTGTAAGTGTCAGAGTTCCGCTGTCAGCTGCACAGCTGGCTAGGAATAGTGATGATGAAGCAAGCAGAGCACCAAATGCTAGTTTTCTACGCTTCAATTTGTTTCCTCTCATTTTTCAGGAATGCTAGTGACGTGGTCTTTTTTCCACTTCGCTAGCACTCGATCACCTGCGGCAAACCCTGTGGTCTGACCGGGTAACTCTTCATTAACCTTGGTTGCAATCATTCGAATACCACCACTCACCTCTAAAACAAATAGTGTGTTGGCTCCTAGGTAGGCAGTCTCGACGATTGTGCCTTCAACCGACTGCTCATCACCACCCACAGAAGATCCGAGACTGGTGATGCTAATTTTTTCTGGACGAATGTTCACTAACTGATTTTGCTTAACAATCTGGGCAGCATCTGCGGGACTGAGAAGGTTCGAGCCTCCTAAAAAGCCAGATACAAAGGCGGTAGCTGGTCTTTCATAAACCTCACGTGGAGTTCCAATCTGCTCAATTTTGCCCGCATTGAAGACAGCGATTCGATCGCTCATTCTCATAGCTTCTTCTTGATCGTGGGTGACAAAGATAAACGTGATCTGAGATTCACGCTGAATGGCTTTTAGCTCTACCTGCATGTCTTCTCGAAGCTGTTTATCGAGTGCACCAAGTGGCTCATCTAGCAACAAAAGCTTTGGTCGAAGAACCAGGGCACGGGCAAGTGCAATTCTTTGGCGCTGCCCCCCAGATAGTTGGTGAGGCAGTCGATCTGAAAGATGGGAGAGTTTCACGCGGTCAATGGCCTCATTGGCCTTAGTGGTTCTGTCGGCTTTGCTAAGTTTCTTTGCCCTCAAACCAAATTCAACGTTCTCCTGAATTGTCATGTGAGGGAACAGGGCATAGTCCTGAAAAACGGTATTTACTTCTCGATCAAAGGGTGCAAGCTCAGTTACATCCTGGCCATCGAGGTAAATCTTTCCGCTTGTTGCAGGCTCAAAACCGGCAATCATCCGAAGAACTGTTGTCTTACCAGAACCCGATGGGCCGAGCATAGAGAAGAACTCACCTTGGGGGATATCTAGGTCGACATCAACGACCGCATCAACAGTCCCAAAAGTTTTGCTAAGCCCTCTGAGCGAAACTCCACTGGACAGAGGTTGTGATTGCGCTTTTACCAAGCTATGGCCACCTTTGATACCTGGCATTTCTCGTGCGAGCACCACTAAGTGTGCTCCTAGCAGAAGCCTACTGGCTGCGATTTACTACCCACAGTGACTGGGCCCGCACGAATGTTGCAATTTGGTTACTGTCTTTTGGCCCTAATTAGAGGCGCTCTAGCCCTTAGGTCGCGAAAACAGGTATCGGAAAAGGTTGAAGACTAGGTAGACAGCGACCGCGCCAAGAATTACGTAGGCGAGCCACTCTAGGTACTGGGCAAACTCCTCCCCCACTTGCCAGTTCTCTCCTAAATTCAGGCCGATTGAAATCCAGATGGAATTCCATGCCAGCGCACCAATTCCAGTAAAGAAGTAAAACTTTCCAAGATGCATTCTTACCAATCCAGCAGGAATGCTGACCAAGCTTCTGATAATTGGAATCATTCGACCAAACAGAACTAAAGCGCTTCCGTATCTTTCAAACCAGTCCATGGTCTTTTGGAAATCTTTGAGTGGTAGCCCAACGAACTTTCCATACTTTTCAACTATCTTTTCTAATCTTTCTTGAGTGAAGGCATGACCTAGAAAGTAGAGCAGTGTTGCTCCAATGAGCGATCCGATTGTTGTCGCTACCAGTGCATCTAGGAATCCAAATCTCTCCAAAGAGACATTGAAGCCCGTCAGCAGCAAAATTGCTTCGCTCGGGATAGGGGGAATAATGACTTCAAGAGCGACAAGCAGCCCAGCGCCGATGAGGCCAATATGGTTGATGACGTCAACGGCAAACTCAATCACAGGTAAACACTATCCAAGATGCTTTTTTATCTAGGAAGGACTTAGTGAATTTGCAGGCAAGTCTCAATAAAGCACTTTTTTAGAAACTAATTAATGCGCAGTTGTAATTGTGAGGCTGACTTGGTGACCACAGTCAGCTTTATTCCCTGAACTTCCACGCTTTCTCCAACTTGCAAAGCAGCATCGTCAAATGTCGGACTGGTTGATCTGGCTGGTCTTACAACCTTCCATCCTCCCCGGATAGAGGCAATTTTCATGTCAACCGTGTAGACCAGCAGCCCTGATTCTGTATTTGGAATAACGTCCAAACCAGCCGTTGCCCGATACTCAGCTACCAGCATTAGAGAATCGCTTAGTTTTGTAAAAACTGCTTTTTTGCCCGAGGAACTTGATCCAATTGGAACCAAATCTATCGACTTGGTGCTTCCACTTAATTCGCTGGCACTAAAGCAGTCGTATTGATCAGCTCTTAGCCAATCCAAGATAAACCTGTTCCAAGAGGTAAGTTCTATAGACCGGTTCGTCCAGTTGAGAGACATCATCTCCCAAGAGCCAAATGTGGCGGGATTTGGATCAACTGTGTACAAATCGTGCAGACCAAAAAGGTGACCGGTCTCATGTGCCATCCACTTCCAGCCGGCTCCGGAGAAGTTTTGATATGCATCAGCACCAGAGAAGGTGCCGTTTTTCACAAAGCCATCGTTTGTCTGATACTGCTTTGGGAAAGCAGGACCATAAGCAATTGCGCTGGAGGCAATTGATGGCGGACTGACGACGTAGACAACATCAAACTTTGCGTAATCAACGTGTGCATCCGCTGCCTTGATTGCGGCCCTCCAGTACCCTTCCGCATCGCCTTGACTCCAGGTTCCGAGTTTGAACTGACTCGGACTAAATGGCATACGCAGATACTTAGGGAGTATTTGGAAGTTGAAACTCACGCGATTATCGGAGACTTGCCGGAAAAACTTATCCGTACCGACTGCCATGTCATAGAAAGATTCGGCTGGGTTACCAAATCCAGGCGAATCGGCAAAATCAACCGGAATGATGATGGCTTTGATTGTCCCCTGTCGAGCCAATCGATCGGACCTAGCAGGAAAACCCACGTTCATCGCAAGATTTCCATCTTGCCCGCGAAGTTGACATTGATTAGCCGGTGAAAAGCTCTCACCCCCGCTAGCTGGAAGGTCTAGCGTTAATCCAAAGATTCCCTTTGAATTTGCCTTCACCCCATCCACATCCGCCTTGCCACTGGCAATCGTTACGGAATAAAACTTGCGAATGTATTCAGCTGAAAGACCGGACGGTTCGACTGTGTCAATTGCGTACTCACCATCAGAAAGTTGTAGATACAACGTGCCGTCACTATTGGCTGAGTAAAACCGCCAGTCAGATGTTGCCGACTTAAGGAAGAAACCTGGCGAAGAAATTGCACGAGCAGAATTTCTCGGATCGTAGAGAAAGAAGCGAAGATTAGTTCCTGCTGGTTCACTCTGCGGAGTGAAACTAAGCTCAGGGGTTACAAAGTCATTGGCACCATCGGCCGCGCCGGCTCCACCGGTGTATAAGGCAAGCTGTGGTTTCGCAGGAAGAGTTGGTGCAGGCTTGGCTGAGGCAACCCTTACACCTTTATTCCAGACAAGCTTTCCTGATACACGAACGCATGTATAGGTGACCTGTCGATAAGTGATCTTCTGCCCCAGTTTGCTGCAGCTGGCACCTGGCTTTGGAATAACAGCAGCTTGCGACTGCGAGGTGGTCATGGTGATGCTGGTGAGCACAATTGCTGTGGCAACTAGTGCCGATGCGAACTTGGCTAAGCCTGGTCGAACCCCCGTGTGCATGCCTCGATGCTACTTCACTTCGCGCACGGGGTTACTAAAGAGACATTCGGGCCAGAAACTCTTTGGTTCTAGGCAATTTGGGATTGGCGAAGAATTCACTTGCCTCATTCTCTTCGTAAATCTGGCCCTTCTCGAGGAAGATAACCCAGTCGGCCACTTCTCGAGCAAAAGATAACTCGTGGGTAGCCATCAGGATGGTGGTCCCGTTTTGCTTAAGTTCTCGAATTAGGTCTAGCACTCCGCCAACCAGTTCTGGATCTAGTGCACTGGTCACCTCATCTAGAAGCAGTAGCTTTGGATCCATCGAGACAGCTCTGACGATTGCAGTTCGCTGCTGCTGCCCTCCAGAAATCTTGTCTGGGTAAGAATCACCCCTATCGCCAAGCCCGATGCGGTCAAGCCAGCGATTAGCAATTTCGGTGGCCTCCGAATCTGAGAGTTTCTTCACATGTTTCAGGGCAAGGGTTATGTTCTGTCTAATGCTCAGGTGAGAGAAAAGATTAAAGGACTGAAACACCAGTCCAATTTGCGCCCGAATCTTGTCTTCATCGAGACCGGGAGCAGATATCTCTTCGCCATCCAAAAAAATCTGACCGTCCGTTAATTCTTCAATCAGATTTACACACCTAAGCAGTGTGGACTTACCAGAACCCGATGACCCAATCAAAGCAACAATCTGGCCCGGAAACACCTCAAGGTTTACCCCATCGATAACAACACGGTCGCCATAGTGCTTCTTTAATCCAACCACCTTCAAGCGAGGTCTCGACCAGTCAATCAAAGGGTCACCCCGTTTTGTTCTCTTTCTGCATAACGCTTAGCGACGGCATCTGCGATGCGGATTGTTGGAATTGCCAAAAGAACAAAGAGTAGACCGGCCAAAACGTATGGAGTGAAGTTAGCAAACTTAGCCACTTCAATCTGGGCTCCCCTGACAGCATCAATTGCACCGAGAACAGAAATCAATCCGACATCTTTCTGCAGAGCCACAAAGTCATTCATTAGCGGCGGAACAACTCTTCTCACAGCCTGCGGTAGCACGACAAGGCGCATAGATTGGCCATAGCTGAGTCCAAGCGATCTTGCCGCAAGCCGCTGAGACGGATGAATGGATTCGATGCCAGCTCTAAACACTTCTGAAACGTACGCGCTGTAGGTGAGTGTGAGAGCAATAGTTCCAAGCACTTCCGCTGGAATTCGTCCTACAAATTCAAGCCTCAGCCCAGGAATTCCAAAACCCACTAAATACAAAACGATGATTAGAGGAAGCCCGCGGAAAAGATCTACGTAACCCTTGGATAAAACCCGAATTGGAAAGAACACCGGAGACTTTAATGTCCTAAGAATTGCCAGTAGTAAGCCAAATATCAAAACCAGAATTGAAGCGGCAACCAGCACCCTTAGATTTAGAAGCAGTCCATCAAACACTCTTGGAAATGCTTCAACCGCCACCTCCCAGGTGAAAAATGAGGACTCAACTCTGGACCAGCCGGGAGTCGCAATTAGCCCAAACCAAACAATCAGAGCAAAAACAATCGTGCTGAGGAACGCGACCCAGACGCTTCTCCGCTGCTTAGTTTTTCGAAATTCACGGCGCGCAAGTTCAGCTTCTGAGACTTGCTTATCTTCGAGCGCCATTGGTTACCTTGGTTAGTGAAATAGGTGGGGCGAATTTCTCGCCCCACCTATTGTGTCTTAGAACAGCTACTTAAGCACAGGTGCGCCAGCGTAGCCAGCGAGCCACTCGGCTTCGATTTCCGCTAGCTTTCCGCTTGCACGGAGTCTGTCAATTGCAGCGGATACAGCCGCAGTCAAGGGTGAGCCCTTGTCTAGAACCAGACCGAAGGAATCTCCTGACTCAGCTCCTTCAAGCTGGCCGAGAATCTTTCCACCCTCAAGTTCAACTGCAGTTAGGTAGAAAGCTGTTGGCAAGTCAACGACAATTGCGTCAACCTGGCCATTAGCCAAAGCCGCCTTGGCGTCATCGTTTGAGTTAAACGCCTGAGCACCAGCTGTTGGCTGAATTATGTCTTCGATTGCTGCCAGAGAGGTGGTTCCGGTTGCGGCACCGATTAGAAGACCTTTGAGTCCTGCTAGATCAGTTACGCCTTCAGCTGCAGAACCAGCAACTGTGATGACAGTCTGAGTTGTGTAGTAGTAAGGCGATGAGAAATCAACATTGGCCTTTCTCTCCTCAGTAATCGAGTACTGCTGAAGATTAAAGTCAAAGTTCTTGGCTCCAGGCTGAATTGCCTCATCAAAAGTTGTGCGAACCCAGACGACGTCTTCAGGTGCAAAGCCAAGCTCTGCGGCAATTGCATATGCAACTGCTGCCTCGAAGCCCTCACCGGACTCAGGTGCATCTCCAACAACCCATGGCTCATACGCTGGAAGGCCAGTTCCAATCGTTAGCTTGCCTGGGGTTAGTGTCTGAAGCTCCGTGGTCTCAGCGGCGTCAGTGGTCTCGGTAGTTTCAGTTTCAGCAGGGGCACACGCCGCCAATGAAACCGCAAGTGTTGAGGCCGCAATACCCGCAAGGGCAGCGCGACCAAGTTTTCCAAATTTAGACATGTTTTCTCCTGGGAAAGATTTGGTGGGACGTTCATATTTTGCCCTATTGATGAGCCTCAAAAGTACCTAAGCCCGAAGTATTGCGAACTGTTACAGCTCAACGGGTATTCTTTTGGTATTCGCAGGCCTGCGAGCACCCCCTCAACCATCGGAGCTGCTTTGCATTTGCATGAATTCCAGCAGGTCAAGCTGACTGACCGAGCCGAGGCTTTGCTGTCGGCACTGTCTGAGCGAGTAGTAATTGCCGATGGTGCAATGGGCACAATGCTCCAGGCGCAGAAACCCACGCTGGAAGACTTCCGAAACCACGAGGGCTGCAATGAGATTCTGAATATCACTAGACCGGACATTGTTATTGGAGTTCACGACGCTTATTTCGAAACTGGAATTGACTGCGTAGAAACCAATACTTTTGGTGCCAACTGGTCCAATCTCTCTGATTATGGAATTGAAGATCGAATTCAAGAACTAGCCAGAGCGGGTGCAGACCTTGCGCGTCAATCCGCAGCAAAGTTTGAGGCACTAGATGGCAAGATGCGCTGGGTGCTGGGTTCGATGGGGCCTGGGACAAAACTTCCCTCTCTCGGCCACGTAAGTTACGCCTACCTCAAAGAAACCTTCGCCCTTCAAGCCAAGGGTCTGATTGAAGGAGGCGCTGATGCCTTCATGATTGAGACTTCGCAGGATCTGCTACAGACCAAAGCTGCGGTTAATGGTTGCAAGGTTGCAATCGTTGAACTTGGTATTCGACTTCCAATATTTGTAGAGGTCACTGTCGAGACGACTGGAACCATGCTGATGGGAAGTGAGATTGGGGCAGCGCTCACTGCACTGGAACCACTTGGCATTGACATGATTGGTTTGAACTGCGCCACTGGTCCAGCAGAAATGAGCGAACACCTTCGTCAGCTGAGCCAGAGGGCCAAAATTCCTGTGATGGTGATGCCAAATGCTGGTCTTCCAATTCTTCAAGGTGATGGTGCCTACTACCCACTTTCCCCAAGCGAGCTGGCAACTGCTCACGAGCAGTTCATTAAGGAATTTGGTATCGCGCTAGTTGGAGGATGCTGCGGCACAACGCCTGATCACCTCAGGGCTGTAGTTGAAAGAGTGGGCGGGAAGAAACTTGTAAATCGCAAGCAGTCAATAGAGCCTGGTGTTGCCTCTCTCTATCAGCACGTTCCTCTAAAGCAGCAAAACACCTACCTTGCTATTGGCGAAAGAACTAACGCCAACGGCTCTAAAGCTTTTCGCGAAGCCATGCTCGAAGAGCGCTGGGATGACTGCGTGGAGATTGCCAAGAAGCAGGTGCGCGATGGAGCCCACCTGCTCGATGTCTGCGTCGATTATGTCGGTCGTGATGGCGTAAGAGACATAAAGGAGATTGTCTCCAGGTTCGCCTCCGCATCGACTCTCCCCCTGGTCATCGACTCGACCGAACCTCCTGTCATGCAGGCAGGGCTTGAGCTGATTGGTGGAAGACCAGTAATTAACTCGGTCAATTTTGAAGATGGGGACGGGCCGAACTCTCGCTTTCAGAAAACCATGCCTTTGGTGAAAGAACATGGCGCTGCGGTGGTCGCCCTGACGATAGATGAGCAAGGACAGGCTAGAACTAGAGAAGATAAGGTCAGAATCGCCTCTCGACTTATCGAGACTTTGGTAAAAGATTGGGGACTTAGGGTCGAAGACGTCATCGTCGACTGCTTAACCTTCCCCATTGCCACAGGCCAAGAGGAAACTCGGCGAGATGCGATTGAAACCATTGAAGCTATCCGCGAAGTCAACAGGCTTTATCCAGGCGTTCACACAACGCTTGGAGTTTCGAATGTTTCTTTCGGTCTCAACCCAGTCTCCAGGGCAGTTCTAAACTCAGTCTTTCTTCACGAGGCCTATGAGGCAGGGCTCGATACTGCCATTATCGATGCTGCGAAAATCGTTCCTCTTTCTTCAATTGATGAGGAGCAGAGAAAAGTTGCACTCGATCTGATTTATGACAGACGCGAATACGATGCGGATGGCTCCATCACCTATGACCCACTGGCAGTGATGCTGGAGATGTTCGCCGGTGTCAATTCTGCATCACTCAAAGATGCGCGGGCTGCCGAGCTCGCTGCGCTTAGCGTCACCGAGCGACTGCAGCGAAGAATAATTGATGGTGAGGCCAAGGGCTTGGATGCGGACCTTGAACTTGCAATGTCCGAGGGGCTGAGCGCTCTATCCATCATCAATGATCACCTACTCGAGGGTATGAAGGTGGTTGGGGAGCGTTTTGGCAAGGGTGAGATGCAGCTTCCCTTCGTTTTGCAATCTGCAGAAGTCATGAAAACAGCCGTTGCCCTGCTTGAGCCACATATGGAGAAGACAAGTGAGAGTGGCAAAGGGACGATGGTGCTGGCCACCGTCAGAGGCGATGTTCATGACATCGGTAAGAACTTGGTCGATATCATCCTGACTAACAATGGCTACAAAGTTGTCAACATAGGCATCAAGCAACCAATAAATGACATCATCCTGGCAGCTGAGGAAAACAACGCCGATGTGATTGGCATGAGTGGGCTGCTGGTGAAATCAACTTTGGTAATGAAGGAAAACTTGCAGGAGCTCGCAACTCGCGGGCTTGCAAAGCGCTGGCCGATAATTCTTGGAGGCGCAGCTCTCACGCGAACATTTGTCGAGGATGACCTGGCGGGTGAATTCGAAGGGGTGGTTCGCTATGCCAAGGATGCCTTCGAGGGTCTAGCGCTGATGGAGCCCTTGGTGAAGATTGCTAGAGGCGAGGACCCTGAGCAGGCTGGATTGCCTGCCCTAAAGAAAAGAATTCACGCGAAGACTCAACTCACTCTTACGGACGAAGCTGACCTTCCGGCCAGATCTGATGTTGCCAGTGATAACGCGGTGCCGAATCCACCATTCTGGGGAACAAGACTGGTGAGAGGTATCAAACTTGCTGACTACGCGAGCTTCCTAGATGAGCGAGCAACCTTCATGGGTCAGTGGGGTCTCAAGCCTTCCCGAGGTGACGGACCTGGTTATGAAGAATTGGTTGAGACTGAGGGTAGACCAAGGCTCAGATACTGGCTCGACAAGATTTTGGCCGAGGGTATTTTGGATGCATCCGTCGCCTACGGCTACTTCCCTGTCTACTCATTAGGAAATGATGTGGTTGTTCTTCACCACGCAGATGATCCGAGCGGGGTGCTTGGTAGAAAAGGATTACTAGCTCCCGATGGGGCTTCGGGCCCAATTGGTCAGGAGCGATTGAGATTTAGTTTCCCAAGACAAAGAAGAGATAGACACCTTTGCCTTGCAGATTTCATCCGCTCCAAGGAAAGTGGAGTAATTGACGTTCTCCCAGTTCAGCTCGTCACGGTTGGTTCTCGAGTAGATCAGTTCACACAAAAACTCTTTGAAGAGAACTCATATCGCGAATATCTGGAGCTTCACGGACTAGCCATGCAGCTGACCGAAGCGCTAGCCGAGTTTTGGCACACTCGAATTCGAGATGAGCTAGGTTTTGCCAACGAAGATCCTAAGAATCTTGCTGGATTCTTTGGTCTCGAGTACAGAGGAGCACGCTTTTCGCTCGGCTATCCAGCTTGCCCTGACATGGAGGACAGAAAGAAAGTTGTTGAACTGCTAAAGCCGGAAAGACTCGGCATTGAGCTAAGCGAAGAGTTGCAGCTGCACCCAGAGCAGTCAACAGACGCTTTCGTTTTCCATCACCCAGAAGCCAAATACTTCTCGGTTTAGATTTTTGCTCTCTGGAAAGTTCGAATCATTGCCTTTCCAAAAATCAGAATAAATACAGCCACTGAGACTGCTCGAACAGTGTCCCAGGTGAGCGTCGAGGAAAGCAGTGAGTAGGTAAGGAAGTTCATCAGATTCTCAAGTCCACTCAGGTTTGTCGAGTAGGAAATTGAAGAGTCGAATCCAGTTGCATAGGGCCAGAACCAGGCGTTCATAACTAGACCAAACAGATAACTTGCCAAAATCGCATATCCAGCCAGAAGAGGAAGCCTTATTTTGCTTCTAGTTGCTATCAGTCCAGCGCCCGCACCAACCCAACCAACCGCGAACATCTGGAATGGGGTCCATGGCCCAATTCCCCCAAAAAACAGGGACGAAACCAAAATTGTCATGGCACCTAGTAAAAAGCCAAAACGAGACCCGAATGCTGCTGCCCCGAGAATCACAATCGCGAACACCAGCTCAAATCCGCCAGTTCCTCCGGTAGCAATCCTCACAGCAGCGCCGAGAGCAGAAAGCAAGGCCAGCAGCGCTATTTGCTTGGGACCAATCAAGTCACCATCAAGAATTAGCAGAGCTGCCCCAGCGCAGAGAACAATCGCGGGAATGACCAGAATCTGCACAAGACTCTGATCGAATGAAAATCCAATTGTCCAAAACGGCCAGAGAAAAATACTCAGGGCGACTAATGACAAAA
>VFQT010001412.1_pt1 | contig 29108 bp, 24 predicted proteins | sample 3512381 | NCBI WGS metagenome assembly VFQT01 (sample SAMN10412376, study PRJNA504923) | tailings metagenome | isolation source: Relicate 2 Philex TSF3 active mining site | place: Philippines: Tuba, Benguet | collected 2017-08-29
TTCCGCCTCACGCCCGACCAGCCTAGCCTGACCATTCCCGATCGCCAGATCTGGACAGACATCGCGACCACCTATTTTGGCCTCGGTGTCGAGCACATCCTGCTTGGCTTCGACCATCTGCTGTTCGTGCTCGCGCTCCTGCTGCTGGTGCGTGACGCAAAGCGGCTTGTGGGTGCGATCACCGCCTTCACTATCGCGCATTCGCTCACGCTCGCAGGCACGACGTTCGGCTGGGTGAGGCTCGCCAGCGCGCCGCTCGAGGCCGTAATCGCGCTCTCCATAATGTTCATCGCCGTGGAAATAATGCGCGTGAGGGCGGGGCGCGACAGCCTCACGGCAAAGCTCCCATGGCTCGCCTCCTTTGCCTTCGGGCTGCTTCACGGCTTCGGATTCGCCGGGGCCCTTCGCGAGATTGGCATGCCTGAGGATGCAGCGCCGTTGGCGCTCCTGTTCTTCAATCTCGGCGTCGAGGCAGGTCAGCTCGCCTTCATCTCCGCTGTCCTGGCCGCGATGTTTGCCTGGCGCCGCTTCGTTCCCGCCAGCCTCAATTCGCCACGAGTCACGATGCTGCTTGCCCGCGGGCCGGTCTACCTGATCGGATCTGCCGCGGCCTTCTGGTTCATCGAACGCACAGCCGCCATCGCCGGACTCTAGCGGCCTTGCGGTTGCCGCCGCGTACAGGGTCGCTATTGTGCCCGCGCTCTTGAAAGGACACCCAAATGACCCGACTCCGCCGCGCCGCAATCGTGAGCCCCATCCGGACGGCAGTCGGCAAGTTCCAGGGCGCGCTTGCCCCCCTTCAAGCCGGCGATCTTGGCGCGGTGATCCTCAAGGCGCTGGTCGAGCGTACAAAATTGGATCCTGAACGCATTGACGATGTCATCTTCGCACAAGGCTATGCCTCGGGTGAAGCGCCCGCTATCGGCCGCTGGGCCGCGCTCGCCGCCGGCTACCCCATCAGCGTGCCCGGCTACCAGCTGGATCGCCGCTGCGGCTCCGGTCTCCAGGCTGTGGTCGAGGCCGCCATGTTTGTTCAGACGGGTGCGGCCGATGTGGTCGTGGCCGGCGGCGCCGAGAGCATGACCAACGTCGAATACTATTCGACTGACATGCGCTCCGGCGCTCGCGCCGGCTCCGTCACCATGCATGATCGCCTGCAGCGCGGGCGCGTGATGTCCCAGCCGATCGCGCGCTTCGGCGTTATCACTGGCATGATCGAGACCGCCGAAAATCTCGCGCGCGACTACCAGATCCCGCGTGAAGCCTGCGACGAATACGCCGCCCGCAGCCACCAGCGCGCCGCGGCCGCCTGGAAGGATGGAAAGTTCGACGACGAACTTGTCCCCGTCGCCGTACCGCAGAAGAAGGGCGACCCTATTGTCTTCAGGACGGACGAAGGCGTCCGCGCCGACGCGACCGCGGCTTCGCTCTCCCAACTAAAGCCGCTCGAAAAGGGCGGCGTAGTCACTGCTGGTAACGCATCGCAACAGAACGATGCAGCCGCGGCCTGCCTCGTCGTTGCCGAAGACAAGCTTGAAGAATTCGGGCTTGAGCCGATCGGGTGGTTCACCGGATGGGCCGCGGCCGGCGTGGAGCCCTCACGCATGGGGATCGGCCCTGTCCCGGCCGTGGAGCGCTTGTTTGCCCGCACCGGCCTTGGCTGGAAGGACATCGATCTCGTCGAGCTCAACGAAGCCTTCGCACCTCAGGTGCTCGCCGTGCTGAAGGGTTGGAACTGGAATGACGCTGACAAGCTGAACGTCAACGGCTCGGGCATTTCGCTTGGCCATCCCATCGGCGCCACGGGCGGCCGCATCCTCGCCAATCTCATGAACGAGCTGCAGCGGCGCAAGGCTCGCTATGGTCTCGAAACCATGTGCATCGGCGGCGGGCAGGGCATCGCCGCAGTCTTCGAGCGGGCGGCATAACCTTGAGAGGTTCTCATGACCTCGAAAGGTTCTCATTCTTTCCGTAGCCGGTCTCCATCCACCGGCGCCACGGGATAGCCAGCCGCCTTCTTGAATCCGTCAACGCGATCGCGCGCCTGCTTTACCGCCGGCGCTTCGGTCCAGTTGTTGGGTGGATTGAGTACCCTCCCAAAGAATTCCAGCGCATCGAGGAACCTTGGCGTGATCGATGGCCCGACATGCTCCGCGCCCTTCACCAGGCGGTATTCATGGCTGATGCCCTCGTCGAACAGGATGCGGTGCGCGAATTCTGTACCGTGATGCAGGAAGAACATGTCCTGGTCCCCCGCTTCCAGATAGATTCCCAGCCCGACCAACTTCTCCGGATGTGTGTTGGCGATCGTCGCCGGGTTGTTGGCTGCCCAATACGCCTCGTCCACGGGCTTGCCGTAGATCGACTCCATAAGCGCATCGTCACGCCAGAACCGGTCGCGCAGCTTTACATCCTTGAATGCCAGCGCAGGCTCGATGCCAGGCTCCATGCTGGCCACGGCCTGAAACTTGTCCGGATGCTTGAATGCAATGCGCAGGCTTCCCATGCCGCCCATCGATATCCCTGTGATAAGCGTCCCTTCGCGGCCTTTCGGTACGTTGTATCCCTTGCGCATCCACGCCAGCAGGTCCTCGACGACAAACGTCTCCCACTTCTGCGAGCCGTCACGGTAGTTCATATAGAAGGAACGGCCTGCCGAGGGCATCACCGAGACGGAAGGCGGCACAAGTCCGCGCTTGATCCCGTCTTCCAGCGTCTGCGCCATGGCTGTCATGTTGGCGCTCGATCCGCCCCCGCCATGCAGCTGGATGATCAGCGGATATGCCTCTGCCCGCTTCGCGTCGTATCCAGCGGGAAGGTAAATCGCCACATCGACGGGTCCTGGAACATTGGTGGTCTCGACCCTCAGGTTGACCAGCTTGCCTTCCAGCGCCTGCGCAGCAGGCGCGATCAGCGCGGCAATTGCCAGCGCGAGAATCCGCAACATCATACCGCTTCCTCCGGTCCACGCCTTCGCGATCGCGCGCCGCCGCGGGCGAACGCCCCACAAGTCTACTTCGCAGGATACCTCGCCGCGTTTGCGCGATCGCCCGACCAGATTCGGGCCCCGTCGAGCGGATAGGAGGCGATCACCTGCGCCTCCAGGTTCACATGCTTCTGGCCCTTCACCTCGAACAGCGCCTCGAAGTCGCCCGTTCCCGGTGTCTTCCTTTCCACGCGGGCGAGCCGGTCCAGTTGCGTCACCGCTTCCGCAACGCCCATCACAGCCGTGTCGCGTGACCCGGAAAGAATGGCGATCCGGTTCCCTGTTGGTCCCGCAAACGATGAGAAGAAACCATAGTCGCGATACATCTGGTCGCCCGGCGCCGCGAGAAACGCCTCGCTGGTGTAGGTGCGGCCGGACTTGCGATCGACGATCTGGTCGTAACTCTCGCCCAGGGCAAATCGCGACGACGAGAACACGGCATCCCGCAGCGGCCCAAGCCCGCTGAGGAGGCCGACATAGATGATGTCGTTAGTCTTCATCCGGTCCGGTGTCAGCTCCGAGGCCAGCGTAACCTGCACATCACGCCCCTCGCGCAGCAGCGGCGCGAGGTCCGCGAGCGCGAACGCCGCGGACGCAGGCAGATATTGCAGGGCCACATCGGAATAGCGCTCGACCGAAGCCGGATCACCGCGCTGGGATGCAACAAGGTCTTCCTTGTTGTTGATCGCAAAGTCGCGGATGAGGCGCTTCAGCTGGACGCGATCCTCGTACTCTCCAAACATGTAGTAGTCGCCCACGACGATCAGCAGTGGTCGCTCGCTCCCGGCGATCTCGCTCCAGATGTTGCTATCTGCCAGCCGCCCCTCGCTGACGGCCGGCCGCGCCGCCAACATGCTCCATGCGAGAATGTTGCCGCCGATCGCGACGATCGCTACGCAGGCCGCGACCAATCCCCAGGCGATCTTGCGCCCGCCTGCCGCAACTACCCTTTCGGGCGGAGCTTCAGTCTCCAGTGTCGCTTCTCCGGCCACGCAGACGAACCGATAGTCCCCCTTCGGAATGTCGAGCCGCAGCCCGGTCGGCATCCCGTTGCGCAGGTAGTACTCATCCAGCCGTTTGCGCAGCCTGTGGATATAGACGCGCGCAACGGGATCATCGCGGACAGCATCGGCGTCGGTCTTGCCGAACACCGTAAGCGCGATCTCAGCCTCCTTTGGCGGCCGGCCATCGGCCGAGCGCTGCGCCAGGAAATCGAAAAGTTCAAGCAGCCGCCCCGCCTGACCCAGCACGCCGGACTCACGAACGCGTGCGATCTCCGCGAGAGCCGCAAGATCGAGTCGAGTTGTCGGGTCTGTCGTCGCAACGCTCATCTGATCGTCCGGACCTGCGGCGCCTATTCTACCGCCCCGGACCGGGCCGAGTCTCTCCCATGAGACTTCACGATATCGGTATGGCTGCCTTTTGCCGAGGATGCAGCACGCTTCCCACATCCGGCTTCACCTCGTCAACCGGAGGCTGCTCAGCCGGCGACTGCCTCGCGCGTCTCCAGCTACAGCTTCATTTCGGCGCAGACCTCATCTAACCTTTGCGGCAGGATGTCGAACCCTAGGGTCGCATCGACGAGCCGCCCTTGCTCGCTATCTCGGCTCCAGCGCAGCGGCGGGCAGGCTGAACGGGGCCAGATGACAACTCGGTCGACTCGAGCAAGTGCGCCTGCCAAGCGATCTCCCGACCGTCGGTTCCCGCCGCGAGCGTCTCAAGCCTGAAGGCCGCGTCAGGTGCGGTCCGAGCGGCGTAGGCCATCTCAGCCCCCTGACAGCCGGCTCGCCGACACTTGGCCCTGTAACGCTTCCGCATCTTCAACAACAGCCACAGCGAGGGGAGGAACTCGTTACCCTGGATTGCGCACGCTCGCAGCCGCGCTAAGTCTGTCCCGAACCGACAAGGAGTCTCCATGGGCGCTATCCCGCAGGTCGATCCGGCCGAAGCCGGTCTCAGTGCCGAGCGCCTGAAGCGCATTCCAGCCTATTTCGACGCCTACATAGAAAGGCGGAAGCTGCCCTGTGTCGCGGCGCTCGTGGCGCGCGGCGGTCAGGTCGCGCACCTGTCATTCCAGGGATCGACCGAAATGGGCGGTGGCCGACCGATCAACGCACATACGATTTATCGGATCTACTCCATGACTAAACCGGTGACCTCGGTCGCAGCGATGATGCTGTTCGAGGAGGGGCTACTGCGCCTCGATCACGAGGTCTCTCGGTACATCCCCGAGTTCCAAGACGTGATGGTGATGGGCGAGGATGGCCAGCTTTATCGCCCCGAGCGCCCGATGATGGTTCGGGATCTTTTCCTCCATACCTCGGGGCTCACGTATTCCTTCATCGTGCAGACGCCGGTCGATGCGATCTATCGACAGCGCAAGCTGGAGTACTCAACCTGGAAGGGCGATCTCAAATCTTTCTGCGAAGCGCTTGCCGAGGCGCCGCTGGTGTTCTCGCCCGGGGAAAAGTGGAACTACTCCAATTCGACAGATGTGCTTGGCCGCGTGATCGAGGTCGCCTCCGGCACTAGCCTCGATCGCTTCTTCCAGACCCGCATCTTCGGGCCACTCGGCATGAAGGACACCGGATTCCATGTGCCCCCCGAAAGTATTGATCGCCTCATGGCGTGCTATGCGCGAAATCCCGACACTGGCGTCATCACCATGAATGACGCTGCGGGCGCCGCAAGCCGCTATGCGTCTACGCCAAACGTCTTCTCGGGCGGGGGAGGACTCGCATCCACAATCGGAGACTACTTCCGTTTCTGCCTGATGCTCGCCGGCGGTGGCGAACTCGACGGTGTTCGCCTGCTCTCGCCCAAGACGCTCGAATACATGACGATGAACCATCTGCCGGGGAACCGGACGTTGAAAGAGATGGGCGACAAGACATTCTCGGAATCGCGCATGGACGGCTCGGGCTTCGGTCTGGGCTGGGCAGTCACGACGGACGTGGTTGCAACCATGCAGCCAGGCTCCCCAGGGACATTTTCGTGGGGTGGAATGGCATCGACCTTCTTTTGGATCGATCCGGTGGAAGACCTGATCGCGATTCAGATGACACAGTTGATGCCCTCCGGCGCTTATCCCATTCGACCGCAATTGCAGCAGCTGGTCTACGCCGCGATCGAGGAGTAGGGCTTAGGTCACCGCCGCGCGGACACGATACTCAGGTCGGTCCCAGGCGCGCGTCGCCAAAACGTCGGCCAGCCCATCCATGGCGTCCCATACATCGACGAACCGCACATACAGTGGCGCCACGCCGAACCGCATCGCATCAGGCGCGCGGAAATCCGGGATGATCCCACGTGCGATGAGGGCTTGCACCACTGCATAGCCATCGGAATGTCGAATGCCCACATGTCCGCCGCGCCGCGCCGCCTCGACCGGCGAGATCAGCTCGAGACCCATGTCCTCGGCGCGCGAAACGATAAGCTGTCCCAGCAGGCGCGCCTTTTTCTCGACCAACGAGAGATCGACGCCTTCGAATGCGTCGAGCGCCGCATCGAGCGACGAGAGCGACAGGATCGGTGGCGTTCCGGCGGCAAATCGAGCGGCGCCGTCCATAGGTGTATAGTCGGCCGAGAAATCGAATTGATCCTTCTGTCCGAACCAGCCCCGGATTGGTGACGACATTCTGGTCGCCATGTCGCTGCGCGCATAAACGAAAGCTGGAGCACCAGGTCCGCCATTGAGGAACTTGTACGTGCATCCGGCGGCAAGTTTCACGCCCCACTTGTCCAGCCTCAAATCCAGCACCCCTGCTGCATGGCTCAAATCCCAAACGATCAGCGTTCCGGTGTCCTTCGCGGCCCGCTCCCATGCCGCGATCTCCGCGATTTCGCTTGTGCGGTAGTTGACGGCGCTCTTGATCAGCACGCCGGGCCTGACGGCCCGTATGTCGACGCGCTCATGCGGTTGCAGCACCACCAGTTCGCCTAGGCCAGCGGCCGCGAGCCCCGCTGTGATGCTGCGGTCAGTCGGAAACTCGTTCGCTTGCACCATCACCGTCCGCTCGCCGGTCACCTGCAACGCCGCCGCCGCCAGCTTGAACAGGTTCACCGAAACGCTGTCCGTGACAATCACATCGCGATCCGCGACGCCGATCAATCGCGCCAGTTTTGCGCCCGCTCGCGCCGGCAGATCGAACCAGCCGGCATCATTCCACGACCGTATCAGCCCGCGCCGCCATTCTTCGGCAGCTACATGCGCAACCCGCTCCAGCGCTGCATGTGTCGCTGGCCCAAGCGAGTGCCCGTCGAGATAGATGAGGCCGTCGGGTAGGGCGAAGCGCTGCCGCACGGTCGCCAGGGCGTCGCCGCGGTCAAGTGCTTCGCAATCCTTTCGCGTGCGAGGTGGAGTGTTCATGCCGTATCTGCGACGATGGCGCGCCGGCTTGCAATGCCCGCAATCCCTTGCGAGGGAAGGGCATGCGCTTTCTCGCCCTGATTTTTTTCACCGCCGTTACGGCCTGTTCCGGCCCGGCCGCAACGCCTGGCCAACCGGCGGCCGATCAGCCGCGCTATGCTCCTCCTGCACGGATCATGACGTGGGAGGACCTCCAGTCTCGTCCAAAGCTCACGCCGACCCAGACGGTTGTATGGGGGGAGGGGGCGACCGATGTGGCCGACCTCTGGTTACCCGACCGCGCCGGTCCTCATCCCGTCGTGCTGATGGTCCATGGCGGCTGCTGGCAGAAGGCCATCGCCGATCGTTCCCTAATGAACTGGGCGGCGGACGATCTCCGAAAACGAGGCATGGCTGTCTGGAACATCGAGTATCGTGGCGTCGACGAGACAGGTGGCGGCTATCCCGGCACCTTCAGCGATGTTGCTCGCGCCGCCGACGCTCTGCGTGCTCACGCTGCGACCTACAACCTCGATCTCGGCCGTGTTGCTGCCTTCGGCCACTCAGCAGGAGGCCATTTGGCGCTCTGGCTCGCGGGCCGCGCCCGTTTGCCTGCGACGAGCCCGTTGCGCATTGACCCTCCTCTCCCAATAGTTGGCGTTGTCAACTCCGGAGGTCTGGCCGACCTTGCAGACTCGCTCGGCGTCACGGACCGCTCCTGCCTTGCCGACATATACAACAAGCTTGTCGGCGAAATCAGCCCGATCCGCGCCGATGTACTATCGGATACCTCGCCGGCCAAATTGCTCCCACTGCGCGTGCCCCAGGTCAGCGTGAACGGCCATCGCGACCGTATTGCGCCGCCCGTCCTGGGAGAAACGTGGGCGCGGAAGGCGCGCGCCGCGGGCGATGATGCGAGCGTGGAAGTGGTTCTTGACACCGGTCATGTCGAGCTGATCGCCCCGGGATCGAAGGCGTGGGAATTCCAGGCGGCCGCTCTGGCGCGCATGCTCGGTCTTTCTTGAGCGCCAGCCAGGCGTCCAGCCCCTTGGGCGCATCCTCGCCGAAAGCTGGGTTGTTGCGTTCATAGAAATCGCGCAGCGCGTCCGCGAGACGGCCCAGCGCTTCGAGATCTTGGATTATGGTCCGCTGGTTACGAGAGGTCGCGACGCCGTTGTCGCGGCGCGCCTCAGGGCTTTGCGTTGCTCATCCGCACGATCACCTCAACAGTCCGAATCTTCGCGCCTGCCGGCGCAGCGGGCAGGCCCTCGACCCGGATTGAGTCTCCGGGGATGTCATGCAGGGCGCCGTTCTCTTCAAAGAAGAGGTGGTGGTGATCGCTGACATTGGTGTCGAAATAGGTGCGGTCCGTGTCAAGCGTGATGCGCTTCATTAGGCCCGCAGCGACGAACTGGTTGAGCGTATTGTACACCGTGGCAAGAGAAACCCGCACACCTGCCTTGCGCGCCATGGCCGCCACATCATCGGCCGTGACGTGCCGGTCCATCCCGTCGAACAGAAGAGCGCCGATCGCGATCCGCTTCGGGGTCGCGCGCAGGCCGGCTGTTTGGAGTCGCGTTTCTGCATTCATCGTCCAACTAGAATGGTTCTAGTTTGATGCCATTGCAAGTGCCTTGGCGTCACAGGCGAAATCCAAAACACGCTGTCGCCCGTTACCGAGAATCAACCCGTCGTGACCGCTCCCGGGCTGCCCCTTGCGCCCTTTGGGGCGGGGCCCGATAGCAGGCCACGACGACAAGGAGTGCAGCCCGTGACGACCACTTCGACCGGCCCGCTGGCAGGCGTTAGGATTTTGGACCTCTCCACCGTTGTCCTTGGTCCCTACGCCACGCAGCTCATGGGCGACATGGGCGCTGACGTCATAAAGGTCGAGAACGGAACCGGCGATATCATGCGCCACGCGGGTCCATCGCCCGCGCCGGGCATGGGTGCCATTTACATGGGCTGCAACCGCAACAAGCGTGCCATCCTGCTGGACCTCAAGACCCCGGATGGCCTCGAAGCATTGCGCCGACTCGTGAGGCAGTCGGACGTCTTCTTTACCAATGTTCGCATGGATGGCCTCAAGCGTCTCGGCCTTGGCTATGACGACCTCACCAAGATTCGCGCTGACATCATCTACGTTCATTGCGCAGGTTACGGCGCGGATGGGCCCTATGCCGGCAAGCCTGCCTATGACGACCTTATCCAGGCAGGCTCCGGTATCGCCGACCTCTTCCACGTCCGCGATGGCGGCCCGCCGCGCTACATGCCGGCGCTGATGGCGGACAAGGTCTCGGGTCTCCACGCCGCCTATGCGACAATTGCCGGCCTCTATGCGCGCGCCACGACGGGGCAGGGCCAGTTCATCGAGGCGCCGATGCTCGAAAGCTTCACCGCCTTCAACCTGGTCGAGAATCTCTACGGCCACACCTTCGTTCCGCCGATGGCGCAGATGGCCTACACGCGCTCATCCAGCATCAACCGCATGCCGTATCCGACGAAGGACGGCTATATCGGCATCATGCCCTACAGCGACAAGCAGTGGATGACCTTCTTCGAGCTCGGCGGCCGCCCCGAAGTAATGACGCAGGATCCGCGCTTCTCCACCTACAACGCGCGCACGGCGAACATCGGCGCACTCTACCAGCTCGTCGGCGAGGTCGCCGCAACCAAGACAACTGATGAATGGCTTGATCTGCTTGGCAAAGCCGACATTCCCGCCGCGCGCTGCGCCACGCTTCAGGAGGTTCTCGAAGACCCCCACCTGCGCGCAACGGGGTTCATCCACGAGCGTCAGCACCCGGCCGGCTTCCCCTACCTCGCGATGCAGCATCCGGTGAAGTTTGCGGGCACTCCGGCCGACATCCGTCGCGAGCCTCCATCGCTGGGCGAACACACGGTCGATGTGCTGCTTGAGCTTGGCTTCTCACAGGCCGATGCTGAGCGGATTGCAACGGACGCGGCCAAGGCGAAGTAGCCGCCGCTTCAGCGCCGAATCGGGATATCGGCGCCGACAGGTTCAAGCTCCGGCTCCAGGCCAACCTGATAGAACGGTCGAACGTTTCGCTTGGCGGCACGTTCAATCGCCATGCTGGACAGCTGTCCAGCAAGTGCGATGAATTCCTGCACGTTCTGGCCGGCGACAAAGTCGCGCGAAAGCTCGACGCTTGGCTCTGTTCCTACCGGCTCCGCCCCTTCGGGTTCATGGAAATACAGGCACTCACAGTACCGAATCTCGTAACCGGTGCTCGTTGCGAGGTTCAGAAACTGCGCCAGCGAGCGCGCTGGCAAACAAAGACTTCCGCTGTTGAAGAGCGCGCCAAGTTCCTTTGCATGTGTCAGCAGGCTCATTGGCAGGTCTCCCGGCCGCCTACCTCAGCGCATCCACCACGGCATTCACCAGCGCGTCCTTGCGGCGCTCGAACTCCGGCAGGTCCCTGTAGGGCACCATCATCGGATGCGTCTTCTTCTTCGCGTCCTTCACCCGCCCGAATTTCCAGCCATCGGCCTTCTTCTGTGCAAGCCACTGATCGTGCTGGTCTGAAGCCGACGCCTTGGGATTGGCGATGCGCCAGGCGACGGAAGCAGCGGATGACTGCTTCATCCATTTCGGCGCGCGCGACCAGGGCGGAGCCGGGGCCTGCCCATTGGCCTTCTGCCACGCGCGCATCGCCTCGTGTATCACCTGCGCGATCCGTTCGTTTGCTTTTGTATCGGTCGTCGAGACTTTCGTCTTCATCGCCTGCACAGATCCCCGCCAGTATTTCATCGCTCAACGATAGTATTGCTTTGGTAGCAAGCGAATTCTTGGCACAGTAGTCTTTGCAGAAGTTGCAGTTTATCCGTAACTTCAGTCGCCCTCATGCGGGGGACACGGGGAATTCGCGTATGGCCGACGCTCATGCCGAGGTGAGTGCACGCCCTGTTGGCGGCCGCGGGCAGGTTTTCCTGCGGGCATGGTGGGCGCTGGCTGTGCTGTCCGGCCTTGCTGCACTCGTACTTGCCGGCATGGGGTGGTTTCTGGAATTCGGTTCCCCCAAAGACGCGTCCGACGTCCTCGACATCGCCATCCGAACGATCAAAGTGCTCCTGCTTTCGGACATCTATTACGACCCCGTTACGAATCCTGACGCGGGGATCCTGCTTGAGTACGCACGCGCGCTCGGCGTCGTCGCATCCCTCCTGGTCGGTCTTCGTCTGCTGGCGCTCGCCATCGGCTCGCGGCTGTCCGATGTTCTCTACGCGCTGTTCCTCAACCGCCATCATATCATCATCGGCTCGGGCGCCGCCGCGCAGGAATACGCATCCAATCACAATCGCATTTTCAAGGGACGGGCGATCCATCTTGCGGATGCGCGCCTGCCGACGGCTCACCGGCTAGCGACCTGGCAGCGCCGCGGCCAGCTGCACAACCAACTGCGCCATGCCAAGGCGCGCTCCGCCCGCCGCATCGTGGTGGACGAGGGGGACGACGCCGATACCTGGCAGACGGCGCAGCTGGCGGCCCGGGCCTGTCCCAAGGCGGACGTCCTCGCCCACATCGCCGATCCCTGGATCCGCGATCGTCTAAGCCGCGACCGGTCCAGCGATCAGCGGCCCACTCCACGCCTCACGCCCTTCTCCTATGCCGGCGGCGTGGCGCGGCAGGTCATGCTGGCCCATCCGCCTTACCTGTTGACGCAGGCGCTCGGCGCATCGACGCCGCATATCCTCATTGTCGGCTTTGGCCAGGTTGGCGAGTCCATCGCCCGCGAGTTCATCGTTACGTCCGTGATCCCCGGCGACCAGAAGCTGATGGTCACTGTCGTGGACCCGTCGACCCCCTCGATCGAACCCGATTTCCAGGGCCGGCACGAGGAGCTGGTCAAGCATGTCGATTTTGAATTCATCGCTGGGGACTTCCGCCTCGCCGACACCCGGCCTGACGGCTTGATCGACCGCGTGACAAAGCGGACTGCCAAGGCCCCGATCAGCGCCGTCTATGTTGCGATCGATCTCGAGCACCAGCCGCTAGGCCTGGCATTCGCCATCCGAGCGTTGGCGCTGCGCCGGGGGCTCTTCCTCGCGCCGATCTTCGTGTGCGCACAGCACGGCGCCGGCCTGCCACCGGTCCGCCATGGCGTCGGGCTCGTCGGTGGGCCAGCAGACGTGCAGGAGGAGCGCGAGAAGCAGGCTGTCGCCGAAGGCAAGCTCTGTAACCTGCGCGTCGTTTCTTTTGGCTCGTGGCCCGCAGCGTTCGACGGCGCCGGCATGCTTGAGCATCCCTACGATTCTCAGGCGCGGCGCTATCACGAGGAGTACTCGCGTCAGTTCGCTAACCACGAACGCCTTAGCGCCACCATCGTCACAAGCACGATCAAATCCTGGGATGAGTTGCCCGACCAGCTGCGAATCTCCAATCGGCGCGCAGCAGCGCACATGCGGACAAAAGCTTTCGTTATGGGCTACGATCTTGGTCGCTGGCTCGCTGCCGAGCCCGGCTATCGCCACTGTCACGAGCTTCCGCCTGCCGCCGGCGTGTTCCCGACGAGTGAAGAACCGGACATGCTGATGGCCAAGCTGGAGCACCAGCGCTGGATGCTGGACCGCTTCCTCGATGGCTGGCGGCCCGGCGGCCGCAGCGACTACTACCGGACACGCAAGACGCTGGTCCCCTTCGAACAGCTTGGGGCAGACGAGGTGGCCAAGGACAACGCGGTGGTGGAGACAACGCGCGCGCTCATGCGGGAGGCGGCCGCGAAGAAGCGTAAATCGTGAACGCTACAGATCAGGCGACGCGGCGAATGAAGAAGCCCTTGGGCTTTGGCGACTCTGTCGTTTCGGCAATTTCGTGAAAGGTTGTTCGTGTATCGAGACCGAAGGTGTCGAGCGCGTTCATCGCCGCTTCGAGGTCGGCCATGGCGATCCGCCAGACGGGCACGCCGTCGATCCGGTCATCGGCGTCCTCGCCTATTAGGGCGCAGTAGCGACGTGCGAGCTGCTCATAGGCAGTCATGGGGGTCCATCCCTGATGGTTCCTCGAACCATGCAGCAAGGCTCAGGCCAACAAGCTGACTTTTTCGTTAATCCCGAGTTCATCACGAAAAATCACGGCCGCCAGCGGATTGCCGCGCCGCACAATCCGGGCTTCTGTTGCATGAATCAGACTTCGCGTGTCACGGGAAGCGGCAGCGCCTTGAGCCAGCAAGCCCAGGATGGGACAGCAAAGCCGGACGCTAACCCGGCCGGCCACCGATTCGATCAGCGCCGTGCCGACTTAGTTGCTGGTGCAATTCCGATCCTCAACAGCAAAGGGTTCAAGGGGATGCGGCTGACTGCGGTCGCCGAAGCGATTGGGCTGCGGGCGACCGGCGTCACCTATTATTTCCCACGCAAGGAAGATCTGGCGGTGGCGTGTCTGGAGACTGGCTTCGACATCTTCCACAGGATGCTGGACCAAGCTGAAGTCGGCAACAATGCTGCCGAACGGCTTACCCGCCTGATCTCCGTCTTCATCGAGCGCGACGCGGCTGTGCGCAGAATGGAGGCGCAACCGCTTGCATCCTTCGCTGCGATCCGCGCGCTCGAAGGCGAACAGCGTCAAAGTGTGGCCGAAGGGTACAAACGCGTGTTTCGCCGTGTACAAAATCTCCTCAAGTCCTCGGAGTTAACTCACCTTGATGCTCCTGAGCGTAACCTACGCACGATCATCCTTCTGGAGCAGCTTTTCTGGACCAGCGGATGGCTGGACGGGTACGACCTCGATCTTTTTCCGCGCTTCGCCGCGAGGATGAGTGACATCGTTGTTGGCGGGCTTGCACCTCTGGGGACACTGGACGGGACGGCCACGATCGACCTCGATGCGGCGGTCGAGACGCCGAACGAGAGCTTCCTGGTCGCTGCCACACGTGAGATCAACGCGCGTGGCTATCGCGGCGCATCGGTTGATCGCATCGCGGCAGGCCTCAACCGCACCAAGGGCGCATTCTACCACTACAACAAGGCCAAGGACGATCTTGTCGCCGCGTGTTTCCGCCGCTCGTTCGATCTCGCCTGCGAGGCCCAGCGCAGGGCGCTTGCATCACATGGACCCGAACGTGATCGGTTGGCAGCCGCCGTTGCCGGGCTTGTCCGCTTCCAGCTCGGGCCACGCGGGCCGATGCTGTGTGCGGCCGTCATGTCCTCGATGCCCTCGGAGCATCAGGCCGAGATCATAGCGCAGTCCAACACGATCAGCCGCCAATTCGGCGCGATGGTCGCCGATGGTGTGGCCGACGGCTCGGTTCGCCGGGTCGATCCCGCCATCGCTGGCGCCTTGCTTCATGCAGCCATCAACGCCGCCGCCGAAGTACGCGAACTCAGCCTTGCAGCCGAGCCTGACTTGGTCGCGCGCTTCGTAGGTGCGCTGTTCGGCGGGCTGGCGTCCGCATGAGCCCCTATTCGGAATCTCCGACAATGCCCGTCACGCGACCCTCCCGCTCATCCATGCGCGCGCCGCCGAGGATGCCGGGCAGGGCGTAGTTCCCTTCATGGCAGGCGTACTCGTAGATCGGCTCCTTGCTGGCCGTTAGCGTCATCTCTCCGCGCCAGGGCCGGCTGAATGCGTCCGGATCCTCGACCACGAACTCATAATGTATCGCCTCTGCGCCCACGCGCGAGAAGCGCTCGGTCACCACCGGGTTCTCGCCGACATAGTAACTATCGCCCATGTTTGGCCTCACGCGGATGTCGTGATGGAAATTCCGCGTCTGCACCACCAGAACGTCACCTTCCCACCACCCAACAGAATTTCCGAGCCAGGTGTTGAAGCCGCCCGCCTCGCGCTTTTCGCCGATCGGGATGATGCGTGCGTCATGAATCATTTCGACCGTGATGGTCACATGCGTCGGTGTCTGCACGATCTGATAGTGATTGTTGTAAAGCACATTGATCATCGGCGGACCGGCGGTCGAGCCGAATCCGACGATGCAGCGTTCACCCTGCGGTCTGATTTCCGGGCCGTCCCATGTGCCCCGCACTTTCGCCAGCCTGTCCTCGAGATGCTTTTTCGCTGCGGGCGTGTAGGGGATGCGGCCGTCCGGCGGATCGATGATCCAGGACGAACGGGTCTCACCTTTCACCACGCCGTATTGGGTGCCCGGGTCGATCCAGAAGGCGTTGTAACCAGCGTTGGCGTTGCGATCGGTCGGGGCGCCCTCGTTTGGATTCGACGGCGCATTTGCTTGCTGCATCATCCGCGCCCGCGCCTGTTCCATCTGCTGCGCGCGGTCTGCCGGGATTGTCTGGCCCTTGAACTGCGCCGGCCGCTCAAGCGTGGTGAGGCTCGCATTGGTCCATACGCCCTGCAGGTCCGGCTTGCCGTCCGGCGTGCGCGGCGCCTGCCAGGTCTCCTGCGCAACGGCATGGCCAGATGCGGCCGCCATCAGTGCAATGCTGAACAGAGCTCTGCGCATCAACGTTCTCCTGACGTGTTTCGTGAACGACCTGCCACCATTCGCGCGCGGACAGGCCCGACGGTCAACACATAGTGACGCCCAAATCCGCGACGTCACATTGTAACTTCGAGGAGAGTTCAGGAGGAAATCGCGGCGGCCGGTCAGGTTGCCCTTTCTCTCGATCAAGGTCGAATGGGAAGGCGTGGATGGCTAGTCTATCAACACAAACTCGGCCGGCACGCAGAATCGCAAGCGCGTCGTTCGCATGCCAGACTGAGCATCCCCAAACGAAAAGCGCCGGCCCCGTGAGGGACCGGCGCAAGTCCGGGAGGCCCGGGCTAGCGCGCGTTTCCGCGCGTTCGCCCTAGTAGTTGATCAGCAGGTCGACGCCCCACGTGCGCGGCAGCGTGAACGAGTGGGTCTGGTATCGGCCGAGGTCTTCGCGCCGGAAGCCGTTCGCCGAGATGCTCGTGGTCTGTTCCTCGTCGGTCAGGTTACGGACCCAGAAGGTCAGTCCCAACGTTTCGTCAGACGACTTCCAGTTGAGACGCGCATCGAGGTTGTCGTACGCGGGCGACAGTTCGTTGTCGTTGTTGAAGAAAGAATCGTAGAATTCGTCGCGCCACGAGTAGCTGATGGTCGGTAGGAAGTAGGATCCATCTTCCATGTCGAAGCGGTAGGAAGCGTTGAGTGCGACCTTGTGCTCGGGCGACTGGGACAGCCTGTTACCCTCGACCGAGCGGATCGCCAGCGGATCGACAGGGATGTTCGGCGCGGTGGCCCCAGGCGGCGTGGCTGGCGCTGTATTGGAGCAGGTCACGCGCGTGTTCGGAGCCGTCGTCGACACGCAGCGCGGGTCACGCGAGGAGTCGGCATAGACGCCGGATTCTGTGACTTCCGCGCTGAGGTAAGCGTAGGTGAAACCGATGTTCAGCGGGTCGATCGGATTCCAGTTGCCCTCGAGCTCGAAGCCCATCGTTTCAACTTCCGGAACGTTAACGAACTCCGTTGAGTTCGTTTGCGCCAGAGTGGTCGGGTTGATGTTGACGACCGTTAAGGGCGCCTGCGCGTCGGTGTACAGATAGTAGAACACCGCTGCGTTGGTCGTCAGGCCGAAATCGGCCCATTCCTGTTTCCAGCCCGCCTCGTAAGAATCGACGAATTCGGAGTCGGTGTAGGGGTTGAGACCGAAGCCGAGGTTGTTGAACCCGCCGGCCTTGTAGCCGCGCGAGTACTTGCCGAAGACGAGCGTGTCATCGAACGGACGATACTCGACGCCGGCTGTGCCAGTTACAGCCTCCCACTCGTCCTTCAGACGGCGAACGGCAAAGCCACGGCTGTCAAGGACTGCGTCATAGTTCACAACCGCAGGGTCGGCCGCGATCACAGCGCCATATTGAACAGACGTGATGTTGGCATAGAGCGGCAGGCCCTGAGCTGAGCAAAGGATATAGCAAGCCAGGAAGGCCTCTTCCTCCGACTCCTTTAGGTCCTTCGAGTAACGCAGGCCGAGCGTGAACTTCAACTGGTCGCTCAACTCGTAGTCCGCCTGTCCATAGATGCCGTAGGCGTTGAACAGGCTGGTGTTCGAGAAGTGCTGCAGCGTGCGGTTCGGGTTGGCGATAAACGTGCCCGTCGCAAGATTGAAGTAGCTGTTGGCCAGCGGTTCGTTGGGTAGCGTCTGGACCTGTCCCGGCTGCTTCGAGTTTTCCTGGTACTGGTAAGCGCCGACAATCCATTGCAGCGGCCCGTCCATCGTCGAGATCAGGTTGATCTCGTTGGAGAAGAGCGAGCGGCTTTCCTTGTAGGTGTTGATCACGTCCGGGAAGATTGTGCGTGACGTCGTCCCGGTTATGCAGGCGCCAAGCCCGACCGACGTTAGCGTCGAAGTCGGGAAGCCGACCAGTTGTTGCGTTCCCGCAAGTGCGCACGGACCTGCAACGCTACGCGAGGCGATCGCATTGTAGGTGATCGAGTCAATCGGGGTGCCGTCGCCATCGCTGGTCAGCTTGTAGTCGTAGAATGTGTATCCGCCGATGTATTTGATGTCGAACCAGTCGGTCGAATAGACGCCCTCGAAGATCGCCTCATCATACTGATCGAGCGTTGCTTCGGTCGCATAGTTCGAATTGTAGGCGTGTTCGCCATTGGTCGCGAACGGGTTGTCAGTTCGCGCGCCAGTCTGGGTGAAGCCAGTCACCGATGTATTGGAGTAGGCGAATGCCGGGTTCGGGGTCACGCTACCTGAGGGCGCGAAGGTCGACAGGAAAGGCGCTGTCGAGAATGTCGCCGTCCGACCACCCGGAGGGCCGGCCTTGTCATACCCGGCGTCCGCGACCTTCAGCCACCAGCTGAACCGATCGCCGATCTCGCCTTCGAGTTGCCCTTCATAGTAGTAGTCGTCAATTTCCCAGCCTTCCTTTTCGTTAGTGCCGTAGTTGAAATCGACGCCTTCACGCTTCTCGCGCTGGCCAGCCACGCGGTAACGCAGCGAGTCCGTGATCGGACCGGAGACCGCGCCGAGCACGTTGTTGTAGCCGAAATTGCCGAGGCCGAGTTTGAAGTCGACCGACAGCTCATCGGTTGGCCGCTTGGAGATCGTGTTGATTGCGCCGCCGATGGCGTTGCGGCCATAAAGCGTGCCTTGCGGGCCGCGCAGGACCTCGACGCGCTGGATGAGCAACGGATCCTTGCCCGCCAGCACCGCGAACGGGGTGTAGAGGCCGTCATTGTAGTTGGCGACACCCGGGTCGGCGCCAAAGCTGTTGGACAGGCGTCCGATGCCGCGCAACGTCACGCGTTCGTTGCCGGGCGTGTAGGAGAGGCCAGGCGTGACGTTGGTCAGGTCGGTCACCGTGATGACGCCAAGTTCCTGCTTGTCGTCGGCCGTGATGGCCGTGACAGCGACGGCGATGTCCTGGACTGTCTCCTCGCGCTTGTTGGCAGTAATGACGATGACGTCGCGACCCTCGTCCGCCTCTACGGGCTGAGAAGGGCCATCCTGGGCGAACGCGGGCATTGCCGCGCTCAGGGCCATGAGGCTCACGAACGGAATACGATATTGATGCGCCATTAGCGCGTCTCCCTGCTGGACTTGGTGCTCCCGCGGCGTCCTGAATGGTCTTTGTTCTTGGCGGACGACGACGTCGTCATGTGTTGAAGCACATGCGCGACGCGGGTCGAACCTGCGGTTTGCGTTGCGACACGTCAACCACGATGTGTTTGCGATGCAGCGGATTTCACGGCTTTCGGCCAAAAAGTCACGGCGAATGCCGCGCTTGCGAATAGCAAGCGCGAAGAGGTTTGCGCGTCCCATGACGAAGGATTCGAATAACGAGTATGCTGCGGAGCCTTTCAAAAAGCCCTTCAGCAAGGAATTCCGAATTGTTGCCGCTTGCGTCAAGCGCCCCTGGGTCGTGCGCGGCTGGTTGGCGTAGCGGCGGCAGGGTCTTCAGGCCAATCGTGCTTGGGATAGCGCCCTTTCATGTCCTTGCGCATGTCGTGATAGCCGCCCTTCCAGAAGGACGGCAGGTCGCGCGTAACGGCAACCGGCCTGAACGCTGGGGAAAGCAGAGTGACTGTCAGGGCGATTCGACCGTCTGCAATCGTGGGATGAGTTGATAGCCCATAAGCCTCTTGGACCTTGCACTCGACCGTCGGTCCGCCGTCGGTCGCATAGTCGATAGCGATCGTGCGGCCGACAGGGGCTGTCCATTGTGTCGGCGCCAGCCGGGCAAGATCTCGCGGCAGCGGCCAGTCGAGCAGCGTCAGAGCTGCATCCGCTAGCTGACTGGCTCCGAGGTCGTCCAGTGCTGCGGGCGTGTCGAGCATCGGCCCGAGCCACTCGTCCACGTGCTGGAGTAACTGTTCCCGGAATCCGCTTGGCCAGGGTAGGCCAATCGTCTTTCCCAGCAGGTCGATGCGGCTGATCAGGCTGTCGAGCTGCGCCACGTTGCGGAGCAAGCCGAAGCCTTGCTCGCGGATCGCGCCCAGAAGGGCGTTTCGTACCAGTTCGCCGCCGGGCGCAGGCAGCGGCGTCTCCTCCAGCACAATGGCGCCTAGTCGCCGAACCCGTCGCCCGCGAACACGGCGTGTCTCCAGATCGAGGCGCGCCTCTTCTTTTGTCTCCACCGATCCAGATGCCAGAGCTTCATCGGTGGTGATCCTCGCGGCCAACGTGATGCGCAGGTCTGGCCCTGCTCCAGCCATGTCGGCCACCGCGAGCCATGCCTGCGTCGCCAGAGGATCAGTCTCCTCCAGCATCGCGCCGCGACCGGCAGCTAGCACGAAGCGCCCCGCCGCCTGGCCACGCAGCCGCGCGATGCGTTCCGGAAACCCCAGTGCCAGCACAGCGCCAGGGCTCATCGGGGCACCCTCGCTTCCTCCGGCGAGTCTGGCCCACCGCATTGCCAGATCGCGCATCGCCCGGGGGCGATGGCCCTGCTCGACCCGGAATCGTGCGAGGCGCTGATCAAGATCGTTGGATCGGCCGCCAAGTTCGCGCTCGCTCAGGACCGCCGCGATCTCGGCCGCGAGCCTGGCCTGTCCACGCGCGGCGCCGCGCAGCACCATCAAGGCAAGCCGCGGAGGGAGGGGGAAAGCGCCAATCCGCCCGCCAAGTCCCGTGAGTTCGCCCCTCGGCGTCAGAGCGCCGCTCTCGATCAGCAGCTTTCGCGCTGCTTGCCACTGTGCCTCACGCGGGGGTGTCAGCCACCGCAGCGCTTCGGGCAGCTTTACGCCCCAGCGCGCAAGATCCAGTGCAAGCCCAGTCAGATCAGCGTTCTCGATCTCCGGCGCAGGGGAAGCAGCAAAGCCGCGCATCTCTGCTTCTCGCCAGAGCCTGTAGCAAACGCCCGGTCCCGTGCGACCCGCACGTCCGCGCCGCTGGTCGGCATTGGCAACTGACACGCGTACGGTTTCGAGCCGGGATACGCCAAGCGAAGGATCGAAGCGCGGAATACGTGCGAAACCGGAATCGACGACCACACGCACACCCTCGATCGTGATCGCGCTTTCGGCAATGTCGGTGGCGACGACAACCTTGCGCGAGCCTTTCGGCGCCGGCGCGATCGCGGCTGCTTGCTCCTGTGACGACAATGCGCCGTAAAGCGGCGCCACGATCACGTTCGGCGCCATGGGACCGATACGCTCCACGGTGCGCTGGATTTCAGCAACTCCGGGCAGGAAGGCAAGCACCGCCCCGTCTTCCTCAGCCAGCGCCTTGCGTATGGCCGCGGCCACTTGGTCTTCGAGGCGCTGGCGCGGATCGTAACCGAGATAGCGCGTTTCGACGGGCCAGGCGCGACCGAGGCTCTCGACAACAGGCGCGTCAAAAAAGTCCGCTGTAAGGTCCGCGGGCAGTGTTGCGGACATGAGAACGATACGGAGGTCCTCGCGCAGCACGGCCTGCGTGTCGAGCGCAAAAGCCAAACCTTCATCGGCGTCGAGCGAGCGCTCGTGAAACTCATCGAACAGAACCGCCGCGATCCCTTCAAGCGCTGGATCAGAGAGGATCATCCGGCTGAAGACGCCCTCGGTCACGACCTCCAGCCGTGTCGCCGGCGAGACACGAACGTCGAGGCGGGAGCGCAGGCCCACCGTATGTCCGACCTTCTCTCCCAGTGTCGCCGCCATCCGCTCGGCCGCGGCCCGGGCCGCAATCCGGCGGGGTTCCACCAGCACGATACGGCGGCCGCCGACCCAGGCCTCGTCGAGCAGGACCAGCGGAATACGCGTCGTCTTGCCCGCGCCCGGCGGCGCCGAAATCACTAGGCGCGTGCGCGCCCGCAGTTCGGAAACGATCTGCGGGATCACATCCTCGATTGGCAGGCCGGAAGACGTCGACATTGCTGTCCGCCTATCAGCCAAAGGCGCGGTGGTCGACCAGCACCTTGGCGCCGATCAGGATCAGGACCACGCCGCCCAGGATCGCCGCGTTCGGGCCGATCGCGCGCGATCCCGCTCGCCCGATCCAGACACCGGTAAAGCACAGGGCGAATGTGACCAGTCCTATGGTCGCGAGGCTGATTGCGATCGGCGCCCCTATTGTCGGCAAGGCGATGCCCGCCGCCGCGGCATCGATGCTGGTGGCGATCGCGAGCATGAATAAGGCGAGACCCTTCGACAGCTCCTCCTCTTCCTCCTCCGGCGGGGTGAGGGCGTCGCGGATCATCTTCGCACCGATAAGCGCCAGCAGCCCAAAAGCCAGCCAGTGATCCCAATGCTCGATATGCCCGGCGAAGGCCTGCCCGAGCGACCATCCCAGTAGCGGTGCGATGGCCTGCGCAAGCCCGAAGATACCGGCCAGCATCAGGGCTGCGTTGAGCGGCTTCTCGCGGACCGCCGCCCCCTGCGTCACTGAAACTGCAAAGGCATCCGCTGCGAGACCGATCGCGAGAAGCAGGAGCGATGGATTCATGCCCGTTCACGCTCCAGGGACGCCACGATCTCGATATGCGGTGACCAGATGAACTGGTCGACCGGCGTAATGCGCGTCGCCCGCCAGCCGGCGCCGAGGAGAATCTTCAGGTCGCGCGCGAATGTCGTTGCGCTGCACGAGACCATTGCAATGCGCTTGAGGGATGACCGGGCAAGCTCGCGCGTCTGCGCTTCGGCGCCCGCCCGCGGAGGATCGATCACCGCAGCGTCAAACCGTTCGAGATCCTTCGCGTCGAGCGGATTGCGGAACAGGTCCCGCACCTCCGTCGTGACGCGCTTGAGGCCTGCCGTTTTCTTTGCCGCTCGGCCCAACGCCTTGATGGCGGCTTCCTCGCCCTCGATGGCATGAACGGCCGCGCCCGCGGCAAGCGGCAGCGTGAACGTGCCTGAGCCCGCAAACAGGTCGACGATCCGCTCGGCGTCGCCCACAGCCGAACGCACGAGGTCCAGCATCGCGGCTTCCGATTCCCGGCAGGCTTGAACGAAGCCGCCTGGCGGCGGCGTGACATCCGCAGGGCCCATGCGCAGCAATGGGGCCGTTCGTTCCATCGCGATCACGCCGTTGATGGACAACCGCGCAACGCCGCTGGCCTCCGCGGAGCGCGCGGCAGCTGCACGGGCGTCGGCTGAAAGCGACTTGGGCGCGCCCGCAAGCGCGAGATCGATACCGGATTCGGTCTCGATCAGGGTGATGGTCAAGGCGTCCCTCGGCGGGACGACCGGTTCGGCCACCGACGCAAGGCGCGGAACGATGGCCACCAGCGCCGGCGTCAGCACAGCGCAGTCGCGAAGCGCGACGATGGCGTGACTGCGTCGGCCATGAAAGCCGACAACGATATCCTGGCCGTGGCGTCGCGCCGCCAGCACGGCTCGCCGACGACTGGCCTGCGGAACCTGCACCACATCGCTGACCTTCGCATCGATGCCCTGGAACGAGAGCGCCGTCGCGACAAGGTCGCGCTTGAGCTTCATGTAGCGCTCGGCGGGCAGGTGCTGCAGCGAGCAGCCCCCGCATTCGCCATACTGGCTGCAGCGACCTGGCTGCCGCGCCGGATCCGTCTTCAGGATCGAAATGACGCGCGCGCGATCGCCGTCCACCTCGGCTTCGATGATCTCGCCTGGCAAGCTCAACGGCACGAAAACCTGGCGTCCTTGATGTTCGGCCACGCCATCGCCCTGCGCGCCGAGACGCAGGATTGCGAGTGTGATGGGGGCGGCGTTCATGGCCGCGCTTCAAGCAGGTTCGCATTCGCTTGGCCAGCCTCGCGCGAGCGGGGAATCGACGCATCGCAGCAGGAACTATTGTCTTGAGGGCGCAAGCTGCTCGCGACATGGTGCCCGGCATGTTGATGCCGCCCCCATGTTGACTCCAGACGAGTTGCAGATCCTGGCCACCAGCCTCGGCGTCGCCGGGCGCGCCGTGCTGTTCTCGCTGCCGATTGCGATCGCCTTCGCGTGGGCGCTGTCGCGGCCGCGATTTCCGGGCAAGTCTGTGGTCGACACGATTGCGCACCTGCCGCTAGTGCTGCCGCCGGTTCTTGTCGGCTACCTGCTGCTGCTCGGCCTCGGTGCACAAAGTCCAGTTGGAGCGTGGCTCAAGTCAGCGTTTGGCATACAACTCGCCTTCACCGCCGAGGGCGCGGCCGTCGCCACTGCCGTCATGGCATTTCCGCTCATGGTGCGAGCGATCCGGCTGTCCTTCGAGGCGACCGACCCTGGCCTGTTCGAGGCGGCATCCGTCCTGCGCGCTGGGCCGTGGGACCGCTTCTGGTCGATGACGCTGCCGCTTGCCTGGCCCGGCGTGCTGGCTGGCGCGGTCACAGCCTTCGCGGCAGGGCTTGGCGAATTCGGTGCAGTCATCACGTTCGCCTCCAATGTGGAAGGCGAGACGCAAACCCTGCCGCTTGCCATCAACGCGGCGCTCAATACGCCGGGCCGAGATGATGCTGCCTTTCGTCTTGCCTTGATCTCGCTTGCCGCTGCAATCACCGGTCTCGTACTGGCCGAGCTGCTGCAGCGCTGGGCGCGCCGGAGGCTGGGGGCGTGACGCTGAGGTTGCGCGAGACTGTCGTGCGCCGCGGCGCGTTCCGGCTCGCCGCCGATCTTGAGGTCGCGGCAAGCGGCGTCACCGTGGTGTTCGGTCCCTCCGGCTCGGGCAAGTCGAGCCTGCTTGCAACGATCGCCGGGCTGCACAGGCTGGAGACTGGCAACGTCATGCTCAACGAGCGAGTGCTCGAAGATGCGAGGTCCCGCAAGCGCCTTCCAGTCCATGCACGTGGCGTCGGCCTCGTCTTCCAGGACGCCCGGCTGTTTCCGCACCTCACCGTGAAGGGAAATCTTCAATATGCCGAACGGCGCCGTCCGGCTGCGCGCAATGCCCCTATCGTCATCGAGATCGCGCGGCGCCTGGAGATTGAGGACCTGCTCGATCGCCCGATCCGCAATCTGTCTGGCGGCGAGCGCAGCCGGGTTGCGCTGGCGCGTGCGCTCGTGTCAGCGCCTGAGTTGCTGCTCCTGGACGAACCCTTCGCCGCGCTGGACGGTCGCCGGCGCCGGGATTTTCTCAGGCTGCTGCGTGATCTTTCCCGAGAGCAGAGCCTGCCATTGCTGGTGGTGACGCATCAAATCGATGATGCGGCTGAGATGGCCAACGAGATCGTCGCGATGCGGGATGGACGGGTCATCGCGCATGGAGCCGCCAGCCATGTCATGGCTCAAGCCGAATTCGCGAGCCTGCTCGACCGACGCGATCTCGGCGCGCGCGTTCCCGCATCCCGCGTCGCCGGCGCCGCAGCTGAAGGTGTCTGGGTAAGGGCGGACAGCGTGCTTCTGGCGTCCGAGCAGCCGCGCGGCATCTCCGCTCGCCATGTCTGGCAGGGAACCGTTGCAAAGATCATGCGCGAGAACGAGCGCGACATCGTGGTTTCACTGGCAAGCGAAGCGGGCTATATTCTATCACGTATAACGCCCGAAGCGCTTGCCGACCTGCAGCTGCGGGAAGGCGCGCCCGCCTGGGCGGTGGTGAAAGCGCACGCTCTTTAGGTGATCGACGATGAAGAAGGCCGTTGCCGCGGTGGTTGCGGCGCTCGCGCTCGCGTCCTGCGGCGAGCCAGCGCGTGCGCCCACCGTTGAAGAGACTCCCGTCACTGTCTTCGCCGCAGCCAGCCTGACGAATGTATTGGAGACCATCGGCGAGCTCTACGCTGCCGAAGGCCATCCCGGCCCGCGCTTCAACTTTGCGGCAAGTTCAGCGCTGGCCAAGCAGATGGAACAGGGCGCGGAGGCTGACCTCTTCATCTCCGCGGACGAGGACTGGATGGACTACGTAACCGACAAAGCGCTGATCGACCCCAAATCCCGCACGAGGCTGCTGACCAACGAACTAGTCCTCGTCGCGCCTGCATCCGCGCCGTTCTCCCTTGCGATCGCCGAGGGAATGGACCTCGCCGGCGCTCTCAAGGGCGGAACGCTGGCGCTGGCGGACCCTGAATCGGTTCCGGCCGGTAAATACGCCCGCGAGGCCCTCAGTTACTTCGGTGTCTGGGATGCAGTGGCCGCAAGCGTGGCCCGCGCGGACAATGTGCGGGCGGCCCTGCGCTTCGTCGAAACCGGCGATGCGGCTGCCGGCATCGTATACGCAACCGACGCCCGGGCGGTGGGCGATGCGGTGACGGTTGTGGGGGTCTTCCCGCCCGTGTCTCACAAACCGATCGTCTACCCCGCCGCGCTGACCGTCGCGCGGGCCGTCGGGCCCGGAAAGGATTTCTTGGCCTTCCTGAGATCCGAACTCGCGAGGCGGGTCTTCCTTGAGGCCGGATTTGGCCTTGGTCATTGAGGGGATACGCTCGGTTACCTCCCGCCAACGTGAAGACATTTGGGCCCAACTCAGGCAGGCGCCCTAACGGCGCCCCTGTTGCCGTTAAGGGCAAGTGCGGCCACTATGCGCGCCACCTGCGCCGCACCTGATCTGCGCACATGGGGAGATGATGATGAAGCGTTCGCACAAGCTTGGCCTGTTCGCGCTCGGGCTCGCAGGGGCCGCCTCTGTGATCGCGCTGAGCGCAAACGCTGCGCCGGACAATGTGAAACTGACGGGCACGCGGGTCGACAACTTCATGCTGCCTGACCAGAACGGCATGGGACATGAGCTTTTCTACTTCAAGAATTCACCCGCCGTCGTGATCGTGTCGGGCGCCCTCGGCGATGAGACGACGAAGAAAGCTGCCGCCGAGCTCGAAAAGCTCCGGGCGACATACGAGTCCAAAGGCGTCCACTTCATGATTTTGAATTCCTCGCTGGAGGACAGCCGCGATGAGATCATTCATGAAGCAGCACATCTTGGCGTCCCGATGCTCGCCGACTCCCTCCAGCTGGTCGGGCGCTCGCTGGGCGTGACGGAAACGGGCGAAGCTTTCGTGGTAAACCCGAAGACCTGGACCGTGGCCTATCACGGCCCGGTCACCGAAACCCTCGCCGAAAGACCGTCGAAAGGCGCCAGCGTCGCTGCCGCGCTCGACTCCCTGCTGGCCGGCAAGGCGCCGCAGGTCACCGACGCCTCAGTTAAGGGCAAGTCGATCGCTTTCCCGGATCGCGCCAAGGCCCCGCAGTGGAAGAATATCTCCTACGCCAAGGATGTCGCGCCGGTTCTGCAGGCCAAGTGTGTGATGTGTCACACCGAAGGCGGCATGGGTCCATTCGCCATGGACAGCTACCAGACCGTCAAGACGATGGCTCCGATGATCCGTGAGTCACTGCGCACCAAGCGCATGCCTCCGTTCCACTCGGATGCGCACTGGGGCACGTGGTCGAACGACATGCATCTGTCGAACGACCAGATCAAGACCGTCATCAATTGGGTCGAGGCAGGCGCGCCGCGCGGCGAGGGCAGCGATCCGCTCGCCGAGACCAAGTATGTGCCGCCGGAGTGGCCGCTGGGTCAGCCCGACGTGATCGTCGAGATTCCTGCCTTCGATGTGCCGGCCAGCGGCATCATTGACTATCAGGAGCGCTCGGTCGACTCCAAGCTCACCGAAGGCAAGTGGCTCAAGGCGACGGCCTGGTCCAATGCTTCGCCTGCCGTGCACCATGCGCTCGCTGGCTGGATCCCGGAGGTCCGCGCCGACGGCAAGGGCTTCTCGTGGAACACCTCGCTCGGCGGCTACGGTCCCGGCGGCGAGGCCAACCTCACACCGCCCGACACCGGCATCTACATCCCGCCCGGCGGCTCCTACGCCTACCAGATGCACTACACGAGCAATGGCAAGGCGATGACCGACAAGACCAAGGTCGGCTACTACTTCTACAAGGAACCGCCGCACAAGATACTGCGTCAGACCAGCATCACAGACTTCTCGCTCGAAATTCCGGCGGGCGCCGCCCGTCACCATGAGACGGCTTATATCATCTTCCCTGATGACGCCGAGATCTTCGGCACGCAGCCGCACTGCCACTCGCGCTGCTACTCGACCAAGCTCACCATCCGCTATCCCGATGGCCGCGAGGAAGTGCTGCTGAACCAGCCGCGTTACGATTTCGGCTGGCAGCGCGAATATCACTTCGAGGGGATGCTGCAGGTTCCAAAGGGCTCGATGCTGATCGCCGACTATGTGTTCGACAATTCGGTCAACAACCCGTCGAACCCGGATCCGAAGATCAACGTCACTTTCGGCGAACAGACTTCTGAAGAGATGCTGTTCACCTTCATGCGCTTCCGGTTCAAGAACGAGACGGTCGAGAACCGCCGCGATGATCTGATGAAGCAGCTGCAGACCTCCGTGGTCTTCGGCGCCTTCGACGACAACCGCGATGGCGAAATCGTCGCCGCTGAGCTCCGTAACGATCCGCGGTTCGGCGCGCTGAAGGGCTATATCGGCATGGTCGACGCCAACAAGAATGGCTCGCTCAATCTCGCCGAGTGGACCAATGCGATGAATATCATGCAGCAGATGCGCAACCGGCCGGGCGCGGGCCCGGCGGCTGCTCCGGCCGCCAAGCCGGATGCCGGCGCAGACGCGATGGTGAAAAACGCAACCGGTCAGTAAGCTGGCGCAGACGGCAATATCGATGGTCCCGCTGGGCAACCGGCGGGACTTTTCGTGTCTGTAGGTTGCCAAGCGTACGCACACAGAAAGCCTGCAGAAGTCGTACAGCCTCGAAACTCTCGCGCGGGTTCTGAAGCGGCAGCGATTCAGTATTCGGGAAAAAACTCGGCTCCGAGATACCCGATGTCGAAATGCCGGCGATTGTAGTCGGCAAAGCGTGCGGCGTGCCGCTCCGCATCGGCGCTCGCCGCGAAACGCCGGCAGCCGAGCCATGTGCCGTCACCCAGCGGTAGCGCACCCTGCTGGCGGGCGAGGTGCTCGTGGCGTTTCGGCACGGACCAGCGATTGCGCCAGTGGCCAAGCTCCGTGTTGAGGTGGAGCTTGGTTGGGACAGGACGGTCGCGAATCTGCATGCCCGCTGCCGAACCTGACCGTGTGAGCTGTTTCACACCACTGCTCCGTCTTGCCGCGCCCGGGCCTCGTACGGCCGGAACCCGCGATAAGAATGGCTCCCTGAGCTGGACTCGAACCAGCGACCATTCGATTAACAGTCGAATGCTCTACCAACTGAGCTATCAGGGAGCACGGTTGGAGGCGGGGGTATAGCCCTGCGAATTTGCTGGTTCAATAGCGCATCGCCGTATCGCCCCTGAAAACAGTACAGAGGGCCGGCTGCGCAGCTAAAACTCCTGACATCCCAAAGCAAAAGAAGAGAGCGGGAGCCAGAGGCTCCCGCAAAGGCGTTTGGGTGATGGTGGGGTGTCTTCAAGGGAAGACATGGGCACCATCGCCTGCGTCGGTAAACAAGAGGTTAACGGTAAACACAGTCCCAAAAATCGTGCCGATCGCATTTGGAAAGTGCTGGAGGCCTCGCCCGG
>VFQT010001413.1_pt1 | contig 29049 bp, 24 predicted proteins | sample 3512381 | NCBI WGS metagenome assembly VFQT01 (sample SAMN10412376, study PRJNA504923) | tailings metagenome | isolation source: Relicate 2 Philex TSF3 active mining site | place: Philippines: Tuba, Benguet | collected 2017-08-29
CCCAGGTCCACGCGGCGAACAACGGGTAGTAGATCGCGCCGCAGAAGAATCCCCAGACGACGAAGCTGCCCCACTTCCAGCGCTCGGCCATGGAGCCCGTCGGGATGGTGGCCACGGTGTCCATGAAGGCGACCATGTACAGGAAGAAGCCGAGCAACGCGGGAGTGATTCCCCCGCCCGACATGGCCCATCCGCCCTTGAACAGGAAGATCCACTCCCCGCTGCCGACGAGGGGACCACCGATCGGTGTCTCCAATCCGAAGGCGCCGTAACTGAATCCTCCGAAGGCCAGTGGGAAACCCACGAAGAAGAAGCCGACGAAGCCCAAGCCGAAGATGGCGAAGTTCGTCGCCACCACGTGGGCCGCGTGCTTGGCGCGGCAGAAGCCGGTCTCCACGAGGGCGAAGCCCGCCTGCATGAAGATCACGAGCGACGCGCCGATGATGACCCACAGCAGGTTGGTGGCCTGCGCGAGCGACGTGACGGCGGCCTCGGCGTCGAAGTCGCCTTCGGCGGCCAGGGCCACGCTTCCGGCGACGAACGTGGCACCCGACGACACGGCGACGGCCACGAGCAGTCGCTTCAACAGCGACGGTCGTTTGCGGAGCATGTCCGGGAATTGGATGTCGGACGCGTCGCTTCGGGCGACTCGCGTCCTGGACAGGGTGATCATGGGTCCTCCTCGGGGGATGGTCGTGGTTCAAGGGACCGCGCGTCGCCGTTGACGGGCGTGACATCGGCGCTCGACGACGCTGTCGGAGCAACTTGCTGTCGAGGAAAACCTACGAAGCCGATGTTTCCCCGATGTCCGAGGATTGTTACGAGCGTGTGAGCGGTCGGTTCGCCGGCCGGCGACCGACGGCGCGATCAGACGAGACCGGAGATCGCCTCGTCGAGCGCGGCGCGGTGGTGTTCGCGGGCGGTGAGGGCCGACAACACATAGGCCGAGAGAACGAGATACTCGTCACCGGTGAGAAGCTCGGCCGACACCGAGGGATCGGGACCTTTCACGGCGTTCTTCATCGACTCGCTGAGCGACAGGATGTGCATCACGTCGTCGAGGGAGTCCGGCATCATCGTGCGGGCCACGTCGATGGCGGCACGACCGTCGTCGATGATGGAATCGATGAAGCAGGCCAGGGCCACCACGTCGACGAGACCGATGCGATCGAGGGCCCGACTCAACCGTTGGTCCGATCGGGGGTCGTCGAGGTGTCGCTTCAATTCGTGCAACGAGTGCAGGTGGCCGTTCAGGCCCTGGTCCGAGAAGTCCGGTTCCGCGCGATGACGACGCATGGCCTCGCCCACCGCGGGAACTCGTTCCTCCACGCGTCGCCGATCGATGATGCGCCACCACTCGTCGGGTTCCCCGTTGAGCAATTCGTCGAACAAGTGCGACGTCTCCACCGAGGTCCAGGGTGCCGACGCCGCGGGACCGTCGTCGATGACGCGCCTGCTCAGCTTGAGACGGATCAACGGAGGCGTGAGCATGGTGGTGACGAGGACCATGAGCAACAGTCCGCCGTACAGCTCGTCGTCGAGGACTCCCTTCGACAAACCGATGGACGCGAAGATCAGACCCACCTCGCCCCGGGGCATCATGCCGATACCGACCAGCAACTTGTCGCCACCACCCTTGCCGAGCCCGAGTCCGGAGACCACCTTGCCGATGATGGCGACCACGGTCAGCGCGCCCGCCAACGCCAGCACGCTCGGTTGGAACATGGCCTCGAGATCGGCGTTGATGCCGATGCTGGCGAAGAAGACCGGGATGAAGATGTGTCCGAGCGGATTCAGGCCCTCGGCGATGCGCTCGTGCTGTGCGCTGCGACCGACACCGAGACCGGCCATGAACGCCCCGATGATGAAGGCCAACTTGGCCTGGTTCGCGAGCAGTGAGAAAGCCAGGGTGAGGCCGAAAGCGGCGGCCACGATCGTGGTGGACGATCTGGCGACGCGGTCGAGGCGGGTGAACGCGCGCGGCACCACGAAGATCGACAGCAGTCCGGTGACCAACAGGAAACCGACCGCCAGCCCGATCGTCTCCAGCACGACGCCGACGCCGATCGACCCCTCGGTCACCACCTTCACGACCACCGTGAGGATGACGAGCCCCATCACGTCGTCGGCGACCGCCGCGCCGAGCACGACGCGCGATTCCTTCAAGGCCAGGGCGCGCAGGTCGCCCAGCACGCGGGCCGTGATGCCCACGCTGGTGGCGGTGAGCGCCGCGCCGATGAAGAGCGCGACCTTGCCCTCCTCTCCGAAGGCCGCGGCCACTGCGAAACCGGCGGCGAAGGGCACGAACACCCCGATGATCGCCACGAGAAACGCGGGTCGGCCGACCTTGGCCATCTCGCCCAGATCCATCTCGAGGCCGACCTGGAACAGCAGGAGGATCACGCCGATCTCGCCCAGCAACAGGACCATGTCGGCGATCTCGAGGTGCGCGATGGGGTCGATCCAGCCGAGCACGCTCGGACCGATGACGATGCCGGCCACGATCTCGCCCAGGACCGCGGGCACCCGGACGCGTTCGGCCAACTCGGCGGCCGCGCGGGCCACCACGATGATGACGAGCAGGTTGCCCAGGACCAACGGGAGGTCGTACGTCCCGGCGGAGGCGGCGATCATCGGCGAAGTCTAGGAATCGGGGCCGGAATCAGGCGGCCAGCAGGTCTTGGGCCCGATCAACCGCGACCGGGACGAGCATCCAGCCCCGGCCGCGCACGGTGCGGATCGAATCGGGCCCGAGGTGACGGCGGATGGCGACCAGCAGGGAGTCGCAGCGACGATCGTTGAGGTCGGCGATACCGGCGAGTCGGGCCAGCTCTCGGCGACCGACGACCCGACCCCGGCAGGCGAGCAGCGCGGTGAGTACGGCGGCCTCCTGGGCGGCGAGACGAGCGGATGAGGGCATGACGTCAACGTAGGAATCCGGGGTTTCCCGCCTGTTCGGACTCTGTGAACGGTGTGTGAACGGTGGCGCAAACCGGACCCCGGTTCGGGTTGGGGTCGGGGTCCCATCTGCGAGAGACTGCGGGAATGGAATTGAACTACCCCACCGATGCCGAAGAGTTCCGCCGTGAGATCCGTGAATGGCTCGTGGCCAACCTGCCCAAGGGTTGGGGTGAGCCCGGGTTCGAGTTGAGCAACGAGGAACGCAAGAAGTTCGTCGAGGAGTGGCCGTCGAAGTTGTTCGCCGGCGGTTGGATATGTGCCACCTGGCCCAAGGAGTACGGTGGCAAGGGACTCACCACCATGCAGGGCGTGGTGCTCTCCGAGGAGTTCGCCCGCTTGAAGGCTCCGCTGCGCGCCGACTTCTTCGGCGACACGTTGGTGGGACCGACCATCCTGCAGTGGGGCACCGAGGAACAGAAGAAGGAGTTCCTGCCCAACATCCTCAACGGCAAGACCCGTTGGTGCCAGGGGTTCAGCGAGCCGAACTCGGGTTCCGACCTGGCCTCGCTCAAGACGCAGGCGATCCTCGACGGTGACGAGTGGATCATCAACGGACAGAAGGTGTGGACCACCGGAGGTCATCACGCCGACTACTGCTTCCTGCTCACCCGCACCGATCCCGACGCCCCCAAGCACAAGGGCATCTCGTACCTGTTGGTGCCCATGCGCCAAGAGGGCGTGGAGGTTCGCGGCATCGTGCAGCCCGACGGAACCGCCGAATTCTGCGAGGTGTTCTTCACCAACGCCCGTTGCCCCAAGGACAACGTCGTCGGTGGCGTGAACAACGGTTGGAAGGTGGCCAACAGCACGCTGGCCTTCGAGCGCGGCATGAGCGCCACCACCGGCTACCGCCGTTTCGAGGAGGAGTACAAGCAGATGGTGCGCGCGGCCACCGAGAACGGTCGCATCCACGACGAGGGGATTCGTCAGGGTCTGATGGAGTACTACACCAAGATCCAGATCCTGCGCATCAACGGTCTGCGCTCGCTCACCGCGACGCTGAACAACTCCAAGGACCTCGGCGTCATGGCCCTCGGCGCGTCGAACAAGATGTTCTGGTCCGAGATGCACAAGGCCGCGATGGAACTGGCGCTCGACATCTTCGGCGCCAACGCCATGCTGGTCGACGCCGGCCCCGACACCGGTTCGTGGCCCGGAGTCGCGCGCGAGAAGCGTCGCGACGGATACCCCGTGAGCCCGATGATGTCGGCGTTCTTCTTCAGCCGTTCGGAGACCATCTGGGGTGGAACAAGCCAGATCCAGCGCAACATCGTGGGTGAGCGCGTGCTCGGGTTGCCCAAGGAGCCGTCGGCCGGTTGAGCGAACGCATGGTGACGCCGCGGTTCCTTCTGGTCACCGCGGCCACCCTGGCGTACTACACGTGCGTCGGGATCTTCATTCCCACGTTGCCCGTGTTCATCAAGAACGGCCTCGGTGGGGGCGAAGCGATGATCGGTGCCGCCGGCGTGGTGTTCAGCGGTTCGGCGGTGTTGTTCCGCCCTCTGCTCACGTGGGTCGGCAACAAGTGGGGCCGTCGCACGATGATGGTCACCGGATCGGTGGTGGGTGCCGTGGGTGCGCTCAGCCTGATCGTGGTCACCGAGACGTGGCAGATCCTTCCGTTGCGCGCTCTGATGGGAGTGGGTGAGGCGGCGCTGTTCGTGGGGGCGGCGATCCTGGTGGTCGAGTTGAGCCCCGAGGCCCGCAAAGCGGAGGCCGCGAGTTATCTGTCGGTGTCGGTGTTCGGAGGACTCTCCATCGGACCCGTCATCGGTGAGTGGGTGATGGGCGACGTCGCCGAGGGTTCGCGCGGGCTGTCGTCGGGGCATTACGACGCGGTGTGGTTGGTGTCGGCGCTGGCGGCGTTGGTGGCCGCGTTGGTGTCGTTCACGGCTCCGGCCTTCGTGGGGGAGCGACCCACCGAGGTGAGCCGGCGCATCTCGTGGTTCCATCCCCGGGCCATCGTGCCCGGCACGATTCTCGCGCTCGGTATGGCGGCCTGGACCTCGTTCACCTCGTTCGTGCCCACGTTCGCCAAGTCGATCGGACTGTCGGGTTCGGCGGCCTTCTTCACCGCGTACAGCATCCTGTGTCTGTTCGTCCGCCTTCTCGGAGCCAAGATCCCGGCCCGTGTCGGTTTGCGGCGCAGCGTGGTGATGGCGATGTGGTTCCTGCTCGGCGGGGTGACGTCGGTGTGGGTTTTGGGCAACGCCCTCGGTATCTGGATGGGCACCGTCTTCTTCGCGTTGGGAGTCTCGTTCTTCTATCCGTCGTTGCTCGCGATGAGTGTCGAGGGGATCGACGGCGAGGATCGGGTGGAGGTGGTGGCCAGCTTCACCAGTTTCTTCGAGATCGGGGGAGTGGTCGGTGGCCTGGCGCTGGGACTCGTCGGTGAGATCTTCGGTGAGCGCTCCACGTTCCTCGGTGGAATCGGATTCGCGGTTCTCGGATTGCTGTTGTTGCGACGCACGCGCGCGACCGCTCCGACCCCGAGCGTGACGGCCCGCTAGTCGACTCGAGGGTCGGCCGGGATGTTCGGCGCCGAGCGCAGCGGTCGGTTCGGCATGGCCAAGGCCACGACGAAGCCGATCACGACCAACGGAACCGCCGCGCGGAAAACCATGACGATGGCGTGGGTCAAGGCGTCGAGCGCCTGCTCGCGAAGCGGTGAGGGCAACGCGCGGATCATGCGCGGTGCCTGCACCAACTCGGGGTCGATGCGTCCATTCAATTGGTTCGCGAAGAGCGCGCCGTAGGCGGCCAGTCCGACGGCCCCACCCAACTGACGCATGAAGACCACCACCGACGATGCGGTGCCCATCTCGCTGGGTTCGACCGCGTTCTGCACCGCGAGCGTGCCGGTGGGCATGATCATGCCCATTCCGATGCCGAGAATGAACGAGGCCGACATCGCGAGGTAGAGGTATCCGTGCGAGGAGTCGAGGAACGAGGCCAAACCGAATCCCAGGGCCGACACCGCGCACCCGATGGGGCTCCACGACTTGTACGTGCCCGTGCGCGAGGTGATGCGACCGACCCAGGTGGCGGTGATGGCCACCGAGACCGCCATGGGCACGAGGAGCAGACCCGAGTTGGTGGCCGACACTCCGGTGACGCCCTGCAGAAAGAGCGGCATGAACGCGTTGGCTCCGTAGAACACCGCCCCGATGAGGATCATGAGGGGCACGACGATGCGGACCGTGTCGATCTCGAACATGTCGAGGGGGATGATCGGCTCGGGCGCGCGGGCCTCCCAGCGCACGAAGACCACGGTGCCGACGATCGCGGCGGCGAAGAATCCCAATGTGGGCGCCGAGGTCCAGCCGTACTCGTCACCGGTCCAGGAGAGTCCGAGTAGGAGAGTGGTGACCGAGAAGACGAGCAGGGCCGCCCCCGTGAAGTCCACCTTGCGTTGTTGACGTACGAAGGGCAACTTGAGGGCCTTGTTCGTGATGGCGATGGCGATCACGGCCACCGGGACGTTGACGAGGAAGATCCAACGCCAACTGGTGTTGTCGACGATGAATCCGCCGAGCAACGGACCGACCACGCTGCTGAACGTGAAGATGCTCGTGATGAGACCCATGTACTTGCCGCGTTCGCGCGGCGCGACCACGTCGCCGATGATGGCGAAGGCCACCGCCATCAGGCCCCCGCCACCGACACCCTGGATTCCCCGCGAGACCACGAGGTGCCACATCGTCTGGGAGATACCGCAGAGCACCGACCCGATGGCGAAGATCACGATGGCGGCCTGGAAGAGCGGACGCCGTCCGTAGAGGTCGGAGAGCTTGCCGAACAGAGGAGTGGAGGTGGTGCTCGTGAGCATGTAGGCCGTGCCCACCCAGGCGTAGTACTTGATGCCCCCCAGTTCACCGACGATGGTGGCCAGAGCGGTGTTGACGATGGTTCCGTCGAGGGCCGACAGGGCCAGACCCGAGATGACGCCACCGAACACCATGTAGAGCTGGCGTTTGGTGATGGCCACGCCCATGGGGGTGGAGTTCAACGTCTCGGACATTGGTTGTACCGTACAACGAATGTGGCGAACGGGGGCAATTCCGGAGTGTTGCGCCGGACACACGGCGCGCTCGTGGGGCGCGGTCGGGACGGTCTGGCAGGATGACGTCATGAGTGGGACCCTGACGAGTGCGATCCGGTCCACCCCGGTGGGGAGTTTGGTGCTGGTGGCCAGCGACACGGGTTTGCGGGCGGTGATGTGGCCCGGTGACGAGGCCGCTCGCGTGCGATCGGTGACGAACGCGCGACCCGGGCGCAACGAGGTCATCGACGCCGCCGCGGCCCAGATTGACGAGTACTTCGCCGGGCGGCGACGTCGGTTCGATCTGCCGCTCGAGCCCGAGGGTTCCGCTTTTCAACTCGCGGTGTGGAACGTGTTGCGGACGATTCCCTATGGCGCGACCATGTCGTACGCCGAACAAGCGGCCGCACTCGGAGACGCGAAGAAGGCCCGAGCGGTGGGAGCGGCGAACGGACGCAATCCTTTGGCCATCGTGGTTCCGTGCCACCGGGTGATCGGGGCCACGGGTCGCCTCACGGGTTACGCGGGAGGCGTGGACGCGAAGAAACTACTGCTCGATCTGGAGTCCCGAACCCGGGACTGAGCACGTCAGCCCTTGCGGCGCGACGCCTGCGACTGCTCACGGCGACGACGGGCCGCCTCTTGCTCGGCGGCCTTGCGGGCCTTGCGCTGTTCCTTCAACGCGGCGCGCTCCGCGGCGTCCTTGGTGTCGACGATGACGGGGGCGGTGGTCACGGCCGGGGCCGGCGGCACCTTCCAGGCGTCGTCGTGCTTCAGGATGCGGGTGATGATGGGCGAGGCGATGGCCTCACCGGTGACGACGGTGGCCAGCATCACCTGGGTGACGTCGAGGCCGTGGTTGGCGATGACGCCGGGGAGCACCTCGCGCAGGTTCTCCTCGCTCGGATCGTCGGCGTTGGAACCCAACGCCTCGATGCACTCGTTCAGGCACGTCTCGGTGAGCACGAGCGAGAGTCGCTCGAGGTCACCGTTGATGCGACCTTTGTTGACCGTCTCGCGGATGGCGGCGATCAGGTCGGCGGACGAGGGATCTGAACCCTTGACCCCGGCGATGTGCTGAACGGCGTCCTGACCGTCCTCCTCGAGGGCACCGTAGAGAGCGGTGATCTTGTCGTCGGGGAGCAGACGAAAGGCCCGATCGAGCATGGACAGGGCGGCGAGACGATTCTTGACCTGATTCACAATCTGGAGAGGCTACCGGTCGCGCGCGGGACAGAATATGCCCATGAGCTCCGACACCGGATTGAAAGCCCGAATCCAAGCCGACATCGCCGAGGCGGTGCGCTCGGGGGACGAACTCCTCAAGTCGACTCTGCGTATGGCTCTGGCCGCCATCATGAACGCCGAGGTGGCCGGCAGCGAGGCCGTGGTGTTGTCGGACGAGCAGATCGTCAATGTTCTGCGCTCGGAGGCGAAGAAGCGCGCCGAGTCCGCCGAGATCTACGAGCAAGCCGGCCGCACGGAGTCGGCCGCGAAGGAACGCGCCGAGATCGCCATCATCGAGAGGTATCTGCCCGCCGCCATGGACGCCGCGGCCCTGGCCTCGATCGTGTCCGAGGAGGTGGCCAACGCCGCCGCCAACGGACACAGTGGCCCCAAGGCCATGGGCGTGGTGATCAAGGCGGTCAAGGAGCGCGTGGGTGCCGCGGCCGACGGTGCGGCCATCGCGGCGGCCGTGAAGAGCGCACTGGCCTGAGGCCTCGGGTCGGGGCCGACGCGCCTCGACGTTCCGGCCGGTGACAACGACGAGGGCGGCCCGGTTGCCCGAGCCGCCCCGATCGCCGTCGCGTGACGCGACGCGGGTTCTCACATCGCCGCGGTGATCTCCACCACCTTGTCGATGTAGGTGGTGACACCCTTGCTGTTGGTGATGCGAACCGACACGCTGTCGCCGCTCGACAGGTTCATGTTCTTGGCGTTCCAGATGGAGCGGATGTTGGAGGTTTCGCGGCTGAGCGTGGCACCCGTCGTGGTCTTGGTGTCACCCACGTAGTAGACGAGCTTCACCGAGACGATGTCGTTGCCGCCGAAGCCGCTCTCCTTCAGGAAGAGGCTGGCATCGAGGTCGCCGTTGGTGCCGACGAAGAGGATCAACTCGGCGGTCGCGCCGGGGTTCAGCGGGATCTCGAGCGTCGGCGCACCACCGGTGCCGGGTGCGGTGTCACCCGAGGGGATCTCGACCGGTGCGTCCGAGGCCGGCGTGTCGGAGGCGGGAGCATCGGCACCGGTGCCGGCGTCGGCGGCCGGGGAGTCGCTGGCGGGTACGTCGACCGCCGGGGTCTCGACGGTGGCGTCGGCGGCCGGGGTTCCGGCGGACATGGTCTCGGCAGACACGGCATCGGCGGAGGCGGACGACGTGGAACCGGACGGGGCTCCCGTCGAGACGCCGCCGGAGGAGCGAGCACCGGTGGCGGAGGAGGCGACGTCGCCCGCGCGGTCGGCGGACACGCCGCTCGCGTCGTCGTTCGTCGACTGGCTGTTCGTCGCATCGTCGGATGCATTGTCGGACGCTTCGATGCGGGCCTCGGCGCCGCGATCGGCGTCTCCCGAGCAGGCGCTGGCGCCCACGGTGAGTCCGGCCACGGCCAGAGCGGCGAGTCCGGTGGTGATGAGGCGGTTGTTGCGGTTGATCTTCATGGCTTTCCCCTGTCTGGTTCTCGGCAACCCGTGTGGCTGCTCACCGGACAAGAGGACCGTCCTGCAACTTCCTCGCACTTTTTCCAGAGATCTTCCAGAAACCTTCGGGAGACTCCCGGGAGTTTGCCGACCGACCCCCGGAATCGCCCGCCCACCTGGTGGAACTGGTGGCATGAACGACCAGTTTCTGGTCGTTCATGCCACCAGAAGAACCAGAAAAGCCGGGGAAGGGGAAGGGAAAGGGGAAGGGAAAGGGGGAGGGAAAGGGAAAGAAGGGGTTGGAACAGTGGCGCCCACGGTAGGAATCGGACCTACGACCTTCTGCTCCGGAGGCAGACGCTCTATCCACTGAGCTACGTGGGCAACTCTTGACAGACTAGCGGTGGGTTCGGTCGTACTGTTCGGGCATGTTCTCCGCGCCTCGACGCCGCTCTGCCCTGTCGACGGGGTTGGCCACGCTGATCGTCGTGTTCTCCTCGTGTTCCGGCGATCGAACGTCCGACGGTGCCTCCGCGTCGACCACCACCACGGTCGACGAGATGCGAGACCTCGAGGCCACCACCACGACCGCGATCGCCGAGACGACCGGCCCTTCTGTCGCCGTCGGGCCCGGCTTCACCTTGGAGGGGTCCACCTATCACGGTGTTCCGGTGCTGGGCACTGGCGCGGTGCGCGGCTCGGGTTGCGGCAGTGGCATCGATGGCGACCCCTTGGTCCCCGATGTGCTTCCCGACGGGCTGTGGTTCGGATCGCTCGGACCGCGCTACGAGTACTACGAACCCACGAGTCCCGACGACGTCGGATACGGCTACGCCCGACTCTTCGACGATCGACTCGAGATCGATCTGTGGTGTGTGTACGCGGGTGTGGTGGCCGAGCGCAAGTACAACGACCCGACGTGTCTCGACGACGAGTCGTGTCCGTCCAGCAACGCCCCGTGGTGGTTCACCGAGGACCGATCCGACACGTTGCGGTCGGTTCCCTTGGCCCCGGGTCATCGCTACTCCGCCGAACCCGAGATCGGCGATCCCTTCTTTCCCGGCTGTTCGGCGACCGAACCGTTCGTCGCCAACGGGGCATGGCGCAACTGGCCGGTGTGGATCGCCGTCAACGACGGCGAGGTCACCGAAGTCCTCGGCATCTGCAGTTACTACACCGACATACGAGGGTTGTGAACCGCACACGAGGGTCGTGAACAGTCACGCGTGATCCCGAGAATTGGCGGTGGTGAACCACCTCCGATCGGTAACAATGGAGCGGTCATGGCCGATCCCCTCCACGTTCTCGCCGGTCGCCTCCAGGCGGCGTTCGACTCCGTGGCCGGTCGCACCGGCGTGGACCCCGTCATCCGCCCCAGCGAGCACGCCGACGCCCAGGCCAACGGCGCATTGGCCCTGGCCAAGGAACTGGGTCGTAACCCCCGCGAGGTGGCCCAGGCGGTCCTCGAGGCGTGCGGCGGACTCGAGGGCGTCTGCTCCTCCATCGAGGTGGCCGGTCCTGGTTTCTTGAATCTCGTGCTCGACGATTCGTTCCTCGCGCGCGAACTGGCCTCCGTGGCCGCCGACGAACGTCTGGGCGTGGGCTCGGTCGCGCCCCGTACCGTGGTCATCGACTATTCGGCCCCGAACGTGGCCAAGGAGATGCACGTCGGACATCTGCGCACCACCGTCATCGGTGACGCGCTCGTGCGTCTGATGGAGCACGTCGGGCACCGGGTGATTCGCGAGAATCACATCGGCGACTGGGGAACACCGTTCGGCATGCTCATCGAGCACCTGCTCGACCTGGGCGAGACCGAAGCCGCCGATCATCTCTCGCTCGGCGACCTCGACGGCTTCTACAAGCAGGCGCGGGCCAAGTTCGACGCCGACGACGCCTTCAAGGACCGCGCTCGGGCCCGCGTGGTGCTCCTGCAATCGGACGACGCCGACACCAAACGACTCTGGAAGTTGTTGGTCGATCTGTCGACGAAGCACTTCAACGCCGTGTACTCGCTCCTCGGCATCCTCCTCACCGACGACGACCTGATGGGTGAGAGCGCCTACAACGACCTTCTTCCGCAGGTGATCACCCGTCTCGACGCTCTGGGTCTGCTCCAGCAGTCCGACGGAGCCGACGTGGTGTTCCCTCCCGGATACACCAATCGCGACGGCGATCCGCTGCCCTTGATCGTGCAGAAGGGGCAGGGTGGTTTCAACTACGCCACCAGCGACCTGGCCTGCGTCATCGACCGCGTGGAACGAATCGGCGCCGATCTGTTGCTGTACGTGGTGGGAGCACCGCAGGCGCAACACCTGAGCATGGTCTTCGACGTGGCCCGTATGGCCGGTTGGTTGAAGGAACCGGTGGAGGCCGTTCACGTGTCGTTCGGCAGCGTGCTCGGCTCCGACCGCAAGATGCTGAAGAGCCGCAGCGGTGATCCGTTGAAGTTCATCGACCTGGTCACCGAGGCGGTGGCCCGCGCCGACGAGGCCATCGCGGCCAAGAACCCCGATCTCCCGACCGACGTGCGCGCCCGTGTGGCGCGCACGGTGGGCATCGGGGCCGTGAAGTACGCCGATCTCTCCACGGACCGCGTGCGTGACTACGTCTTCGATTGGGAGCGCATGTTGTCCTTCGACGGCAACACCGCTCCGTATCTGCAGTACGCCCACGCCCGCATCCGCAGCATCTTCCGTCGCTCCGGCATCGAACGTGATCGGATCGACCCCACCGCGATCACCGTCGTCCAGCCCCAGGAGCGTGAACTGGCGCTGGCCATCCTCGGCTTCGAAACGGCCGTCCTCGACACCATCGAGCGGTACAGCCCGCACCGACTGTGCACGTATCTGTACGACCTGGCCACCACCTTCACGTCTTTCTACGAGCACTGTCCGGTGCTCAAGGCCGACGACGAGGCGACCCGAGCCAGTCGACTCGCACTGTGCGATCTCACCGCCCGCGTCCTCGATCGCGGACTCGGATTGTTGGGCATCGACGCTCCGGAGCAGATGTGAGCGCCCGTCCGGTCTCGATGCGACTGCTGCCGGACACGGCGCGCGTGGAGTCCGACGGTTCGTTGAGCGTCGGAGGTTGTCGCGTCGACGAGTTGGCCGAGCGACACGGCACCCCGTTGTTCGTGTACGACGAGGCGCACGTTCGGGCCCGTTGTCGGGAGGCGGTGGCGGCCTTCGGTGTCGATCGCGTGGTGTACGCGAGCAAAGCGTTCAGTTGCGCGGCCATGGCGCGACTCGTCAGCGACGAGGGTCTGTTGCTCGACGTGGCCACCGCGGGCGAATTGCACGTGGCGATGCACGGCGGGGTGCCCGCCGACCGCTGCATATTGCACGGCAACAACAAGAGCCTGGCCGAGCTGGAGATGGCCCTCACGGTGGGCGCCGACACGCAGACGCGACCCGGAGTGCGACAGATCGTGGTGGACAGCTTCGACGAGATCGACCGACTCGAGCACCTGCGTGCGCGGGGATTGCCCGTGCCGCGGTTGATGATCCGCGTCACCCCGGGTGTCCACGCCCACACGCACGACTACATCGCCACCGGACAGGACGATTCGAAGTTCGGTTTCAATCTGGCCAATGGCGACGCCGGGCGGGCGATCGAACGCATCACCCGCGGCGGGTGCGGTGAACTGGTGGGTCTCCATTGCCACATCGGTTCCAACGTTCTGCTGGTCGACAACTTCGCCAAGGCGGCCGACGTGATGGCCAAGTTCGCCGCGCCGTACGACCTGCCCGAGTTGACGTTGGGCGGAGGCCTCGGTGTGGCCTACGTGGAAGGGGAGGAGGCTCCCTCCATCAGCCAGTGGGGCGCGGTGTTGCTCGACGCGTGTCGGGCCCTCGGCGTGCGATCGCAGGTGTCGGTCGAGCCGGGTCGATCGATCGTGGCCTCGTCGGCCATCACCGTGTACACGGTGGGCACCATCAAGCGCATCCCCGGGGTGCGCACCTACGTGAGCGTCGACGGCGGAATGAGCGACAACCCGCGACCGGTGTTGTACGGCAGTGGGTACGAGGCCTTCTCCGTGGCCGACGTGGCCGCCGCACGCGACATGTCGGGCCGTCTCGTGGGCAAGCACTGCGAGAGTGGCGACGTCCTCATCTTCGACGCGGACTTCCCGTCGGCGTTGAAGGTGGGCGATCTGCTGGCGACGCCGGTCACCGGGGCCTACGGCCACTCGATGTCGAGCAACTACAACAAGGTCCCGCGCCCCGCCGTGGTCTTCGTGGCCGACGGGGCCTCGCGCGTGGTGGTCCGACGCGAGACCCTCGAGGACCTGGTCCGCCTGGATCAGGTCTGAGCCCGCGGGCCCGGTCCCGCGCGCCCGCAAAGCCCGAGGTTTCCGACGGGGCCGCCCCATAGCCTTGGCCACCGTGACAACCGTCGAATCCCAGGGCAAGGTCGTGCGCATCGGAGTGCTCGGCTGTGGCAACGTCGGTGCGGCCCTCATCGGCCTCATCGAGCGACAGTCGAAGGGCATCGAGGCGCGAACCGGCATCCGCCTCCAAGTGGTGAGCGTCGCCGTGCGAAACCTCTCGCGCGACCGCGAGATCTCACTGGCCGACGGTCTGCTCACCCGTGACGCCCACGCGGTCGTCAGCGATCCGAACGTGGATCTGGTGGTCGAGGTCATCGGTGGTATCGAGCCCGCGCGCGAACTCATCACCACCGCGTTGTCGCTCGGCAAGCCCGTCGTCACCGCCAATAAGGAGTTGTTGGCCAACGTCGGTGTCGAACTGTTCGGCGCCGCCGATGCCGCCGGTGTCGACCTGTTGTTCGAGGCCGCGGTCGCCGGTGGCATCCCCGTCATCCGCGCCCTGCGCGAGAGCCTGCGCGGCGAACCGGTGAGTCGTGTGATGGGCATCATCAACGGCACCACCAATTACATCCTCACCAAGATGACCGAGGAGGGCGCCGATTACGGGGTCGCCCTCGCCGAGGCGCAACACCTCGGTTTCGCCGAACGCGATCCAACGGCCGACGTCGAGGGTTTCGACGCCGGAGCCAAGGCCGCGATCCTGGCGTCCATCGCCTTCGGCGCCAAGGTGGTGGCCGGCGACGTGTACCACGAGGGGATCAGCCGCATCACCGCGGCCGACATCGCCGTGGCCAAGCGACTCGGATACGTCGTCAAGCTTCTCGGTATCGCCGAACGCGACGACGCCACCGGAGAGATCGCCGTGCGCGTGCATCCGGCGATGGTTCCGTTGCACCACCCGCTGGCCAGTGTTCGCGAGAGCTACAACGCGGTCTTCGTGGAGGGCGGTGCCGTCGGTTCGCTGATGTTCTACGGACGCGGCGCCGGTGGCGGCCCCACGGCCAGCGCGGTGCTCGGCGACGTGATCGATGCCGCGGTGAACCTCGCCAAGGGGACCCACGGCACCATCGGTTCGTTCTCCCGCGCGGTGGTGCGACCGATCGACGAGACGAGTGCGGAGTACCTGTTGTCGCTGGAGGTGGCCGACAAGCCCGGTGTCCTCCACGCGGTCACCGGGGTGTTCGCCCGCCATGGTGTGAGCATCCGGGCCGCCGAGCAGGAGGGCATCGGGGCCGACGCGCGTCTGGTGTTCATCACGCACGACGCCAAGGAGTCCGCGCTGCAGGCCACCGTGCGCGAGTTGCGCGAACTCGACGTGGTCAGCCGGGTCGGCGGGCTGTTGCGCGTGGTCGGTTCCTGACGGGGCGATGAGTATGCGGTACGTCTCGACGCGGGGGCAGGCGCCCGAACTCGGTTTCGCCGACGTGTTGCTGGCCGGTCTGGCCACCGACGGCGGGCTGTACGTGCCCTCGCACTGGCCTTCGTTGCCGTCGTTGCCCACCGGTTCCTACGCCGACCTCGCCGCCGCGGTGATGGCCCCCTTCGTCGACGGCGAGATCGACCGAGCGGCGTTCGAGGGCATGTGTCGTGACGCGTACTCCACCTTCCGTCATCCGGCCACGGTGCCCCTCGTGCAGATCGGTCCCGACGAGTGGGTGATGGAGCTCTTCCACGGTCCGACCCTGGCCTTCAAGGACGTGGCGTTGCAACTGGTCGGGCGATTGTTCGATCACGTGTTGGCCGGTCGCGGCGAGCGTTTGATGATCGTGGGTGCCACGAGCGGCGACACCGGCTCGGCCGCCATCGACGGCGTGAAGAGTTGCGACAACGTCGACATCGTCATCCTGTACCCGCAGGGTCGGGTCAGTGACGTTCAGCGTCGACAGATGACCACCGTCGACGCTCCCAACGTGCACACCGTGGCCGTCGACGGCACCTTCGACGATTGTCAGGACCTGGTGAAGGCCATGTTCAACGACGCCGCGTTCCGTGGCGAGATGAACCTCTCGGCCGTCAACAGCATCAACTGGGCCCGCGTGATGGCCCAGGTCGTCTACTACGTGGCGGCTTCCGACGCGTTGGGTGATCAGCCACTGTCGTTCAGCGTTCCCACCGGGAATTTCGGCAACGTGTTGGCCGGCTGGATCGCGCGCGAGATGGGCGTGCCCGCGCACTCGCTCATCGTCGGCAGCAACACGAACGACATCCTCACGCGCTTCTTCGAGTCGCAGTCGATGGTGGCCGACGGAGTCGTGCCCACGCTCAGCCCGTCGATGGACATCCAGGTGTCGTCGAACTTCGAGCGTCTGCTGTTCGAGATGAACGACCGCGACGGCGGGGCCACGGCCGAGCAGATGGCCTTGTTCCGCACCAGCGGTCGCATGAGCGTGGAGTCCGATCAGTATGCGACGTGGATCGAGCCCGTGTTCCGCGCGGCGCGCAGTGACGACGCCGACACCTTGGCCACCATGGCTTCGGTGCACCGCGAGACCGGCATGCTCATCGATCCGCACACCGCCGTCGGCGTGTCGGCCGCTCGACGCCGACGCGAGATCGGGGTGCCGGTGGTCACCATGGCCACGGCTCATCCGGCCAAGTTCCCCGACGCGGTGAAGAAGGCCACGGGTGTGCATCCCGCGCTCCCCGAACATCTCTCTGACCTGCTGGAACGTCCCGAACGCACGACCCCGTTGCCGAACGACTTGACCTCGGTTCAGGCCTTCGTGCGCTCGGTGGCGCGTCGCTGAGATCCCGCGAAACCGCGGGGATACGTTGCCAACCACCCCCGCCGTGGCTATGGTCTCCCTGTCTGGAATCCCAGACCGCACGAGTCTCCGCCTGGTGACAGAACCTGGGTTGGTCCGTGTGTGTTCCCCTCACTGGCGTTGGGATCGCCGGTGGTCGTGCCCTCACCGCACATCGCCGCTCACCCCCGCCTGAAAGCAGGTTCTCGTGGCCGCAGACGCACTCGAAAAGTCGGTGCTCGAATCGAAGGACAAGGAGCAGTTGGTCGCCATCGCGACCGCGCTCGGCATCAAGGCCGGTCCTCGGGCGAAGAAGGAAGACATCATCACCAAGATCCTCGACACCGTGGGCGGACCGGCCGCGGCCGAACCCGTGGCCGACAAGCCCAAGCGCGGGCCCGGTCGTCCCCCCAAGGCCCGTCCGGCCGAGGATGCCGAGGTCGCCGAGAGCGGATCCGATACCGCCTCCGAGCCGGCTCCGTCGTCGACGCCCGCGGCCGCCCCCGAGGTGATCCTCGGACCCGACGGCGAGCCTCTGGCCGAGTGGGAGGCCGAATTGGTGCGCCAGGGCGTGTCCACCGTGGCCGACCTCACCGGTGGCGAGTCCGCGCCGGCCGGCGACCAGCGCCCGCAACGCGACGGACATCGAGACCGCAACCGGGATCGCAACGGTGATCGCAACGGAAATCGTGACGCCAACAATCGTGATGGCGGTCAGCGCGATCGTTTCGAGGGTGAGGGACGCAACCGTCGTCGCCGCCGTCGGGGCAAGGGCGGTCGCGACGAGGGCCCGCAGGGCGAGGACCGCGACGGCAACTACGACCAGGGCGGCTACCAAGGTGGCGAGCCCGTGGTTCAGGAGTCGGTGCCGGTCGAGGGGTATCTCGACCTGCGCGACGAGGGCTACGGATTCCTGCGCGTGCGCGGGTTCCTGCCCAGTCGCGACGACGCCTACATCTCGGTGAAGCAGACCCGCCAGTACGGATTGCGCAAGGGTGACCACGTCACCGGAATCGCCCGCACCGCCGGACGCAACGAGAAGAACCCGGCCCTGCTCGAGATCAACACGGTCAATGGCGGCTCACCCGACAAGGCCAAAGATCGCCCGCGTTTCGAGGATCTCACCGCCTTGTTCCCCGACGAGAAGCTCCGTCTCGAGAGTCCGCTCGACCCGGGCAACATGACCGCGCGCATCATCGACCTCATCTCGCCGATCGGCAAGGGTCAGCGCGGAATCATCGTGTCGCCGCCCAAGGCCGGCAAGACCACCATCATGAAGGAGATCGCCACGGCGATCGAGCGCAACAACCCCGAGGTTCAGTTGATGGTGTTGCTCATCGACGAGCGGCCCGAGGAAGTCACCGACATGCGCCGCACCGTGCGGGGCGAAGTGATCTCGAGCACCTTCGACCGTCCGTCCGAGGAGCACACGCACGTGGCCGAGTTGGCCATCGAGAAGGCCAAGCGTCAGGTCGAGATGGGCCGCGACGTCGTCGTGATCCTCGACGGCATCACCCGTCTCAGTCGCGCGTACAACCTCGCGGCTCCGGCCAGTGGTCGCATCCTGTCCGGTGGTATCGACGCCGGTGCGTTGTACCCGCCGAAGAAGTTCTTCGGCGCGGCCCGCAACGTGGAGGAGGGTGGCTCGTTGACGATCCTGGCCACCGCACTAGTCGAGACCAACAGCCGCATGGACGAAGCCATCTTCGAGGAGTTCAAGGGAACCGGCAACATGGAACTGCGCCTCGACCGCCGTCTGGCCGAGAAGCGCATTTACCCGGCCATCGACGTCGACGGGTCCAGCACCCGTCACGAGGAGTTGCTCTTCGACCGCAAGCAGTTGCAGATGGTCTGGAAGCTCCGCCGCGTGTTGTCGGGCCTGGCCTCCGATGGCAACCCGGCCCCGGGTCTCGAACTGCTCATCGACCGTCTGAAGCAGTTCAAGAACAACGACGATTTCCTCTCCGAGATCGGCAAAACCCCCTCGATGTGACCCGGTTTCCCCTCGTCCCCGTCCCGGGTGGCGAGGGGGAGGGTCGCAGGTACACTTTCCCCGCCCGTCGGGCGCAGCACAGAGGACGAAGACACATGAAGGCCGAAATCCACCCGAACTACACCCTCACCACGGTGCGTTGCTCCTGTGGCAACACGTTCGAGACCCGTTCCACCCGTGGCGGCGACCTCAACATCGAACTCTGCAACGAATGCCACCCGTACTTCACCGGCAAGCAGAAGCTGGTCGACACCGGTGGACGCGTCGAGCGCTTCAACAAGCGTTACGGCCAGCGCAAGACCAAGTCCTGACCCGTCGGCCATCGGCCGTATTGGAAATTCTCGCTTGACGAGATCTTGACCCTCGATTCGGGTCGAATTCGCCCGCTTGTCTTGTCGTCGTTGGGCGCCGCGAGAAGAATGTTCGCGTGATCACGACCGACGATCTCGGGCACCTGTTGCGACGAACCGAGTTCGTCGCCCGTCCGGGTCGCCTGAGCGAACTCGCGGGACGCACGCGCGAACAGGCGGTCGACGACATCCTGGATTTCTCGCGCAATCCGTCCGACGCCGTCGATCCCGCGCGTACGACGTTGAGCGACGGCCGCTCGGAGATCACCCTGTCGACGCTGGTCACGTGGTGGATGAGCCGGATGGCGACTGTTCCGCGCCCGATGCAGGAGCGACTGACGTTCTTCTGGCACGGACACTTCACGAGTGAGTACGACAAGGTCTCCTCCGGAGACTGGATGCTGTCCCAGAATCGGCTGTATCGCTCCATGTCCGTGGGTAACTACCGCGAGTTGGCACAGGCGATGGCCGTGAGCCCGGCCATGCTGCGATACCTCGACAACGCCAAGAACTTCAAGTCGAGTCCGAATCAGAACTTCGCACGGGAACTGATGGAGCTCTTCCTCCTCGGCATCGGCAACTACACGGAATCCGACGTCGAAGCCATGGCACGGGCCTGGACCGGTCACTCCATCGACGGCACCACGAAGCAGTACACGTTCCGCTTCTCCCAACACGACTTCGGCGACAAGACGCTGTTCGGTGTCACGCGCGCGTGGGACGGTCCGGCGACGATCGATCACATCCTGCGGGATTCCCCCGAGTTGGCGTCCAAGGCGGCCCGCTGGATCGCCCGCAAGATGTGGGAGCACTTCGCGTATCCGGGACCGAGCGCGGCCGTCGAATCCGAGCTGGCCACGGTCCTCGTGAACTCGTCCATGAACATTCGCGCCCTGGTGAGGGCCATTCTGACGCACGACGAGTTCTATTCGCCGGCGGCTCGACGCGGTCTCGTGCGCACACCGGTGGAGTTGGTGGCCGCCACCGCCATCGTGGCCGGCGTCGACGTGTCGCGTTCGTTCACGGGTGGTCTCGAGGCGATGGGTCAGGTGCCTTTCGAGCCCCCGAACGTGTCGGGTTGGCGCTCCAATTCGTATTGGATCAACACCAGCGCGTGGAACGCCCGTCTGAATCTGGCCGGTGTGGCCGCCAAGATCATGAGGGAGTCGGGAACACCGACCGGCTTCGGCGCGCTGACCCCGGCCCGCTGCGTCGATCGTGCTGCCGAGATCGCCCGCTGTGGTCCACTGTCCGACGCCACGCGCGATTCGTTGACGACCCTCGTCGAATCCGAGCGCCGACTCGCCTCGCCCGGGGGCGTCACCGAGACCCAATCCCTGTTGGCCGCCGTCATGTCGAGTCCGGAGTTCCACCTCTCATGAACGTCCACGACCTCACCTCGTCGCAGGCGCTGGCCCGACTGTCGTCGAACGAGGATCCGTCCGACGTGGCGGGGCTCTCGCGGCGACGATTCCTGCAAGCCGTGGCCCTCGGCTTGGGCGCTCCGCTGGCCTTCGGGGGTCTGGAGTCCGGTCTCGGCGGATTCTTCGATCCCGCGGCCGCCTCGGCGCTCGACGTCAGCCCGATCGGCGCCGGCGACCGGATCCTGGTGCTCGTCGGCATGTACGGCGGAAACGACGGCATCAACATGGTCGTTCCGTACGCGAACCCCGATTACGCGCGTCGGCGGGGAGCCTTGGCCCTCGATCCGTCCTCGGTGTTGACCCTCGATTCGAGTGTCGGACTGCATCCCTCGCTCGTTGAAACGAAACGGCGATTCGATCTCGGACAGGTGGCGGTGGTGCAGGGGGTCGGTTACCCGTCGTCGAGCCTCAGTCATTTCGCGTCGATGTACCAATGGATGTTCGCGGGATCGGGTGCGGTGACTCCCGGGACGGGTTGGATCGGTCGCTGGCTCGACGGCGCCGATGGCAACCTCCTGCGGGCGGTCACCGTGGGTCAGACGCTTCCTCTGCACTTGGTCGGTCGGCGGTTTCGGGCGTCCGCCGTGGGCTACAACTCGGCGATGTTCGGGGCGTCGCGGGACCCGGCCTACCGACGTCACTACGACGCTCTCCGGCGATTCTCGGCCACGCCATCCGATCGAGGTCCGCTACACGATTCGATCGCCGGGACGATCGCCCAGCAACTCGACCTCGCCTCCGTGGTGAGTCCGCTGACCACGGCCCCGTTCCCGAGCGGTGAGTTGCCCGCCAAGATGGAGATGGCCGCTCGTCTGATCAACGCCGACATCGGATGTCGGGTGGTGGACGTCGGTTTCGGTTCGTTCGACACCCACGCGAACGAATTGGTGGACCACGGACGGAAGATGGCCGAGTTCGACGCCGCCATCGCCCGCTTCTACGGCACCTTGTCACCATCGCTCGCCGCCCGGGTCGCCATCGTCACCTGGTCCGAGTTCGGACGCACCCTGGCGGGCAACGCCTCGGGAGGCACCGACCACGGAACGGCCAGTTCGTTGCTCGTGATCGGGGGAGGGGTGCGCGGAGGGCTCTACGGACAGCAGCCGTCCATGGCCGGAAGCGCGAATTGGGACCGACCCGTCGCCACGGTCGACTATCGGTCGGTCTTCGGCACCGTTCTCGACGGGTGGTTGGGAGGTGGAGCATCCACGGTGCTCGGGGTCACTCACGAGAATCTCGGACTGTTCTCGTCGGGTCCGAGCGGCACGTTTCCGCCCCCCGGCCCCGTGACGATCGCCCCACCGACGGCGTTCGTCGGCATCGTGCCCCAACGCATCTTCGACTCCCGCAACGCCATCGGAACCGCGGGTCGTCGTCGGATCGGACCGGGTGAACGGGTGAAGATCGCCGTGGCCGGCGTCGGTGCGATACCGGCCACTGGTGTGGCGAGCGTGGCCGTGAACATCACCTCGACCGACGCCACGAGCGACTCGTACATCACCGCGTGGCCCTCCGATCGGTCGCGTCCCGACACCTCGAACCTGAATCCGCGTCCGGGTCGTACCGTTCCCAACTTCGCCCTCGTCACCGTGGCTCCCGACGGCACCATCTCGATCTTCAACGAGAGGGGTTCGGGCCACGTGCTCGTCGATGCCGTCGGATACCACACCACGTCCGGTGGTGCGGGCTTCGTCCCCTTGGCCCCCGCTCGCATCATGGACACGCGTTCGGGCGTCGGCGCTCCCGCCGGAAAGGTGGGACCCGGTCGGGTGGTCGATCTGGTGGTCGCCGGCGTCGGGGGAGTCCCGGTCTCGGGTTCGGAGGTGGCGGTGCTCAACGTCACCGCGACCGCGGCCGACGAGGAATCGTTCGTCACCGTGTGGCCGACGGGAACGGCGATGCCCGACGCGTCCACGCTCAACATGTCGCGGGGACGCACCGTGCCGAACCTGGTCCTCGCGCGACTGGGCGACGGGGGACGGGTGAGCCTGTTCAACTCCCGTGGTTCGACGCACCTCATCGCCGACGTGGTCGGTCATTTCTCGTCGGCCAGTGCGGTGCGTTTCACGGCCGTCGAGCCCACGCGCGTCCTCGACACCCGACGCAACCTCGGTGCGTCGGGTCCGGTGGGCGATCGGGCCTTCTCACTGTCGGTGCCCGGTGTCGCCACCGGCACGGTGGCCGTGGTCCTCAACGTCACCGCGACCTCGCCGACCGCCGAGAGTTTCGCCACGGTGTGGGCCTCGGGTCGCGCCCGGCCCGACACGTCGAACCTGAATTATTCGCGTGGCGACACCGTCGCCAACGCCGTGATCGCCGAGGTCGGCCCCGACGGACGCGTCCAGTTCGCCAATGCGTTCGGTTCGGTTCATCTGATCGCCGATCTGGTCGGGTACTTCGTCGCCTGACGGACGTCCGCTCGTATCCTGCAGGGGTGTCCGCACCCATGGATCCCGAGGTTCGAGCCCGACTACTGGGCCTCAAACTTCACGCTCTCGTGCGCGAGCACTTCGGCGACATGGAACCCGACGCCCAGGCCGGTCTCAGTGTCGGCGCGGCGTCGAGCCACGGCCACACCGCATGGGTGCTCGTCGAGGAGCGTTCCGAGCGCGGATTGGGAGTGGCCCTCGCGTGGGCCTCGAAGAGGGGGTCGGAGGTCGTCCACGTGCTGGCGTCGGAACACACCGCGACGTTGGCTCGGCGCGCGGCGCACTTCGCCACCGACGTGAGGGTGTGGAAGGTCGACGGCATATCGATTGCCCCCGCGACGTCCGAACCGTTGCCGGGCGAACCGCAGGCGTCGCCCGCTCACATGTCCTTCGTCGACACGATCCGTGAGAGCGGCGCCGAGGTCGTGATCGAGCACGGCGTCGTGACCGGTGAGGTGGTGGGGCTCGAGGTCTGCCGCGTCGTCGACGACCCGGTGACCGGAGCCCACCGTCTCGAGGTGGGCGTGGGCGAGCACGACCGCGAGGCCTTTGCGATGATGCACGGTGACACACCCACTTCGGCGTCGTTGAAGCGCATCGTCGACGTGGTGGCGCGCCATCGATCCGCGGGGGCCGACCCTCATCCGCTCAATCGACTCGGGGCCGAGCGCGCCCTACGGGCCCGGGTGATCGCCGATCCCAGCCTCATCGGCGCGAGCGAACTGCGAGCGGTGGCCTCGCCGACACCGCGACCCAATCTCAAGGACGCGATTCCGTGCGTGGCCGCGGGACTTTCGCGTGAGGGCCGGCCCGTGGTGGCGGTCTTCTCCACCGGCATCGACCTCGACGTCGTTCCCTTCGCGGCCGACGCCCGTGACTTCCACGAGTCGATCTCGGGTGGTGACGCCGAGCTCGTCGTGGTGGTCCCCGGTCGCGACGCGTCGCCGGTGACGTCGCGGATGGCCGCCCTGTTGCGTCGGCCGGCCCGCATCATCGGTCTCTGATCACCGAAGCGGGCCTAGCCTCGAGACATGCGCGAACGCTGGGACTCCTTGCTCTCCGAGCACGTCACCTTGGAGTCCCTGTTGTCCGACCCGGCCGTTCTGGGTGACCAGTCCCGATTACGGGAGGTGTCGCGGCGGTACAAGGAACTCACCCCCGTCGTCGAGTGCATCCGTCGTATCGAATCGCGGGCGTCCGACGCCGAGGCCGCCCGTGAGTTGACGGCACTGTCGCAGGATCCCTCGGAACGCGAGCAGTTGCGCGTCGAGAAAGAAGCAGCGGAGTCCGACGTGGCGCGACTGGAGGAAGAACTCCGGCTTCTCCTGCTTCCCAAGGATCCCAACGACGGTCGTCCGGTGATCATGGAGATCCGCGGGGCCGAGGGTGGCGAGGAGGCGAACCTGTTCGCGCGCGACCTGTACGAGATGTACCTCGGCTACGCGGCCCGCCGTGGTTGGAAGGTGGAGACCCTCTCGGTGGACCCCAGCGATCTGGGCGGGGTCAACCAGGCCACCTTCGTGGTGCGCGGCGACGACGCCTGGTCGCGTCTCAAGTTCGAAGGTGGCCCCCATCGCGTGCAGCGCGTGCCCGTGACCGAGAGCCAGGGGCGTATCCACACCTCGTCGGCCACCGTGATGGTGTTGCCCGAGGCCGAGGAGGTCGACGTGCAGATCGACGACAAGGATCTGCAGATCGACGTGTACCGCGCCAGCGGACCCGGGGGCCAAGGGGTGAACACCACCGACTCCGCGGTGCGTATCACGCACCTGCCCACGGGAGTGGTGGTGACGATGCAGGACGAACGAAGCCAGTTGCAGAACCGGGCGCGGGCCATGACCGTGTTGCGTTCGCGACTGATGAAGCTGGCCCAGGACGAGATGGACGCCAAGATGTCCGCCGAGCGTCGCTCGCAGGTGGGCGGTGGCGGTCGGGGCGAGAAGATCCGCACGTACAACTTCAAGGAGAACCGCCTCACCGACCATCGCATCGGCTTCACCATCTATTCACTCGGCGACGTGCTGGCGGGCGACCTCGACGGGGTGGTCGACGCCTTGGCGACCGACGAGCGCTCGCGACAGTTGGCCGGCGACCGGGACTGAGGCCGTGTCCGACGTCGAACGCACGATCACCTGGCGCGAACTCCTCGCCGAGACCGTCACGACGCTCGGTGAGCGACCACCGGCGCGTTGGTTGTGCGAGACGGCGTGCGGTCTGCGCGGTGACGAGTTCCTCGCGGCTCTCGACGAGGCGGCCACCGAGCGAATGGTGGGCCACCTCGACGCGATGGTGGCCCGGTACCGCGCCGGCGAACCCCTGGCCTACGTGATGGGCAACTGGTCGTTCCGTTCGATCGACCTGATGATCGATCGTCGGGTGTTGATCCCGCGCCCCGAGACCGAGTGGGTCGCGGAGAAGGCCATCGAGATCGCCCGCGCGTGCGCACCGACCCGGTTGGTGGCCGACCTCGGAACCGGATCGGGGGCCATCGGTCTGTCGATGGTCGCGGAGTTGCCGGTCACCGGAACGCAGGTGTGGCTCACCGACATTTCCGTCGACGCCCTCGACGTGGCGCGGGCGAACGCGGCCGGATTGGGGCGCTCGGCGGCGAACGTGCGATTCGCCCACGGCACCTGGTTCGAGGCGTTGCCCCCGGAGTTGCGGGGCCGGTTCGACGTGATCGTCAGCAACCCTCCTTACATCGACGTCGACGATCCGGAGGTTCAGGACTCCGTGCGCGAGTGGGAGCCGGCGTCGGCGTTGTTCGCTCCCTCGGGTGGATTGGGTGACATCGCCGTGATCGTCGAGGAGTCGACCCGGTGGTTGCGACCCGGCGGTTCGCTGGTGCTCGAGATCGGGCACCGTCAGGGTGACGCGGTCTCGGAGCTGTTGGTGAGTGCGGGCTTCTCGACGGTCGACGTCATCGCGGATCTGGCGGGACGCCCGCGGGTGGCGACCGGTCGGACAGCATCGGTTTGATCGGACGCAAGTAGGGTCGTCGTCATGGCGAACAAGCGATCCTCCATCAACATGACACCGGCCGAGATCGAGGCGTATCTCGAGGAACAGAAGGTTCTCAACATCGCGTCGATCGGACCGACCGGACACCCGCATCTGGTGGCCATGTGGTACGTGGTGATGGACGGCAAGGTCACCTTCTGGACCTTCGGCAAGAGTCAGAAGGTCGTCAACCTGCGTCGCGACTCCAAGATCACCGGGCTCATCGAGAGCGGTGACACCTATGAACAACTCAAGGGTCTCGAGCTGGTGGGAACCGCGCGTCTCATCGACGACTACGACACCGTCCTGGCCATCGGCAAGGCGGTTGGTCTGAAGTACAACGGGGAGGGCGCCATCAGCGACGCCGCCCTGCCGTTCCTCGAGGCCCAGGCCAAGAAGCGCATCGGCATCCAGATCGACGTCGAGAGCATCGTGTCGTGGGATCACTCCAAGATCGGCGGCGGTTACTGATCCGACGCCCGCGCGTCGTTCAACGTTGACCGCGTCGGGCCTCGCCCGACGACACCGCGGCCGACGCCACGGCCTCGGCGACCCCCACGATGTCGGTGTGGGGTCCGAGCAGTCCGACGGTCACCCGCAACGCATCGGGATGATCGAGAACCATGAAGGGTTCACCGGGCGCGGCGCCGATTCCCTGGGCGGCCAGAGCCATGAGCGCGGAGCGTTCGTTGGCGACGCTCACCCACAGGTTGATCCCGTCGGTGCCGGTGGTGCGTACCCGGTGACCGTCGAGGATGTCGACGACGGTGCGTCGGCGTCGGGCGTATTCGTCGCGTGAACGGGCCAGGGCCTCGAGCGTCCCCTGATCGTCGAGCAACTCGAGCAACACCGCCTGCAGGATGCGACTGCTCCAACCCGGACCGAGCAAGCGACGGTTGGCGGCCCGGCTGATGACGTCTCCGGCGCCGCCGACCGCGGCCAAACGCAGGTCGGGCCCGTGGCTCTTGGAGTAACTGCGGATGTGCACGGTGCGCGACGGGAGGTGCCGCCCGACGCTGTGCAGTTCGCCGGAGGCGATGTCGCCGGCGTGGTCGTCTTCGATCACGGTCACGGTGTCGGCCACGCCGGAGGCCGCGATGGTGGCCGCCACGTCGGCGGCGCGCCGGGCCGACAGGTTGACGCCGGTGGGGTTCTGCGCGCGCGGCTGCAGGAACACCGCCGAAGGGGCCCGTTCGAGAGCCGAACGCAGACCCTCGGTGTCGATGCCCTCGTCGTCGAGAGGCACGCCGATGACCTCCACGCCGATCTGTTCGAGCAGGTCGAGCAACGGGGGGAACGTGGGATGCTCGACGACCACGCGGTCACCGAGCCGCACGGCCACCTGGGTGATGCGGTCGAGGGCGTCCATGGCGCCGTCGACCACCGTGATCTCCTCGGGCACGAAGGGCCAGCGGGCGCGCAACGCCTCGTCGAGTTCGGGGAGCACCGGTTGGTCGAGGTAGCTGCTGGTGAGGGTGCGGTTGCTCACGTGCGCCAACGCGGCGCTCAGATCGGGCAGCAACGCCGAGTCGGGCGTGCCGGTGGACAGATCCAGGGAAAAGTGACCGCGGTGTTCGCTGTCGGCGGCGATACGGCGATAGCGGCGGGGCCCGCCCGGTCCGGTCGGCTGACGCACGAACGTGCCGTTGCGTCCGAGGGTTTCGATCGCTCCCACGTCGGCGAGCGTGCGCCACGCCTCGCCCACCGTGGTGGGGGAGACGCCCAGACGTCGGGACAACTGGCGCACGGTGGGCAGGCGCGATCCGACGTCGAGGTCACCGGCCGACACCATGCGTCCGATCGCGGTGGCGATTCCGCGAGCGCTGCGGTCGGTGATGTTGGAGGTGATGTCGTCGAGCATGGGTACCTCACGCGAGTGTTTCGCGTCGATGAAACGATTGTCCGGTCACAATAATGACATTGTTCCGCACATCGTGTGCCAATTACCCTGCGAGGGAAGCCAGTTACCGGGGGAGAGACATGACAGGTTCACAGGACACCGTTCGCGCCGCATTGCTGCAGACCGATTGGACCGGGTCCAAGGACACCATGATCGACAAGCACGAGGCCGCCGTGCACGAGGCCGCCAAGCAAGGCGCCCAGGTGATGTGCTTCCAGGAACTCTTCTACGGCCCGTACTTCTGTCAGGTGCAGGACGCCGAGTACTACGGGTACACCGAGTACATCCCCGACGGTCCGACCACCCAGCGTTTCCAGAGCATCGCCAAGGAGACCGGCATGGTGCTGGTGCTTCCGATGTACGAGGTCACCCAGCCCGGCGTGTACTACAACACCGCGGCCGTGATCGACGCCGACGGCACCTACCTCGGCAAGTACCGCAAGCAACACATCCCGCAGGTGAAGGGTTTCTTCGAGAAGTTCTATTTCAAGCCCGGCAACGGTGGCTACCCGGTGTTCGAGACCGCGGTCGGACCGGTGGGCGTCTACATCTGCTACGACCGCCACTTCCCCGAGGGCTGGCGGGCACTGGGCCTGAACGGTGCCCAGATCGTCTTCAACCCCTCGGCGACGCACCGCGGACTGAGCGAGTACATCTGGAAAGTCGAGCAGCCGGCGGCGGCGGTGGCCAACATCTACTACGTCGGCGCCATCAACCGGGTGGGCATCGAGCCGCTCGGGGAGAACGACTTCTACGGCCAGAGCTACTTCGTCGATCCCGAGGGCAAGTTCGTCGGCCCCCAGGGCGACCCCTACAAGCACGAACTCATCGTCCGCGATCTGGACATGAAGAAGTTGCGCGAGGTCCGCGATCGGTGGGCGTTCTACCGCGATCGTCGTCCCGACGCGTACGACGATCTCGTGGCCGACTGACGTCGGTGGCCCGAGTTCGGCAAACTGATCCGCAAGAACGGCACACACGACCAAGGGGAGGGGCTATGGCCAAGGTACTGATCAAGAACGGAAAGGTGATCTCGCCGACCGGGGTGCACGAGAACGACGTTCTCATCGAGGGCGAGAAGATCACCGCCGTCGGCGCACCGGACTTCTTCGCCGGGGCCGAACAGGGCTGTGACAAGGTCATCGACGCCGCGGGCAAGTACGTGCTACCGGGCGGCATCGACGTGCACACGCACATGGAACTGCCCTTCGGCGGCACCTTCGCCTCCGACAC
>VFQT010001414.1_pt1 | contig 29043 bp, 24 predicted proteins | sample 3512381 | NCBI WGS metagenome assembly VFQT01 (sample SAMN10412376, study PRJNA504923) | tailings metagenome | isolation source: Relicate 2 Philex TSF3 active mining site | place: Philippines: Tuba, Benguet | collected 2017-08-29
GTGTCTATTCCCTCAATCTCACCACTGGCATGGGGCTCGGGTTAGGTATCGATTACGCGCTCCTGATGGTTAATCGATTCCGTGAAGAGTTGAATAAAGGCAAAAGCGTTGATGATTCGGTAATCACAACGATGGCCACTGCTGGAAAAACAGTCTTCTACTCTGGTCTGACTGTCTTAGTCACGATGGTCTCACTCACCTTCTTCCCACTTCCCTTCTTGAAATCATTCGGATACGCCGGAGTTTCAGTTGTAGCTCTCGCTGTAGTTGGTGCGATCTTTGGTTTGCCACCAATTCTTGCGATGATGGGTAAGCGAATTAATAAAGGCCCAGTTCGTAAATCTGCAATGACTCCTAAAGATGATGGGCGCTGGGCTGATACCGCTCGCTTTGTTATGCGTCGCCCTGTTCCAATCGTGCTCCTCTCTCTAATCGCACTTGGAGTCATGGCGGCTCCTTTACAGAATATTTCTTTCTCTCAAGGTGACTCGCGCATGCTTCCGGCATCAAACCCGGCTGCAATTGCTACCGCTCTACAAGCTGAGAGATTCCCTGGCCAAACTGGTACTCCCATTGAGATAATTACCTTTGATGGCGCAAACAAAATCGATGCTTTAAATGAATATGCCAATCGCATCTCGCAAGTTCCGGGAATTGTTGGCGTCGTTCCACCTCAAGTAGTTGGTGAAGATGTGCGAATTGTTGCCTACCAATCCATGTTGCCTCGTACACCAGAATCGCAGAAGTTGATTCATGATCTTCGTGATGTAAAGGCACCAGCCGGAACTCTTATTGGTGGAGTTGCCGCTGATTACACAGATTCACAAGATGGTATTTCGCGCACACTGCCTTGGGCCTTTGGTTGGATCGCTATCAGCGTCTTACTTCTTGTCTTTATCTTTACAGGATCTATCGTCTTGCCAATCAAGGCAGTAGTTCTCAACGTGCTTTCTCTTGCCGCCACTATGGGTGTACTCACGTGGGTATTTATCGATGGCAACTTGCAGTGGTTGGTTGGTTCATTCACTGTCACAGGCAGCCTTGATACATCCATTGTTATCTTGATTGCAGTAGTGGTCTTTGGTCTATCTATGGACTACGAACTCTTCTTGCTCTCTCGTATTCGTGAAGAGCATTTGGAAGGTAGATCAAATGTCGAATCAGTTGCACTTGGACTGCAGCGCTCTGCGCGCATCATCACTGCAGCTGCAGTTCTGCTTGCAGTTGTCTTCGCCGCCTTCGTTACAAGTGGAGTGACATCCATTAAAACGATGGGCTTCGGTGTAGCTCTCGCAGTACTACTTGATGCCACACTAATTCGTGCACTTCTTGTACCTGCCTTAATGCGCCTCATGGGTGAGCGCAATTGGTGGGCACCGAAGAGCCTGCAGCGATTTACCTTAAAACACTAGAGTCCTTTAGAATCCTCTAATGGATCTCATCGCTTCCCTGCAATGTGCAGATCAACCCGGCATCGTGCATGCGATGACATCTGCAGTCCTCAATTGCGGTGGCAATATCATCGAGAACCAACAGTTCACTGATAATCCAACTAATACCTTTGTTATGCGCACCCGTTTTGAAACTTCACAGGGGCTAGAGGCTGCGCAGACAAGCCTTAACGAGGGTCTCGGTAAGTTCTCACCCGCACTTCATATCCGCCCAACAGCGCAGAAGCCTCGCGCACTTGTCCTGGTAACTAAAGAGAGCCACTGCCTACGCGACTTGATGTACTTGCTTGAACTCGGCGAACTTCCTATTGAAATTCCTCTGGTTATCTCAAACCGTGAAGAGCTTAAGTCTCTTGTTGAATCACATGGGATTCCATTCCTTTATCTTCCAGTAACTCCACTTAACAAGGCCGAGCAAGAAAAAGTCATGCTCGCCAAAATCGCTGAGCTCAAAATCGACTTCGTTGTTCTAGCTCGTTATATGCAAATTCTTTCCACAGATTTCTGCGCCGCTATGCCTGGCAAGATCATCAATATTCATCACTCATTCTTGCCAGGTTTTAAGGGCGCCAAGCCTTACCACCAGGCTCATGACCGCGGCGTAAAGATCATCGGCGCAACTGCACACTTTGTCACAGCAGATCTAGATGAAGGACCAATCATCGAACAAGATGTTGCCCATGTGAACCATTCTGCAACCCCTGAAGAGATGATTGCACTTGGCCGCGATATCGAACGTCGCGTATTAGCTCGCGCAGTAAAGCTCTTTGCGGAAGACCGCATCTTTATTGTCGGTCATCGCACCGTTGTCTTTGCCTGATTTTCGCAATCAACGACAGCAGGGGTAGTCGCAAAAGAGCGTTCTGGCACTTTGGTTAGGTTGTTAATCACAAATGGTATTAATTTATAGCTGATTTTCTTCTCTGGGCTAATGCGAATCTTCAATATTCCAGTTCTGCGATTTTCCATTTTTGATGAATAGAAGATGAAATTACCTAAGGAATAAGCAACTAACTTATTCTTTTCAAGGGTTATAGGTTGCACAGAATGGGTATGACTTCCGACGATGATATCGGCGCCTAATGAGAGCCATTTTTTAGCACTCGCAATCTCCCAATCACGAGTGCAGAAAGATCCTTCTTCACCCCAATGGGCCAGAATGATGAGCACATCACTGAGCTCACGCATATGAGTTATGGCGCTTTCAGTAGATTGCACGTCATAACCATCAGTCACTCCAGGCTTATCTTTCTTGGCTATCGAATCGGGGCCGCCGTTGACCTTTGCAAAGCCAAGTACTCCGATGCGCATGCCTCTGACTTTGTACACCCGGCCGTGATAAGCGCTCTCACTATTTTTACCGCCGCCAACATAACTAATTCCGGCAGCATTAAGGTTTTGCAAGGTATCCATAAATCCTGGAAGCCCATAGTCATAGCTGTGGTTGTTGGCGACTGTTGCGACGTTAAAGCCAATCTCTTTAAGAGCTTTTAGAAAAGCAAGATCTGTCTTGAAGTTGTATTCCTTCTCTTCCTTTACATCCGCATCAGTGACTGCAGTCTCGAGATTAAAGATGTTGAGATCACCAGACCTGAAATACTTCTTGAGAGTTGGCAGCGCCTCGCGGTTAATAGCTTTTTCGCCATGAACATCACCGACGATGTGAATGACGATATCTCTCTTTTTCTGCTTGGCGAACGCATGTGATTGGCCAGAAATGAGTTGAGAACTGATTGCGAAAATTGAAAGAAATATCGCAATCTTTAATTTCATAATTGAATCTTAGGTGAGTGTCCCCGGCGGGAGTTGAACCTGCGACCTACCGCTTAGGAGGCGGTTGCTCTATCCACTGAGCTACGGGGACCTATTGGTTTTTATGCGTTAACTTGGCAAAGGTTATCTCTATGGATAGCCTTGGGCGAACACGCTCAACAACGGTCGTGTGAAATAAAGAATGAAAGGCCACCCATGAAAGCGCTCGTTATCGGCGCAGGCGGAGTTGGCAGTGCAATCGCAAATATCGCATCACGTCGATCATTTATTACTGAAATGGTCATTGCAGATCGCAATCTGTCACGCGCAGAAGCAGCCGTAACCAAGTTAAAAGACTCTCGATTCTCCGCAGCGGAGGTGAACGCCGCAGAACTTGAAGATGTCCGAGCTCTCATTCGTAAGGCAAACCCAGATATTGTCGTTAACGCGGTAGATCCGCGTTATGTAATGCCCATCTTTTTGGCATGTGAAATTGAGAATGTGAACTATATGGATATGGCGATGTCACTTTCGCGCCCACATCCCCATTACCCAAATAGTGAAACTGGCGTAAAGCTTGGTGATGAACAATTTGCACGCGACTGGAACTGGTGCGAACGTGGCATCTACGCCGTCGTAGGTATGGGAATTGAACCTGGCATGAGCGATGTCTTTGCGCGTTATGCATCTGACGAGTTATTTTCACGTCTAGATGAGGTCACTGTCTTTGATGGTTCTAACCTGACCGTTGAAGGAGCTGACTTTGCTCCTTCATTTTCAATCTGGACCACTATCGAAGAGTGTCTCAATCCTCCTCTGGTTTGGGAAGATGGTCGCGGTTGGTACACCACCGAACCATTTAGCGAACTTGAGGTCTTTGATTTTCCTGAAGGAATTGGACCAGTTGAGTGCGTCAATGTAGAGCACGAGGAAGTTGTGCTTATTCCACAGAAAGTTGATGCTAAGAAAGTTAAGTTTAAGTATGGACTTGGCTCTGAATTTATCTCTACCTTAAAGACAATTCATATGCTCGGTATGGATCGCAAGGAACATATCAACGTACAAGGCGTTGAGGTCTCTCCTCGCGATATCTTGGCTGCATCTTTACCAGATCCAGCAACGCTGGGCGAACGAATGCGCGGAAAGACATGTGCTGGAACGTTGGTCAAAGGGCTTGATAAAGAAGGTAAGCCGAAGGCTGTTTACATTTACAACGTTGTCGATAATTCTTGGTCGATGGAAAATTACGGCGATCAAGCAGTTGTATGGCAGACGGCTATCAACCCAGTGATTGCTATGGAATTAATTCATAAAGGCGTTTGGCAACCAGAAGGCGTCAATGGCCCTGAATGGTTTGCACCTAAGCCATTTTTGGATTTAATTGCTGAGTACGGTTCTTCTTGGCATATTCGAGAAGAAGATACAAAGGGGATTGTGGTCTGATGACTTCACAAGGGTGGGCTCTCGTCACTGGCGCAACAGCTGGAATTGGCGAGAGTTTCACCCGCCTTTTAGCCGCTAAGGGATACAACATCGCGCTGGTAGCTCGTGATGAAGGGCGATTGCATGAACGTGCCGCAACTTTGCGCGAAAAATTTGGAATTCAAACCTTTATGCTGCCAGCTGATCTTTCTACAGAAGAAGGATGCAAAGCTGTTGAAGATTACATCGCCACTTATCCCATTGAAGTACTTATCAATAACGCTGGATTTGGTATCAAGTACTCATTCACTACAAGTGAGCTGGTTGCAGAGCAAGAGCTTTTGGATGTCTTGGTACGGACACCTATGCGCTTGATGCATGTGATCTTGCCGGGAATGAAGAAGCGTAACTCTGGAACGATTATTAATGTTTCATCCGTTGCCAGCTTTATTGCCGGAGGCACATATAGCGCAGCGAAGTCTTATCTCACTGTTCTTACTGAAGCAGTGAATACTGAATTGAAGAACACCAATATCAAAGTGTCGGCTCTCTGCCCTGGCTTTACCCGAACCGAATTTCATCAGCGCGGCAAAATGAAGATGAGCGGTCTTCCCAACTTTATGTGGCTGAACGCAGATAAATTAGTAGAGCAATCTTGGAAGGATGCTCAAGCTAATAAGCCAGTCAGTATTCCAGGTTGGCAATACAAATTACTTGTTGCAGTAATTTCACTGGCACCAAGAAAATTTGTTCGCAATATCGGAATGAATATCCGCAAGAAGCAGCGAACTTAACGCCCGCGGCGGCTGGCACCACCACGGTATCCACCGCGACGGCCTCCGCCAGAACGTTGTGGAGCTTTACGTTCAACGATGGGTGCGACATATGGAATTCCCGATGGCTCTTGTGCGCCGGTAATGGCCATGAGCTTCTCATCCAATGGGCGAACATCATGAAACTTCGGCGTTACTCCTGCGCGAGAGAGCAGACCTGTGACAGCGCGCTGACTCTTTGCGGAAGAGAGAGTGACAACAGTTCCTGATTCACCAGCGCGCGCTGTTCGACCAGAGCGGTGGAGATAATCCTTATGATCTTGCGGAAGATCAACATGTACGACAAGTGAAATTCCGTCAACGTGGATTCCGCGGGCTGCAACATCTGTTGCTACAAGTGCTGAATTTTCTTGTTCCTTAAAGAGAGCCAAGGTGCGGGTACGGACCGCTTGTGACTTTCCTCCGTGTAGCGCACCAACAGGAACACCTGCATGAGCAAGTTTGTCGGCGAGACGATCTGCACCACGTTGCGTCTTGACGAAGAGAATTGTCTTTCCGTTACGTGCAGCAATTTGTGAAGTGATGTCATCTTTATCGCCAGGATGCATCTGCAAAACATGGTGCTCCATCGTAGAAACCGAGGCACGATCATTTTGCAATGAGTGAGTTTTTGGATTCTTGAGATATTGACGCACCAATGAATCGACTCCACGATCAAGAGTTGCCGAGAAGAGCAGACGTTGTCCACCTAGTTGCGCTTGATCAAGAATCTCTTTTACTACGGGGAGAAATCCCATATCTGCCATCTGATCTGCTTCATCAAGAACAGTAATTTGCAACTGATCAAGTTGAACTTCATTCTTATTCAATAAATCAATGAGACGTCCTGGGGTTGCTACCAAGATCGCTGTTGCTCGACGCATCGCCGTAATCTGCTTGGCATAAGGCATTCCACCTGCAATCACGACAGATTCGTGGCCAACTGCACGTGCAAGAGGCCGTAGAACTTCGTCAATCTGTTGTGCCAATTCGCGAGTAGGAGTTAAAACCAACGCCAATGGCTTATGTGGGCGGGCTTCTTTATTTGCAATATTTGTCAGCAGTGCCAGGCTAAACGCCAAAGTTTTTCCTGAACCGGTCTGTCCGCGACCCAAAATATCGTGGCCAGCGAGCGCATCAGGAAGAGTTGCAATCTGAATAGGGAATGGATGTGTGATGCCTTGCGCACTAAGTGCATTAGCCAGTGCCGGCGTAACTCCTAGTTCGCGGAATGTTGTTGTTACTTCTGTGCGTGGTGTGGCTTCGACAAGATTGGCATCAGCCAAATTGACGGAGATGTAATTATCATCAGCACCGAAATCTGTTGCGACATTTGAGCGAGTCTTAACAAAGGACTCACGTCGATCACGAACCGGAGCAGTGCGAGCAGAATCGGCTCGACGTGGCGCACCTGGTTTAAATTTTTCGCGCTTCTGCGGAACAAAATTGGGGCGAGTGGTGCGTTCTGGACGAGCTGCGCGTTCTGCGCGCTCTGCGCGCTCTGCAACAAATTTGGCAGCGCGGCTGGGAGCTTTGCGAGGGGCCTTTGCAAAGGTGCGTTCTTCGCGGCTCTGCTTTGGATTTCCTTTTGGAGCGCCTTCAATATTCTTTGACTTTGAAGCAGTGCGCTCTTGAAAACGTTGGGCGCGCAACTTTGAGCGATCAGCTAAGCGAACTTCTTTCTTACTTACGGTTTCGCGATCTGAGTAACGCTTTGTCGAAGGAGCGGCCTTCTTCGCCGCCTTCTGGGCTGCGGTATGACGGGGCTTTCCTTTAGCGGCGCGACGAGCCTTTCCGGGCGCGGCGGTACGAGTTTGTAGAGACATGAAAAATGACACCAATCGAGACGACAAGCGCGTCTCGGTTAGATGGCCTCACTAGTGAAACTAGCGCCATCAGGGTCTAGATAAGACTCGCATGTAAGTGGCCATCTGGCTCACTTTGGGGGGAAGTACATCGATGCGGTTGCTTCGATGGCTTAATCATACAGGGTGAATAAAGGACTATTTACCATTGATAATTCACATGAAATTCAATGGCTACCCCGCCAAGTTACGCTCAATTTTGAAATCTTGCTCTGTACCATAGCCATGTATCTAATGGAGGTTTTCATGTTTGGCAAAATATCGGTCGTGGTTCTCTCTTCGCTCGTCATACTCAGCGGAGTCAATGCACCTGCAGCATCTGCTGCGACCAAAATTAGCAATGGCGTCGCATGCTCTAAAGCCAATTCTGTAAAGAGCGTCAATGGTTACAAGTATCGCTGCGCCAAGAATCCATTAGTCAAGAATTCAAAGTTGACCTGGCTATCTTTTGAATGTCTCACTGCAGTAACACAGTTCCAAGCTGCAACTAAGGCACAGAAGGATCTTGCAAACGTATCCGAGCAGACAGCAGCACTTGATACTGAATATGTTGCCGCAACTACAGCGCTAAACACGACAACAGAGGCGCTTGAAAAAGCTCGCGCGCAAGTCACTCAGTTCCAAGCGCAGATGAACGCTGCGACCAATGCCGCTGAAAAGCAGAAGTTAGCAACAGCAGTTTCGAAGCTAGCCAACGCAGTGCTCGTTCTGAGCGGATCCCGTTCAAAGCTAGCCGCACAGGTAAAAGACCTTGAGGCTAAAAAAGCGCTCTTGCAATCTGCACCAGAGCAGTTGAAGTCAAATGCAACTGATGCTCGCGCATCCGCAAACTTGCTCTGCGCAAAAGGCTTCTAAATCAGAGAGTAAATCCTTCTGACGTAAGGCTTCCCCTATTTATAGGTGGAGGCCTTACCTATTTAATCGCTAGATGTACCGTGCGCTCAAGTGGCTTCCTGCTGCGCTGCTGACCATACATATTGCAGCAAAAATCTATCTGCCGCAGCAATCGCTACTTCTTGATCTACTTCTCTATAACCTCATCTGGATTTTCGCGGTCCTCGCGATTGCACAAGCCCCGCTCACCAATGATCCCTTCGCAATAGCTGGCACCTGTTTGGCCATTACCTTTTGGGGAATTGGCTCCGTCATCAATAGCTACAGTAACTTCTATACCGTTACTGAAAATTCAGAGTTAGTTGCACAAATTTGTTACTCGCTCTTCTATCCCTGCGCGCTATTTGCACTTCCAAGAGTGGTTGCCCGAGGACGCAAACTCAATCCTCTTGAAATTTTGGATGCAGCAATTTTTGCTCTAGGTATCTCATCGATTGCTACCGCGCTCTTTATCTCCAAAGTTTTCCCTAGCTCATTGATAGATAGAGAAGATCAATTTTTTGCGCTCTTGTTTCCGATTGCAGATTTATTGCTGCTGACTCTCTCGATTGTTGCCGCGATCACCCATCGACTCCATCCGCGAGCGCTCTTTCTCTTTCTCGGTTTTGCTCTCTTTAGCCTCTCTGATCTTCTCTTTCTATGGTTGGCACTCGCAGATACCTATCAATTCGGACAACTTTCCGATGATGGCTGGCTACTAGGAATAGTTCTTATCGCTCTCGCTCTCTGGTCTGCTCCAACCCACGATGGCAGAGAGATTGCTATCCATCCCATCTTCATTGCAATCTCAGTCTTTATTAGCCCATCACTTCTTGCCTTCTCTGCGCTCAGACCAGGTTACTTTCCAATTTTTATCATCGCCCCCACGATTGCAACTTTGTTCTTGGCATTTATTCGCATGACAATAGTCATTCGACAAGCGCGCAATCTTGGTGAAGAGAAAGTTTTGGCGCGCACCGATGAGCTCACAGGTCTTCCTAATCGCCGTAGGTTGATTGCAGATCTTGATTCTTTTTCCAAGAGTGAAGGTGCCCTCTTACTTCTAGATCTCAATCAATTTAAACCGGTCAATGACCAATATGGACACGAGTTTGGGAATCTAGTACTGCAACAGGTCGCGCAGCGCTTTAGTCGCTCGTTGCCCACCGGCGCCATTCTCGCCCGCTTAGGTGGTGATGAATTTGGAGTTTTGGTCAGCGGTACCTACGAGCAGACGCTCGAAGCGGCCTATGCGCTAGAAGCAACTCTCAGTTATCCACTACTCATTGAAGGTCGCGCCATCAAAATTGGAGTCAGTATCGGACATGTGCAGAACGATGGTTCACATAATGCGTTAGAGCGAGCCGATGCAGCTATGTATGAAGCAAAGCGCAGTGGGGTTGGTGTTGTGCGAGCTCAACCTGTCTTATGAAGTCTTAACTTGATTCCAGTAAACGCACCAAGAAAGACAAAGATAAAGAAGACCCATCCTGAAACTGCAAAAGCTTGTGTTCCAGATAAAAGTACACCGATAGTGCAACCAAGCGAAGTCATTGAGCCCCAGCCCAGCGCAACTCCTCCAAGAAGTGCAGTGCCGGTATTGGTAAGAGTTAAACGAGATGGCTTAAAGCGCCCTCCTGCAAAGGCTGCTGCAAAAGAAGATCCAACGATGCCGATAATGAGCCAGCCATTATTGGTAAGTGTTTGTGTAACAACGGCAATACATCCGGCCATGCGATCTAAGCCCGTTAAAGATTCAGGTCCAATCCCTTGCGAATCCATAAATGTGCGCGCAGTTGTGCTCAGCTGACGGGTAACACCGAGCGGTTCAACGCGTAGATAGGCCACCGTTCCGACCACACCAACAAGTAAACCGGTAGTGATTGGACTCCAGCGTTCAAAAATTAATTTCTTTGCAGTCTGACTCAATGACAGAGTGCTAGCAGAACTTCTAATTGGTTCTGCATTGACGCCTTTGCGGATAACGAAGATTGCTAAAACTAATAAAACTGCCAAGGTAAGAATCAAAGATCCGGAATATCCCAAGTAGTGCGGCAACCACATCGTTGGTGCATCAGATATTGCGTTGAGATAGAGCCAATTCCACGTCAGAAATGCCAGAACAAATCCGCCCAAGGTTCCAACCAGAGCTGGAATTGCGCGCAAATAGCCCTGACCCAATCGATAGAGATGGCCACTAATACATGCACCAGAGAGCGCCATACCGATTCCAAAGGTAAAAGCTGAAAGCGCTAGTACCCAACTGACTGGACCGATGTGCGCAACCGGAGGAAGTCGATCAGTGGTTGTATCTGGCAGAAATTGTCCAAATATCAAGGCATAACCGACTGATCCGGTGGCGATGGCAACTAGAACAGAGAGAAATGGAGTTGTGTTCTTATCTTCAATCCCGTCCCGGAAAATACAGAAGAAACAGAAACGCCCGCGTTCTAGCAACAGACCCAAACTAATTCCGATTAAGAGCGAAATAGGCGCAGTGGAATTACTGGTATTTGAAGAGAGAATAAATGCAGTTAATAAGAGTGCGGCGATAATGCCAAAAGAAATTGCCGTGCGGATTTTCTCTGCACGAGTCCAGGCAGAAGCAGCAACCCCGATGGTGCTGGGGCTGCTGCTCTGCTGTGGATGAGTAGAAATTACGCTGCTCCCCAAATAGTGCCAGCGTTATTCTGAATTGGAACTCCTACAGAGTTTCCGTACTCAGTCCATGAACCGTCATAGTTCTTGACTTCGTAACCCAGGATTTCACTTAGTACAAACCAGGTAAGTGATGAACGTTCACCAATACGGCAATAGGTAATGATGTTCTGCTTTCCATCGATTCCCTTATCTGCATAGAGCTTCTTAAGTTCAGCTACCGTCTTAAAGGTTCCATCTGCATTGACATTCTGACCCCATGGAACGTTGATTGCACCTGGGATATGGCCAGCACGAACTGCTAGCTCTTGGAATCCGGCTGGAGCAAAGACCTTTCCGTTGTATTCATCAGCAGAACGAATATCGATCAAGGTTGCCTTCGCACGCTTCTTCGCAACAGGAAGAACGTCATTAATCAAGGTTGCGCGTAGGGTCTTGTCACCCTTTGATGCAGAGAAGTTACCAGGAGCAAAAGTTGGAACAGCGGTTGTTAGTGCGCGGCCATCTTTCTCCCACTTCACGCGGCCACCATCGAGGACGCGAACATCCTTCTGACCGTAGATATTAAAGATCCAAGCGCCCCAGGCAGCGAACCAGTTGTTCTTATCGCCATAGAGAACCACGGTGGTGTCATCGCTGATTCCAGCTTTCTGAACCAACTTGCTGAAGTTCTTTGCATTGATGATGTCGCGATTGACTGTGTCAACCAGATCAGTGTGCCAAACAAATTTGATGGCATTCTTAATGTGACCACGCTCGTAGATTCCTGGTTCAGTGCTTACTTCGATAATACGTACCTTTGGATTATCGAGGTTCGCCTCTAACCAATCTGGTTGTGCAACTGCGCGTGCTTGATTCTTTGGTGCAGCTTCTGCTGGAACGATTCCAACAGTTGAAACAAGTCCAGCAACTACTGCTGCTGAGAATACTTTCTTTACGATAGACATAGTTTTCCTTTGATATGAGTTAGATGAATTTAGAAAAGATTTAAAACTTTGAAGGTATCGCTTAAAGACAGCAACTGGTGCTGTTGATACGGCAGTAGTCAATAACGCGACGTTTGATAAATGACATCGTGACTTCCTCCCGTTGATATGACTAGGTGAGAAAGATAAGGAAGAAAATCTACTTTGTAAAAACGCTAACTATTTGCAGATGCAAAAATGAGCTATTTTTTCTTGGTTTTTGGCGCTTCATCCTTAACTATTTTGATTTCTTTTAGCCTTTCGAGTGACTCAATTCTCTCGAGGGCATGGTCAACAATCCGCTCTGGGTAGCCATGTGAGTAGCCATCTAGATAGAGCCATGGTTCATGAATTTCTGCTGCGCTTAAGTGAGCCAGTTCTGCAACATATTTGCGAATATAGTCGCCTGAGCTATCGAAACGTTTTCCTTGATCGACCGGATTAAAGACTCGGTAATACGGAGATGCATCTGTACCCGTACCCGCCGTCCATTGCCATCCATGTGCATTAGATGCCACGTCATAATCAACTAAATGCTGAGCAAAGAATCTTTCACCTAGTTGCCACTCCAGATGAAGGTCTTTTACTAAGAATGAAGCAACCACCATACGAGTACGGTTATGCATCCAACCTTCCAGCAGTAATTGGCGCATAGCAGCGTCTACAAATGGATATCCCGTCTTTCCTTCGCACCATGCTTGAAAATGTTTACCAGGCTTGTCATAGCGCATCGCTTTAAACTGCTTTGCGTAATACTCAGTATCGGTATCAGGATTGTGAAAGAGAACGTCAGCATAAAATTCGCGCCACGCAATCTCTTTGCGGAAAGTATCGTGCGCCGTGCTCTCACCCAACCCGGCAAGCAAAGTGCGCGGATGGATTTCTCCAAACTTAAGATAAGTACTCATCTTTGAAGTTCCATCAATCGCAGCCAAATTTCGGTTCTCGTCATAATTGGCTAAACCTTTTTTACTAAATTCTTTAAAGCGCGCAAGTGCAGCTTTCTCACCTGCGGTAGCCACTTTGACGCCTGGCGGCATTGGAAAGTCAGGAAAGGCGCGGTATTTGGCTGGAGGCTTCACTGCGGGAATAACAGTTGGAGCCTTCGCAGGAGCGCGCCAACCATGTGCGCACCAGGCTCGATAAAACGGCGTGTACACGCGATACGGGGTTCCATCACTTGGCTTTACAACTCTGCCAGGGGCTACTGCATATGGACTTCCGGTGCGCACCAATGGAATTCCCGCTGCTGCAACGCGAGCATCGCGCGCTGCACCGTAGCGTTCATATTCATCCGAGATATGAACTTCAGATGCGCCGTACATTTCAATGAGCTCTTGCAATACTTCCACTTGATCACCTTCGATGATGTGTAGGCAATTGCCTAGCGATTCATCGAGTGCGCGCAGAGATTGACCCATGTAGGCAAGTAACTTCTCACCAGCTTCAGCGATTTGAGTCTTATCCAAAATAAAGACTGGAACAATTTCATCACTTGCTGCTATCGCTGCATTGAGAGCAGGATGATCACCGACGCGCAGATCTCTGCGAAACCAAACGATATTTCGCCGAGCCATAGAAACTACTTGTGAAGCTGCTCGACGGTTGCGTCCCAACCCTTAACATCTTCAGGCTTACGTGGACCTTTGCCAACGTAGCGTGCAGATGGGCGAATTAAGCGACCAGTGCGCTTCTGTTCGAGGATGTGCGCTGACCATCCCGCGGTACGGGCTGCAGTAAACATAGAGGTAAAGAGTGGTGCTGGAACTTGGGCGAAGTCCAAAATAATTGCTGCCCAGAATTCCACGTTGGTTTCTAGAACACGATCAGGTTGACGTTCACGAAGTTCCTTGAGCGCTGCCTTTTCGAGAGCTTCTGCAACTTCATAACGTGGTGCATTGAGCTCTTTAGCAGTGCGACGAAGTGTGCGCGCACGTGGATCTTCTGCGCGATAGACGCGGTGTCCAAAGCCCATCAGGCGCTCTTTACGATCTAGCAAATCTTTTACATAACCTTCTGCGTTGCCAGTCTTTTCAACTTCTTCAATCATGTGAAGAACGCGTGAAGGTGCACCACCATGGAGTGGGCCAGACATCGCGCCGATTGCGCCAGAGAGGGCAGCGCACACATCAGCGCCAGTCGATGCAATGACGCGGCCGGTAAATGTTGATGCATTCATTCCATGTTCTGCTGCTGAAACAAAGTAGGCATCAATAGCGCGAACGTGAAGTGGATCAGGTTCGCCACGCCAGCGAATCATCATGCGCTCAACGACTGTGTGCGCCTTATCAACTTCTGATTCAGGAACCATGGGATTGAAGAGTCCACGTGCAGCCTGTGCCAAATATGAAAGAACCATCACCGAAGTACGTGCCAAATTGCTGCGCGCTTCTTCGTCAGAAATATCTAGAAGTGGCTTAAAGCCCCAAGCTGGCGCCAACATTGCAATCGCAGATTGGATATCTACACGAACATCACCTGAGTGAACCGGAAGTGGAAATGGTTCTGCGTTAGGAAGGCCCGGATTAAATTCATCATCAACGAGTAAGCCCCACACATTTCCAAATGAGACGCGACCTACTAGATCTTCGATATCAACGCCGCGATAACGTAGCGCGCTACCTTCTTTATCTGGTTCGGCAATTTCAGATTCAAATGCAATTACACCTTCAAGACCTGGCTTGAAATCATCTGACACGGTGCGCTCCTTAGGCTGTTACTCGTTCCGCGGGCAATTCTGCACCTCCCGCGGGGGTGCTGACCACCAGAGGCTGCGAGGATGCACTCATACCGAAAGTGAGGTTCGATACACCCATGAGCAACGACGACCTCACTCGCGATTCCATCAGAGCGATGCGTCGTTCTTACGGTGAAGTTGGCTTGGAATCACTACCAGATGATCCCTTTGCAGCTTTCTCGAGCTGGCTGAAAGAGGCGGCTGACAATCCTGTTATCGTCGAAGCCAATGCCATGGTGCTCACAACTTTGGGCGCAGATAACAATGGCAATGATGCACTTTCAACTCGCACCGTATTGCTTAAAGATATTTCGCAAGGTGGATTTACCTTCTTTACAAATTACTCATCACGAAAAGGACAAGCTCTAGAACTAAATCCGCAAGTCACGCTGCTCTTTCCTTGGTATGCCATGGAGCGACAAGTTTCTATCAACGGATTTGCAGAAAAAATTGCGCGCGCAGAATCTGAAGATTACTTTGCAACACGACCATGGTCTTCACAGATCGGCGCGTGGGCATCTGCACAATCTGCACCGCTTGCTACTCGCGAAGAGTTAGAGCAACGATTTGCTGGCGCTGCGCAGAAATGGCCCGAAGGAACAACCGTTCCTTGCCCACCACACTGGGGTGGTTATCGTGTAGCTCCCATCAGCATTGAATTTTGGCAAGGCCGTTACTCGCGTCTACATGATCGGTTGCGGTATGAGCGGGTTAACACCGAATCCGATTGGGAAGTACATAGGTACTACCCGTAGTCTTGCCCCATGAGCGAAGTCATTGTTATCCCAGAAAATATCAAGCCACGTGATGGACGTTTTGGTTGTGGTCCATCAAAGATTCGCCCTGAATCGTTAGCTGCGCTGACTGCGCCCGGAAGTAATTACATTCTCGGAACATCACATCGCCAGAAGCCAGTCAAGAACGTTGTAAAGAGCGTACGCGAAGGCCTCACTTCTCTATTTTCGCTTCCAGAAGGTTATGAAGTTGTCCTTGGTAATGGTGGTTCCACTGCGTTCTGGGATATCGCCTCCTTTGGTCTGATTGAAAATCGCTCACAACACTTAGTTTTCGGTGAATTTTCATCCAAGTTTGCTGCCGCTGCGAAGGAAGCGCCATTTCTTGGTGACCCATCAGTTATCAAATCTGAACCAGGAACTCATCCAGTAGCAACTGCTGAAGCTGGCATCGATGTCTATGCACTCACCCATAATGAAACTTCCACTGGCGTTGCTATGAATATCCAGCGCCCTGCTGGCACTGACGGTGCTCTTGTACTCGTTGATGCCACATCTGCAGCTGGTGGACTCGAAGTAAGCGCAAAGGAATTCGATACTTACTACTTTGCACCACAGAAATCTTTTGCATCAGATGGTGGTTTATGGCTTGCGCTCATGAGCCCTGCTGCAATCGAGCGAGCTGAAAAAATTAAGGGCAGCGGTCGTTGGATTCCTGCCTTCTTCGATTTGATGACTGCCATCGAAAACTCTCGTCTTGATCAGACTTACAACACTCCAGCGCTTGTAACTTTGATGTTGTTGGACGAGCAGATTAAATGGATGAATGCCAATGGTGGACTTTCTTTTGCTGCAGGTCGCAGCGCAGATTCCGCTTCTCGCCTCTATGCCTGGGCTGAAAAGACCGAGTACACAACTCCATTTGTGACCGACCCAGCGCAACGTTCTAAAGTTGTTGGAACCATTAACTTTGATGATGCTATCGATGCCACCAAGGTTGCAGCAGCGCTGCGCGCAAATGGCATCGTAGATACAGAGCCTTACCGCAAACTCGGTAAGAACCAACTTCGTATCGGAATGTTTCCTGCTATCGACCCAGCTGATATCGATGCCTTAACTGCATCTATCGACTATGTCGTGGCTAATCTGAAGTAGTGACAGCTACTTTTAAGCGCGACCGCTATTTCTGGGCGGTTGCCATGCAAACAGTCTGCGTCAATATTTTTCTTGGCAGCTTCGGGCCTGCACAACCTCTACTGCGAGCAGATCAAGGAACTTCTCTGACTATCGCGGGGTTGCACGGAACAGCAATTGGTCTAGCTTCAGTCTTGGCAGGGTTAGCCAATCCACGTTTGGCGCATCGCTTTGGCCGCGCCACAACTGGCTGGATAGGTCTTTCTATCTTCTGTGTAGGACTCATTGCATTTGTTGCATCGCCTTCAGTGCTCTTTTCAATTCCTACTGCACTTCTTACCGGCTTTGGTGTATCGATTACTATTAATAACGCGCTGACCTCTATCACCTCACACTTTAATGAAATGTCTCCGATGGCTCTCACGCAATCCAACGCGATTGGTTCTTGCGGATATATTTCTGGAACTCTTATTGTTGGAACAATTGCAAATAGCTATCGTGACTTATGGCGCCTCGGAATGTTGATTGCCATTCCACTTGCCCTTCTCCTCTTTTTGATGCGTGATAAAGCTCCTGATCTACATGTACCAGATGAAGCAGGACCACAATCTGGAAAATTATCTCGCCAGTATTGGATTTCTTACTTTGGATTCTTGGCTTGTATTGCGAGTGAATTCGCCATCTCTTTCTGGGCTGCAGCGCTCATCATTGATCGCACGGGAGCATCTCCTGCGATTTCAACCCTTACAGTGGCTGCGCTTGGAACCGGTATGTTCCTTGGACGATGGTATGGCGGAAGGGTTTTGAAGCATTATCCACTTGATACACAACTTATTATTTTCATCGCAATTCAAGCGGTAGGTTTTGCCATTCTTTGGTTCTCTCATAGCCTCATCATTAGTTTTGTCGGTGTACTTATCGCTGGACTTGGTGTCTCTAATCAATTTGCACTGGCATCACTGCGCATGATTGATTTCAGTGATAACCGCCCTGATTTGGCTATCGGTGGAAGTTCTACCGCAGCAGGTCTAGCGATAGCAGGTTCGCCGTTCTTACTCGGAGTTCTGGGAGATCTCTTTGGTATCTCGCGCGCCTATTTGATGGTTCCCGTTTTGATATTGATTTCGTACGCAACGGTGAAGCTAGTGCCATCACATGTTCCACAGAAAGTGCTGGAAGATAATGAACTTTAAGAGCCGCCGCTTAATCACGATTCTGACGCTGGTCGGATTGGTGGCCCTTATTCTTTTAGGACAGTAGAGACCCGCAAATCTTCGGGTTTTCCAACTTTATCCTTGAAGAAAACCCAGAGCAGAGTCGCCGCTACTAATGGGATGACGCCGCAAATAAAGATTGTTTGGCGCACACCCACTGTTTCACTCAAGTAACCGATAAAGAGCGAACCAAAGGGAGTTCCTCCCATAAAAATCAAAAGATAGATTCCCATGACGCGACCACGCACTGCTGGATCGCTATTTACTTGAACATAAGAATTAGCGCTGATTAACATCGTCAGCGCTGATATTCCACCGATCGGTAACCAAATGGAATAGACCCAATAAGTCGGCATAAAGGCGGTTGCAATTACTATTAATGAAAAGAGAACTCCAAGCCGTACCACCATGAGGCTATCTCTAAATCTTTCAAGTCGCGCACTGAGCAGAGCGCCAGCCAAAGAACCGATTGCGACATAAGTTCCTAATAATCCAAACTCAGCAGGTCCTTTACCAAATTCTTTGCTTGCCATTAGCGCATTGAAGATTTGAAAGTTAAGTCCAAATGTAGATGCAAAGAAAATCAACGCCATCACTACATACAAGTCGGGTCGAGCCTTGGCATACCGAAGTCCCTCACGCACTGTGCCCAGGGTCTGCTCTTTCTTCTGCTCAAAGAAATCTGCAGCGCGCATAAAGAAGAGCGAGGTGATGACAAAGAGATAAGAAGTAGCGTTTACGAGAAAAGATGGACCAGTACCGAAGTTTGCAATCAATATGCCAGATAGTGCTGGTCCTACCAAGCGACCAACATTGAAATTAGCTGAGTTAAGGCTGACTGCATTGGCAACATCAGAGTGGCCCACAATCTCTGCGGTAAAACTCTGCCGAATCGGAGCATCAATAGCCGATGCAATTCCTAGGACGGCAGCACAGAGAAATACATGCCAAAGTTCAATGACATCAGCAACTACCAATATGCCCAGGGCATAACAAGCCAGCGCTGCTAAGGAATTGGTGGCAATCAATAGCTTTCGTTTATCAACGCGATCGGCCAAAACTCCACCGTGCAGACTCAGAAGCATTACGGGAACAAATTGAATTGCAGTCACGAGCCCAAGATAGAAACCGTTATTGTCGGTGAGCTCTAGAACCAGCCAGTCTTGCGCCACAATCTGCGCCCAAGTTCCGATATTGGAAAGCGCATTAGCAGGAAAGAGAATGCGAAAATTTCGGTGGCGGAAAGAACGCCAATTTCCATTCTCATCCACTCGCATTCGCATTACTCTACTCGTATGAGCACTCAAGGCAGTTCAAATATCAAAACAGTGGTCGTTCTAATTACGCTCGGGAGTATCGCCTGGCTTGCCGCTGGTGTTGTTGCAATTGCTATGGGAGCTGAAGCTAAAATCATTTGGACATGCGTTGTCGGCGCTAGCCTTGGCGTAATCGGAATTCGCTACTCAATCCGACGATCTCGTCGATCTGGAATTTAGTAAGTACGTTTTTTAACTACTGCTCGAGTTGAGCAGCAATTCCGCGAAGTACTCGACCAAGGCGTTCTGCTTCTGGTCCTGAAGGATGGCGACCATGGCGTAAGCCATTTCCGACGCGATCAAGAATCTTGATGGTGTCTTCAATCATCGCTGCCAGATCGTCATTATTTCCACGTGCACCTTCGGCAAGTGATACCGGTGCTTCAACAATATGCACTGACATCGCTTGTGGTCCCTTGCGTGAATCAATTACAGAGAACTCAAGCTTGGTGCCAGGCTTTACTGTGGCAACGCCTTCTGGAAGAGCAGAGGAAGCAAGATAAACATCTTCGCCTTCATCAGATGCGATAAAACCAAAACCTTTTTCAAGTGAGAACCATTTGACGCGACCTGTAGGCATAACAGTTACTCCTTAATTGTGCGGTACTCGTGTAGTGATGCGAGCCGGGGGTTTCGGACAGGGGGCTAATTTATCGCACTTAGAGATAGCCGTGCTACCCGGTTTTACGCTTAGAAGGAGTTACAAGGTCGCTTCGCTATTCCTATTTGCTCGGCTTCACAAGGTCGCTTCGCTGTGAGCCCCGCAGCCGTGGTCGACTGAAACCACGCGTGCATCATCAGGTGCAATCGCATTGGCGCAGACACCAAATGCAGATCGAAGTGAACCAGCAATAGGAATAAAGAAGCCGCATGATGCACATGGTTTTGGAGCAGCTTGTGCAAGCGGTGAATGTGGTCCGCGATCACCTGTGTACCAACGCTTACTTGCTTGGTCGCGGCCTTCGATTGATAAAACGCGCGGACGCATCAGCCCTAAATCAAATACTTCAGTTGCATCGAGACCTTCATCTTGTGCAAGCGCATGTACACCAGGAACGAGTCGAGTATCTTCAAGAACACTTGGAACAATGACACCTGGCTGAATATCTTCGGGTTGGATGCGATCGCGATATGGAATGTGATCCGGTGCCAGAAGTGAATCTGGTCCAGGCAGAATTACTACATCGCAGACAGTTGGAGTGGCATCTTCGTCAACTTTTGCGACGGTGATGCACCAACGCCATCCACGATAGCCAGCAATCTCAGCAGCAAATAAATAGGTAGCGACGCGATTTTCATCGTCATATTCAACCGAGACAAAGTCGCCGACCTGTGATGCAAATTCCGCATCAGCTAGGGCAGCCTCGCGCGCAATATTCTGCGCATCAAATGTCTTCATGACGCAATCGTAAAGCAGAAGGCCCTCGAGACGTTAATCCCGAGGGCCTTTCTACATTTTTAAGGCTTTAAAAATCCATATCCCCGCCGCCTTGTGGCATTGGCGCCGCAGACTTTGGTTCTGGCTTATCTGTAATCACTGCCTCTGTTGTAATAAAGAGAGCTGCGATTGATGCTGCATTCTGGAGTGCAGAACGTGTCACCTTAGCTGGATCAATAATGCCAGCCTTGATCATGTCTACATATTCACCAGTTGCAGCATTGAGTCCGTGACCGGCTTCAAGGTTGCGAACTTTCTCTACGATAACTCCGCCTTCCAGACCAGCGTTTACTGCAATCTGCTTGAGTGGAGCTTCGATGGAAACTTCAACAATCTTTGCACCAGTTGCTTCATCTCCTTCGAGCTTAAGCTTCTTAAACGCTGCAGTTGCTGCCTGAAGAAGAGCAACGCCACCACCGGCAACGATTCCTTCTTCAACTGCTGCCTTTGCATTTCGAACTGCATCTTCGATGCGGTGCTTGCGCTCTTTCAGTTCAACTTCTGTTGCAGCTCCGGCCTTGATAACCGCAACTCCACCAGCAAGCTTGGCTAGGCGCTCTTGCAACTTCTCCTTGTCGTAATCTGAATCAGACTTCTCGATTTCAGAGCGGATCTGAGCAACGCGGCCCTTGAGCTGTGCCTCATCACCAAGTCCTTCGATGATGGTGGTCTCTTCCTTCGAGATGACAACCTTGCGAGCGCGACCAAGAAGTTCAAGTCCAGCTGTCTCTAGCTTGAGACCGACTTCATCTGAGATAACGGTGGCGCCGGTAAGGATCGCAATATCTTGCAACATCGCCTTACGACGATCTCCGAATCCAGGTGCCTTCACAGCTGCAGAGCGGAATGTTCCCTTGATCTTGTTGACCACGAGAGTTGCTAGCGCTTCTCCCTCAATATCTTCGGCAAGGATTGCCAGTGGCTTACCTGACTGCATTACCTTTTCAAGAACAGGTACGAGCTCTTTGATATTTGCAATCTTGCCGCTGGTGATCAGGATGTACGCATCTTCGAGAACTGCTTCCATGCGATCTGTATCAGTGACGAAATATGGTGAGACATAACCCTTGTCAAAGCGCATACCTTCGGTGAGCTCGAGTTCGAGACCAAAAGTATTTGACTCTTCAACGGTGATAACGCCTTCTTTACCGACCTTATCCATCGCTTCAGCAATCATCTCGCCGATAGTTACATCAGCAGCAGAGATTGATGCAGTTGCTGCAATCTGTTCCTTTGAATCAACGCTCTTAGCCATTGCGCTGAGTTCAGCGACAACAGCTGCTACCGCCTTTTCGATTCCGCGCTTGAGCGCCATTGGGTTTGAGCCGGCTGCAACGTTGCGAAGACCTTCGCGAACGAGCGCCTGAGCCAATACTGTTGCAGTTGTTGTTCCATCGCCTGCGACATCATCTGTCTTCTTGGCAACTTCCTTAACGAGTTCTGCACCAATTTTTTCCCATGGATCATCGAGTTCAATATCTTTTGCGATTGAGACACCATCATTGGTAATTGTTGGCGCGCCCCACTTCTTTTCAAGTACGACGTTACGTCCGCGAGGTCCAAGGGTTACCTTGACGGCATCAGCGAGGACGTTCATTCCGCGCTCTAGACCGCGGCGGGCTTCTTCATTAAAGGCAATCTGCTTTGCCATAGTTGTTAGCTCCTATGTCTTTACCTAATCGGGTCAGCCGGGTTTTAGTTAACGGATCGCTTGAGGCGCCGTTATCACTCTCGGCCTGCGAGTGCTAACGCCAAATCTAGAGGTACTTATTCCCGGGCGCAAAACGAGGGGGCCGGGCGGGGTGGGAGTTACTTTGAGGTGCGAGCGGCCATGCGGGCTTCACGCAGGCGGCGCAGGCGCTTGACCAGCATCGGCGAGGCTTCGAGGGCATCCTCGCGGTCGATCAGGTCGTTGAGCAGTTGGTAATAGCGAGGGGCGGTCAGGTCGAAGAGATCCTTGATTGCGCTCTCTTTAGCTCCAGCAAAGCGCCACCAATTGCGCTCGAATTCAAGGATACGAATTTCGAGATCGGTCAAGGTCGAGCCTTTAGTCTCTGGATTTTCCAACGCGGACATATTCCAATCTTAGATTGGAAATTGGCGTAACTGTGGGATTTACGAGCGCCTTGCTGCCTTTTCAATATTGCGCAACATCGTCGGAAAGATGAAGAAGTGAAATGGTGAGACTAGATACCAATAGAGCTGGCCACCTAATCCGCGCGGTGCAAAGAGCGCATCTTGTGTGACCACTACTTTGCCATCTCGTTCTTCTAGATGAAATTCCAACCAAGCCTTACCAGGCAGAATCATTTCGGCATAGAGTCGAAGATGTTTGCCATGTTCTAAACCTTCAACGCGCCAGAAATCAACGGTGTCACCGATACGAAGATGCAATGGATCGCGACGACCACGGCGCAGCCCGACACCTCCGACAATGCGGTCAATTAATCCGCGCAGATACCAGAGCCAACCCGATCCAAACCAACCGCGTTCTCCGCCGATACCTTCGATCTGTTCCCAAATTTTTTCGCGCGCCACATCAGTGGTGATTTCGCGATGATCTTTCAGAGTTAATTCACCAGCCCAATCAGGATCACCTTGCGCTTTCTGCCACGGTGCAGTCGGATATGCAGCATCCGACCAACGTGTATCCACTGAATTTTCGGCAGTGCGGGTAAGCGCCAATTGAATCGCTTGTGACACTGTCAGCAGACCTTCGGGTGGTAGCGGAATAATTTCGCTGATGCTCTTTTTGGGATCTGCAACAACTTCACTAATGAGAGATTCGACGAGCGGACGGGCAAGCGAAGTCGGCACCGGTGTAACAAAACCAATCCATAAACTAGAAAGTTTGGGAGTCAGCACCGGAACTTGAATAATTTTTCGCTTACGTAAGCCCGATAGCGCAGCAAACTTCTGCATCATCTCGGCATAGGTAACAACTTCAGGGCCACCAATATCGCAGATACGATTTTCGGGTTTTGTTAAGTTGGCTGTTTTGCGCAGGTAATACAAGACATCGCGAATCGCAATTGGTTGGGTGCGATTAGAGACCCACTTGGGTGTGGTCATAATCGGAAGCCGGTGGGTCAGATGGCGCAACATTTCAAAAGATGCCGAACCTGATCCAATGATGATTCCAGCGCGCAGTTCGAGCACCGGAACTGAAGTAGATGCCAAATGTGTTCCAGTATTCATTCGAGAAGTCAGATGGCGACTGCGATTTTCATCGTTAGCGATTCCACCTAAGTAAACAATCTGCGCAACATGGGCCCGTTCCGATGCGAGCGCAAAACCACGCGCCATCGCCGCTTCAATATCGCCAAAATCTGCAGCGGCATTAATCGAATGCAATAGGTAATAGGCAGTATGAACACCGGTAAGTGCGCGATCTAAATCAGCTGCGTTGCTGGCATTACCTTCAATAATTTCAACTTCGCGCGCCCAGCTCTGTCCTTGAATCTTCTTAGCATCGCGCACCAAGACGCGAACTCGTTTCTGATCGCTCAAAAGATCGCGTACTAAGCGCCCACCCACATAACCAGATGCACCGGTAACGAGGTATAAACGTTGCTGATTCTGCGTATCCATGGTCAAGAGCCTAGACTTACCCAGTGGTGACTTCTACTTCAACAGCGACAAAACCTCGCGTCGTTATCTTGGGCGCAGGCTTTGGCGGACTCACCGCTGCACGGGCGATGGCTAAAGAAGCCGATGTCACCTTAGTTGACCGCCACAACTTTCAAACATTCTTACCGCTGCTCTATCAAGTATCTACCGCTGGACTAGCCGCCGATCACGTCGTCCATCCCATCCGTGGTGCGCTCCGTAAATCAGGGGTGAAGTTTCGAATGGGTTCTCCGCTTTCGGTAGATCATAAAAACAAAACGGTAAAGCTCGATTCTTCTGAAGTTCTTGAATTCGATCACCTCGTTGTAGCTCTTGGCTCATCTACTGCCGATTTTGGCGTGCCTGGTGTCGCTGAATACGGCATGGGTATGAAGAGCGTTAATGAGGCAATCACTATTCGCGCAGCGGTCATGCGTCGCTTTGAGGATTTATGTCGCTTTGAAGATGACACCCGCCTATCAATCGCCGTCGTTGGCGGCGGCCCTACTGGGGTGGAGATGGCTGGGGCTCTTGCTGAATTAAAGCGCGGACCTTTAAAGAACGATATGGCACATGCAGCCAAGCACATCGATATTTACTTAATCGAAGCCGGTCCCCGCATTCTGCCGATGTTTAGCGAGAAACTTTCAACCAGGGCTGAATCTGATTTACGAAAGCTCGGTGTCATCGTGCGTACCAATACCGCAGTGCGCGAAGTTCAATCACGGAAAATTATTATTAAAGAAGGCGAACCTATTCCCGCAGAGATTACCGTCTGGGCTGCCGGTGTTAAAGGTGAACCAACTGCGGGCGTTCTCAACTTACCAATTATTGGATCGCGCATTGATGTTGAAGAATCACTACGCGTCAACCACTATCCGCATGTCTGGGCAGTCGGCGATATTGCCGGTGCCAAAGGAGCTGATGGTCGCTTCTTGCCGATGGTTGCACCGGTTGCCATGCAACAAGGACGTTTTGTTGCAAAACAGATTATGCGCGCACATCGCGGGCAAGCGTTACAACCTTTTAAGTATGTAGATAAAGGCTCGATGGCAACGATTGGTCGCCACAAAGCAGTTGTTGAAGTAAAGAAGTTTCGCATGGCTGGAATTCCAGCCTGGTATGCCTGGTTATGGCTCCACTTGTTCTATCTCTTAGGAGGTCGCAACAAGATTGGCACCATGGCCGACTGGACCTGGAACTACCTCACCTTCGATCGCGGTAATCGCCACATCATGGATTCGCTCTAAAGCAATGCCTGAATATCGCGAAGTCGGCGGCCATCAGCTCTACTGCTACGAATGGGATAACAACGGCGAAGCGTTGGTTCTCTTACATGGCGGATTAAGTCAGACATCTCACTGGGATCAAAACATCTTGCCGGCTGTTGAAGATCAATTCCACGTCTTTGCTTATGACCGCACTGCTCATGGCTTTACCGGTGATCGTTCGGGCAGCCTCCACTTTGACTACCAAACGCAAGAGGCGATTGCCTATCTTGAAACAATCGTGAAAGAACCAGCGCATCTGATTGGTTATAGCGATGGTGGAATCATTGCCCTTCTTGTTGCCATCGCTCGCCCGGATTTGGTTCGCTCGGTCATCACGCTCGGTGCAAACTTTCATCACAGCGGAACGCTGCCACTACCTGACTTTGATGGCGTTATTTCGCCCGAAGATCAAGCTGAGTACAACCAGACTTCTCCCGATGCGCCCGAAACCCTTGCTGAAAAAATTACGCGCATGATCGCTATCTGGCGCAGCGAACCAAATTTAAGTCGAGCCGACCTCTTAAATATTCAGTGTCCAGTACTAGTTATGGCAGGCGATGATGATGTGATTGCACATAACCACACCGTCGAACTCTTTGAAAATATTCCACTTGGTCAACTAGCGATTCTGCCAGGTGCTTCTCATCAATTTATTAAAGAAAAGCCAGCGCTCGCGCAATTGTTAATGCGAGAATTTCTAGAAGATTTGAGCTATCCAATTACCAAAATGCCGATACGGCGAACTAATCCAACTCAGAGCTAGCCCTCAAAGGGTTCGATGGCACCAGTCTTTACATCATAGATTGCGCCAGCTACAGAGACTCCATCACGTAAGAGTGGATATGAGCGGATGCGATTGAGGTCAATCGCTAGCGCGCCTTTTTGATCTGTGGTGGTTCTAAATTCCAAACTAGAAGTATTGACGCCATATTTTTCATCAATCAATTTATGAATGGCCGCTTCTTCACCTTGAGCCATTCGGCAATCAGTATGTGGCATCACCAGGATGCGATTGACATTCAAAAGGTAGGTAGCAAGAACAAGAGTACGTAAAACGTCTTCTGTGACGCGGGCTCCGGCATTGCGCAGAATTTTGGCATCTCCCGATTTCATTCCCACAACAGAGAGTGGATTGATACGTGAATCCATGCAGGTAACGATGGCCAGTCCGCGCGCTGCAGAACCAGTTAACTCTGAGTACTTAAAAGTTTTTTGATATTCGCTATTTGCTGCCAACAAATCATCAAAAGATTGATGAGGAAAAGAATTTTCGGCCATTGCATACTCCTTTTCTTCATCCTTGGAGCAAAACTGGAGCCCCCCATCCGGATTGAACGGATGACCTGCTCATTACAAGTGAGCTGCTCTACCACTGAGCTAGGGAGGCGTACTGCGGGCGTAATTATGGCAGGATTGAGGCCATGTTGCCAAACTATTGGATGAGCCCAGAAACAAACTCAATCAACCGTTTGCCGATGCTCAATATTGAGCACTTTGAAACTATCTCACTCGATGGCACATGGCGCTTTCAACTACTTCATTCTCCGAGCGAACAACCCCGCAAAAAGTGGACAACAATTCCTGTCCCTGGCCTTTGGACGATGCAGCCCACTAGCGAAATTTTCTTTGATAAACCCATTTATACAAATGTGCAGATGCCTTGGGATCACGTTGCTCCTGATGTTCCTGCAGAAAATCCCACCGGCATCTACGAACGTGATTTTGAGATTCCCCAATCGTGGGATGACAAGCGCATAGTGCTCCATCTTGGTGGATACGAATCTGTCGCTCTAATTACTGTCAATGGCACAGAAGTTGGTCTGACTAAAGATTCTCGCCTCGCTGCTGAATTTGATATCACCGCCTTTATCAAACATGGCAAAAATACAGTTCGCATTACCGTTACCAAATGGTCTGATGCCAGCTATATCGAAGATCAAGATCAGTGGTGGCATGGTGGAATTACCCGTTCGGTAAAGTTATTTGCAACTGACTATGTCTATATCGAAAAGTTTGCAACTACCGCCGGTCTGAAAAGCGATGGCACAACCGGAACTCTAAAAATTGATGCGGTCATCGGGTCGATCAATGGCAAGAGCGTTGATGGTTACTCGCTACGCACTTCGATAGATGAACTTCCCAAGGTAAAGAGCGCGCAATTAAGTGCGACCTATAAACACCACGTCACACCTGCCTGGACCGAAATGTCGGCCGAGCTACAAGAAGCCAACCGCAAGCACTTTGCCGGTGAATACTGGGATGGTTCTATGCCAGAGTCAGCAAAGCGCATGCGCGAGCCTCTGCAATCACCGTGGCCAGGCCATCTCGTTCTAGAAACGACGATTCCAAAGGTGGCAGCTTGGAGCGCTGAAACCCCTGCGCTCTACACACTTCGCATCGAACTGGTTAACCCAGCCGGACAAGTCATTGAAATTTCGCAGCAGAAAATCGGCTTCCGTAGCGTCGTTGTAAAGGGGCGCGACCTGCTCGTTAATGGCAAGCGCATCTTTATCTACGGCGTAAATCGCCACGACTTCAATCGCCATACTGGTCGCGCTCTCACGCGCGAAGATATGCGCCAAGACCTACTCGAAATGAAGCGTTGGAATTTTAATGCGGTGCGCACCTCGCACTATCCCAATGATGCAGCTTTCCTCGAACTCTGTGACGAACTTGGTTTCTATGTCATCGACGAAGCCAATATCGAATCCCATGCTTTTTACGATGCTATGTCGAACGACCCACGGTATGCATCTGCATTTGTAGAGCGCGTTGGACGAATGGTGCAGCGCGATATGCACCATCCATCAGTCATCTTCTGGTCACTTGGAAATGAATCTGGAATCGGCACCAATCATTACGCCGCTGCCGCATTTGCCCGTTCGCTTGATACTTCTCGCCCACTGCATTACGAAGGCGCTATCAATGGCGACTGGCGTGGTGGACACGCCTTAACCGATGTCATTTGCCCCATGTATCCATCAATCAAAGCGATCGTCAGCCATGCCAAATCTGGAAAACAAGATCGCCCACTGATTATGTGCGAATACTCGCATGCGATGGGTAACTCCAACGGAACGCTCAAAGAGTATTGGGATGCCATCCATTCACTTCCTGGTCTACAAGGTGGATTCATCTGGGAATTTTGGGATCACGGTATTGAACAGACTCTGGCAGATGGCACAAAGCGCTCTGCCTATGGTGGAGATTTCGGCGAAGTTCGCCATGACGGAAACTTTGTCTGCGACGGAATGGTCTTTCCAGATCGCACACCAAAACCAGCGATGCATGAATTTAAGGCGATTGCTGCACCGGTTGCCATCACTTCAGCAAAGCCAGCGAGCGGAAACTTCACTATTACCAACCGCCAATTCTTCAAGAATGTAGCTGAATTTGGCTGCGCGTGGACCATTACTCGTGATGGCCAAGTAATTGATGAAGGAGTTCTCAAGCTGCCCAACCTTGCACCGCAAAAGAGTGCAAAGTTTCGAATTTCATCGAAGCACCTGAACAAAATCGATGGAACAGGTGAGCGTTTTATTACCTTTGCAATCTTTAATGTGCATCGCACCGACTGGGCGCCAGCAGGACATGAAGTCGCCTGGCAACAATTTTCACTACCTTCTCGTAAAGCGAGCCTTCCAGCAGCTGCGCCACATGATCTCTTTGAGAGCGCAGTCAACGATGCAGGCGAAATTCAACTGCCATTTGGAGCTGTTGCACCACAACCATCACTTTGGCGCGCGCCAACTGATAATGATCGCATCGCACACTTTGCCGAAAAATGGGAGA
>VFQT010001416.1_pt1 | contig 28992 bp, 32 predicted proteins | sample 3512381 | NCBI WGS metagenome assembly VFQT01 (sample SAMN10412376, study PRJNA504923) | tailings metagenome | isolation source: Relicate 2 Philex TSF3 active mining site | place: Philippines: Tuba, Benguet | collected 2017-08-29
AACCCGGGTCACTTCTCAATGAAAATCCCGGGTCAACGCTCAGTGCAAATCAACAGTTTAGCGGCAAATACCACCAAATGCGGGTGCACATGCTGGCGCTGGGGCTGCCTTTAGAGGGTGACTTGTTTTACCCAGAGGCGCTGCGTGGACCAGGCGCACCGGACGACTTCAGCCAACCCTTGCAGCTGCTCGCGCAGCGCATCGCTTTCTTCGACCCGGTGATCGGTACCGGGCGGGTGCCCAAGGCCAGCGCAGCCTGCGCTTCCAGACCGATTAAAGGTCAAGTAAGCTCAGGCGGAGCTCCGGATAGTTGCGATCGTACGAGAAGTCATGAAATCCGCTCTCTGGATGTTGGCACTGTTCGCCACATTTAATCTTGTATGGGAGCTGCTCCAGCTGCCTCTCTACACGCTCTGGCGTGAAGGAACGGCGGGGGAGATCATCGGTGCAGTTCTCCACTGCACGGTCGGGGATGTGCTGATTGGACTGGCCGCCCTCACGATCAGCAGGTGGATATGGGGGCACAGCCCTCGCAAGACTTGGCGCTTCGTGGCCATCTTTATTGCGCTCGGGCTCGGGTACACAATGTTTAGCGAATGGATGAATGTCAAAGTCACCAGAAACTGGGCCTACTCCACTTACATGCCGCTTGTCCCTCCGTTCGGAACAGGGCTGACGCCGCTGCTGCAATGGATTATCGTTCCACTTTTGACCTGGGTCACGGTGGGCGCCCATGGCCGCGACAGAATGGCAGGCCGAAAAGCCGACTTTGAGGAACATCGATCGTGATCACAAAAAACTTCAGCATTGCCGGCCTGTTCACGGCACTCGATAGCCTCGCGGTCGAAAAGCGCATCATGTCCATTCCGGGCGTCCACCACGCTCATGTCAATCCTGCTGCGGCATCCGCCACGGTAATGTTTGACCCGGACAAGGTCTCCGATACAGACCTGCAGAGGGCCATTCAGGAGTGCGGCGTGCACTGCAGCGGCCAGGCAGTGCCCCGTCACATATGCAATGTCGAGCGCCCCTCCTCTCCGCATCTCAGCCAGCACCATCACCATGGGCACGCGGAGTCGGGGTCTTCCTCAATGGCTGGCCACGACATGCACGCCGACATGGGCCACGGACCGGGCGGCGACATGAAGGCAATGGCGCGGGACATGCGCAACCGCTTCTTCGTGGCGCTGGTCTTCACCATCCCCGTCTTCCTGTGGTCCGACATGGGCCACATGATCGGCTTCACCGCACCGCCACCCTTCGGCATCGACCGCAATCTGCTGCTCTTCGTTTTCGCCACGCTCGCGGTCATCTATCCGGGCTGGCCGTTCTTCCGCGCCGCCATCATGGCCCTCCGCCACGGCATTCTCAACATGGCGGTGCTGGTGCTGATGAGCGTGGGCACCGGCTATACCTTTAGCGTCATCTCCACGTTCTTCCTTGGTGGTGTCCAGTTCTTCGAGGCATCGGCGATGCTGATGGTGTTCATCCTGCTGGGTCACTGGCTGGAGATGCGCGCCCGTGCCGGCGCGTCCGACGCCATCCGCAAGCTCATGGACCTGGCGCCGCCCAGGGCCGTCGTAATACGGCACGGCACAGAGGTCGAGGTGGCCACCGCCGACGTCGTGCTGGACGACATCGTGGTTGTCCGGCCGGGCGGCAAGATCCCTGTCGACGGCGTCATCACCGAGGGCTCTTCTTCCGTCGACGAGTCGATGCTGACGGGCGAGTCGCTCCCCGTCTCCAAGAGGCCAGGCGATCACCTTATTGGTGCAACCATCAACAAGAGCGGCCTTCTCCGCTACCGCGCCACCAAGGTTGGCGCGGACACCGCGCTCGCCCAGATCGTGAAGCTCGTTCAGGAGGCGCAGAACTCCAAGGCGCCTTCGCAGATGCTGGCCGACCGGGCTTCGCAATGGCTGGTCCTCGTTGCACTCGCAGTGGGGCTCCTCACTTTCCTCGTCTGGTACGGGGTGATCGGCTCGACGCTGGTGTTTGCTATCACCCTGATGATCACGGTGTTCGTCATCGCCTGCCCCGATGCGCTGGGCCTCGCGACCCCGATGGCCATCATGGTCGGTACCGGGCTCGGCGCAAACCACGGAATCCTCATCAAGAACGCCCAGGCGCTGGAGGATGCGACAAAGCTTAATGCCATCGTCTTCGACAAGACCGGCACGCTGACCCTCGGTGCGCCACAGGTGGTCGATATCGTGCCAGCGGAGGGGACAGGTGCGGACGATCTCCTCGCCACCGCCGCATCTCTCGAAGCCAATTCGGAACATCCCCTGGCGAAGGCGATCATGCAGCGCGCGCAGGGCCTTGCCCTTCCCGAGGCGGCGGAGTTTGCCAATGTCGAGGGACAGGGGGCGAGGGCACTGGTCAGCGGCGATCCCGTGTTGGTCGGCAGCGGCAAGTTCATGACGGCACAGAAAGTCGGCTGGGCAGGCCTTGAAGACCGGTCGAAGGCCCTTCAGGGGGCGGGCCGCACCGTCGTCCATGTGGCGAGGTCCGGCAGGCTCCTGGGCCTCATCGCCATCGCCGATGCCGTTCGTCCCACATCCAAGGCCGCCATCGAAGCGCTGCGCGCCCGAGGCGTGAAAGTGGTGATGCTGACGGGCGATAATGCGGGAACTGCCGCACGGATCGGCAACGACCTTGGCCTCGATGTAGTAATCGCCGACGTGCTGCCAGGCCAAAAGGCTGACAAGATCAAGGAGCTGCAGTCACAGGGACTCCGCGTCGGCATGGTGGGCGACGGCGTGAACGACGCCCCGGCCCTGACCCAGGCGGACATCGGCTTCGCAATCGGTGCGGGCACTGACGTTGCCATGGAAAGCGCCGACGTGGTGCTGATGAAGAGCGACCCCTTCGACGTGGTGCGCGCCATTACCATCTCGCGCGCCACGCTCACCAAGATGCACCAGAACCTCTGGTGGGCAGTCGGCTACAATACTCTTGCTTTCCCGGTTGCCGCAGGAGTGTTCTATCCGTTCACCCTGAGCCCCGAGGTCGCGGCGATGTCGATGTCGGGTTCGACCGTGATCGTAGCCATCAATGCCCTGATGCTGAAACGCACGCGGTTATCCGCCGGGGAAACACCGCCTTCTGTTGCCACGGATGTGCAGCCGGTCGCCGGGAACGCAGACTAGCGGCGGAGCATGGCGTTGTAGACGCCCACCAGCACGGCGGCCGCGATCCAGCCCATGACGGCGCTCACCACAATGCCGATGACCAGACCGCTCACTGACCCCGCGGGCTCAGTGCTGAAGAGCCCGAGCCAGCCATGGGCGAGATCGGGTGCGATCAGCACCGCAAGCCAGCACAGCACGTAAAGAACGACGAGAGCTGCCGAGAGCCCCCATGCAAATGGGGCGAGCTTCAGCTCTGCAAACCTGGTGTCATTCATGGCCTTACCTCCGGTTCACTTCACTGGGAACTCGGTCAGGGTCGGTTAGGAAGATGCGATATCACTTCCGCGCAAGTTCCACCTCGGCGAGTTCCGCCAGTAGTGGCACAACGTCGAGCTTCGCGGCCGGGCCAGGGATTGTGTTGGTCGTCACCACCTGGGCTCCGGCGCTTTCGAGCCTCGTCTTCGCATTTTCCGCCAGAATGCCATGCACTGCAAGGCATATCGGTGCGGCAAAACCGGACTCTACAAGCTGGCGCACGGCGACCTCCATGGTGTGGCCGGATGAGATCATGTCATCCACCAAGACCGGCCTTTGTCCGCCGAACGCCTCGAGGCCCGAAAATGTGATCGAGACATCCCGGTCGCCTCGCCGGGACTTCCGCATCACGACGTAGGGCACTCCGGCGGAGGCGCCGACCGCAGCGACCCATTGTTCGCTTTCCTCGTCAGGGCCGATGAGGAATACCTCGCCTCTTTTTCGCCGAAGGTAGTCCGCCAACACGGGGGCGGCATGACCGACGCCCACAGGCACCCTGTAGATCTCGCTCATCGACGTGTAGCGATGGAGATGGGGATCGATGGTGACAATCCAATCGAAGGAGCCGGAAAGGAGGCGCGCGAACTCACGCGAGGTGACGGCCTCACCATCCTTGAAGCGGGTATCCTGCCGCATGTAGGCGAGATAGGGCGCGATCAGGCCAACGCTGGAAGCACCGAGGTCCTTCATCGCTGCGGCGGCAAGAAGTAGCGCAAGTATCTTGTTATCCGGTTCGTGCAGAGAACACACCAGAGCGACCTGCGCACCCGAGACCGGAGTCAAGATGCGAAGGTAGCTCTCCCCATCCGGAAATTGCCGGTGTTCTATCTCTCCGAGCGCAGCGCCTAAGGTTCTTGAGAGCGCCGATGCTGCGGCCTCATTGCCCGGCATGCCGAAGATCACGGGTTTCATGTTCACTCTCCGATCCCGACGATGTCGCCATGCGCCTGGGCGTAGGCCAGCGCATAATCAAGTTCGCCGGGGGTCTGGGCATGGACCGTGCAGAGCGGCTGGCCCTTCTCAACTGGAGTGCCGAGAGGCGCTTGAAAGTCCACGCCCGCGAGCGGGTCGTGCGGTGCGCCCGCCAGCTTGGCGATCTTCGCCAGCTGGCGATTGTCGATGTGAACGACCCGGCCCTTTCGTTTCGCAACAACATCAGCACGGTAAGCCGCAGTGCCAGGGGTCCGCATGCCGCCCTGCGCATCACAGATCCTCTGGAACTTTGCCCAGGCTGCGCCCGAAGCAAGCAAACCCTGTGCGACGCTGACCCCCTGGCCCTCGTTGCTGGCCCCCATCAAATCAAGCAGGCGACCTGCAAGCTCAACCGCTCGCTGGGCAAGATCATCGGGAGAGCCGGCCGCATTCTGGAGAACGGCAAGCACATCGCGGGCTTCCAGGGCCGGGCCTATCCCGCGCCCCACTGGCTGCGTGCCATCCGTCTGCAGGATGCGGATCTGGAGACCGAATGCCTGTGCGACTTGGCGGAGCCGCACCTCAAGACGGGAAGCCGCCTCCATGGTCCGCAGCTTGGCAGTGGGACCAACCGGTATGTCGATCACCACATGCGAAGAGCCCGCGGCAATCTTCTTGGACAGAACGGATGCGACCAGTTGACCTTCGCTGTCGAAGTCCAGGGGCCGCTCGACACCGATGAGAATGTCGTCGGCTGGGCTCAGTTGCATGGCGCCGCCCCAGGCGATGCAACCTCCTTCGCGCTCCACAACCCGCCGCATGTCCTCGATGCTGAGGTCGACCCGGGTGAGCGTCTCCATCGTATCAGCGGTGCCCGCTGGTGAGGTGATGGCGCGGGAGGAGGTCTTCGGGATGACGAGGCCGGCAGCCGCGATGATCGGCACCACGATCATGCTGGTGCGGTTTCCCGGCAGCCCGCCGATACAGTGCTTGTCGGCCACCTTGGGGGCTGTCCATTTCAGGCTCTCACCCACCTTCACCATGGCGGCAGTCAGCGCCACGGTTTCCGCGAGGTCGAGGCGGTCACCCGCACATGCGGTCACGAAAGCCGCGAGATGGATGTCGTCGTAGAGCCCTCCGGTGATCTCCCGGACAATCTGCTCGATCTCCCCCGCCTCGAGGCCGCCGCCATAAACCTTCTTGCGAAGGTAACTGTCCGACGCGAGCGGCTGCGGGTGGGAAAACTCAACCTTCTGTCCCTCTTCCGCGCCCAGGGCGATCCAGGCTGCCTCAGACAGGGAGGCCTCGTGAAGTCCGAGCAGACCGTCGCTGACCGTATTCAAGGTGGCGACGATGCTCCTGCCATTGAGCCGCACCGCGACACGTGAGCGGACGGCGAAACCCTCCGAGCGGCAGACCTCGCATTCACGATGCATATAGACCACGAACTCGCGATAGGTATCGATCCCGAGACGGCGAAGGCTCAGCCGTTCAGGTCCGTTGCTGAATCCACTGTGGGTCTCCAATTCGACCTCCCGGAGTGCTGCCCCCACGCCGGGAGGATTCCAGTGTTGCCGCGCAACAGGGCGATTAGGGTGATGCGCCTTCGCCGGCCATGCCCTGCCCCATCATGGCGCCGCCGCCCATTGCAGCCATCATCCCCGCCCCCATCGTTCCGGTCAACGATGGCAGCAATTCATCTGCTGCCTTCTTCTGCTCCTCCGAAAGCTGCTCGTAGAGCGGCTTCAGTGCGGCCTCGAGTTCTTCCACGGCGGCAAGGCGTGCCTGAAGCCGGCCCTTGTCCGCCTCGAGTGTGGCCAGAACGCCACCGGAAGCCATCTGCATTGGCATCGCGCCCGCCCCTGCCTTTTTCAAGCGGTCGGCATTGACGCGCAGCGCATCGGCCACGCGGCTCCAGGCCTTCTCCTGGGCCGACGTAATCTTGAGTTCGGCGTGGAGGAAAGCGATCCGCCCCTCTACCCGGTCGGCCATGCCCATTGCCGGCATTCCCATTCCCGGCATTGCCATGCCGCCCTGGCCATGCATCATCTGCATCATCCCCATCATGCCGGACATCATCTGCATCATGGGGTCGGCAGCCCCGCCTGCGCCGGCGGCTGCTGCGGACTGGTCGTGCTGATGGGGATCGGGAGCGGTCTGCCCCAGGGCAAGGCTCCCAACGGCTGACAACATGGCGGCCGCAACAGCTACCGTGACGATGGTCTTTCTCATCTCATTCTCCCTTTTGACAGTGAATGGAAGGCACTATGACTGAACAGGCCGAAGCGGATTGGCCTTGACTTACTTCCGATCTTTTTCAGGCATCTTCACTTCTCCTCCGTGACGGTGACCATGCCCGCGATGCATGAAGACGTGCATGAGCGGGCAGGCAAGGATCACAAGGAACGGCAGCACCGCGAAGACATGCTGCTGATGCCAGATCACGAAATAGCCGCCAATCACGATGGCAACTGCCAGGAGGGCCATGCCCTTCGCCGTTCTGAAGCAACCGAACATGATGAGTTCTCCACTGGTTTCGCTGTTTTCAGTTTACATGAAATATGGCGTCGTCGGCCGGGCCCTCGACATCGAGAAACCCTGCTGCACCCCGCTCCACCCGGCTCAGCGCATGGTCGACGAGGATGTAGCGCCCGGGTACCTCGAGCTTCATCTCCACCACGGTGCTGCCGCCTGCCGGGACACCGACTGTCTGGATGGACGCGGCCGTTTCCCCTCCGAGGGAGCCCAGCGGATAGACCTTGTCGAAGATTCCGCCGATCACATGGAAGGAGGATGTGAGGTTCGGGCCGCCTGCACCGAAGAAGATGCGAAGCGTCTCCCCGACCTTCGCCTTCAGCGGCTTCTCCTTCAGGGCCATGGCGCTGCCGTTGAACACGACATACTCCGGCCGTTCCGCCATGAGCTTCTCACGGCTCTCGGCGAGGAAGCCCTTCGACCCGAGCGGTTGCTCCGTATAGACCTCCCCCTGCATCACATAGAACTCCCGGTCGACCGTGGGCAGACCGCCTTCGGGCTCGACGAGGATCAGGCCGTACATGCCATTGGAAATGTGCCGCGCGGCCATGGGCGTGGCGCAGTGGTAGACATAGAGTCCGGGTCGGGTGGCCTTGAAGCGGAAGCTCTTCGTTTCGCCGGGGGCTGCATCCGTGGCAATGGCGCCGCCAGCCGGGCCCACCACCGCGTGGAGATCGATGCTATGCCTCTCCGCACTGTCTGCCTTGTTAGTGAGGAAGACCTCGACGGTGTCGTTCACCCTGACGCGGATGAGAGGACCGGGGACTTTGCGGTCGAAGGTCCAGTAGTGGTAGCTCGCGCCGTCCGCGAGCTTGCCGGTAACCTCCACCGCCTCAAGCTCGACCCTGATCGTGCGAGGGCCTGTAGCCGTAGCCGACCCCGGAAGGTCGGCGGCATCCCGCACGATGTCGAGCGGTGCTTCGGGCGTGCCGCTTGCGGCGCCGTGCTCGTGGCCATGGGTTTCTTCCGCGAAGGCCGGTGTTGTCGGCCCGGCGAATGCGATCACGACCAGCAGCAAGGAGAACAGTGTCCGCATGGCTCAGGCCTCCGCATAAGAGACGGTGGTCATCATGCCGGATGCCATGTGGTAGAGGTGATGGCAGTGGAAGGCCCAGTCCTTGCCGGGATTGTCCGCGTCGAAGGCGAAGCGCACCGTCTGCATGGGCGGCACGAGAACGGTGTCCCGCACCGCGCCGGCAAAGGGCCTGCCACCGATTGCCGTCACCTGGAAGCGGTGGCCGTGAAGGTGCATGGGATGCGCCATCATCGACATGTTCATCATCTCGATCTCGACCCGCTGCCCCCGGGAAACCGTTATGGGCTCTCCGGCCATGCCCCAGCTGTAACCGCTCATGTTGCCCGTGAGGTGCACCATGAAGCTCCGGTCGGGGGGCCGCGGTGAGAGCGGGTTCATGGCGCGGAGCCGCGCTTCGAGCCCGAGATCGAGGACGGGGCCCACCCTCTCGCCGAGCACCGGCAGCTTGCGGGTATCTGCCCCCGTGCTCGCAAGGATCAGGCCCGTGCGGTGAGGAGCCCCCTCGCGGCGTGCGAGAATCGGGAAGCTGCCGCCCCCGGGAGGCAGACGTAGCCGAATGTCGGCGCGCTGCCCCATGCTGAGCGGAAACTGACTGCCGGCAACAGGCTCGACGGGCTGGCCGTCCACTGCGATAAGCTGGCCCGTGAGCTCTCCGATATCGATGGTGAAACCGGTGGCCGTGGCGCCATTAATGATGCGGAGCCGGATTCGCCCGCCCGCTTCGGTGCGAACGACCTCCGGATCCTCGAGCGTCCGGTCATTGGCAAGATAGGCATCGTATTCGATGTCGTTCAGGTCCATGCCCGCCATGCCGTCAGCCATGGTCATGCCCTCCACGCCCTGGTTCATGGCATCGTGGTCCATGCTGCCATGGTCCATCGCGCCGTGCCCTCCGGCGGAGCCCTTCAACCGTGTCAGCAATTCTTCGGCGGGCGAGAAGGAGAAGTCATGCAGGAGCATGACCACCTCCTGCTCATCCGCCGCGCGGTCTTCTGCCGTCCGCACGATGAGGGGCGCAGCCAGCAGTCCCTGCTCCTGCAGAGTGTGCGCGTGCATCCAGTGCGTGCCGCCGGGCCCTACCGGGAAGCTGTAGCTGCGCTGTTCGCCAGCCTTCAGCAGCGGCATCGGCGTGCCGGGCACGCCGTCGAGGGTGTTGGGTGGGGTCAGGCCGTGCCAGTGGATCATGGTTTCCTCGGCAAGCCGGTTGTCAAGGAGCACGTCGAACTGGTCGCCGGCGCTGAAGGCAAGGCCAGGCTTGCTGTCAGGGCCCGTGAGCCCATAGACCTTGGCGGCGCGGCCATTGACCTCGAGACTCCGGCTGTCGACCGTCAACACCCGCGAGCCCGAGGCAAGAGCAGGCGTGAGCGGAAGACTGGAAAGGCAAAGTGTTGCGGCACAGGCCGTGCCATTCAGGAATATTCTACGGTTCATGGTGGATGCTTTCGTGGTGCGCTCTCCGAAGCGGAAGCCGCGCGGTATCAGGTCAATGGGTGCAGGAAGCTGATGCGCCTCAGGCGCGCGGGGGCTCGAGCAGCGGCGCTGGTGCCAGGCCGTGGACGGGCAGCGACCGAAGAAGACGGAAACTGACACCGCTGGCCAATGCGCCCGTGTGGAGGCCGCTGACAGCCCCGAGCGCCACGCAGCCAGCCATCGCGCAAAGCCCCGTCATGGCGCAGTGCGCTTGCGAATGTGACTGGCTGTGGTTGCAGCTGGTCTCGAGCGCGCGCGCTGAATGGTCCATCGCCATCTCATGGCTGACGGGAGCACAATGTTCACCGGCCGCGTAAGCCTGCACTCCGCCCGCTGCCGGCATCAGGGCCAGCAACGCAAGGAGCAACATGGCGATACAGCGCGACAACATTGGTGTAGCTTCTACAGGGGAGCGAGCCGTGGGACCTTGACCTATCTCAACGTTTCCAATCTGGACCTTGCCATGCTGGGAGGGTCAAGCAAGAACCAATGCTCCTCTCTCGGAGATGCTCGCCACTGATCGAACCCAGACAGGAGACTGCAGGGGCAGAAAATTTGCGCTGGCAGCAACTGTCTCCTCGAACCCCGCCAGGCTCCGGCAGGAACTGGTCCCTGACCGAGTACTACAGGCCTGGCCTTCGAGCCTGGCGGGTTGAGGTGTGGAAGCTACTTCTTGGCGTGTTCCTCCACCCACTTCGTCATCTCCGCGACCTCCTTCGACTGCTCGTCGATGGTCTTCTGGGCCATCTTTTTCGCCTCATCGTCCTTGCCGTACTGCAACTCGATGCGAGCCATGGCGATGGCACCCTGATGGTGGGCGATCATCGAACAGTTGAACGCCACGTCGGGATCCTGCGCCATCGCGCCTTGCATCATGGGCGGATGCATCTCCATCATGGCCTGCATGTAGGCTTTGCCAGCCTCGCTCATCTGGCCGCCCATGTTTTGATGCATCTGCTGCATCATGCCGTGCATGTCGCCCATATTCGCAGGCATCTGCCCAGCCTGCTGGCAAGCCTCCGGCAGCTTGGTCTCACTGGCCGTCTGGTCCTGGGCGAGGGCCGAGGCGGCGGGCAGGGTCGCTCCCAGTACTGCAATCAAAAGAATGCGCGACTTCATCATCAGGTCTCCTTTCAAGTAACGCGGATCACAAACGCCTCGCTCTGCCCATTGTTCATTTCTGCCCAATCCGGGCCGTCAGAACTTCGCCTGAATTGCGCCCCCGTATTCGCGGCAAAGTTCCAAACCGCTGCGGCCCGGAAGCATCAGGTCGAGCACGATCAGGTCCACGTGGCTCTCCGCCAGCCTGGCGTTCATCTCTTCTCCATCGCGGGCGGTGTGAACCGTGAAGCCGCTCGTCCGGAGAAATCTTGCGACAAGCTGGCGGATCTGAGCGTCGTCGTCGACGATGAGAATGCTTGCGGTGCGCTGAGGCTGGTGGGAGGGGTATCCAAGGGACATCGGCGGCCTCAACGTTGAAAATTATGCTTGCGGATCAGCGTCAGAAAACATTGAGGGACCGCGCCAGGATGACGAGGATCGTGACGGGCGCCACGATCCTGAGGCTCCAGAGCCACAGGGCGCCTGCGGCGCCGGATGAGAGGTCGGCGGCCCGGCCTGCCATGCGTCGCTCCACTTGCCAGCCCATCACCAGCGCGATCCCCAGCCCGGAAGCGGGGAGCAGGAAGTTGGACACTGTCTGGTCGACTAGGTCAAGAAGGGGCATCCCAGCGAAGTTCAGGGCCGGTATCTGGCCGTAGCTAAGGGCGGACGGGAGGCCGAGGACGAAGATGCCGGCGCCGAGGGAAGCCACTGCCTTCCTCCGCGGCCAGCCCGACCGGTTGACGAGCGCAGCCGCAGGAACCTCGACGAGTGCGACGAGCGACGTGAGCGCCGCGGCGGAGAGGAGAAAGAAGAACAGAGCCCCGACCCAGCGCCCCGCCGGGAGGTCCAGCAGGATCTGGGGAAATGTGATGAAGGCAAGCTTCGGGCCTGCGGCGGGATCGCCACCCAGCGAGAACACGGTGCCGAAGATGGCCACCCCCGCAACGATCGCGAACAGTGTATCGCCAACGGCCACGGCAACCGCGGAAGCGGGGATCCGCGTTTCGGTGCTGAGATAAGCGCCATAGGTCACGAACACCGCCACTCCCAATCCGAGGGAGAAGAAGGCCTGTCCCAGGGCCGTCAGGTAAACACTGGGGCGCAGGAAGGCAGACCAGTCGGGAGAGACCAGGAATGCCACGCCGCGCTCCGAACCCGGCAGGGTGAGCGCAAAGAGGGCCATGCCGAAGACGATGAGCGCCAGCAGCGGCATCAAGACCAGATTGACCCGTTCGATGCCGCTCTTTACCCCCGCGGCGACGACCACGGCGGTCAGCAGCAGCATAACACCCTGCCAGACGACCGGCTCGTATCCGCTGGCGATGAAGCTGTCGAAGTAACCGCCGTAACCCGCGGCAGCGCTCTCCCACAGTTCGCCCGTCACGGCGCCGATGAAATATCTCAGCGCCCAGCCGGCGATCACCGCGTAGTAGCTCGCGATGAGGAGGGCGCCTGCAACACCGACCCACCCGAGATTGCGCCAGATGCCGCGGATGCCGAGGGCCTCGAATGCGCTCACGGCATCTCCGGAGGAGCTGCGGCCCAGCGCCAGTTCCGCGATGACGAGCGGCAGCCCCAGCACGATCACGAAGAAGACATAGATCAAGAGGAAGATGGCGCCGCCATTCTCGCCTGCGACATAGGAGAACCGCCAGATGTTGCCGAGGCCCACGGCGGCGCCTATGGTTGCGATGACGAAACTTGTTCTCGACTTCCACTGCGTGGGCATGTCCAGGCACCTGAGGGGTGTTGACAGGTTTGCCTTCCGCGTCAACATGGCGAGCGATCGGCAGAGCAGCGGGCACCTTACACTGCTTCCCACAGGCTGAAAAAGACCGATGGGGGACCTGGATCTCGGGGCACGCCCCTCCGCGCCGCCCATATGCAAGGAAACCGGAAGGAGGCCACATGGCACATGATTCGGTCATCTTCTTCGAGGACTTGCGGCGGCAGGACGTGGCTCTCGTCGGCGGCAAGAATTCCTCTCTCGGAGAATTGATCAGCCGCTTGGGGAAGGCGGGCGTGCGGGTTCCCGCAGGCTTCGCCACAACCTCCAGCGTCTATCGCGATTTCCTCGACGCGAATGGCCTCACGCCGCTGATCCGCGATGCCCTCGCTGAGTTCGAGCAAGGCGGCCGCAGCCTGGCCGAGACTGGCAGCGCCATCCGCGCGGCCATTCTGCAAGGGGCGTGGCCCGCGCCGCAGGCGAGCGCCATCATGGCCGCCTACCGCCGCCTGTGCGATGCCAGCGGGCGGCCTGACGCAGCCGTCGCCGTCAGGTCAAGCGCCACGGCCGAAGACCTGCCGGACGCTAGCTTCGCTGGCCAGCAGGAAACATTCCTCAATGTCCGGGGCGAACAGGCATTCCTCGCGGCCTGCCGACGCTGCTTCGCGTCACTCTTCACCGACCGCGCCATCAGCTACCGCCGGGCGAAGGGTTTCGACCACATGAGCGTGGCACTTTCCGTCGGCGTGCAAATCATGGTGCGTTCAGACCTCGGCGGCTCGGGCGTGATGTTCTCGATCGACACCGAGACGGGTTTCGACAAGGTCGTGCTCATCGATGCGACCTATGGGCTGGGCGAAAACGTGGTGCAAGGCGCGGTCGACCCGGACCAGTATCTCGTCTTCAAGCCGTTTCTCGGCCAGGCCGACCTTCAGCCGATTCTCGAACGAAAGCTCGGAGGCAAGGCCATCAAGATGATCTACGCGGAAGCTGAGGAGCGTCCCGTCCGAAATGTGCCAACATCCAGGCTGGAGCGGCAGTCCTTCGTCCTCTCGGACCTCGAGATCATCGAGCTCGCAGGCTGGGCCAAATCCATCGAAGCACATTACGGCTGCCCTATGGACATGGAATGGGCGAAGGACGGCGAGACGGGTGAACTCTTCATCGTGCAGGCGCGGCCCGAGACCGTGCAGGCCAACCGCGACGGCCTCGCCTTCCGCAGCTTCCGGGTATCCGGAACCGGCAGGCCGCTGGCGAAAGGCATCGCCATCGGGGATGCCGCGGTAAACGGAAAAGTCTGCCTCATCGAGAGCGCGGCCGACATCGCGCGCTTCGTCGACGGGTCGGTCCTCGTCACCGGCACGACTGACCCCGACTGGGTGCCGGTGATGAAGCGCGCCCGCGCCATCGTCACCGATCACGGCGGCAGGACATCGCATGCGGCGATCGTCAGCCGCGAACTGGGCCTTCCCGCCGTGGTCGGCACCGGCAATGCGACGTCCACGCTGCACGACCAGCAGGAGGTTACCGTCTCCTGCGCGGAGGGCGACGAGGGCTTCGTCTATGGCGGTGCGGCCAAGATCACCAGCGAGGACATCGATCTCCGGAGCCTGCCCGCCACCAAGACGGAGATCATGCTCAACCTCGCCAATCCCGCCGCCGCCTTTCGCTGGTGGCGGCTCCCGGCGGCGGGTGTTGGCCTCGCGCGGATGGAATTCGTCATTTCCAACCACATCCGCATCCACCCTATGGCCTTGGCCCGCATCGACACACTGAAGGACTATTCGGCCCGGCGGCAGATTGAGGAGCTGACTGCGGGCTATGCAGACAAGACGGAGTATTTCGTCGACACGCTCTCGCAGGGGCTGGCACGCATCGCGGCGGCGCTCTACCCCAAGCCCGTGATCGTGCGGATGAGCGACTTCAAGACCAATGAATATGCAAGCCTGATAGGCGGAGCCGAATATGAGCCAAGGGAAGAAAACCCGATGATTGGCTTCCGCGGCGCGTCACGTTACTATTCGCCCCGCTACCGGGAGGGCTTCGCCCTCGAATGCCGCGCCATCAAGCGGCTACGAGAAACTTTGGGCTTTACCAATGTCATCGTCATGATCCCCTTCTGTCGATCAGTGACAGAGGCCGACAAGGTGCTCGAGACGATGGCCGAAGCCGGGTTGAAACGCGGAGACAACGGCCTCGAGGTCTACGTGATGTGCGAAATACCCTCGAACGTGATCCTTGCCGCCGAATTCGCCAAGCGCTTCGACGGCTTCTCCATCGGCTCGAACGACTTGACACAGCTCACCCTCGGCATCGACCGCGACTCCGCCGAACTGGCCTCCGCCTTCGATGAGCAGGACGCGGCCGTGAAATGGATGATCCGCAACGTCATTACCGAAGCCCACCGCGCCGGGGCGAAGGTGGGCCTCTGCGGCCAGGCGCCCAGCGATCACCCGGAGTTTGCAGGCTTCCTGGTGGAGTGCGGCATCGATTCGATTTCAGTGAGCCGGGACAGCTTCGTTGCTGTCTGCCGCTCTGTGGCAGAGGCCGAAGAAGATCATACAACAGTCTAGCCGGGGTCTCATTGCAGACGGGCTGCCCGGCACAATACGTCAATTTTTTTGACCGTAAGACTTCCAGGTCTTGCCGCCATCGAAAGACTCCAGCAAATCACTGGTTTGTGTGGAAACGATCAAGTGCTCTGGGTTCCGGGGACTGACGGCTATGTGTAGCGGGATCATCCGACCGAACGCATGGGACAGCAACTCCCAGTTTGTTAGATTTGCCTCGGTGCTTCCAGCAAATCCGTGCCCTAGCACAAACGCATACGCTGTGCCGTCCGCTTCTATGCGGATGGCGGTAACGATTTCTCCAGAGAACACTACATTGGACCATGTTGCTCCCCAATCGTCGCTCACCTTCAAACCGCGTTTAGTTGCGGCGAAGATCTTCTGGGGTTCTGCCGACGAGGCAGCCAGCTGTACAAGTCCATCGGGACTCTTTCCCGACATTTTCCAGGTCAGTCCTCCATCGCGGCTTGTCTGGACGCCGCCGAAGGTCCCATAAACCACCTTCGGATCGACCGCACTTACGGCAATCCCGTGAAAGTCCACTGGGCCATTGAGCCCGTCCGAAAGATGCGACCATGTGACTCCGCCATCCCGGGACTCGAGAAAGCCCGAGTTGCCGCCACCCGCAGGATGACCGCTGGCAAAGTACCTCAGACGATTTGCGGGATCGGGTGAAAACCCCATAAAGTCATGCGTTGGAGAAATCTGTGCCGTAGAGCCATCCTTCATCACGGCGAACATTCCGTGGTGTGTCGCAATCAGGAGTTCCGCGTCACCATCACCAAGATTAAACGCAACTCCGTGGTAATGAGTGTGCTCAGCCAGTTCCTGAAGGCTCTCCGCGCCAGCCTGTTGAACAGAGCTTGCGGTCACAATGGAAGCCATGAACACGAGAGGCAGAAGCTTCCGCTGGACGAGCTGTTCACATGGATAGCTACTCATGGCATCTTCCTCAGCTTCTGTTGTTGAGCAGGAAAACAACAGTCATGAATGATGTCGGTTGGTCATTTGTCTCACACTTCCGTTCGGATTGCCAGCCAACTGCGTCCCGTTCAGTCGCTTGATCTGTCTCACACGCCCAACCCGACACCGGTTGGAAGCCAATCAATAGACATACAGATCACGACGCAGGTCAGAAGTGACTGATGCGAACATGGGATCGCTCTAATCATTTTTGATGTGAGGCTCGGACGATCACTGGTGTGCCGATTTCAACGAGGTCGTACAGATGCGCAATGTCCTCGTTCAACAGCCTTATGCAGCCAGACGACACCGCCTTGCCAATGGACCGCGGTTCATTCGTTCCATGAATTCGATAAAGGGTATCGGCGCCATTGGAGAACAAGTACAGTGCGCGAGCACCCAACGGATTGTCAGGTCCACCAGGTTGGCCGTTGATCCATCGGCGTGCGTTCGCATCCCGATCCACCATGGTGCGGGGTGGTACCCAACGCGGCCAGCGCCGCTTCATGCCAACGGTTGCACTGCCTGACCATGCAAACCCGGCACGGCCAACACCCACGCCGTAGCGAATGGCCTGCCCCTGCTCGATCACATAGTATAAATAACGATTGTCGGGATCGACTATGATGGTGCCGACCGTTTCCACCCCTTCGTAATCGACAATCTGACGGCGAAATCGCTTTTTAATCAGCCGCAGGTTCGTGCGCTCGATCGGAAAGTCAATCTCAGACTGCGCTGGCGGTAAAAGTGCCGGGTCAAAGTACTCTTCATCCTCGCCGCCATAGAGAGCGTTGGCAAAGGACTTTACGGAACTTCCGAGACCCATGAAAACCGCCGCAGCAGCCAGCAGATCGCGACGTTTGAACAATTTTCGCATGCCTGAATTCACATTTGACAAGAAAGTGCACCATCAGCGCCGACTCCGTCTCGATTTTGCGATCAAGAGAACATGAGCAGGTAGGGCAACCCACTGCAGCATCGGAGAGAACTCACTCCCAAGTGTGGGGCCGTCGGCATCAGTTCGCTGTAAATTCACTTCTTTCGTGAACAAGCCTTCAGCACCTCGCTTCAAACAGCTTACGCAAAGGCAATTAGCAAGAATAATCCCGAAGTCCACCCCGGCGGATACGCCCGCCGATATGCAGCTATGTGTAGCACTGCCAATGCCGCGCTGATCAAGCCCGTCAACAATTGTGAGACTACCTACCGCCGTGTCTGGGCGACGCCGGCAAGCCCAACTGGCTTGTCGGCGCCGATCGACAGTTGGCTTACTTGATCTCAGTGATAGTGAGCTTGCCGTTCATCCGATCCGCAATGAATTCGATGGTTTGACCGTCCTTGAGAGAGGCCAACATTTCGTCATTCAAAGTCCGGAACACCATGGTCATCGCCGGCATCTCTAGGCTTTTGAGTTCCTCGTGGCTGACCGTTACTTTCTTGGCCTTCAAGTCAACCTTTTTCACCACGCCCTTGGTGTACTCCGCAGACCAGGCTCCCGTTACCGTGGCTGCGAGGGCCAAAGCGGCAAAAGCGAATTTCACAGTTTTCATCTTAGTACTCCATATTACTTCAGTTGACGAGGATCGGACCATGCATCCCTGCTTCCATGTGGCCTGGGATCAGACAGGCGAACTGGAACTCACCGGACCTTGAGAATTTCCAGATGATGTCACCTTTGGCGCCCGGCTCCAGCCGCACCGAGTTCGGATCGGCGTGTTCCATTTCCGGGAACTTCTCCATGAGAGCCTTGTGTTTTGTCATATTCGCATGGTCGTCCAGGACAAATTCATGATCAGTTGCCCCCTTGTTCACGATGGCGAAGCGAATGGTTTCACCCTTCTTGATCTTGAACTGCTTGGGCGAGAAGATCATCGCTCCATCTTCGGTTTCACTCATCGTTACCTTGATGACACGAGTGACCTCGGATTTCTTTCCAGGTTGTCCCGCAGTCGTGGCGCCGCCCGCATGGGCTGTCCCTGCGCCCAAGACAAGGCAGGCCAAGATCGTCGCAATCTTATTCATGAGTTCCCTCTTCAGCTATTAGAATTGACTTTATCGTCGCGTTAGCCTTTGTCGCCCTGGGTGGAGGACGGCGGCGGCGTTATCTTCGTCTTGGCGTCAGTAGCCTTTGTGAAGTCGGGAATTTCGCCCGTCCACTCATAGGCCTGCGTACCCGGGGGGTTCTCGTACCAACCTGGATCCTTGTAATCCCCGGCGCTGATCCCCTGTCGCACTTTCACGACAGAGAACATCCCGCCCATTTCCAGCGCACCGTGCGGCCCCCATCCGGTCATCATGGGGGCGGTGTTGTCAGGCAGGGGCATCTCCATCTCGCCCATGTCGGCCATGCCCTTGGTCCCCATGGGCATATAGTCGGGATTGAGCTTCTGGATCATGTTCGTCAGGTTCTTCTTGTCGACGCCGATGAAGGTGGGAACATCGTGCCCCATCGCATTCATGGTGTGGTGGGACTTGTGGCAGTGGATCGCCCAGTCGCCCTCATACTTCGCATCGAATTCATAGGCCCGCATGGCGCCGACGGGGATATCGATCGTCACTTCCGGCCAGCGTGCCTCCGGCCGGACCCAGCCCCCGTCGGTGCAAGTCACCTCGAAGTCATATCCGTGCATGTGAATGGGGTGGTTGGTCATGGTCAGATTGCCGACCCTCACCCTTACCCGGTCGTTCTTCGAAACCACCAGCGGATCGATGCCGGGGAAGATACGGCTATTCCAACTCCAGAGGTTCATGTCCAGCATGGTCATGATCCTGGGCACCGAGGCTCCCGGCTTGATGTCGTAGGCGTTCAGGAGAAAGACGAAGTCACGATCGACCCTCATGAAGTTGGGGTCCTTCGGGTGAACCACGAAGAAGCCCATCATGCCCATCGCCATCTGTACCATCTCGTCTGCGTGAGGGTGGTACATGAAGGTTCCGGACTTCTGGAGAACGAACTCGTAGACGAAGGTCTTGCCAGGCGGAATGTGAGGCTGGGACAGACCGCCGACGCCATCCATGCCCGAGGGCAGAATCTGGCCATGCCAATGGATCGTGGTATGCTCCGGAAGCTTGTTGGTCACGAAGATGCGGACCCGGTCGCCTTCCACCGCCTCGATGGTCGGTCCGGGAGACTGCCCGTTGTAGCCCCACAGCCTCGCCGTCATGCCTTCCGTCATTTCGCGCTCGACGGGTTCGGCGACGAGATGAAACTCCTTCACCCCGTTGTTCATCCGGAACGGGGCAGACCAGCCATTCAGCGTCACCACGGGATTGTAAGCGGGCCCTGCACTCGGTGCACGAGGAGCCTGGGTCGAAGGGCTTTCCATGATCTCGGCTTCTGGAAGGCCCATGTTGGAGGTCTTTGCCCACGCGGTCGTCGAAACAAGCGCGGCACCGGCCGTAAGCAGGTTACGTCTGTTGAACATCAGATTGCTCCGTATTTAATGGGGGCTGCCGCCGGCATCGGCGAGAGCGGGACCGCCGCCCGGCTGCACTGAACTTGCTCCGCCCCCGTAGACAGAGGCCGAGAGGTTTGCATCGGCGAGCCAGAACTCCCGCTTGGCGTTGGACGCCATCAGGATGGCGCTTACCTTGGACCGGATGTCAGCCAGCAATTCAAAGGTGTTCGTGATCATCCCGTTGTAGGTGAGAAGCGACTCCTTCTCGACTTCGCTCCGCAGCGGGATCACAGTGCTCTTGTAGTGGATCGCAATGTCATAGGTTGATCGATAGGCCGTGTAGGCAGACCTGGCTTCCGAGCGGACGTTTACCGCCCTCTCGGCAAGCCGGTTTGCCGCTTGCAAATATGCCAACTCCGCCTTCCTCATCCTGGCCTTCCCCGTGTCGAAGATGGGAATTGCGAAATCCACCTCGATCTGCGGTGTGATGACAGTATTCTTGGTGTTCTTCTCCTCTATCTCTCCGTCGACGAGTTCATATTCGGTCTCGATCTCTCGCTCAGCTTCTGCGCCGAGCACCATCTCAAGATCGGAGACGTAGCGGGTGGCCTCAGTCAGCTTGTAGCTCTGCGCCAGGGCCTCGAGCTCGAGTTTGGCAACCTTCAGGTCCGCGCGGTTGCGCAGCGCGTCGGCCTCAATTCGCGGGCGGTTTGCCGGCGTCGCGGGCAAGCTGGGCAGGCGCTCAGGTATCCGGTATTCGACGTCCGAACCCCAGAGGCCCATCAGCCTCGTCAGCTCCTCCTTCGCAAGTCGCGCGGCAAGCCTGGCTTCAGCAAGCTGGCCGGAGATCTCGGCGTAGAACGCCTGCTCCCGGGCCTGCTCCGCTTTCGGCAGCGCCCCTGTGTCGCCGAGCTTCTGGCCAAGCTCGGCAGCGGCATTCGCGGAGAGCTGCGCCTTCTCGAGGTACCTGACGTTTTCTTGCGCCGAAACCGCGGCAATCCACGCCCGGCGCGTCTCGACAGCCAGACGCAGCGTTTCGCCGACAGCGGCATACTGAGCCTGCCGGAACCGCACGTCCGCGGCTGCCACGCGCCTCTTCTGCGTCGTCAGTGCGACGATATTGGTCGCAATGGTCGCCTCAATCGCCCGGTAAACCCCGATTTCCGGTGCCCCGACTCCGAGAAGCCCAACAGAAAGCACCGGATTCTCCAGCATGGTCTGCTGCCAGGCATCCGCTGCGCTCATCCCGAGCTCCGCATAGGATGCCTGCAGCCCCCTGTTGTTGAAGAGCGCAATCTGAACGGCGGTATCGGCCGAAATTGTCTTCTGGTTGACAAGCGCCTTGACCTTCGCAGCACTTTCCCGCGCCTGCTGCTGGTTCTGAATCCAGACTGTCTGCCTGCCAAACGTGGCCGCTGAAGCGTTAGCACTGACGGTGGTGAAACCCGCCTGAGGGTCCGAGTAGAGCGCGGCCTGCTCGGCTGATACGCATCCCGTGACCGAGACCGCCACAATCGCCACGAGAGTGGAGCGCTTTAGAGCTACCTTGGTTTTCATGACTGGGGCTCCGCACAGGAAGACTGGGTTTCGTTCTGGCACTTCCAGGAGCGGGGCTCAGACGGCGTGCGATGCACATAGCCGGATACCGGATTCCGGTGCCTCAGCTCATTGGTGCGCGACGGTTCGGTGACCTCGGTAACGGAAACGGCAGTGGGGGGTGCGCCAGTCGATGCACAGCCCGCCAACACGGCAGGCAAGAGCGCCACGAAGAGAATGCGTGTCATGGTCCATCCAGATATGAATTTGAACAGCCGTCCGCGAAGGCGGCCAAGGCTCAGCTCAACGCTGAGAATTCAGATTGGATGTCAGACTCGGGGCGGTCGCAAGAAACGCGGAGAGATTACGGCAAAGGGCGTCGCGTGAATACCAAGCGGCTCCCGCGCGGAGGGGAGTTCAGTCGTGTCATCAGAATGCTCTGTGGCCACTCCGACACCACAAAACAACGAACAGCAACCCGGTCCATCACCATCGTCGCTGCCGTGATGACTCTCGCTTCCGCCCTTGCAGGTCTTGACCGACGCCCCCCCAGCAAACTCTGCGGAGTGATAGGCCTCGTCCTGCCCGACGAGCGAGATGTGCTCGATATTGCTGTCAGCCAAACTAACTTGGAAGGCCGCGCTGAAGCTAAAATTGGCCGCCACCAGAAAAACCGACAACACCATCACAGCGACGGCAGTGAGAACCGCGCGCAATGGATGAAGATGTCTGATTCGGACCATTTTTCCGGTTTATTAAACTCGGGATCGATCATCAACTAAAATTTCCGTGACATGGCGAGCGGCCGGATCGAGGGAAATAGGTGATCCAAAGGCTGATAGTAATCGTTTAAATGCGCCTTATTAGTCGTATCGCTGCAAGGCTATGCGAGGCTCGCGTGCTAGGACTTGTTGACAAAGTGCCTGCACCAGAGACGTGCTGAGGCGATGAGGACGAAGCCGAGATAGCTCTCCGTTGTCTTGTCATATCGGGTTGCCAGCCTGCGGGAGTGCTTGAGCTTGTTAAAGCAGCGCTCAACCAGGTTCCTCAAGGCGTAAATGGCGCCATCGATTGGGTCTTGTGCCTTGCGGTTCCGGCGCATCGGGATGACTGGCTCCACCTGTCTGGCAATCAGGTCCTCGCGGATGGCGTCGCTGTCGTATCCCTTGTCGGCGATCAACACCTTGGGCTCAGGCCCCGGTTCCAACATCAAGGGCTCGTATCCCTTGTAATCCGATGCCTCGCCGCTGGACAGAGTGACAGCGATGGGCAGGCCGATGGAATTGGTTCTCAGATGGATCTTGGTCGTCTGGCCACCTCGCGAGCGCCCAATACTCTCCTGATGAGCCCCCTTTTTGCGCCCGATGCATGCTGGTGAGCGCGGACGATGGTGGAGTCGATCATCTGCACGCTGCTTGCCGCCATGCCAGTCGCGTTCAACGCCTCCAGCATCGCATCCCAAACCCCGGCGACGGACCAGCGGCGGAACTGACGGTAGACGGAGCCCCACTTGCCGAAATCCTCGGGTAAATCCCGCCAGGGCGCACCTGTCCTGGCAATCCAGAACACGCCATCCAGTACCAGGCGATGATCGCCTGGGGGCCGACCCCGCTTCGGTCCGGTCTCGATCACAAATGGCTCGAAAAATGCCCATTCCTTGTCCGACATCAGTCCGCGAACCACTCCTGCTCTCCCAAAGGGCAGCCTTGAATCAGACCTCAGGTGATTTGTGAACCCACTTTGTCAACACCACCTAATACCTCCCCGCTCAGTCCTTATCGAGTATCAGTCCCAACTTTGGCTCTGGATGTGCTCAGGGGCCTCGCGATAGCCAGAATTCCCTTCAGGCCCGTGCCGAAACGGGCGATAGCATCCTTGTGTTGGCTGATCTCCCCGTATGGGAGATATCTGAGATCAAGGTCGTCAACGCGGGCGAAGGCGGGACGGGCAAATTGCGCTCGTACGTCCTGTTCCCGGTTATCTGGTGCAACGAGGAAGAAGTTGCCGGTAATTGCCTTCTCGGCTCCATACGCAAGATCCAGCATGCGCACGATTCCGGAATAGATGCTGGTCGAGTGCTCGACCTCAAATGCGGCAACGACACCATCTCCCTCCCCCTCCAGCCATATAACGTCAATCAGGCGAATGGCCTCGAATGACGCGGCGCGCTCGAGGGACGTGGGGAGTCTCTCGAGACAGTAATCTCCGAGCCGGCCACCCCGATATTCCCTGCCAGTGTCATTTGCCGCGACCCATACCTTGTAGCCGAGGGACAAGCCGAGATCCCTGATCCACCCCTGAATCTCGGTATGTGTATGATCAGCCTCCCGGATCGCCTCTTCCGCCTTCGCTCTGGCGCGGGAGTCTGCACGGACTTCCTCCAAGTCTTCGCGCCACCTGTTCAGGGAGATGCAACGTTCCGGCAGTGGATATCGCCCAACCCCAACATCAAATAGAAATGCCGCCACGGCTCCCAGATCGTTTGACAGAATTGCCCTGTGTTCGGAGTTGAGCGCCAGTAGCCCCTTGCGCATGGCCAGGAACTCATCCCACCGCCCGAGCTTCACCCTTGATCCAAGCGCTGCATTAAAGCCATTCACGATGGCTGTGTTGAAAGGCGGAATAATCGTGGGGTGCAGGAAGTAAAGAAGGTTGGATACTGCAGGCCCCAGTCCCTTTATTTTGAGCGCGTCGAGCTTTTGAATAGCGGCGATCAACTGGCTCTCGGCATTGCAGCACAGACACGTGTCAAGAAAACGTCCAAACGCTATCTGATTATCTCTGCTTTCGTAGATATCAGGAATGCGAAGCTTTGGCTTCCACATGAACGCGTGGTCAGCTCCCTTGAAGATCTGACGCTGCTCCGCAATGGAATCCAGAACGGTCTCCAAAGATGAACCTCTATAGGCGTTACCAAAGCGATCTGCGCTGATCTCGTCGATAACGACTTCAATTCCCCGCCGTATGGATCGAAAATTCTTGAGCCGCTCCTCCCAGAGGAACCATGTGTTGTAGGTGGATCTGGCATCCCCCCGCCAATGCCGGATCAGATCGGCTATCCAGTCCATGCGCCACTCCAATTCTGTCGCCATGAGAGTTACGCAAGGAGGCTCCTATTGCAACAGCAGTTACTACGGACCGGAAACGAAAGTTTGTGGTGTCAAGCCTCTCTTTGAAACGCTAGGCCGACGGCGTCCCATTCCAAACCGACAACAATCCCCCGGGTTGTCCGCCGCCTAGCAGGTGACAATAAGGGCGGAGCAGTCCTTGACTGCCGATCGGGGAGATTTCGGCTACCTTCGTGATCTGCGGCTACCTTTTAACCATCGGCTTCCCTCCCCCCGCCTCTCGGCTTCGCGCCAGGCCGCCTCCTCCTCCGGCTGCATCCTCCTGGAGACGTAGCGCCACGCCAGCGGCAGCAGTGCCTTTGCCAACCGCGACCCGAACTCGATCCAGAAGGAGGGCCGCTGCGCCACGAGGAACGCCCCGGCTCCAAGGCCAAGAAGCACCACTGTGATCGCAACGCCCTCCTGCCAGATCATGCTCAGGCTATCTTCTTGTTGGGGATGGCCCAGACCAGCACCGGCGTGACGAGACCGATGATGGTAGAGACGGTATCTGGGGTCGCCCAGGCCATGCTGAAGCCGGTGTAGGTCTGGACAATGAACAGGATGCCCATGATGGCGGCGACGAGCGCCTTGTCGATCGATGTAAACATTTCGTGGTCTCCTATGCTTCGTTCGTTGAAAGGGCGCCGTTGGCCGCCAGCACGACTGGTCGCACTGCAGCCGGCTGGTTGATCCTCCAGGGGCAGCGCCGACCCCCGAGAAGGCGGTTCTTCGCAATGCGCTTGATCATGACGCGGTCGGACTGGTTGCCGCCCAGCACGTGGTAGGCTTCAGCGTCTTCGCCGACATAGAGCCCCACATGGCCGTTGAACCCGCCTGAGGTGCCCCGCCAGAAGACGAGGACATCGCCAAGGGCGGGTTTCTGCTGGGGCACGCCGAAGGCCAGCCAGTTGCGGGCGCCCAGTGGGCTCAGGGGCACGTCCCAGCCCGCCTGCAGCGCCACATAGGCCATCCACAGACCGCACCAGGCGGTGGCGTCATTGCGGTAGATGCGGTCCAGCCCCGTGACTTTTGCCCAAGTCAGGATCGAGGGGTTGGAGCCCCCGCCCGGCTTCTCGATGGTGCCGTAGGTCTTGAGCGCCTCGACAAGGATGCGGGGGCCCGGCTCCTCAGTGAGCCAGGAGTATTGTTTCGGAAGATCCGTCATGGGTTCCTTTCATCGAGAGGGAGAGTGGGATTGCGCGACCAGGCGCGAATGAAGCGGAGTACGCCTTCGCAGATGAGCATCGCGGTCAGACCGACGAGGAAGCCGATGGCGTGCTCGGAGGACGTGTCGTCCGCAACGAATGGGAAGTAAGCTTTCGCCGCCGCATAAACGGGGGTCGTCAGGTAACCGGCCGTCAGACTGCCGATAACCACGGAGGAAATGGCCGCGAGCCATCCTCCCCCAGCCAGCAGCGCGCGCACCATGCCGCCTGCAATGCCGGCGGCCAGATGCGTCGCCTTGATCCCGAGCAGTGCCTGCACAGGGTCCATGTTCACCTCACAATGTTCGGAGTGTTGGAGGAGCGCTCAGGGCGCTTGGCCGGGTTCCGGGGGGCCGGCCAGTTCGCGGAGCACCGCCGCCCTCTGGCGCAACTGCAACATGCGGCGCCTGTGGGCCAGCATCTCGGCGGCGGCCTTCTCGGCTCGCGCCTCGCACTCGGCGGCGATCTCGAGGAGCATCTCGCGCTGGAGGGGCGTCATCATGCCAGTTCCCCGAACAGCGTCCAGGTGTCGGGGGTCACTTTCCTGAGCCGCACCACGGCATGCTGGCTGGCGGTGGCGGCGGTCCGGCCGGCAGGCTTGTTGAGGGTGACGCCCGCCTCGCCCACGAGCGACACCTGCCCCGCCCCCGCCTGCTCGATGTCGACGGTCGAGCCGATGGGGAACGCCACGGAGGCATTGGCCGGCACCGTGACGGTCACAGCGGATCCCGACGAGAACACCAGATGCGCGTTGATGTCGGCCAGACCCAGCGTCCGGGCCCCCGTTCCATCGTTCTGGACATTGGCGATGTTGACCCCGCCCTCGACCTCCACGACCTCGATGCTGAAGGCGGTGCGGTCGGCCTCGAGCCCCACGGAGGTGTCGGAGGTCTGGAAGAAGCACTCGAAGTAGTCGCCGTCGGCGACGGCGATGGGACCCGAGGCCACCGAGATCGTGGTGGTGGTGGCGGCCGAGTTCTCGTGGGTGAGGCCTGGATTGCCGTACCAGGCGTAGGAGCCGTTCTTCGCGATGCTCACCACATTGTCGGAACCGGCGGAGATCGATGACACCCGGATCGTCGCCGCGACCTTCACCTTGCGGATGCCGAGACCTGACGGCACGGTGAGGCGGGTGGTGTTGAGGCTCAAGTCATGGAAGCCGTCGGTATCATAGGCCTCTGCCCCGAAGCCGATGAAGGCGCCGGCCGAGAAGTTCTGGGCCGTCAGAGAGGCGGCAAGACAGACCTGGGCGCCCATGAAGCGCGGGACAGCGGCAACCGCCACGAGGGCATTGGCGCTGGTGAAGGCGAGGCCGGTGCCGTCGTGCTTCACGGTGACCAGCTTGCCGCCCTGTCCGGAATAGGTCGCGGGCACGTCGGACAAGCCCGTGAAGGCGATCTGCGAGACGGCAGCCGAGAGGGAATTGGCGGCATCGTTGTAGGTGAAGCTTATCCCTGAGTGGCTCCCCGCCGTCAGCGCCGCGGAAACCGCATCCTGGGCCATCTCGTCGGTGTACTGGGTGACGGCGACGGCCGCAGTCACGGTCTGGGCCGCCTCGTCGAAGGTGAAGGAAATCCCCGTATGGGCGCCCCAGGCGAGGAAGTCGCGCACCGCATCGAAGCAGGCGGCTCTTCCCGCCGTAAAATCGACGGTCGAGGTCACGTCCCCGGTCACAGCGTTGTGGCTGTAGCTGATGCCCGTATGGGTGGCGTTGTCGAACACCGGGCCGACCGAACTCCTCGCGGCCGTATCCCCGTCGAACATCAGCTGATAGACGGCAACGCCTCCGATGGTCTGAGTCGTCGAGAAGGCCGGTCCGCTCGTGTGGTCCGCGGCGATGTAATGGACATCGTTGCCGTAGCGCACGACATCGTTCTTCAGGTACGGGGTGCCCGGGGCCCAGGAGCCCATGAAGCGCAGCGCCGCGGCCGGTACGGGCAGAGGCCCGAACACCTCGCCGTTGTCGAGGGTGATGGTGAGGGCCGAACCGGAGCTGGTGATGGTCTCGATCCGGGCGGGCTGGGCCGGGTTGGTCTCGACCGTGGCGAGCCTTGTGGCAAGCCCGTGGAAGTTCCCGTCGACCTCTCCTGCTGTCAGGTTGGCGCCCTTGCCGGGCCCCCAGGCCCCGGCGGTGCGGTAGGTGATCGTCATGGTATCCTCACAGGAATTGCAGCCGGGGCCCGTTGACCAGGATGCGGGCGACCGTCTGCGGGTTGTTGTAGCGGGTGGTGACGGTGACCGAGGCCGAGAGGTTCGGCCCAGTCGCCCCCTCGAGATAATCGACCTGCAGCGAGACCCGGCCGGTCCCCGGCTCCCCGTACCAGTGGGCGGCGCAGTCGATCACCAGCGGCCGGGCGGGATCGGAGGATGCGGCGGCGAAGGCCAGCATGTTGTCGAGGTTGGCGTCGACATATTCCTCGCCCCCCTGATTGGTGTTGTCGCCCGAGACCCAGTCGAGCAGATCGAGCGGCTGGACCGAGCCCGGGAGCGCGGCGCCTGCCCAGGAGCCGAAGCCCCAGCCCACGCTGCCGCCGAGCTGGGAGAAGCCAAAACGCACCTCGGTCTTCGTGTCGAGGTCGCGGCCGCCTGCCGCGGTCCAGATGTAGCGGATGCGGATCCGGCCCATGGCCCAGCTCACCCCCACGATGCGCCGGAAGGGTCCGATGTCGATTGGCGGCATGTCAGGCGGGATTGCTGAAGGTCCAGGTGTACATGCCGCTGAAGCCCGACATCTCGAGCCGGTCGATCACCTCGACGTCGACCCAGACATTGGGGTTGGCGGGATTGTAGACGCGGACGGTGTGGGTCTCCCGGCGGGTCTCGCTGAGGAGGTGCATGTTCGAGGGGCCGCTGACGCTGCCTGAGCCCCCGCCGCCGGTAGCGTATGAGGTGTCGTAGACGCTGGTGCGCTCGGCGAGCCCCAGGGGGCCGTTGCCCCATTCGAGGACGGCGTCATTGTCCTGGGAGGCGGTGCCGGGCGGGGTGGGCTGGTTCCTGAGGACGGAGACGGCGGAGGCCGGCCGGACGACGATCTCGATGCTCATGCCGAGGGGGCCTCCAGGTCGATGGTCTTGGGAACGACGAGGACCGAGCGGTCGATCTGATAGTGGGTGCGGAAGGGGCCGCCCTTCACCGGGCGGTAGCGCACCCGGACCTTCGTCGGGTACTTCGTCAGCGCCGCGTTGGTGTCCTGCGAGTTGCCGTAGACGTAGGCCTTCTGGACGGAAGCCGGGTTGGTGATGCTGGTCTCGAGGATCGTGGTGAGCGGCGTCATGTTGAACAGATCGAGCCCGTCGTCGTTGGGCAGGATGCCGTCGTAGGTGCCAATGGTCAGGGCGGCGTCCCCTGCCCCGTCGGTGACCAGCACCCGGGTGGCGCCGGCATGGGCCTGGTAGCCCTCGACATAATCCGCCTCGCAGTAGGTCGGCGTTCCCGGATCGGTGACCAGCGTGCCGCCATGGCCCGGCGTGCAGCCGAGCGTCACGCGGCAGCCCGTCTCGCCCGAGGACCCGTCGGCGAAGATGGTGTAGGCCTTGATCTTGCCCGTTGCGCCGCCGCCGGGGAGCCTCGGATCGAGGATCGAGCCGCTCTTGCGGAGGCTCAAGGTGGCCGCATGCGAGAATGGCACCTCGAAGCCGATCTCGACGCAGCGCGCCGAAGCCAGCAGCCGCGCGGCGGCGATGTTGGCGAGATACGCCACGCTCTGCTGCCCGCGCTCCGTGGTGAAGTAGGCCCTCCGCCGCAGGTCGCCGATGGGCAGGGCACCGCCCGGGTCGACCGGCTCATCCGCGTCGCCCGACACCGACAGGGCGATCACCTCCTCGTCGCCGGCCTCGGTCACGATCTCCTGGAGGGAGGACTGCAGGGTGAAGGTGGCGACTTCCGTGTAGCTGCGCTCGGCCTCGTAGGAGGCGTCGAGGTTGCCGCTGATGGTCCAGTTGTAGAGGATGTACTTCGTGACGCCGTCGCGGTCGTTGA
>VFQT010001417.1_pt1 | contig 28990 bp, 19 predicted proteins | sample 3512381 | NCBI WGS metagenome assembly VFQT01 (sample SAMN10412376, study PRJNA504923) | tailings metagenome | isolation source: Relicate 2 Philex TSF3 active mining site | place: Philippines: Tuba, Benguet | collected 2017-08-29
GAAAGATCGGCGGAAGCGCGGAAATTCCGGGTTGCTGGCGGTGGGGCTGAAGCCACTTTCTCTGTAGACTCCGGGGCGAACGGGCGGCATGGCCGTCCCCGAATGGATTCGGATCATGAACGTCAGCACTGCCGATATTACTCAGTCTTTCACCGCTGCAACTGCCGGGCCTGCGTCTGCCGCCGATGCCTCAGAAAGCTGCTGCGCCAGCCCCATCAGCACAGTTTCCGTGTTTCCGCTGCCGCTGTCCGAATTCGAACACTACATGCTGACAGACGATCGTCCATCACATCCGATGGTGATCGTTATGCTGGTTGATGGACACGGATCGCTGCACGAATCTCTGTTTCGCGCGGCCGTGCACCAGCTGGTCAATGCTCACCCCCTGCTGAATGCTCGCATTCAAAACTGTGCCGGTCAGTTGCAGTGGGTGGCTGCGGCACCGCGGCCTGACGGTTCACCGTCGAGTGTCACCATGGAATGGCATGTCACTGACGATGGCGACCCTCAGACTCAGCTCCCGCTGGCTCGACCGCTGAATCTGCACGCCGGCGAATGTCTGCGTCTGCAGGTCTGGACCGGATCATCAGCCGGCGCGGCTCGCTGGCGAATGGCGCTGGAGGTGCATCATGCGTGTGCTGATGGCATCGCCGCTGTGCAGCTGATTGCCGAGCTGCTGGCGCGGTATGGCCGTCTGAGTCCTGATGGAACAGGGATTCCGAGCAGTACCAATGTTCGACGGCAGCCGGATTTCGAAACACCTCGCCCGGAACTGTTGCCGGGTCGCAGTACTCTGCCGGAACCGGAACCGTCAACCGCACCGAGCACCTCCCAGGGTGCTCCCCGCCGTTCACCTGGCACCCTCATTGGCAAGCTGTGTCGTTTGTTTCTGCGACGTCCTGTGCGACTGGCGAGCAGTCACGAGCTGGCAGCCGGCAGTCGCACGGATTCTGAGCACCATCCGGCCATCCTGCTGCAGACTTTGAGCGAATCCAGTACGGCACGACTGCGGACTCGCGCCATCGCTCGCGGCGTCACCGTCAACGATCTGCTGCTGCTGCAGTGTCTGCAGCAGATACGAGCATGGAATACGGCCGCGGGTACAGCCGGGGCGCGGCAATGGATGCGGATAGCAGTGCCGATCAGCATGCGGAGCGGGCGTCATTCCGGTCTGCCGGCCTGCAATCGTGTCAGTTACGCCCTGGTGACTCATCGCATGAGTGAATGCAGTGATCCGCAGTCACTGCTGCAGCGAATCCATGAAAAGACAGCGGGGCTGATGAGCGGGCGGGAAGGTGTGATTGCGTGGAAGCTGTTTCGTGCTCTGCGCCGCATTCCGGGTGGTCTGCGGTACATGATGTCGTGGTGGTCGTGTGCCGGGACGCTGGTGCTGGCGAACGTGGGCGACATTCGCCGGCGGACTCGAGCCCGCTTTCCGCAGCAGGACGGCAGCTGGCAGGCCGGATCGGTGGTGGTGGATCGCATCTGCGGTGTGTCTCCGGTTCGCCCGAATACTCTGGCCGCCATCGGTGTTGCGGAGTACGGAGGTCGGATGACGGTGAGTCTGAGAACGGATGGTACGATGCTGACGCGGCAGGATTCCGAGTTGTTTTTGCGGCAGTTTTGTGAGCGTCTGGAATCTGAGGACCTCGGGGTTGGGACCCGGACCGCGCACGACTAACGTAGCTCGGGCTTTCCAGCCCGAGATCCGCCCTGCAATGTGAGGTGTCGGGGGTGTTTTTTTAACCACAGAGAGCACAGAGGCCACAGAGTTGGGATGGCTGCAGTGAGGCCGCTTGTGTGTGCTGTGCAGGTGGTGGTCGGGTTTCCGGGGTGAGGTTCCCCTTGGTTGCCGGTGTTTTGAACCACGAATGGACACGAATGGACACGAATGAAAGGCCAGGTTGGCCACGGATGGCGGTCGGTCAGGGGCGTTTTTTTGGCCACGGATGAACACGGATTTTCACGGATGAATCGCAGGGGTTCGTGGGCGTTTTCTCCTTTCAACTTTCTCGTGTCTCCTCACTATGGCAGGGATGCCATGTCCCCCTCACCCCCGGCCCCTCTCCCCCGTTCCGGGGGCGAGGGGAGGAATTTGTGTTTTTTAGCTGCAGTAGAGAGCGCATAGCTCCCCTCGCCCCTGGAAGGGGAGAGGGGTCGGGGGTGAGGGGTGAAGGCCCCCTTGGTTGCCGGTGTTTTGAACCACGAATGGACACGAATGAAAGGCCAGGTTGGCCACGGATGGCGGTCGGTCAGGGGCGTTTTTTTGGCCACGGATGAACACGGATTTTCACGGATGAATCGCAGGGGTTCGTGGGCGTTTTCTCCTTTCAACTTTCTCGTGTCTCCTCACTATGGCAGGGATGCCATGTCCCCCTCACCCCCGACCCCTCTCCCCCGTTGGGGGCGAGGGGAGGAATTTGTGTTTTTGAGCTGCAGTAGAAATCGCGCACGGCACCCCTCGCCCCTGGAAGGGGAGAGGGGCCGGGGGTGAGGGGTGAAGGCCCCCTTGGTTTAACGCGGGCCACCAGGCAATGCCGCCCCACGCATCACGCACGCACCACGCGGTCAACCACGAGCCGCGAGCGTGAGGGAGCGGGTATGCCTCGCGCAACCTGCAAGGTGCTGCTGTGTGACACTGGTCGCTGGCGCTGTCATGCCGGCTTTGCGGCAGGTGTCGGGAGGGCGAAGCTCCTGCTGAGCCGCACGGCGTTTGAACAATCAGGAGGGGGGCTCGGCAGGAGCCTCGCCCTCCCATGGGATGCGGAAATTGGGGAGAATCTCGGACAGGGGTAAGGGGTTGGACCCCCTCACCCCCGACCCCTCTCCCCCGTTCCGGGGGCGAGGGGAGGATTGATAGTTTTCAGTTGTCAGTAAGAACCACGCTGGCGGTTATTTTCGCGGCTTCGCGTGATCTCCCCCGTTCCGCGTGCGAGGGCAGGAATTTGTGTTTTGAGCTGTTTATGAACAGTGGTGCATCTGCATTCCTGCAGCGCGACGGTGACGGCGCGGGTGCGGGGACAGGGACGGACAAACAGAACAGCCCGGTTCACCTGAGCAGGGGAACCGGGCTGTGGCGGAATTCAGCGATGCTGAGGGCTGGTCATTTTGCGATGACGCGAGCCATTTCCAGGACCTTGTTGGAATAGCCCCACTCATTGTCGTACCAGGCGACCAGTTTCACGAAGGTGCTGTCCAGTGCGATGCCGGCTTCGGCGTCAAACACGCAGGTGTGGCTTTCGCCGACGAAGTCGGTGGATACGACCTTCTCGTTGGTGTAGGCCATCACGCCTTTCAGCGATCCTTCTGAAGCGGCCTTCATGGCAGCACAGATTTCTTCGTAGGAAGCGCCCTTGTTCAGTTCGCAGGTCAGGTCGACCACGGACACGTCCGACGTGGGAACTCGGAACGCCATCCCGGTCAGCTTCTTGTTCAGCTCGGGAATGACGACGCCGACAGCCTTTGCTGCACCGGTTGAGGACGGGATGATGTTTTCCAGAATTCCGCGGCCGCCGCGCCAGTCCTTGGCACTGGGACCGTCGACGGTCTTCTGAGTTGCCGTGGCGGCATGCACTGTGGTCATCAGGCCTCGCTTGATACCAAAGGTGTCATTGACAACTTTGGCCAGCGGAGCCAGGCAGTTGGTGGTGCAGGACGCGTTGGAGATGATGGTCTGTCCGGCGTAGGAACCGTGATTCACGCCGTAGACGAACATGGGGGTGTCGTCCTTGGAAGGAGCCGACATGATGACCTTTTTCGCGCCGGCCTTGAGATGTGCTTCAGCCGAGGCCTTGTCCAGAAACAGACCGGTCGATTCCACCACGACGTCAGCACCGACAGCATCCCACTGCAGGGTGGAAGGATCCTTGACTGCGCTGAGCCGAATGGTGCGGCCGTTGACAACCAGATTGTTGCCTTCGGTCGAGACATCGCCTTTGAAGCGACCGTGGACCGAGTCGAACTTCAGCATGTAGGCCAGGTAGCTGGGTTCCAGCAGGTCGTTGATGCCGACGATTTCCACGTCATTGGAAAAATTCTGAATGGCAGCACGGAAAACCATGCGCCCGATGCGTCCGAAACCGTTGATACCGATCTTGATCATGGACCGTGGTACTCACATTGAATGAGACTTGAAAAGCAGGTGCACAACGGCCGAAATGGTAGCGAAAGCAATGGAAAACGCAAAACAGTTGGTGGTTTTCGGGGGGGATTGCCACGGATGAACACGAACGCTGCAGTCCGGGGGTTTGTGGCGTTTCGTTTTGCGGTTTGCAGGAGTGCGCCGGGCCGGCTGTTTGGCTCACGCGACGCCGCGAAGGGACAGGCGGAGTGCTGATAGTTGGGGTGTTTGTCGTTGGGAGGGCGTTTTTGGGGATGTGTTGCCCCCTCACCCCCGACCCCTCTCCCCCGTTGGGGGCGAGGGGAGGAATTTGTGTTTTTGAGGTGCAGTGAAAATCGCGCATAGCACCCCTCTCCCCCGTTCCGGGGGCGAGGGGAGGAATTTCAGTTTTCAGTGGTCAGTCAGGAGTTGGGGGCTGGAGGTGGGAGGGGGGATCACCGGGAAAGCAGGCATTCGTCAAGGATGGCCTGGGGTGATTCGGCGCGGTGCGATTCGGTCGAGCGGTAGCAGGCGTCGACCAGGGCCATGGTCAGCAGGTTGCGACGTCCTGAGATTTCCGGTTCCCGCTGCTGTTCGATGGCGCACAGCAGCTCGGCCATCGGCCCGATAAAGGCGTCCGGAAACCACACGGAATCCCACTGCGGTGCATGCCACACTCCGTTGTCGGAAATGGTGGAATAACGCAGTGTGCTGGGAGTTCTGGCGGGGTAGTCGGGCCAGCCAATGGTCCCCAGCGCCAGGCCCTCCGTCCCCTCGACTCGCCAGCGAATTCCAATGTCACCGGCACTGCCTTCGCGAGCTGGTCCGGTCCAGACGTCATCCCAGATGGATGCCTGAACGGAGCCGGGGAATTCGAGAATGCACAGTGCGATTCCGTCGGTGTGCGGGAAGCGGCGAGCCGTGCGGGGGTCCGGTCGCACACTGGCATAGACTCGCACCGGATCTCCCAGCCAGTACCGCAGCGTGTCCAGATGATGAATGCTCATGATCCGCAGAGTGACCCAGCCCTGACGTTCCTGCCACGGCATCCAGTGCGGGATGGCACGCATTTCAATTGTGGCCAGTACCGGTGTGCCGAGGGCCTGTTGGCTGAGCAGTGCATGGCAGGCTCGCACAGACTGGTCATACCGCATGTTCTGGTTGACTGCCAGCGCGACGCCCTGCTGTTCACACAGCTGCACAAGTTCCACGGCTTCACGACAGTTGATGCCGAGTGGTTTTTGCGCGAGGATGCCTCGCAGTTTGTGGGGGCCTCTGAGTGCCCGGCGAATCACATCGGCCTGGCAGTCCGGTGGGACGGCCACATCCAGCACCTGGACTTCCGGGTGCCCGACAACCTCTTCAACAGTCTGGCAGACTGATGGGATCTGCCAGCGGGCGGCAGCAGCTTCCGCGCTGCTGAGTGTCCGTGAGGTGATGGCTGCGGGGCGCAGCTGATGTGCGGCGTATGCGGCAAGGTGACAGTCGGCCATGATGAAGCCGGCGCCGATGCAGCCGATACCGACGGATCGCTGCTGCGGCAGGACCGGCTGGACAGACTGCAGAATGTGCTGTTCGAGTGATTGAGGCGGCAGGTTCGTCATGGAGGGTATTTGAACAGTCGTCACGATCGATGAAAAGCCGTCAATCCGAAAAACTCAGGCAGTGAAAGCCGGCTGCATCCCGGATTTCCCTGGTGTTTTCCCGGTCGCTTTGCGACACTGCCCGGCGTGAAGGGTCAGCGATTTCCTGTCTGCTGCCCCGCTCTGCTCCCACCTCCAGCTTCACCGGTCCCGCCTCATGCTGCTGCCGTTTCTGCCGCGTACTGCTCACAGTCTGGTCATTCTCTGTCTGCTGTTTTCCGGTGCAGCTGCGACCGCATTCCAGCAGTCAGCAGATCCCACGCGTTTTGAATTGACGGAACTGGTACGGGGGCTGGTTCAGCCGATGGAGCTGTCCGTTGGTCCGGACGGCACTGTCTGGCTGATTGAAATCGCCGGCAAGCTGCATCGTCTGCCACCGGGCAGCAGTCAGCTGCAGCTGGCGGGTGAGCTGAAGGTGACGACCGAACAGGAAAACGGTCTGATCGGAATGGCGCTGGATCCGCGATTTGCCGAGACCGGCTGGATCTACCTGCAGTATTCTCCGCCGGATTATCCGGGTCAGCATATCAGCCGGTTCACGATCGTGGACGGGCGTCTGGATCCGGCGTCAGAAAAACTGCTGCTGAAGTTTGAAGAGCAGCGGAAGGAGTGCTGTCATCACGCGGGGTCTCTGCACTTTGGTCCGCGGGGTGAATTGTTCATCGCCACCGGCGATAACACTCATCCCCACGGTGATTCTCAGGGTTACGCACCGATTGACGAGCGTCCCGAGAAGGCTCCCTGGGATGCTCAGAAGTCTTCCGCCAACACCAGCAGCTACAGCGGGAAGATTCTGCGGATCCGACCTACGGCGGAGGGTGGGTATGAAATTCCCGAGGGCAATCTGTTCCCGGCAGATGGATCAGCCGGTCGTCCTGAGATCTACGCGATGGGCTGTCGGAATCCGTGGCGGATGACGGTGGACCAGAAGACGGGTTATGTGTACTGGGGTGAGGTTGGTCCGGATGCCGGTGGCGACAGTCCGCGTGGTCCGCGTGGTTATGACGAAGTGAATCAGGCGCGGCAGGCTGGCAACTTCGGCTGGCCCTACTTCATAGCCAATAATCAGGCCTATGCGGATTTCGATTATGTGACGGGTGTGGCGGGTGCCAAGTATGACGCGGCCGGTCCGACCAATGAATCCCCGAACAATACGGGCGTGAAGGTGCTGCCACCGGCTGTGCCGGCGTTCATTTATTATCCGTATGGTGATTCGGCCGAGTTTCCGGCTTTGGGCAGCGGTGGACGGTCGGCCTGTGCGGGTCCGGTCTATTACTACGATGAACAGCTGCCTTCGGCCGTGAAGTTTCCGGCTGAGCTGAATCACACGCTGCTGATTTACGAGTGGACGAGGAACTGGATCAAGCTGGTGCATCTGGATGAGCAGGATCGGATCGTGAAGATCGAGCCATTCATGCCGCAGCAGAAGTTTGTGCGACCGATCGACATGCAGTTCGGTCCGGAAGGTGCGTTGTATCTGCTGGAGTATGGTGAGACGTGGGGTGTGAACGCGGATGCGCGGCTGGTCCGCATTGATTACATTCGCGGCAACAGGCCTCCGGTGGCCGTGGCTGCGGTACAGAACAATATCGGGCAGGTGCCGCTGAAGGTTCGGTTGTCGGGCAAGGGGACCTATGATCGGGACGGCGAGGAAACTCTGACGTACCAGTGGCGTCTGATCAGTGCAGCGGATGCACAGGCTGCCCCGCAGGTGCTGGGAAGTGGTCTGGAGATTGAAGCTGAGATCACGGTACCGGGAGTGTACACGGCCGAATTGGTGGTGCAGGACACCGGTGGTGCCAGTCGTACGGCAACGGTGCCTGTGCTGGCGGGGAATGGAGTTCCGGAACTGCGTTTTGTGAATCCGCAGTCTGGTGATTTCTTTGATCCGACGCAGCCGATTCCGTATCAGCTGCTGGTGCAGGATGCGGAAGACGGGACCAATGACGAGCAGCAGATTGAGTCGGGCAGTGGTCAGCCACTGGATCCGGAGGGCCCGGGGCGAGCATCCGTAAATGCGGTGTTTCTGACGGGCCCTGTGCCTCAGGCCGGCGCGGCGGCGGCCGATGACCTGACTGCTCCGATCGGCCTCAAGCGGATGAAGAACAGTGACTGTTTCAACTGCCATGCTGTGGATCAGAAGCGAGTTGGTCCGATGCTGCTGGACATTGCCAACAAGTACCGTGGGGTGGAAGGGGCGCTGGAGGCTTCGGTTCAGCGTGTGCAGAAGGGTTCGACCGGAGTCTGGGGAAAGATTCCGATGATTCCGCATTCGCACAACACCGTTGACGAGCTGCGGGACATGGTGGGCTGGATTTACAGTCTGGAGCCAGCGGGGCTGGTGCGAGTCTTTCAGGGATTTGCCGGTGAGATTCCGGTGTCAGCCGAGGAAGCTGCGAAGTCCGGTTATTATCGTCTGGAGGCGATTTATGCGGATCGGGGAGCCGGGACGGTTCCATCGCTGACTGCGGCGACGACGGTCTATTTGCGACAGCGACTGGTTGAGGCTGAGCTGGCCGACGAAGTGCGTGGTCCGCAGATTCTGAATTCGGGCAACGCCAGTGGGGGCCGTTTCATTGGCGCGATCAATCACGGGCATCTGCTGCGGTTCAGTGGAGTGCAGCTGGATCAGGTGGGGGCGATGAAGCTGAAGATTGCGTCGGCTGGTGCCGGTGGTGCGATTGAAATTCGGCTGGACAGTGCGGAGGGTGAGCTGTTGGCTTCAGTGCCGGTGGAAGTGAACGGTCAGTGGGAACAGTTTTACGAGCGGACGGTGTCTGCGGGTGAGCACAGTGGTCGGCGTGATCTGTTCATCCGTTTTACTCATCCGCAGCAGGCTGGCGGGCTGATGAATCTGGATTCGATTGAGTTTCTGCCGCGGGTGGTTCAGGCGGTTTCCGGCAGTCGGTAGCGAGCGACGATGGACCGTCCTGCTCGCAGTCCATCCACAGCAGCCGTGACGATTCCGCCGGCATAGCCTGCGCCTTCACCGATTGGGTACAGCCCATGGATGCCGGGGATTTGCAGGCTGTCGGGGTCGCGATCAATGCGAACCGGTGAGCTGCCGCGCATTTCGGGGCCAACGAGGACAGCTTCGGGCAGGTACTGACCGCGCCATTGCTGGTCCATCAGGGGCAGTCCGGCCTGCATGGCTTTCAGGATCGACGGTGGCAGAACAGCCGCCAGGTTCGACGGGCGGACTCCGCGTTCATACGACGAAGCGATTTTTTCCGAGGGAGCGGGAGTTCGACTGGCGAGGAAATCGCGGGCACGCTGAACGGGGGCCGAATAATTGCGGCCTGTCAGCTCAAACGCAATCGCCTCGTACCGGCTTTGCAGGTGCACTCCCGCCAAAGGGTGATCGCTGCCAAATTCATGAGTTTCGAGGGTGACGACGAGCCCGCTGTTGGCATAGGGCGTATCATGCCGTGAATTGCTCATACCGTTCGAACAGAATCGCAGTGGTTCTGAAACACTGGGAATGACAATGCCACCTGCGCACATGCAGAAGGTGAACAGGTCTTTTTGCCCGCGGGCGACGAGGGAGTAATCTGCGGCCCCCAGCAGCTGGAGGTAACTGTCGCGTCCGTACTTGCGATGATTGACCAGTTCCTGCGGATGTTCAATCCGCAGACCCAGCTGAAAGGCTTTCTGACGCAGGGGCAGTCCGGTCTGCAGCAGCATTTCGTAGGTGTCGCGGGCACTGTGACCGATGGCCAGTACACAGACGGAGGCGGGGATGTAGCCTGAGGATGTCTGCAGCCCGCGGAGCTGGCCATCTCGGACATCCAGTCCTTCGAGTCGGCAGCCGAACTGGTACTGACCACCCAGAGCTTCGATGCGACGTCGGTAGTTGCGGCAGATCATGGGCAGTTTGTTGCTGCCGAGATGCGGGCGATGTTCATAGACCAGTGACGGCCGTCCGCCGCATTCGACGAAACTGCGCAGCACCCAGTCGACGTCCGGGCCGGTGATGCGACAGGTCAGTTTGCCGTCACTGAAGCACCCGGCGCCACCTTCACCGAACAGGTAATTGTTCTCCTCGTCATGTACTCCGCCCCCGTCGAATTCACGGATCGCCGGGACTCGTTCCTTGACCGCCTGGCCGCGTTCGATGATCAGCGGTTTGTAGCCGCGGAGTGCCAGAAAGTAGCCGGCCAGCAGACCGGCAGGCCCGGAGCCCACGATGACCGGTCGGCGCGGCAGTGGTTCGTGGCCGGATTCAGGTTCCTGAAAATCTGTCGGCTGCCAGGCTTCAACAGTGACACCGTGGCGACTTTTGAGTGCGTGTGCGGAATGATCATCACCAAGAGCCAGCGTATAGACAAACTCAAGCCTTTGACGATTGCGAGCGTCAAGGCTTTTGCGGAGGATGCGGACTGCAGGGACGTCGTCACGACGTACCTCGAAAACTCGTGCCAGTTCATCCGGCAGCTGAGTTTCCGGAAGTTCCACCGGAGTTCTGAGATTGGTAACGCGGAGCGGCATGAGTCAGGGGTTGGGGGTTGGGGATGCGGGCATCAACCGGGAATGACGGGATGGAATGTTCGGCGTTTCAGAGTACTGGTGTGCGGGCGGTGTGGCAATGTCAGGAGTTCGGGAAGCGGGCGATTCGCTGAAGCTGCAGGGGTGCGGTGGTGAAAATCGGGCGATTGAGGGGTGAGTGATGACTGGATTGCTGAACAGGCTGGCTGGTGTGCTGGTGGTGTGGGTTTGGGGATTGTCGCTGGTGCAGGCCGGAACGGACATTCCTGAGGACGCGCGGCCGAATGTACTGATCATTCTGTGCGACGATCTGGGTTACGGTGATCTGGGCTGCAACGGGCATCCCATTGTGCGGACAGAGCATGTGGATCGACTGGCAGCGGGTGGTTTGAGGCTGACCAGCTTTTATTCGGCTGCGCCGGTGTGTTCACCATCGCGAGTGGGTCTGCTGACGGGACGATCACCGAACCGAGCCGGCATTTATGACTGGATTCCAGCGGCAGGTCCGCAGCAGCCGCCGCGAGCGGATGCGCGGGAGCAGGTGCATCTGCGTCCCTCCGAGCAGACATTGCCGGGCCTGCTGCGAGCGGCCGGCTACGCGACCTGTCTGGCAGGCAAGTGGCACTGCAACAGTCGCTTTAACAGCAGTGCACAGCCGCAGCCGGATGCAGCCGGTTTCGATCACTGGTTCGCGACTCAGAACAATGCCGGTCCCTCGCACCACAACCCTGTGAACTATGTTCGCAATGGTCAGCCGCTGGGTGAGCTGCCGGGATACAGTTGTCAGCTGGTGGCGGACGAGATCAGCAGCTGGCTGCGGCAGCGTCAGCAGACGGGTCAGACGGCACCATTCTTTGCCATGGCCGCGTTTCATGAACCGCACGAGCCGATTCAGGCGCCGCCCGAGCTGGTGGAGCTGTATCGATCGCGGTCACGATCTGACGACGAGGCTCAGTACTATGCCTGCGTCCATAATCTGGATCTGGCTGTGGGCAGGCTGGTGGGTGTGCTTGAGGAACTGCAACTGCGTCAGAACACGCTGATTGTGTTCACTTCGGACAATGGCCCGGAAACTCTGAATCGCTACAAGGGCGGTCAGAGATCGTGGGGGCGTACGGGCATTCTGCGGGGCATGAAACTGCATACTCACGACGGTGGTCTGCATGTGGCGGGCATCATGAACTGGCCGGCCGGCATTCAGCCGGGCCGCACCGAGTCGACAGCCGTGTCGGCGCTGGATCTGCTGCCGACGGTGCTGGAGCTGGCGGGTGTGCAGCCGCCGGAAGGACGAGCATTGGATGGAATCAGCCTGGCGGGTTTCATGCGGCAGGGACAGATTCCCGCGCGTGCTCGTCCGCTGCTGTGGGCGTACTACAATGCGATCAATGAATGTCGAGTGGCAATGCGGCACGGGCGCTGGAAAGTGCTGGCACGCCTGAATTCCGGCAACCTGCCCCGGCTGGAAAATCTGACTCCGCAGACCGCGGACATGGTGAGATCAGCAGAACTGACGGACATACAGATTTATGATTTGCAGTCGGATCCCGGCGAGACATTGAATCTGGCCGGGCGCGGAGTGCCGGAGGAAACTGATTTGGTGCGGATGCTGCAGGCTGAGTACCGGAGCCTGGCGGAGGATTCTGCGGTCTGGATTCCGGCGCCGACAGCTGACCAGCCGAAGTGAATTCGGTGATCAGCCGAGGGGTGTGGTTCAGAACAGTTCCAGGAAGTTGGTCAGGCTGCCGGACAGTTTGACGATGAAGCGAGCAGCGTCAGCGCCATTGATGGCGCGATGGTCGTACGACAGTGACAGCGGCAGCATCTGACGTTCAGCCAGCTGACCATTTTCGAGGATCAGATGGTTGAGTGTTCGTGACATGCCAAGGATGGCGACTTCCGGGTAGTTGACGATCGGAGTGAAGGCGGTGCCGCCGATGCCTCCAAGGTTGGTGATCGTGAAGGTGCCGCCCTGCATGTCTTCGGCCTTCAGCTTGCGATCTCGGGCACGCCCGGCGATCTCGGCCAGTTCAGCTGCCACCTGCAGAATGTTCTTTTGGTCGCAGTTGCGAATGACCGGGACGACCAGTCCGTTGGGAGTATCGACGGCAACTCCGATGTGGTAGTACTGTTTGATGACCAGTTCGCCGGAGGCCATGTCGACGCTGGAGTTGAAGTTGGGGAAGGCTTTCAGGGCCTGCACAACGGCTTTGATGATGATGGCCGTCATGGTGATTTTGGGGGCATTCGGGTTGGCTTTGACGTACTTGCGTCGAGCCGTTTCCAGTTCGGTGATGTCGGCCAGATCGTGCTGGGTGACGTGAGGAATGGTGACCCAGGCCGCGTGCAGGTTTGAGGCTGCGGTGCGGAAGATTTTGTTCATCGGCTGTTTTTCAACCGGTCCGAAACGGCTGAAGTCGGGCAGCGGTGCAGCCTGCACAATGCCGAAGCCGGGTGCTGCAGCGGCCGCTGCCGGGACGGCTGGCTGAGTCATGCGTTCGCGTACGAAGGCTTCGATGTCTTCGATGGTGATGCGACCACCTGCGGCCGAGCCTTTCACCTGTCGCAGATTGACTCCCAGCTTGCGGGCCAGGCGGCGGGTGGCCGGGCCTGCGGGTGCCGGCGGCCCTGCGTCACTGCCGGTCGATGCGGCAGGAGCAGCAGCGGGTGCGGCAGGTGTCACGGGTGCCTGTGCGGCGGGAGCGACGACGGGTGCGACGGGAGCGGCGGGAGCGGCGGGAGCGGCGGCAGGTGCAGCAGCAGTACTGCCGACCGTTTCGATGGTCAGCAGCAGATCACCGATCTTCATGCTGCTGCCGGCGGTGACGTGGACGGCGGTTACTTTGCCGGCGACCGGTGAAGGAATTTCGGCGACGGCCTTATCTGTTTCGACTTCACAGACGACGGCCCCTTTGGCGATGGTATCGCCGACTTTGACTGCGACGCTGGCGACGTCCACTTTGGCGACGCCTTCGGAAACTTCCGGGAGTCGGAATTCGAAGGGGGCACTGGTGGTGGGAGCGGGCGCCGGGGCAGCGGGAGCCGCAGTGGCTGCGGGTGCAGCCGGGGGCGGAGTCGGTGCAGCGGCGGCCGGTGCTGCGGGTTTGGCAGGTGCCGCGGCAGCAGCGCCGGCGTTGGCGGTTTCAATTTCCAGGATGGTGGTGCCGGGGCTGATGGACATACCGGAGCTGATCAGCAGTCGGGTGATCCTGCCGGCATGCGGACAGGGAATCTCGGCGACGGCCTTGTCTGTCTCCACCTCGCAGATAATCGCTCCGGCTTCGATCACATCACCCTCTTTGACGCGGATCTCCGCGACATCGACTGAGGTGACACCTTCAGAGACTTCCGGAAGTTTGAATTCGATGGCCATGTGAGGAATGACTTCGGAGAGAAGGGAGAGAGATCAGAGTGTCAGCCGAGGAAGGTCGGTCGCCGGTGATCAGCCGGCGACCCTGGGCCTTCTGCGGGGGCTTAAGCGTTCAGCGGATTGATTTTTTCCGCATCGATACCCAGTTGCTGCAGGATCTGCGGCAGTCGGGCTGCGTCGAAGGCACCGGCATTGGCGAGGCCACGAAGTGCCGCCCACGCTGTGCATTCGGCATCGATCTGGAAGTGCCGTCGAAGTTCCGGACGAGTTTCGCTGCGTCCGAATCCGTCGGTGCCGAGGACAATGTAGTTGGCCGGCATCCATTCGCGGATCTGATCGGCCACCAGTCGCACGTTGTCACTGGTGGAGATGAACGGACCCTGAACTCCGGCCAGCGTGCGTTCGAGGTAGCTGGTTCGGCGGGGCTGATCAGGATGCAGATCGTTCCAGTGCTGGCAGTCCATGGCATCGCGGCGCAGTTCGCTGTAACTGGTCACGCTCCAGACGTCGCAGCCGATGTCGAACTTTTCCTTCAGCAGCTGCTGGGCTCGAATGGCTTCGCGAAGAATTGTGCCGCTGCCGAACAGCTGCGGTCGCACAGTTTGCCCGTTGCCGCTGTCGGTGGAACTGTACCGATACATGCCCTTCAGAATGCCTTCGATCACATCCGGACGATCGGGAATGGGCGGATGGGCATAGTCTTCGTTGTACACGGACAGGTAGTAGAAAATTTCTTCACCTTCCGCATACATGCGACGGAGCCCGTCCTGCACGATCACCGCCAGTTCGTAACCCCAGGCCGGGTCATAGGACCTGAGCGACGGGACGGTGGTGGCAATCAGGTGGCTGTGTCCGTCTTCATGCTGCAGGCCTTCTCCGTTGAGTGTGGTGCGTCCCGAGGTACCACCGCAGAGGAATCCCTTGACGCGGGTATCCGCAGCACACCAGATCAGGTCACCAACTCGCTGGAAGCCGAACATGGAGTAGAACACGTAGAAGGGCACCATGTTGAGGCCCAGATTGGCGTAGGTGGAACCTGCGGCGATGAAGGAGCCCATGGCACCGGCTTCGTTGATGCCTTCTTCCAGGAGCTGGCCGTTGCGGGCTTCCTTGTAGAACATGGTGCTGCTGGCGTCGACCGGTTCGTACAACTGACCCTTGCTGGAATAGATTCCGCAGAGGGCAAACAGGCCTTCCATGCCGAATGTGCGGGCCTCGTCCGGTATGATGGGGACGATCCGCGGGCCGATGGCTTTGTGCCGGATCAGACCGCGAACGATGGTGCCCAGCGCGAAGGTGGTGGAACCTTCGGCACCATCACTGCCGGACAGCAGCGGCTTGGCGTCAAACAGCTTGTCATCCAGCGACGGAATGTCGAGCTTTTCGGTGCAGGTTTGTCGCTGCGGTACGTAGCCACCCAGAGCTTCGCGGCGTTCCCGCAGATACTTCATCTCGGGGCTGTCCGGAGCCGGTTTGTAGAACGGCAGTTTTTCAATTTCCGCGTCACTGATCGGCAGATGGAAGCGGTTGCGGAACTGCTTGAGTCCGTCGAGGTTGACCTGTTTCTGGTTATGAGCGACGTTTTTGCCTTCGCCCGCCTCACCCAGTCCGTAACCCTTGACCGTCTTGGCCAGGATGACCGTCGGAGCCCCCTTGTGGCTGATGGCAGCGTGGTAGGCTGCATAGACCTTTTCAGGGTCGTGTCCGCCACGGCGGATGATTTCGAGGAAGTGGTCGGACAGATGTTCGACCATTTTCAGAACTTCGGGGTCTGCCCCGAAGAAGTGGCCGCGGATGTAGGCGCCGTCCGAGACGGTGTACTTCTGGTACTGGCCGTCAACGACTTCACCCATGCGCTTGACCAGGCGGCCATTGACGTCGGCATCCAGAAGCGGATCCCAGTCCGTGCCCCAGATGACTTTGATGACGTTCCAGCCGGCTCCGCGGAAGGCCGCTTCCAGTTCCTGAATGATTTTGCCGTTGCCGCGGACCGGACCATCCAGACGCTGCAGGTTGCAGTTAATCACCCAGGTGAGGTTGTCGAGATTTTCGCGGGAGGCAAGTGTGAGTGCGCCGAGCGATTCGGGTTCATCACATTCGCCGTCGCCGAGAAACGCCCAGACGCGGGATTTGGAGGTGTCGAGCAGGCCGCGATGTTCCAGATACCGCAGAAAGCGAGCGTGGTAGATGGAGCAGATGGGGCCCAGTCCCATGGAAACAGTGGGAAACTGCCAGAAGTCGGGCATCAGCCAGGGATGCGGATAACTGCTGAGACCACCGCCGGCCGGCAGCTCGCGACGGAAGTTTTCCAGGTGCGATTCCGACAGGCGACCTTCGAGGAAGGCGCGGGAGTACATGCCGGGAGAGGCATGACCCTGGAAGTAGACCATGTCACCGGTGTGTTCGCCCGTGCGGCCATGGAAGAAGTGATTCTGAGCCACTTCGTACAGGGTGGCCGAGGAGGCGAAGGTGGAGATGTGGCCACCGATGCCCTTGTAATGCGTGTTGCCCCGGACCACCATCATCATGGCGTTCCAGCGGACAATACTCTTGATACGGCGTTCCATTTCACGGTTGCCCGGAAAACGGACCTGCTTCGAGTGATGAATGGTGTTGATGTAGGGAGTGTTGGCCGTGAATGGCAGCATCACGCCACGTGAGTAAGCACGCTCCTGCAAGGAGACCAGCAGCGATCGCAGTCGCTCGGGCCCGTAGCGGTGCAGAATGTCCTCCAGTGACTCGTACCACTCATCGAGTTCTTCAGGGGCAATCCCGGAGCCACCCATCGCCGACTGATTCTGCATTCGAATCCCCAAAAACTATTTTTCACCCGGTCAGATACCCGGTCCCGTGCGGACCCTGATCCGGCACCTGAGGAAAGCTGCCCAGGATCGGAAGAGTTTCCGCAGAATCGGCGGATTGTAGGATTCGGGCGGGTCCCATTCAATCCGTTCTGTCCCGACAGACACCGTGTTCCACAGACTGGACGGGATTTTTCCGATTGCGAGCGTGGCAAAGCCGGAATTCTCAGCAGATTCCGCCTGAAGATCGGGAAAACGTGCATTACGGCTGCCCGGCCGGCTGCTCCAAAACGTCCGGAATGCGACGCAGCTGGCCCCCCAGGCTTCTCAGTTTTTCATCAAAATGCTGGTAACCGCGGTCGAGGTGGTGCAGGCGGTGCAATTGCGTCGTGCCGCCGGCCGCCAGCCCGGCCAGCACCAGGGCGGCGCTGGCGCGGAGGTCTGTGGCGATCAAAGGAGCTCCGGAAAGCTGAGAAACTCCACGAATCTCCGCTCGATTTCCGCGGATCCGGATATCGGCACCAAGCCGCACCAGCTCGGCTGCATGACGGAATCTTTCGGGAAACACAGTGTCGCAGATACTGGATTCCCCTGGTGTGCAGGCGAACAGTGCCATGAGCTGTGCCTGCAGGTCGGTGGGGATGCCTGGCCAGGGTTGGGCGATGATGTGAGCAGGCCGGAGTGGGCCGGGGCGGTGGATGACGAGTGCCTCGGGGAGTTCCGTGATGTGGGCTCCGATGTCTGTCAGGAGTTCGAGGAAGCAGCAGAGAGACTGTGTGGGAGCGTGCCGGAGCGTGAGTTGTCCGTGGGTGATGAGTGCGGCGATGGCGAATGTGCCGGCTTCGATGCGATCAGGCGTGATGTGGTGAGAGGCGGAGTGGAGGGAGTCGACGCCGTGGATTTCGATGGTGCTGGTCCCGCAGCCGCTGATGCGGGCTCCGGCGGAATTCAGCAGTGCTGCGAGGTTTTGGACTTCGGGTTCGCGGGCGGCGTTGAGGATGACGGAGTGTCCTTTGGCGAGCGCGGCGGCCATCATGATGTTGCAGGTGCCGGTGACGGTGGGTCCGGCGGGTCCGGCGAGGTCAATGGTGTTGCCGCGGAGTGAGTTGCAGGAGGCGGTGACGCAGCCGTTGCTGATGCTGATGTCTGCTCCGAGTGCTGCAAGGCCGCGCAGGTGCAGGTCAATCGGGCGGTGTCCGATATTGCAGCCTCCGGGGAGTGCAACGCGTGCGGTGCGGAAGCGTGCGAGGAGTGGGCCGAGGACGCAGACGCTGGCGCGCATACGGCTGACGAGTTCCCAGGGTGCGGCGGGCTGCAGGGAATCGGGGGCGTGGAGGAGCAGTTCTGCGGGAGCGGGCCTGGTGACTGTGGCGCCCATGGACAGCAGCAGCTGCAGCATGGTGTGGACATCATCCAGTTCGGGCACATTGTGCAGGTGCAGATCACCATTTATGGCGAGTGCGGCGGCCATAGCCGGTAGCGTGGCGTTTTTGCTGCCGCTGATGGTGACTGTGCCACGCAGCGGAACACCACCGCAGATTTCCAGCCGACCCGACATTGTGATTCCATTCGTTGAGCGGAGTGCAGTGCGGCGGGGATCAGGCGGAGTGGTGGAAGCGGGCAGAGACGACGCGGCTGAGTCCGGCGAGGTCGGGGTGGATTTTTGCGTCGGAGAAGCCGGAGTCGAGGAGCAGCTGGCTGACGACGGGGCACTGAGCGGGGTCCAGTTCCAGTGCAATGAAGCCGCCGGGTTTCAGCAGAGTGGCGGCGTGTTCGAGGATGAGTCGGACGACGGCGAGTCCGTCTGCGCCGGCGAACAGTGCGTGGGCCGGTTCGTGGTCGCGAATTTCGGGTGCCAGTGAGTCTTTTTCGTCATCGCGGATATAGGGCGGGTTGCTGACAATGGCATCCCACCGCTGTGGTTCTGCGAGGAATGGCTGCAGTGCGGAGCCTGATGCGAAGCGGATGCGATCGGCGACGCTGTGTTTCTGCGCGTTGCGGCCGGCGATTTCCAGGGCTGCGTCACTGATATCGGAGGCGGCGAGGGAGGCGTTGTGGCGCTGGAGCGCGAGGCTGATGGAGACGCAGCCGGAGCCGATCCCAACTTCGATCAGCTGGACGGGAACGGACTGCGGGAGCAATTCGAGGCAGACATCGACGAGTGTTTCGGTTTCGGGTCTGGGGATCAGCACAGCGGGTCCGACTTCGAAGGAGCGTCCATAGAATTCGCGTGAGCCGATGATGTAGGCGAGCGGTTCGCGTTTTGCGCGGCGCTGCACAAGTTCGCGCATGGCGGCGCGCTCGGTCTCTGGCAGAATCGAGTTGAAATCGGTGTAGAGTCTGATGCGGGGGCATTTGCGGGCGTGCGCCAGCAGCAGCTCGGCTTCGACGCGGGGCGATTCGATGCCTTTTTGTTTGAGGAAACCGGTGGTCCATTCCAGGATTCGCTGGATGGTCCAGCCATCGGTATCGGAGGTGGCGTTGTGGGCGGTGGACGGCATAGGGATTGGGCCCGGCTGTGAACTGCAGCGTTTTGGTGAATCTGATCTGGGATGGGTGTGGAGCGGATTGTGGAACAGAGAGCTGGAAACCGCAACCGGGGATTGTGCCGGGGCGGAGCGTGGTGTTGGGTGTGAGTGCTGATGAGACAGCGGAAGGAACGTGCAGTCAATGTGGTAAGGAGTATCACCCGTAGAGAAGTGGTTTTTGGGGCGTGAGGGCAGGGTTTGCAGCGACTTTGCAAGTCGGTTGCCGGACGGCAGCAGGTGTTCAGAGATGCTTGGATGAGCCTGCCTCGAATCGCTGTAAAGTGATATTTGAAAACCATTTGTGGTGTTCAGAGGCAAATTGGGGTGCCAGGCACCTGCGTGCGATTGGGGCGGTGGGTGAACGTTTGCTGGCGGTGAAGCGGGTGGTTTGGGGTGCTGGGGTGATGAGTGTTTTGTGCGGCTTTGGGTGGTTCGGGATGGATGGGGTGGCGTTGTTTTCGGGTTTGAGGTGTGCTGAGGTCGCACTGTTCCTTCGATCTGAAAATGAGAACGCCGTCTTTCCTTCTCAATCTCTTCGGAATTGCGCTGTGAAGTTGCATCCGAGCCACGTTTTGCGATAGGGTGAGTGTGTTATAACCGCTGAACGACTTCGTCACGGGCTGACGTGATCTGATAGACTCCAATGACTGTTGCAGATGGAATAGTGCTGGCTGTGTTTGTGCTGTTGCTGCCATTGATGGCGGCGCGGGTGGGTCGCAGTCTGCAGCGTGAGGAAGAGTACTTTACGGGTGGCCAGCGGACGAATCTGTTTCAGCTGGTGTTTTTCATGTTTGGATCGGGTACTGCGACGGATTCGACATCGACAGTGATGTCGGGTGTCTGGCGGGCCGGGATTGCGGGCGTCTGGTGGCAGCTGGTCTGGGTCCTGGTGACTCCGGTGTTTTGGGTTTTGGCGCCGATGCTGCGTCGACTGCGGGCGATCACGACGGCCGAATTTTTTTCGATTCGATTTGGCACCAGCACATCGGTGCTGTATTCGCTGTACGGGATGGCGATTTGTGTGGTGCTGATGGCGGGGGTGCTCTACGGGTCATCGCGCCTGCTGAATACTCTGACGGACCCCTTGTTTGACAATGTGGCAGACCGTCTGCAGCTGCAGTTTCCGGTGCTGAGTCCGCAGACGGCATTCATGGGACCGGGATATGGTCAGCAGCCGCTGTTATTTTTTCGCCCGTTGAAGGGGGATGCTCTGGCGGGAATCTTCCTGTCGATCCTGCTGGTGGGCTGTGGACTGCTGGGCGGGTTGCGGGCGGGGATTCTGATTGACTGTGTGCAGGGAGTGCTGCGAGTTGGTCTGACGCTGGTGCTGCTGCCGCTGGTGATCTGGCAGGCGGGTGGTTTTGGGGCGGTGCACAGGTCTGCTGGTCTGAAGACGGGAATGCTGGATTTTGTGGCCAGCTCGGATGCTGGTCTGGACCGTCTCAGCGAACCGTTTACTCCGTTTTATCTGCTGATGCTGTCTATAGCGGGTTTGTGCGGGATCATTGTGCAGCCGCATATTATGGTGTTGTGCGGGGCGGGTCGTCGCGAGCGTGACGCGCGTCTCGGGTTTACTCTGGGCAACCTGCTGAAGCGAGTGCTGGGCATATTGTGGGCATTTCTGGCGCTGGGTTGTGTGGTGTGGTATCTGGGGCCGAACAGTCCGCTGCAGCAGCCGGGGGCACCGGTTGAGGACGTGCAGCTGCTGCAGGATCTGCGTCAGGCGGCGAATGGTGATTTGCAGGCGTTTTCTGCTCAGGAGGTGTATCGGCTGAACAAGGAGAATTCGCAGTTTGCGGATCGATTGTTTGGTCGTGCACTGCGTGACCTGCTGGATGGAATGCCGCCGGGTCTGGTGGGTCTGGTGGCGGCGATGGTGGTGGCTGCTGCCGTCAGCCACTGCGGGACTCAGATGGTCGTTGGCAGCGGTCTGTTTTCGGCGCATCTGTGTCGCTTTTACCTGATGCCTGAGCGTGAGCCGAGGGAACTGGTGAATGTTGGTCGTGTGTGCGGAGTGGTGCTGGTGGCAGCGGCCCTGATTCTGCAGATGTCGTTCCGCAACATTACGGACATACCGATTCTGTTTATCAAGACGACATCGATTATCGGGGTCAGCATGTGGATGGGTCTGCTCTGGACTCGCTGGAACACCGTATCTGTGTGGGCGGCGACGATTGCGGGAGCGACGATGGGGGTGTTGTGCGGTTATCTTCCGCACGAGGTGGAGCGATTGATACCCAACCTGGCTGAGCAGATGTTCGTGGAGACTCCGAACGGTCGCGTGATTCTGGACTCGTGGAAGATTCTGCTGATTTTGTCATCAACAGTCACAGCCGGTGTGGTGGCGACTCTGGTGACTGAGATGTCTCAGGACGACCAGCTGGAATTCTTCTACCGGGTGATGCGTACAAAGGTTCGGCCGGGCGAGGTGGCGGCAGACATTACGAAGTTTGAAATTCGGGATGACGACGAGCTGGTGCCGTGCATTTCGATGTTTGGATTTCAGTTCCCGGGTGCGACGCGTGAGGGGACTCTGGGTTTCGTGCTCGCGTGGGTTTCCGTTGTGGTGCTGATTCTGGGGACTCGGCTGCTGCTGTTTGTGATCTGAGGACGGGCAAAAAAAAGACGCCTGCCGAAGCTGTCGGAAGGCGTCTGAATCGTGGTACCGGTCCGCCGTGAATTTCAGTTCACGGTTTTACCTTCGAACTTCGAGGAGTTATCGGAGGTTCGCAGTTTGGCTGGTGCAGCAGACTTCGCAGGTACGGCAGTTTTGGTCGGTGCGGCAGATTTGGTGGCAGCCGTCGGATTGACCGGCACACCGCGATCGCTGGCAGCACCTTCGGCGACCTGCTGCTCGGCTTTGGGAGTCCAGTTGGTGGTGGCCCACGTCGGGTACTCGTCAGCTACGCTGGCGGCCAGATCCTGCAGGATTTCCTGCATTTTGCGGTTGGTCATGTCCCGATTGTCAAGGACTCGCTGCATCACAAATCGCTTATTGGTCGGGATGTAGGCGAAGAATTTGCCGCCGCCGAGTCGGTCATTGGCGGCGAGCAGTCGCAGCAGTGCGGTGCGGGGGACTTCGGCGGAGCTTTGAGGAATCTGGTCGAGCCATGCCATGACCCACACGGATTCGCCATTGCGGCTGAGCACTGCGGACATGGAGAACTTCCATTCTTCACCGCGGTAGCTGGTTTTGAATGCGAAATCGTATCGCTGTTCGGTTTTGGTGGGTTTGAGGCCGATGGCGGAGAGCATATCACCGAGTTCCGTTTCGGTGATCTGTCCGGGCAGCGGTGCCTTGCGGCTGGTTGCCTGTTCTTCGTCGGCGGAAACGGTCCACATGCCACCGAGCACCAGCAGTGCGGGCAGCATCCAAAAAGTCAGACTTTTCATGACTCACTCCCTTGAATCAAATCGGCAAAAACTGCCGAAGCAGACGATCCTGGAAACTTACGAAGTCGGCAGATCGTGGCCGGGCGGTGCCTGGGACGGATCTGCGAATTCGACTGCGGCATCGGCGGGGAACGGTCCGTGTTCACTGCGATACCGACTGTCAATTCAGGTATTTTCGCACTCTGCAAGATATTTCAGGCAGATCTGCGACCAGGTTTCGAACTGATCGATTTGTTCAATCAGCTGCGAAAGCGGGGCGAACCCCGCATTGATCATCGACTTTTCACGGGGCTGAACTTTGGGATTGTCGAGTTCGAAAATGTGGACGATTCCGAGGTGTACTTTGCCGACTTCGGTTTCGTCGTCGTTGATGAGTCCGACGCAGTCTTCGGACCACCCGCATTCGATATCGATTTCTTCTTCGAGTTCGCGGCGCATGCCTTCGATGTAGGGTGACTGTTCTTTGGAGAGGTCGGCAGTGGACACGTGTCCGCCGACTCCGATGGACCGTTTGGCGTGCAGTCTTGCTTCACCCTGTGCGGTGCCGCGCTGGTAGTGGAACAGCTGATCCTCGAAGCGGAAAACGCAGTAGGGAATGAGCTGTTTGAAGGAGGGGTCCTGTTCCATCTGAGGTCTGGGGCGGTAGCTGGCATGAGCGGGATCGAGGATGACATCGAGGTATCGATCGATGTCACTGCTGAAGCCCTGGAAGTGTCCGACTTCGTGAAAGACCTTTGTGGGGATGACCAGCACATGCTCAATGCTCATGGCAGCTTCACTTTGTTCATTGGGGTTTTACGGGGCCGTTTTGTCGGCTGCGGGTTTGGTGCTGACAACGACAAGCTGATGATTGGTTACGTCGTACTGATATTCAAGTCCGGCGGGCAGCTGGGGCAGAGCGATCCTGTTTTCCGTGATGATGCGGTCCATGAATTCCTGGAAGGAGTCGGGGTAGCGGCCTTCGGTGGCATTGAACAGGTTGAGTGCGTGTTCGATGGCGAGTGTGGGCAGCTGTCGCTGGGCATTTTTGAGTACGGCGAGTGGTCCTGAGAGCGGGTCGGTGACGGGGACTTTGGGATCGACGAAGCGATTATTGTTTTCGGGCTGGAATTCGGTGATGGTTCCGGGAGCGGGTTTCAGCAGGCTGCCGTTTTGGGCGGGGGGCGTGGTGGTTGTTTCGGTGCAGCCGAGGGTGATAAGGAAGCAGGCAATGACGAGAGAGAGCCAGTTTTGGCGGAGTTGGACTGAGCGGTTGGGTTCGGCGTCTGGCATGGTGTGCTCTGGCGTGAATGTCTGGTATTGGGACCGGGGAGGCATGGGCTGAAGTGTAGCCTGGCGGGCGGGAGAATTCCTGTCCGCCGGAAGTGAATGTTTGGCTGGCGGGGTGTTGTGTATTTGGGGAAGTCGTGTGAGAATATCGCAGTGCGGCGATTTTCGGTCGGTGGTGATAGTGCCAGGTGCGGCATGTCAGAGCGGAAGTTCGGGCCATTTGTGGTGGGCGAGCAGATCGGTGTGGGTGGCATGGGAGTGGTGTACCGTGCTCTGCATCCCGAGACTGGTCGGACTGCTGCGCTGAAGATTCTGCCTCCGGGTTTGGATACTGACCCGAAAATGCAGCAGCGATTTGAGCGTGAAATTGGAATTCTGAAGCGGCTGCAGCATCCGAACATTGTGCGTTACTACGGTGGTGGTTACCAGGGTGGTCAGCGCTGGTATGCGATGGAGTTCATCGACGGGGGCTCGCTGCAGGATGTTCTGAAGCGTCGTGGTCGGCTGACTCCGCTGCAGGTCATTCAGGCGGGGCGTCAGTTGTGTGCGGCGCTTGAGCATGCGCACAACGCCGGGATCATACATCGGGATCTGAAGCCGGCCAACCTGCTGCTGACCAGCCAGGGGCGGCTGAAGCTGGGGGACTTTGGGATTGCCCGGGATACGGAATCGACGGCGCTGACGGGTGCCGGGCGAACGGTTGGCACCTACGCTTATATGGCTCCTGAGCAGATTCATGGCAGTGAGCACATTGATCGGCGGACGGATCTGTATGCAGCCGGCTGTCTGTTGTACGAATTGCTGTGTGGTGAGACTCCGTTCACGGAAAACAACCCGGCTGCGATGCTGATGGCCCACGTGGACAGTATTCCTCGCAGTGTGCGTGAGCGTTGTTCGGATTGTCCTGCGGCGCTGGATCGTCTGATTGCGCGACTGCTGGAAAAGAAGCCGGAGGACCGTCCGTGGGATGCGCTGGCGGTGCACACGGAGCTGGGAGAAATTCAGCAGCAGCTGAAGCAGGGGGCAGCTGGTGCGGAGGCGGATTCTGTCGGCGAGTCTGTGCCGGCGGGTCGAGCTGGTCAGCGGACGACGGTGTCCGGCGGTGCGGGGACAGCAACGAAGGAGGCTGTGCGGGGGCGGAAGAAAAAGAAGCGCGGGCGAACCGTGTTTTATGAGCAGGTCTGGTTTCTGTCCCTGTGCCTGCTGCTGCTGACAGGATTGGTGGTGTGGCTGCTGCGTGGTCCGGGTGAGGAGGATCTGTACCGTGGTGCGGCGGCAGCGCTGCAGCAGTCGGATCCGGTGGTGCTGGATGATGCGCGGCGAAAATTTGTGCTGCCGTATCTGCAGCGATATCCGGAGGGTCAGCATGTTCCACAGATGCGACAGTGGCTGGATGAGATTGATGTTGGTCAGTTGTTGCTGCAGGCTGAGCGGCGTTTGCGCGGGAACCGTGACGGACGCAATGCGGTGGAGACGGCTGGTCTGGCGGCGCTGCGGGCCGAGCGACAGGACGGTATGAACCCGCTGGAGGTGCTGGAGCAGTATCAGGTGGTGCTGGAGCTGACTGAGGCTGCGGGAGGTCAGTCCGGGGATGCGGAGGCTGAGCAGCGGCGATTGTGGCGGCTGCAGGCTGAGCGTCGGCAGGCTGAACTGAGGGCGCAGCTGCTGCAGCGGGAGGATTTGGGGGTGGTGGTATCTGAACGTTTTGCGGCAGCGGAGAAGCTGCGGCAGGCGGGTTCTGAGGCGGCTGTGCGACTGATCTATCAGCGTTTTGCGGTTATGTTTTCAGCCGAGTCGCGGCTGGAGGCATTGCGGGATTGTGCGCGGGAGCGTGCGGAAGGTCGGGTGGCTGAATTGCCGCCGTTCTGAGTGGTGCTGTCGGAAAACAGTGGTGCGAGGCTGGGGGGGGATTCTGAGATGGCGTCATTCATTGAGCAGGTGCGGCGGGTGGAGTTCGTGGAAACGGACATGGCCGGCATTGTGCATTTTTCGCGGTTTTATATTTGGATGGAGCAGCTGGAGCATGAGTTTTTCCGTTCGATCGGGCTGTCGATCATGCAGCAGCTGGAAGATGGCACGGTGATCGGCTGGCCGCGAGTTTCGGCGCAGTGCCGTTTCGAATCCCCGGCGCGTTACGACGAGCTGATCACGGCGCGGCTGACGATTCAGCGAATCGGGGTCAAATCACTGACATTTGACGTGGTGTTTCGTCGTGGCGAGCGGGTGTTGGCGCGGGGCAGCATGAAGACGGTCTGTTGTCGGCTGCGGCCGGGGCATGAGCTGGAATCGCTGGAGATACCGGCGTTGTATCTGGAGCGGATTCAGGAGCACCGGGAGGTGGACGCGGGGTGAACGGGGCTGTTCGAACTGATCGATCCTGACCGAATTTTTTCCCGGAATTCCTGCCTTTTCCCTGAACTGTCGGGAATCGGGACTTGTCAGGAAGGGGACGTGTCCGGCAGACTGGAATGGTCTGCGTACCGCCCCTTCCCACCGTTCCATCCTGACAACGACACTGACGATGGCTACAGCATTCCCCGGCACAGCTGATTCTGCTCGTACTGCACCTGCTGCGGCGCCCGTTTCGCCGCATTTTTCGATTCATTTCTCAGGCGAGCAGCACTCCAATGAGGTTCGGGATGTGATCGCGGTGAACGAGCCGCATTCGTTGCGCACGTTTACTCCCAGCCAGGCGGTTCTGTCGCATTCGGCCGGCTGCTTCCACTGGACTCCGGAAGGCCGTCGTTTGTATGACTTCACATCAGGAGTACTGGTGTCGAATCTGGGCCACAATCCGCGTCGCTGGATGCAGCGGTTTGTGAACTATATGGGCTGGACGGCCGCTGATTATCTGGGCAGCGAGACTGGGTATTTTCAGGCGGCGACCATGACCGCCTACAACGCGATTACTCCGCTGGAGGCTGAGGCCAGTCGTCGTCTGGTGGCCAGTCTGCAGAGTGCTGCGGGTGGCAGCCGGCTGCAGACAGTGAACTGGGCGGCATCCGGTTCTGAAGCAGTTCAGAAGGCGTTATGGGCCTGTATGCGCCGCGACCCTGCTCGACCCGGCATTCTGGCGACTCGTTTCGGTTTTCACGGCAAGAAAGGGCTCAGCGGAGCCGTGACGGGATCGGAAACGGATCCGGAACGTGATCCGCGAGTGCATTTCATCACGTTTCCGCGTGAGGAATGTTCGGACATGGACCAGCCGGGGAAGGTTTTTGATCCGCAGTGGTATCGTGATGAGCTGGAGCGGATTTTTGAGGAATCGGGTGGCACCATTGGCTGTCTGATTACCGAGCCTTATCTGGGCGGTGGCGGCAGTTATCATCCGCCGAAAGCTTACATGCAGTTGCTGCAGCAGTTCTGTCGTGAGCATGATGTGCTGCTGATTCTGGATGAGGTGCAGGCGAATTTCGGTCGAACCGGCTGTATGTATGCGTTTGAGACGTATGGGATTGAGCCGGACTTTGTGTGTCTCGGCAAGGGCCTGGGCAACGGTGTGCCGGTGAGTGCGGCTGTTGGACGTCGGGACGTGTGTGATCAGATGGCGTACGGTGCAACATCGGACACGTGGAGTGCAAATCCGCTGTCGTCTGCCGCGGTGCTGGCAACGCTGGATGAATTTGAGACGACGGATGTTCTGCAGCATGCTCGTCAGATCAGCCGTCAGGTGGCGGATGGTCTGCGGCGGTTGAAGCAGACGGGTCTGATTGTCAGGGTGCGTGGCGAGGGGATGGTGTTTGGGATTGAGTGTGGTGCTCATGGTTCCCGCACTCCGGCTCAGACCGCCAATGCGATTGTGGAGCGGTGTTATCGCGGGAATGCTCAGAACGACGGCATTCATCTGCTGGGTCCGCTGGCGGGTTGCGTGATTCGCATCAGTCCGCCGCTGACGATGACAGCGGCAGACACGGCTCATTCGCTGCAGTTGCTGTACGACTTCGTATCGGAAGTGGCAGCGACGGGTTGAGTTGTTCGGCTGTCAGTCAGTTTCCGCGGGCCGTCGTCAGTCTGACGACGGCCTGTCGCGTTTATGGGGTTGAGTTTTTGGCGCACCGGCGTTGGGACGGTGAAAACTGAGGAAATACGCTCGTTCGTGCGTTTGGCATGCCTGTTGCGGGAAGGGTTGGTTCGAGTCGGATCAGAAAGGTTCTGTTCTGCTGGTGGCTGCGGCGACTGACGTGGTCAGTTGCGGCGTCGGCTGCGGGGAGCAAGCTGTTCGGCTCAGGGCGGCCTACAGGATGCCGCAAAGGAACAGGTGTCCCATGCGATCACGAATTGTACTGGCGGTGTGTCTGACGACGATTCTGGGATGCAGAGCACTGCATTGTGCGGCTGCGGATCCGCTGCGGGGAACTGTGCGGAATGAAACCGTGCAGCGGGCTCCAGTGCAGCGAACAGTGTTTGGTCTGCCGCTGCCGCAGCAGTGGACTGCCGGGCGTCCACCGGGATTCAGCCGATCCTTTCGTCCGGTGATTCCGCCTGGGCAACTGTCAGCGGCGGGCTGTGTGAACGGTCAGTGCAACCGCGGTGCCTGTGCGGGGGGAAACTGTGCGGGGGGAAACTGTGTTGGCGGAGTGTGTCGACCGGTGGGCCGCAGTGGTGTTGTGCGTTCCCAGCCGGCGGATCCGTTCCGTCGGGGTGCGGTGGAGTCGGCTGAGCCGGAATGGCTGAGTCGTCCGGTGGTGGCTCCGCTGAAGGAAGCGTTTGGTTCGGACTATGACCGTGGGCGACTGGATTTGCGTTCGGAGTATTTTCGGGGTGGTCGGGGTGAAGCGGGTGGCTCGAAGGGGTCTGGTGAACCGCAGCGTCAGCCTCGTGGTGCGGCTGGGCCTCGATCGCTGGAAGTTCCGGCGGAGCTGCGGGGGGCTCAGCAGACCCTGTGAGTCAATTGGTGTGTGTGTGACCGAAGGCGAGCTGTGGCAGGGGAGTGCTGCAGTTTGCGGGGCGGGAGACGACGGCTGGCAACAGCCGTCGTTCTTTTTTTTGGCAGTGGTGTGAGTCGTGTTTCTTTAACCACAGAGGTCACAGAGGCGACTGAGGTGGGGGCAGCGGTGAACGGTTGCTTTGCACAGCAGCGGCGTGGTGTTTTAGGGTGTGTGTGCCCCCTCACCCCCGACCCCTCTCCCCCTGCGGGGGCGAGGGGGGATTGAGTTGTCAGCTGGCAGTTTGGGGCCGTTGAATTCGCGTCTTTGCGTGAGTCATTGTGCTGCTGAGCACTGGGGGGTTGGCTGCGTGGCTCGGTGGTGGGGCGTTTTAGGGTGGCTTGCCCCCCTCACCCCCGACCCCTCTCCCCCTGCGGGGGCGAGGGGGGGATTGAGTTGTCAGCTGGCAGTTTGGGGCCGTTGTCTTCGCGTCTTTGCGTGAGTCATTGTGCTGCTGAGCACTGGGGGGTTGGCTGCGTG
>VFQT010001418.1_pt1 | contig 28971 bp, 24 predicted proteins | sample 3512381 | NCBI WGS metagenome assembly VFQT01 (sample SAMN10412376, study PRJNA504923) | tailings metagenome | isolation source: Relicate 2 Philex TSF3 active mining site | place: Philippines: Tuba, Benguet | collected 2017-08-29
TGACATGCCTTGGCGACGCATCTCAAGAGCGACTTGCCAGACTTTGCGCTGCTGGCGATAATCCGATCCAGAATTGGCATGACTACAGTCGATCATCACGGCTGGTGAAATGTGTGCGGCTTGCATCAAATCAAGCGTCTTCTGGACACTAGCCACATCATAGTTGGGACCCTGACGACTCCCACGCAAGATGACAAATCCATCGGGATTGCCACGGGTTTTGACGACTGCGCCTACCCCATCCTGAGTAATGCCCAGGAAGCTATGCTCAGCAGCGGCCGAAATACATGCGTGCACCGCTACATCAATACTGCCATCGGTGCCGTTTTTGAAGCCAACGGGCATTGACAAGCCGCTAGCGAGGGCGCGGTGCATTTGAGACTCGGTGGTGCGAGCCCCAATAGCGGCCAGACCAATGATGTCTGACGTGTACTGCGCACTAATCGGGTCAAGCATTTCGGTGGCGGTAGGCAGTCCCAGGCTCGTGATGTGGCGCAGGAGTTTGCGCGCAATTTCCAGACCAGCCCCCATGTCAAATGAGCCATCCAGGTGGGGATCGTTGATGAGTCCACGCCACCCAACGGTTGTACGCGGTTTTTCGAGGTATACGCGCATCATGATGACCATGCGATCACGCATGCGCGAAGCAACGCTTGACAGTTTTTCGGCGTATTCGTGTGCCGCATCAATGTCATGAATCGAACATGGCCCAATCACGACGAGCAGGCGCTTGTCTTCACCAGTAATAATGCGTCGCACAGCCTGGCGTGACTCATATACCGCAGTCAACATACTCGGGGTCAACGGGAATTGTTCTTTTAATTGGCGTGGTGTGGGCATCCCACCCATTTCACGGACACGCACATCATCTACCAAACTCACGGTTACACCTCACACAACTTCAACAGAAGATCTCGTCGGCAACACGATTTGGGTGGCAATCAGCATCGACACCAAAATCAGGCCACCACCTATCCCAAAAATTATTGATTCGGACACTTGCGCAACGATGAGCAGTGGTGTCAGCAATGGCACAATAATACCACGGACACCGGCAATGACGTGCATGACAGAGAAGTACATCTCGAGTCGTGATCGGTTGGCAATGGCCATGGCGGTGTTGGTCAAGCCCAAATCAAAGCCACCAAAGAGCAAGCCTTGACCGATATAGGCCGGAATAAGCCACCATACCGATGTCGCAAACAAGAAACTCAACGGCATCAGGGCCCCACACAGCATACTGATGACCAGCACCATGACTGGCCCAAAACGATCAGTAATTCGCCCCCATACAAAGAAACCCGCAAACCAGGTAATCGACTGCAATAGACCGAGGTAGCCGATATCGGTATAGCTGAGTCCTAGTTGATTGACCTGCACGATGGCGTACAAGGGTGCTCCGATGAGTGTGCCACACCCAAACAACGTGTTGAGCAACAAAAACCACAGGAATGGTCGATTGCGCAAAACTTCAGTAGCAACCTCGGACCACGGTGGTTTGACCTGCTCTGGATTGGCTTGTGCTGGGGCATCATCGACGCGCAAACGACCAAAGATGAGTGCCGAGATGAGCCCAATCACACCGATGCTAGGAAATACGACGGCGTATCCGAGCTGATCGAGTGCCCAGCCCGAAATCGGAGTCATCAGAATGATGGCAGCGGTCATGCCCATGCGCACCACACTCATGAGGCGACCACGAGCATTATCAGGGTAAAGACGTTCGAGCAGACGCACATAGCCTGGGGCAGGCATGAGTTCACAAACCCAAAAGATGCCGATGAGCGCCAACACAACGGTGACGTTGTCAGCAAAAAACGGCACCAAGAACATCATTGACCGGCCAAACATCCAAATGGTGTTGGCGACTTTGACAATCCGAAAGCGTTGGAAAAGCAAGGTACTAATGGGCGTAAATAACAGTCCGAGTGATTGAAAAACGACGTAGATTGCGAGTTGACTTTCACTCGCGCCCATATTACGCAGGACCACAGGGAAAAATCCAATCGTCGTGGCCCAGAACATGCCAAAAAACACCGATGCCAGGGTTTCAATCCAGACATTGTAGCGGACATCACTATGCACAGGGCCGAGCAATAAACGCTCGACCCTGTGCATGACGGTCAATAGTGTGCGAACAAGTGGTATGGTCATACCTGTGAACGAACTGCTTTCATGGCTGCACCAAGACGCTTGATACCCTCGACGATTTTCTCGTCGCTCTGGTAACTAAACGCGAGGCGAATTTCGTGTGTACCTTGACCATTGGCATAACAGCCCATGCCTGGCAGAAAGCTGACGCCCAATTCGCGCCCTTTGGCAACGAGTGCTGTGGCCGGCATGTCCTCTGGCAAATAGCAGTAGATGAAAAATCCACCCATGGGTGAATTGTAGCGGACATCGCTGGGGAACTCGCTCGCAATCGTCTCGAGCATGATGTCGCGCTTGCGGCGGTAGTTGGCGTTGAGGGCCTCGATATGGGTGTCCAACTTGCCATCAGCGGCAAAACGCTCGACGAGGCGGGTCATAAAGGGACCACTGCTGCCCTCGAACTTGAATTTGGACAGGCGCTTGATGATGGCCTCGGGACCAACGGTCCATGCCATACGCACACCAGGAGCGAGGATTTTCGAGAACGTGCCCACATTGAGGACCCATCCTTTGGTGTCGTACGCAATAATCGGAGTGACGGGCTCGCCCTCGAAGCGCAAATCGCCGTAGGCGTCGTCTTCGACAATCAGCACACCGAAGGTTTCGGCAAGTGCGACCAAGCGCTTGCGGTTTTCTTGGGGCATCAACGTGCCCGTCGGGTTCTGATAGGTGGGTGTCACGTAGATGAACTTGGGCTGTATCCCGCGGCCACGCAAGTCGTTGAGCATGACTTCGAGAGCATCGAGGTCCATGCCGTTTTCGCGTACGGGGACGGTCTCGATGGTTGCGCCGGCGGCCTGGAAGGAGCGCACAGCGCCAATAAAACACGGTCCTTCGACGATGACCGTGTCACCTGGATCACACATGATTTGTGGGATTAGTGCCAGCACTTGGCTTGAACCATAGGTGATGAGCACATTGCTGGGTGCTGCTTGTGTGACACCCCGGGCATGCATGCGGTCGACCACAAGCCGTACCAGACCTGGATAGGTGGGGCCGTAGTTCAAGGCGCCATTGACGTCTTCGGCTAAAACCTCAGCCGTTGCTTCGACAAGCGCTGATACCGGGAAGTGGACGGGGTCTGCGAAACCATACGCCAAACTAATCGAACCTTCGGGCTCGGGAGCCCATTCTGGCCCATCGGCGACAGTCTGGGCGCGCTGAGCAAACAGGGCATCTAAGGCGGGCGTGGGTGTCATACATGCTCCTTCGTGTTGGGGATGTTCCGATGACATTGTAGCAGATAACCTCGATGCATTTTAGCTACGTTCCTCACGCAATTCGCGCATGGCAGCCCCCATCTGGGCAATTCCAGTCGCTATGCGCTCGGCTGATTGGTAACTAAACGCAAGCCGCATTTCGTGGGTGCCTTGGCCATTGGCATAGCCCGTCGTGCCTGGCAAAAACGATGCGCCCCGGGCCAACACACGCGGCAATAGACGGTCACACGGTAGATCATCGGGCAGATACCCATACACGAAGAATCCCCCCTCCGGTTGACTAGTACGAACATCGGCAGGGAAGTGCTCGTCGATGGCTTGACGCATGACCTGATATTTGCGCTGATACTCGTGATTGAGATGGGCGATGTGTTTGTCGAGCCACCCATTGGCACTCACCTGTGCGACCAGTTGCGTGATAAATGAACCGTTGGGTCCTTCGGTCTTCCACTTACGGAGACGGCGGATGACGGCATCTGGTCCATAGGCCCAAGCGGTGCGCACTCCCGGCGCTAGAATCTTGGAGAAGGTGCCAATGTGCAATACCCACTCCGACCCCGGATACGTGAGCAATGATGGCGCATGGCTACCATCGAAATGCAAATCACCATAGGCATCATCATCGATGAGGAGTGTCTCGTACTGCGCGGCCAGTGCCACCAGCCGGCGACGGGCCGCGTCAGGCATCAGTGAACCGGTGGGATTTTGGAAGGTGGGAATCGTGTAAATAAACTTGGGCTGTACCCCACGACTACGGAGATTGTGGAGCATGCTCTCGAGCGCATCAAGGTCAATGCCGTCAGCATGCACGGGCACGGTCTCGATACGTGCACCAGCCGCTGCAAAGTATTCCACTGCGCCGAGGAATGTGGGACCTTCGACGATTACCGTATCGCCGGGATTCACCAAGATCTGTGGCAGCAACCCGAGCACTTGACTCGACCCATACGTCATCAGTAGCCGTGAACGATCAATTGATGCGCCACGTCGCTCAAGACGCTGTGCCACGAACTCATGGAGTTGTGCTGATGCTGGTGCATAGTTGAGGATGCCGTCAGGCTGCTGAGCAAGCATGTTTGCTACACCGCTTATAAGCTCGGGAATCGGGAAGAGCTGTGGATCTGCGTCTCCATAAGCCAGACTAATCGTGTCGGCTTGCTCATGAGGTAAATCCTTGAGGATTGATTCGCTTTCGCCCACAATGGCAGAGTCGCGTGAAAATAAATCTTGGACTGAAGTAGGAGTCTGCACGATGAGATGATCCCTTTCGTAAATAAAAAAATAATTATGTCAATTCTTGACGAGTGATTCGCAGTCACGCAGCCATTCAATGATGGCGCGAATCTGACCCATCCGAAATTGCTCAACGGCATGTAAATAGCGGTCGTTGCCGGGGTCAACGCGATGTCGAATCAACCACTGTTCACATTCGGCGAGTTGGTCGGCAAACAGTTGGGCCCGCAACTCCGGGTGCAACATTTGCACAAAGTACAACTTGGCCAGAAAATCCATGCGAATGTCACGTGGATGTGACACGACACTACTACACCACTGTGCAAATGCCGCTTGCCCTGCCGGCGTACAGTGCATCAGGCGTTTGCCACGCTGCGTGGGCTCTTCATCGCTGAATGAGAGCAATCCATCAGCCTCGAGGCGCAGAGTCATCGCATAGAGCGCACTCTGTTTGACGTGCCAGACCTTGCCAATTGGCGAGGCACTCAACGCTCGATGCAACGCATACGCATGCAGTGGCTTTGGCAAAACAAAGCCTATGAGCGCATGTTCATAGGTGATTGGTTCTTTTTGACGTGGACTCATATTCACTCTATCATAGCATCGAGGATCACCTAAAGAGGATTGTATGTCACAGACTGATGAAAAACAACACTACACTGCAGGAATCACCAGAGCCCGTTGGATGGTCATCGGCTTGGCCTGTGCATCACTCATTGTCGGAATCATTGGCACGCGCTACGCCAACAATGACCCCAGCATCCCCCAACAACCACCATCCCACCGCATTGAATATCAAGTGACTGGGAGCAGTGATAGCGTCAAAATCACCTACCTCAATGACATGGCATATACCGAAGAGCGGAGTGGTGCACCACCGTGGCGCTTCGGATTCCGCGCCACCCAAGGTCGTGATTTGCGTGTCGAGATCGAAAACGAACAATCGAGCGGTACCATTGGCTGTATCATCACCGCAAGTGGAGAGACCATATACAGTGTAGCCGAAACCAATGACGCACGCATCGTGTGTCAGGCGCAGGTGCCATGAGCCATACCACTCCCGCTCGCAAGCAAACATTCGCGAGCATCTTCGTGGCATTTACCGCTGCATTCATTGTAACGGCCTTTTTGCGTTCAGCAAACGCCGTCATCGCCCCAGATTTGATGAGCGAACTCACGCTGAATGCACGTCAGCTCGGTCAAATGACCAGTTTGTACTATATCACCTATGCCATCATGCAGCTGCCTCTCGGGGCAGCGCTCGATCGCTACGGCTCACGCATCGTGATTCCGATTTTGATGATTCCAACTGTCATTGGATGCCTGCTCTATGCCACAGCCACCTCGTACTGGCAGGTCAGTTTAGCGCGGATGTGCATTGGTGTTGGCTCGGCAGGGGGCTTGATGGGGGCCGTCAAAACGTTTGGGGCCTGGGTGCCACGCGCTCGACTTGCATCAATTACGACAAGCATTGTGGCATTTGGAACGATTGGTGGTATTATGTCTACCACACCCATGGCTTGGATCAATGACCTGTATGGCTGGCGGAGTATCTTTGCCGGGAGTGCGATTGCGGTGACGGCTACCGCCCTGTGGATTTTCTGGGGTACCAATGACACTCCTCAACAGGTGCCACGTACCGCACAATCGGGCAATATGTTCGCCGGAATTCGTGATATTTTTGCGAACACCAACTTCCGCCGGATTGCACCGATGTACTTTAGTATGTTGGGCACATTGCTGGCTGTGCAGACATTATGGGCAGGGCCCTTTTTGTACGATGTCATTGGAGTTGACGCAGCAACAGTCGGGTTTAGTTTGCTCTTGATGAATATCGGCAGTATTGTTGGCTACGTCGTCAGTGGATTACTATTTGAACGCTTTGGCGTGACGCGTCTGGTGAGCACCGCCCAAATTGTTCTGCTCCTGTGTCTCGGGTATTGGGTGTTTGCTCCCCTTGCCTTGCCGTTGTGGGCCATACAGCTGGTCTATTTCTTGTTTGGGGTCAGCACCGCATTTAATGTCATCATGCTGCCGCAAGTCCGTGCATTGTTTGCGGAGCAGATGAGTGGTCGTGCCACAACGACCTTGAATCTGTTTGGGTTTGGTGGGGCATGGGTGTTACAATGGAGTATGGGCCTCATCATTCAGTCCCTTGGGCACAGTGGTGCAGGCCAGTATGATGCAGTAGGCTATCAGTGGGCCTTTGGTCTGCTTTTGGTGGTCGGCATCATTGGATTCATCAGCTACTGGCCAGTCCATGTAGCACAGCTGAGAAAGGAACACTAATGCCGATTGTGAATATTGATGGTCGTGCCGTAGAAGTAGATCAGGGCGCACGTTTGGTCAACGTCATCGAAGATAACGACGTCAAAATTGGGCATCGTTGTGGTGGCAAAGCCCGCTGTACGACATGTCGGGTCACCTTCAATCATGGCGAGCCAGACACGATGACTGTTGCTGAGCATGCCAAGCTGGTCGATCGTGAATACTTGGGCACGTATCGCCTCGCATGCCAGATTATCGTCACCCATGATATGGACGTGACCACCCATGTACGCTTGGACACCATGCCGGATTGGACCGACACCGGACCACGCTGTGGCGATGAAGTCGAGCCTGAAGCCACCTTTGTGGCCAAGAGCGACCTCAGCTAATACAACTCTAGCAACTCTGGACGGTCATGAAATGATCGCCCAGAGTTGCATGCCAATGTATACCAGTGACAAACAACTCACCACTGCTACAATCCCCCACACCACCCACTGATACACCCCCGTATTGACGTGCGCCCCCATCAATTCACGATTATTGACCAGCAGGGCAATGGCAACGAGCTCAATCGGCAGGAGCACACCGTTGAGGACGTACACTCCGACCAATACGTCGATGAGCGGTAAACCGGGCACTAGAGCAATCGCCGCCCCCAGCACCAACAATACTGTGAATACTCCCATAAAGAGCGGAGCTTCGTCCCAGCTCCGTGACACACCACGTTCGAACCCCAATGACTCACTCAGCATGTATGTGGTAGCAAGTGGCAGAATTCCTGCTGCTAACAACGAGGCGCCGAGCAAGCCAATTCCAAAGAGCCAAGTGGCATAATCGCCGGCAATGGGCATGAGTGCGAGCGCGGCATCTGCGGCGGTTTCGATGTGAATACCTTGGGGGTGCAAAGTGGCCGCCGTAGCAACAATGATGCACCCAGCCACGAGGCCAGCCAGAAGGGTACCCACCATCACATCAATGCGCGTATACCGATAATCATTGATGGAAACGCCTTTTTCAACGACCGATGACTGTACATAGAGCTGCATATACGGGGAAATGGTCGTGCCGACGAGTGCCACGATCAACATGATGTACGACTGGTCGTACTGGAGGGTCGGCACCAAGCCACGCATGATGTCAGATGATTGTGGGCGTACCATGAATGCCGATGCCACATATGCCAAAAAAACGGCACTGAGGATCAGCAAAAAGCGCTCGACACGACTGTATGACCCTCGAGTAATCAGCACCCACATCACGAATGCCGCCAGCGGCACTGCAATATAACGGCTCACCCCAAAGAGTTCAGCAGCTGCAGCAATCCCAACGAATTCCGACACGATAATTCCCATGTTTGCCACAAGGAGGGCTAGCATGATGAATGCCGTGGCACGCAGTGGGAAGTTCTCGCGCACGAGATCAGCGAATCCCTTGCCGGTCACGGCACCAAGACGTGCCGACATTTCTTGCACGACAGCCACAGCAATGGTGATGATGACCATCACCCACAGCAGTGAATATCCGTATTGGGCTCCTGCTGAAGCATACGTGGCAATACCACCGGCATCATTGCCAGCGCTTGCTGCCAATAACCCGGGACCAAGTGCGGCGATATAGGGCCACCATTTACGCCAAGACGACTTCATGGAGTGTACTTCTTTCATCCAAAACGCCGAGCACCACGGCGTTGCCAAATATCGGGTAGTAATACTGCTAGCGCATCATCAACACACACCGCACCAACAAGTGCGCCATCCTCGTCGACTACAGGCACGGCGGTAAGATTGTATTCACCTAAAATACGAGCTGCATGTTGCGCACGATCATGGGGATGTACTTGTGGCACGGGTTGTACGAGTTCGTGGATGAACTGATGCGGCTCGGCAAGCAACAGCTGATCGGCCCGCACCATGCCCACCAATGTATCAGACGGCTGGCTGGGATCCTCAGCATGAGCTGCCACCACAAAGATCTCACTGAATTGGTCGACTGGCTCTGGATGTGACTTCAAGGCTTGGATTACATCACCAACAGACGCAGTCGGTATCACCGTAATGATATCGGTCATCATCAGACGCCCGACCGAATCACCATCATACGCGAGTAACTCCTTGACATCTTCTGCTTCTTCGGGCTCCATGCGAGCCAACAATTCGGCAGCGCGGTCATCTCCGAGGTCTTCGAGCACATCAGCAGCGGCACTCGGGGTCATCTCTTCAAGGATGTCAGCAGCTCGCTCTTGGTCCATCACTTCGAGCAAGTCCATCAACCGTTCATCTGAAACTTCTTCGAGGGTCTCGGCAGCCGTTTCATCATCGAGTGCCGCCACGATTTCAGCACTTTCGCGGAACGATAATGCATCAACAATACGTGCCAAATCAACTGCTGAGATCTCTTGCAACCGGTTATATGACACCTTGAGTTGCACGGGTGCCGCACTCGCCAGATACTGTGCATCAGCCCAACTTATCATATTGAGACCCACAAAGTTGCCAGCAAAACGACGTGGCACAATTCGTCGCAACAACGCCTGTGGACTCACATCCACTCCCACTACACAATATTCGGCATCGATGGGCGATAATTGAATATCATTGACACGGACAATACGCTTACCTGTTATGTCAATTATTTGATGGTCAATAACGTCTTTGTTGAGCAGCACTTCACCATCGCGTCGTCGAAACGATTCAAGGTTGATCTGAGTGGTGTTGATGGTAATCTGCTGTGCCGACAAGCGCGTAATACGTGTAGCACCGATAAAAAACCGGCGCCGCCGATCACGCACAACAATTCCACCAATCGCCGGATATTGGCGTTCGGTGATGGGTACGACGATATCGTGTAATTCGCCTATCTCGCTACCATCATGGGCGAGCACTGGCATTCCCATGAGTTGTGATGCAAAAATCATCGCGCGCTCCGACCTACTTGTCTCTGAAAATGCGGGCCGTGAGTGGCGTACGTGCTCGTCACCCAAAACAAGTATACTTATGAACAAGAAACCCTGTCAAAATCACACGAGGAGCCCAGCCATGAAGCATGAATATGTACCCAGTCAGTACTTCCGCACCATTGGCAGTCATCCTGCCGCATATGAGGTCACCGCAGGGGAGCAAATCCGCGTCCACTGCATCGATGCTCACGGCATTGATGGACACGATGTCCAAGTCTGTGCCCCAGGCAATCCGATGAGTGGTCCAATTGCCATCAACGGCATCCAAGCTGGCGACGTGCTCGCAGTCACCTTTGCGCAGATCATCCCCCTACGCACGCACGGCTGGAGCTACCCGACTCTGGCAGGCAATGTGGTCGACCCCGAGTACGTGCCCCACTTGCCCCACCAGCCTGGCACAGCACTCCCCAAAGAATACTGGGATTACGATCCAGCCCAGCAGACGCTCAGGAGTCGTGGCACATTTGGGCAGGTGTTGACATTACCATACGAGCCAATGGTGGGCTGTTTTGGAGTGGCCCCAGACCGTGGTGAGGCAATTTCGACGGCGACATCAGCAGCCCACGGCGGCAACATGGATTACCGGCATTTCACGACTGGCTGTACGATCTATTTGCCTGTGTTTGTTGATCAAGCCCTCTTCCACATCGGCGATGGGCATTTACGTCAGGGATGCGGTGAAATCGGAGGTACGGGGGTTGAATCTGCAATCGCCGTTGACCTGCACTTTGCCAAAGCCCCCATGGCACGCATCCAATGGATCCGCGCCGAAGATGCTCAATATTTGTATGCCGTTGGCAATGCACGCCCACTCGACCAAGCCCTGCAACACGCCACCAGTGAAATGCACCGCTTTCTGCAAGACTGTGGTGCAGATACTCATACCGCAGCGGTATTGATGAGTCAAGCCATTGAATACGACATCGGCAACGTGTTCGACCCAGCATATACCGTCGCATGCAAAATCCGCAAGGAATATCTTGCCTCACACGGGTTGCGCAGTAGTTTCCGTAACACCATGGGCTAAACGATGACCACGATTACGCACATCCTCACCGGTCAACTCTACAGTCATACGACTGGCTACCAACCCGCAGGAGCTGTTGCCATCACTGCGAACGGCAAAATTGCCGCCGTCGGCAGCAGCGCCAGCGTGCATCAGATCAGTCAAGCCACCACGGTTCATCATCGGTACAACGGCATCATCATGCCGGGATTTTGCGACAGTCATCAACACTTTCTCAGTGATATCCGCGGCAAAGTCGAACGCATTTCGCTGTGGCAGGCTCGTTCGTTGGATGAAGTAGCTCAGAGCATTGCCAGCGCCCAACAACAAATCCCATCAGGAATGTGGCTTATTGCTGATGGACATGACCAAGGTCGTTATGTCGAGCAACGACATCCAACGCTTGCCGAACTCGATGCAATCGCCCCGCATCACCCACTCATCATCCACAGGGCGTGCCATCACATTGCCTTGGTGAATTCGCTTGCCCTCCAGATTGCCGGCATCACCGCAACGACACCTGACCCTGACGATGGGCATATTGGTCGGCACAGCGATGGCACTCCAAACGGCATTCTTGCCGAAGGAGCACGGCAGTTGGTGCTGCAGCATGTGATTACGCCGCCCATTGACTGGTTCACACACATACCGGCCACTGTAGCAGCCTATCATCGTCGCGGCATCACAGCAATCGGTGAGGCTGCCATAGGGCATATCAACGGGCTACACGATCTTGCAGTCATGGAATCAGCTCACCGCCAAGGGCTCTTGCGCCTACGCACAAGTTATATGGGATACGGTGCAGTTGCCACGCACTGGCTGGCAGGGCAGCACACAATCACCCCTGATGAGTGGCGCAATGCTCCCATCATCAAATACTTCATTGATGGCACTCTGGGGGGGGTGAGTGCATGGTTGAGCGTGCCGTACCGCCATAATCCCGAGACTCAGGGGTATCCATTGTGTGAAGGAGACGAGTTGTACGAGCGTGTTGCAGCAGCCCACCAACAAGGCTACCAGGTCGCCATCCATGCGATTGGCGACGCAGCAGTTCACGAAGTGGCACAGCAGTATGCACGGGTACTCGCTCATGCGCCCCACGCAGATCATCGCCACCGCATCGAACACTGTGAAGTCATCCGCCCAGACACCCTAGCGCTCATGGCACAGCACGGCATCTGCGCCGCTGTGCAACCAGTGTTTACCTGGTTCGAAGAAAGCGATGTGGCGCAAGTCCCGGATTCACTGCTCACCGGGGCACATGCTTGGGGGGACTTTGTTGCCGCCAATATTCCACTGGCCTTCGGCAGTGACAATCCGGTCGTCCCCGATTTCGCCCCCATGCTCGGCATCACGGCAGCGGTAACTCGCCACACTGCCCGCGGTGCATGCATCAATCCCAATCAGGGCATCAGTTGGCAACAAGCCGTAGATGCGTACACCCATACGGCTGCCTGGTCGTTGCGCCGTGAAACACTCTACGGCGACCTACGCCCAGGGTTGTGTGCCGACCTCGTCGTCGTTGATGCTCAAATCGCTGACCCGCAATTGATGCACATGGCCGATGTACAAGCCACCTGGCTCAATGGCGAATGTGTGTTTCAGCGTGAGGGATTGGGAATGTAGTGTAGTAGGGGAGTGGTGAATTTGCTTGTGGGATGGCACGTAATTCGGCACGATAGACCTGTTCGAGCACCGGCTGTTGCAACACCTGCACAGGGGTGCCTTGGAGCACGACCTGACCGTGGTTGAGCAACAACACATGATCGGCGATGGCCCCTGCCAAGTTGATATCATGCATGGCAGCAATCACCGTCACACCACACTGTGTTAATTCTTTGGCACAGCGAATGATGGCTTGTTGGTGATGCAGATCGAGGTGTGCCGTTACTTCATCGAGCAACAACACCTGTGGTTGCTGGGCAAGTGCCCGCGCAAACGCCACACGCTGTTGTTCGCCGCCCGAGAGTTGATCGGCTGGTATATCGGCAAATGAATGCACACCCGCTTGATGGAGAGCGTATTCGATGATGTCAGCATCAGTATTGCGGCTATACCAGGCATGGAAACTATAGCGCGCCATCGCAACCACTTCGCGGACAGTGAAACCAATGGGCATGCGAATCGCCTGTGGTACGACTGCCAAGATACGGGCCCGAGCCGCAGGCGCTAACGTGGCCGGACTGCCCCCCAATACCTCCACCGTCCCACGTTGTGGAGATAATGTGCCAGCCAGCGTACGAATCAGCGTGCTTTTGCCGGCACCATTGGGGCCAATCATGCTCACGAACTGGCCACGGGTGGCACTGAATGTCACCTCGTTTAAAACGGTACGCGCACCGTACGCAACGGTGAGTTGACGCACATCGACACAAATCGGCGGTGAAGTGGCAGTCATACAATCCCTCGCTTGGTTGTCATGAGTTGCCACAAGAAAAAGGGGGCCCCAATCGCCGCGGTGACGATCCCGAGTGGTAATTCACGGGGTGCGAGCAGTGTCCGCGCCAGTAAATCGGCAAGCATCAGAAATACCCCACCATAGACTGCAGCCAATGGGATGAGGCGACGGTGGTCGCTACCAATCAACAACCGCAGTGAATGTGGCACAATGATGCCCACAAACCCGATGAGACCGTGAAAGGCCACCGCAGTGGCCGACATGACGGTCGCACCAAGGACCGCCAACCAGCGCACGCGCACCACGTTGACCCCCAAGAACAAGGCTTGCTCTTCACTAAACAGCAACACGTTGAGGTCACGGGCGACAATCGCCAAGCACACCAATCCGATTAGCACACTCACAGCTACAATCCACACGGCATCCCAACCCACGTTGGCAAAGCTCCCCAGCAAAAACGCCAGCAACTGGGTCGTCTGCCGACCCAGTTGAATCATCACAAACGTGGTCATAGCGCTCGCCAGCGTACCGAGTGCAATCCCGGCCAGAATCAGATCGTTGTTGCTGTAGACCCGACGACGCGCGGCGATACCGAATACGATGCCAACAACGGCGAGCGCCCCCACGAATGCCCCTACCGGCAACGCCAAACTGCCCAACCAGACGATGCCACCGATAGCAACCATGCCAATGGCACCCAAGCCGGCACCAGACGCCACACCAATGATGTAGGGGTCGGCGAGTGCGTTCCGAAATAACCCCTGATAGGCCGCCCCGGTCGCACTCAACGCTGCACCCGTCAACCCGACCAACAAGACACGAGGCACTCGAATGGTCATGATAATCGTCTGCGTCTGTTGTGGGATATCACCGGCAGACATTGGCCACCACGATGCCCAGAGCGTGCGCATGACCAACGCAAATGGAATTGACACACTGCCGACACTGACAGCCAGAATCAGGGCACAGGCTGCCAACACCAGTGCCACCAGCACATGCGCTCCAAACGAACGCCGTCCAATCCAGTGTTGTAGGTTGTGCATGTGCTGGTGCATAAGCCCTCTGTTACTGTTGATGCAACAGGGCAACAACTTCGGCTAATCCCTCAACAATGCGCGGGCCAGGGCGGCTGACCAGACTATCGTTGATGGGATACACGCGTTGATTGGCCACTGCGGCAATATCGCCCCATCCCTCACGGGCATAGACCATCTCGGGGGTCACCCCATAGAGCGAATCGGCCAATAAAATGACGTCGGGATTGGCCACGACCAACTGCTCGACGCTGACTTGGGGGTAGGGAGTATCGGCGTCAGCAAACACGTTGACACCACCAGCGGCAACCAGCAAATCATGCACAAAATTCCCCGCCCCTATCGTGTATGGCTTGCCTGGGTCAGTGGCATCGAGTTCCCAGAACACCGTAGGACGATCCGGATAGGTTGCCACTTCATCCAACAAGGCCTGCCATTCGGTCGCCATAGTATCGACCACCTGCTGGGCCTCGGCGGTCGCATTCAGCACCTCGCCCACCAACACGATATCTTGTTGAATAGAAGCAAACGTTGAAGCAAAACTGCCGACCACGACAACCGGAATGCCCAGTTGCGAGATTTGATCGATGACCTCAGGCGCGGTAATCGCAGCAGCAAACACTACATCGGGTGCCAGAGCCGTGATCTGCTCATAGTTCACACTCATGTCGTAGTTGGTGATTTTGGTGAGATCAGCCACCTGTTCCGGGTAATCACTATAAATATCGACAGCACGCATGCTGTCGCCACGGCCGAGCGCATAGACGATTTCGGTGGTACTCGGCGCAAGTGAAATCACTGCAGTAATGGTAGCAGGAATCTCCACACTGCGACCCGAACTATCAACGACCGTACGCAATTGTACGGCATCAGCATTCGCAGTCGGCTCAATGGTGGGTTCGGCAGTTGCCGTACTCGCAATGGTGACAGCCGTGGGCTCGGCAGTCGGTGCAATGGCCGTGGGTGACCCACAGGACGCCAATACAAATACCATGCTGAGGACAAGCCAAACCAAATATCGTGGGGTACGCATACACAAAATCCTTTCAAACACAGGAATAACGCAACAAAAATCCCTCGCAAATGCGAGGGTGCAATGACAAATGAGCACACGATTACCTGTGTGTTGTCGCCATGGCACCTCCTTGACTCGAAGAGGTCGAATCCATTGTGTGTAAGGCAGGATTCCTGGCTTGTATCGTATGATACTTACAGTTGCGGCACAGCGACGGACTTACACCGTCTTCCACCTTTACGCCCTAGCATCCGGGCTAGCGGGTCACCTTACAGGTATTTACTTTCCAGCCAATGCTGGTAGGCAGAGTATACGGTATCATATGCGTACTGTCAAAATCACCTAAGGATGAGCTAGTATGCACTACCCACACTACGTGCACTCAGTGTTTGCAATGCCATGTGCAGAATGGCCAGTCATCGGCCAACAAAAAAACCAGTGTAGTTTCACTGCCATGACCAACGCCCTCAATTGTCTCGCTGGAGAAGCACACTATCATGTCGCAGATTTTATCCGTGAAGTCGGACCGCTCTTCCAACCAGAACTTGGCGGCACGCTCCCAGCCTTTAAAGCCTGGCAACTCCGCAAACGAGGCTTTGGCAGTCACTTTGGAAATTTGCGCTTTACTGATTGCGAAAAATTGTTATGTCAATTAGTCGACGCTGGTATTCCCGTCATTATTGACTTGCACACCGGCTTACAAATTGGCCGGCACCGTATTTTTGGGCGCCACGCAGTGGTATTGGTGGGATACAGTGATCAGTATATTGATGCGCAGGGGAGCGTGCGCCAAGAATACTACATCCTCGACAGTGAGTGGCCACGCTTGCACGAATTTGCCATGGAATACAACGATGTCGATCGTGATGGTGACGGCATAGTGGAATCATACCCAGGCAATCGCACCATGAGCCGTGCGGCGTTTTTGCGCGCATTCAGCACACGCTGTTATGCGCCCATTTTTCCAAATCAGGCTGCCCATGATGCTTGGTACCACCGCACGTTCAAACCACGCCGACCATCGTTGTGGCAATGGGCAGTCACTGGGAGCAACGATCGTTTGCTCAACTAAATCCCCCAAACGATGGATGGAAAGGTCATGAAATAGGGGTATACTGCCCACAATAGGAATTTTTTGTGGTGTAAAAGGAGCCCTCATGGCACTTTTTCGGCGGATGCTGAGCCAACTCAAACCGTATTGGGTACTATTTACCGGTGCCTGGCTGAGCCTCATGCTAAACAACGGCGCAAATCTCATCAGCCCCTACGTGTTACGCCAAATCCTCGATGATGGCATCGGTAAATTCAATATTGACGCAGTATGGCAGGGGACCGCATTGTTGGTTGGGCTCGCGGTCATTCGTGGTGTCTTTGGATTCAGTCAGAGTTATTGGTCCGAAAAGGTTTCGCAGTCATATGCATTTGACGTGCGTAACCAGTTGTTCGAAAAAATCCAAACCCTGAGCTTTGCGTATCATGACCGCTCGCAGGCAGGGCAGCTGATGACCCGACTGACCAGCGACGTTGAGCAGGTACGCGGATTCATTGCAGGCGGACTGCTGCAATTTTTGAGTGCGCTGATTATGATTATCGGCACACTCGTTGCACTGTTTTCAATGAATTGGCAGCTGACGGTGGTGACCATTTTGTTCATTCCACCCACCATGGTGGTGCTTGCATACTTCATGCGCGTAGTTCGCCCCATGTTTTCGGTCATCCAAGAGCGGCTGGGATTGTTGAACTCAGTCCTCCAAGAAAACATTAGCGGGGCACGGTTGGTCAAAGTGTTTGGCCGTGAAACCTACGAAGTCCAACGCTTCGAAGAGCGTAATCAGAGCCTGCTCGAAATGAACCTGCAATCGGTGGTGGCCATGTCGAGCTCGTTCCCGATTATTTTTTTGCTCAACAACATTGGCACCTTGGCGATTATCTGGGCTGGCGGTGCCAAAGTGATGGGTGGCGAACTATCGCTCGGCGAGCTCATCGCCTTCAACACCTATCTGGCATTGTTGTTTCAACCACTCTTTATGATTGGCATGATTGCGGCTCAGATTACGCGTGCCAGCGTCAGCAACGATCGCATCATCGAACTCCTCGACACCGAGCAAGAAATCCAAGATGCCCCAGATGCTGCTGACATGCCAGAAATCAAGGGTGAGGTCGAGTTCCGTGGTGTTGGTCTGCGCTATGCCGGGTCTGCCAGCAACGTGCTGAGTGCAATCAACTTCCATGCACCGTCGGGCACCACCGTGGCCGTACTCGGCACCACGGGTAGTGGCAAAAGTTCTTTCATCAATCTCATCCCACGTTTTTATGACGTGACCGAAGGCGCACTGCTGATTGATGGTATCGATATTCGCACCGTCAAAATTGATTCACTGCGACGGCAGATCGGCATCGTGCTCCAAGATACAGTCTTGTTTAGTGGCACGATTCGCGACAACATTGCCTACGGCCGACCACAGTCAAGTGCCGCCGAAATCGAAGCCGCCGCTACCAAGGCGCAGGCTGATGCGTTCATTCGCGAACTACCACAAGGGTACGACACCATTGTGGGCGAGCGTGGTGTCGGCTTGTCGGGTGGGCAACGTCAACGTATTGCGATTGCGCGCGCCTTGTTGCTCAACCCACAGATTCTCATTCTCGACGACAGTACCTCGGCAGTCGATGCCGAAACTGAGCACAAGATTCAACAGGCGCTCGACGCACTGATGCACAACCGCACGACATTCGTGATTGCCCAGCGCATTAGTACGGTGCGCAATGCGGATGTCATCCTCCTGCTCGACGGTGGCAAAATCGTAGGGCAAGGCACCCACGATGAGCTCTTGCGCGACAATCCGATTTATGGCGAAATCATTGATTCTCAGTTCGGCCATCAACTGACCGAACAGATTTTGTAAATCTCTCACAGGAGAGGAGAGCGCACTATGTGGCGTGGCATCCAAGGCATGGCAGAGCTCCCAGAGGGCAAAGCCACCAATTCATGGGAAATTATTCAACGCCTGTGGGGGTATCTCGCCCCACACTGGCGGGCATTGCTCGGCATATTGGTACTCGTGCTCATCAACGCAGCCACGGTGGCGCTCGCACCGGTGCTCATCGGCAAAACCATTGACGACGTAGTCGTCACCAAGAATTACCCACTCTTGTGGCAATACATGCTGGTGCTCCTCGGAATCTACATCGTCAATGCACTAACAGCACGCTGGCAATTTCAATACATGGGCAAACTCGGGCAGACCACCATTGCCAACATGCGCAGTGAACTCTTTGCCCATCTACAACGCTTGTCCATGCGCTTTTTCGACCGCAATCCGGCCGGTGATTTGATGTCGCGCATTGTCAACGACATCGACGTCATCACACAGCTGATGGGGCAAGGGCTCAATATCATGCTGGGCAATTTGTTTGCTCTGATTGGCATCATCGTGGCCATGTTTGCCCTTGATGTGCGACTCTCCATTGCCAGTCTGATTTTGTTGCCGGTGCTCTTTATCATGACACAGGTTTTTGCAACCGCAGCCCGCCAGGCCTTCCGCAAAACTCGTGAGTCCATTGGAGACGTATCGTCTGATATCCAAGAAGAAATCGCCGGGGTCAAAGTTGCCCAAGCATTTACTCGCACCGAGCTCAACAAATCACGCTTTGCAGAGCGCAACGCAGCCAACCGTGACGCCAACGTCAGTGCGACAGCGATCACTGCCGCGTTTGGACCACTGGTCGATGTGATTGCTGCGCTAGGCGTGGCCATCGTGGCCGGCTATGGCAGTTGGCTGGTCATCAATGACCAGGCCACACCAGGGTTAGTCGTGGCGTTCCTGGCATATGTGCAGTTCTTCTTCCGCCCCATTCAGGCCATCTCACAGTTTTATACGACAGCACAATCGGCGTTTGCCGCCGCTGAACGTACGTTTACCCTCATCGACACCCCTGTTGACATGCCCGACCATGCCGATCAAATCAGCGTCGACACACTGGCAGGCCGCGTAGCATTTGAACAGGTCTGGTTCCGGTATGATGCACGTCAGGGTCAGAGTGGTGATGGCGACTGGATTTTGCAAGACGTATCACTGACGGTCGAACCTGGTGAAATGATCGCAGTAGTTGGTCCCACGGGGTCAGGCAAGACCACATTGGTATCACTGCTGCCCCGCTTGTACGACGTCACCCAAGGGCGAATTACTATTGACGGCGTGGATATTCGCAGGTACCAACACACCGCTTTGCGCCATCAAATGAGCATGGTATTGCAAGAAACCTTGTTGATATCAGACACCGTATACGAAAACATTCGCTATGGGCGCCTCGATGCCAGCGATGCTGAAATCGAAGCAGCAGCCAAGCTCGCCAATGCCCACGAATACATCATGGCACTTCCCAACGGCTATGCGACCATCCTTGGTGCGCGTGGCGTATCACTCAGTCAAGGTCAACGCCAGCTGATCGGGATTGCACGAGCAATTTTGGCTGAGCCACGCATCCTCATTCTTGACGAAGCCACCAGCAGCGTCGATACCCGCACCGAAGTCCTCATCCAACAGGCCATCGAGCGGTTGTTACACGGTCGCACCAGCTTTGTCATCGCCCACCGCCTGTCGACCGTCCGCGGTGCGGATCGGATCGTGGTACTCGATCATGGGCGCATTGCCGAGGTCGGATCGCATCAAGAATTACTGGCCAAAAGCGGTATGTATGCCGACCTCTACCATCGTCAATTTGCCTCCATTCGCCAACAAGCGTCAGCAACCGAACTCTAGCACAGTACACCCCATAGACACACATTCAATGCGCCGTGGAGGTATCTCCACGGCGCATTGGTATAGAACCCACCAGTGGGGTTTCGGCTTATATGGAGTTATTTCGCAGCTGGGCGCACCCGGCGTTTCACCAAAGAAGAAATCGCAGCCAGTGGCCCTGTACGTACCGTGGTCGGTGGTAACGACTGCAAAAATTGCGCACCATAGCGCTTGGTGACGATGCGCTTGTCGAGCACCACGACTACCCCACAGTCATCCGAAGCACGCACCAAACGCCCAAATCCCTGTTTGAACTTGAGGATGGACTGCGGAATCGAGTACTCGCTGAAGGCATCACTGAACTGCTCAGAGCGGGCTGCGTAAATGGGATCTGTGGGTACTGCAAACGGCAATTTGGTGATGACGAGCGCAGATAATGCATCACCGGAGACGTCGACCCCTTCCCAGAAACTCGCCGTGCCAAATAGTACACTGCGTGGTTCGGTCTTGAAACGCTCGAGAATCGCTTTATTTGACCCATCCAAGCTTTGCCCGATGAGATTGATGTCATGCTCATTGAATGTATCTACGAGGGCATGATACGTGGCGCGCAGTGCTGATGTCGCCGTAAACAAGACCAACGTCCGCCCATCAGCAGCCAACGCCGTGTTGAGAATTGCCTGCTCAAGATTGGTCTGGTAGTCGAAGTCTTTGGGGTCGGGCATATCTTGGGGAATATACAAAATGGCCTGTTGCTCGTAATCGTAGGGCGAATCGAGCAACAGCTCCGTGGCCGACGGAATCCCGAGACGATTGCGCACATAGGCGTAGCTGCCGTTCACAGACAACGTCGCCGACGTCAATACCACGCTGGCTTTCTGATCAAAGAGGCGTTCACGGAGCAACGTTGCGACTTCGAGCGGATTGAGAGCAATGGTCAACTGTGAGCGTTGCCGACGATAGCTCATCCACGTGATTTGGTTATCATCACGGCCATGCATAAAGATACCCATACTGTGAACAAATTCACTGGCGAAACGTAGTAATTTCGAGGACTGCGCCTGGAGCATTTCGTAGTCAGGGATATTACTATCAGCCAGCCCCAACACGATGGCATTGAGTTCTTCGAGCGAACGTTGTACCGCACGGAAGTTCAGGTCGACATTTTCGTAGGTCGGCAGAATCTGTTGCCACGACTGCGCATTGCGCATCGGCCCAGTGATACGCAAGCGGGCGTCATAGTTGCTCTCGGTGGTTTCACGCATGATAAATGCGGTCAGCACCTCAAACAACTCGGTGGTTGCACTGCGCCCGCGTTCGAGGTGCGGTACGATGCGTTGCACGAGCCGCGTAAACGCCTGCTGCACATCCGCCCCTGCGTCACTCCCACGCAAAAACGTCGGTAAGCGCGACAAAAGGCCCTCGGCTTGGTTGGGACCACCTTCGTGCATCAATGAATCAAAGAAGTCCATGACCGCATCTTGCGTTGTCGCCCAACCGAATTGATCAGTGGCCACGTCTTCGAGGTTGTGCGCTTCGTCGATGACGACATGTTCGTACGTTGGCAACACTGGGCGATCTGCGACCATATCGGCCAACATCAACGCATGATTGACAACCACGAGATGCGCTGCTTCGGCACGCCGACGGGCATGGAAGAACCAGCACTGATCGAAAAATTCACAGGCAGGCCCATTGCACAAATCGAATGATGCATGCAAGCGCTCCCAGACCACCATTTCACGATCAAACAGTGGGATTTCGCTGCGATCACCGGTCTCTGTCTTGTGTGACCACATGGTCACCTTCATCAGCGGCTTGAGTTCATCTTCGCTGGCACTGATGACCTTCTGCGCATCTGCCAATCGCCGCAGACACAGATAATTGCTGCGCCCTTTGAGAATTGCTGAACGCAGATTGACATCAGGAATGGCGGTATTGTGCGCCTCACGCTCACTTTCGAAAATGTTGGTCAGGGCAGGGATGTCCTTGAAAAAAAGTTGATCCTGCAAGTTGATGGTATGCGTCGCCAATACTACTCGTTGACCGCGTTCGAGGGCATGCAGTGCCGAAGGGACCAAATACGCCAGGCCCTTGCCCGTACCAGTACCGGCTTCTACCACCGCATGCTGGCCCCGATTGAAGGCTTCGGCTACAGCTTGCGACATCTGCAACTGGGGATCACGTTGTTCGTACCCGGGGAACATGCGCCCAAGCACACCGTCGGTCGCAAAGATGCGGGCCACGGTGCTGCGCGCAATGGGGGTCGACGAATCGGTGGGCTCGAGGATGTCGTAATCGCTGAGCGACCGCGTGGCGCGGGCCTTGATTTTGCGCTGCATCGTTTGGGTGGCAATATCACGCAACGCCTGTGTAAAAATGGGGCGTAATGGCCACTTGGGTAGTGCTGATGTCAAACGCAACAATTCCTCGACCTGATCGAGTTCGTGCTCGCAGAGCAAATCGTAGAGGCGACAGAACAAGCCATGTGACATACGTGTGTCGTACAAAGCACGATGCGCTTCACCTTCCATCAAGACTGGGGCCTGGTATTTGGTGACCAAGTCACCGAGTTTGAAACTGCCCGCATTGGGCACAATCAGTGTCGCCAGATCGTAGGTGTCGATCATGGGCTGCGCCAAGCGCAATCCGGAGCCGGCCAACATGCGAACATCAAAATCGACCGAATGCCCCACTACCGGTGTATCGCCGATGAAATCGCGCAACTGCGTACGAATATCAGCAAATTCAGGGGCATCAGCCACCATGGCATCATCAATACTGGTCAGACGGGTGATTTTGAAGGGAATCGGTGTCGTCGGTTTGACCAATGTAACAAAAGACGCCACTTCAGCCGTACCGCGAAAGCGGACTGCGGCAACTTCAATGATTTCATCTTCATATTCATTGAGACCGGTTGCTTCAACATCAATAGCAACTAATTCTTCGTCGTAGCTGTGCACAAGTAGCCATCCTTCCTGCTCTCTGTGCCTATTATACAAGGGAACATGGAGCAAATGCCGCTAGAGTTTGACACAACGACAGCTTCGTCGTATCATACAGGGCATGAATATACTACATCTGGTGACGACAACTACCACAACAACCATGACTATCCACACCATGACAGGTGTGGCAAGACTGGTTTGGCGAGGTGGTTTTCGGTAGGTGACAGCGCAGTCGCCCCCCTCCCAAACAGGGAGGGGGGCTTTTGTATGAGGAGAAGACATGTTATTGTCAAAGTATCGCGAATTCTTACCGGTCACCGATCAAACACCGGAACTGTCACTCGGTGAGGGCAATACACCGCTCCTGCCTGTGCCACGCCTGGCAGCCATGATTGGCGTGAAAAAACTTTATGTCAAATTAGAAAGCATGAATCCGACTGGTTCATTCAAAGATCGCGGCATGGTCATGGCTGTGGCCAAAGCCATCGAAGCCGGTTCAAAGACGGTCATCTGTGCCTCGACGGGCAACACTTCAGCGAGTGCGGCTGCCTATGCGGCACGGGCTGGCATTGAAGCAGTGGTCGTAGTGCCTTCAGGCAAAATCGCCCTTGGCAAACTGGCCCAAGCCTTGATGTACGGGGCGCGCTTGCTCGTCATCGACGGCAACTTCGACGATGCACTGCGCATTGTGCGTGAGATATCTGATAAACACCCTCTCACACTGGTCAACTCAGTGAATCCATATCGCATCGACGGCCAAGCCACAGCAGCCTTCGAGATTTGTGACGAATTGGGGCGTGCCCCAGACGGTTTGTTGCTGCCAGTGGGCAACGCCGGCAATATTACGGCGTACTGGGCTGGATTCAAACGCTATTACGATGCTGGCAAAATCAGCGCGCTGCCGCGCATGCTGGGCTTCGAGGCCGAAGGTTCAGCGGCCATCGTGCGCGGTGAGCCAATCGCCTACCCCGAGACCATCGCCACCGCCATCCGGATTGGCAATCCCGCCAGTTGGTGCTATGCCCTCGATGCTCGCGATCAATCTGAAGGAATCATCGACAGTGTCACCGATGGCGAAATCTTGGCAGCCTGGCGTGATCTGGCGCAGAACGAAGGCGTCTTCATCGAGCCAGCCTCTGCAGCTGGGGTCGCCGGGCTACGCAAGTTGGTAGACGCTGGTCTCGTCGATCGTGATGGCACATATGTGGCGGTACTCACCGGCCACGGTCTCAAAGACCCCAACACTGCTGTCGAACAATTTGCTGCGCCAGAACCGATCCCCGCTGAAATGAACGCCATCGCCCACTGGCTTGGGCTAGCATAAGGAAGTAACCCATGAGTGTATTGGCCATGAAGTTCGGAGGAACTTCCGTCGGCAGTAGTGCTGCCATTGCGCAACTGAGTGACATTGTCGCAACTCAAAAACAAGAGTGGGACAATGTGGTGGTCGTAGTTTCAGCGATGAGTGGTGTCACTGATATGTTGATTAGCGGTGCCAATGCCGCATCGCGCGGCGATCGCACCAGTGCTCAATCCACAGCAGAAGCCCTACGCACGCGGCATCGACAGACACTCCACGAATTAGCCGGGGATCAAGCTGACACTCCAGCCGTCATGCAAGAAATCGAAGCACTCATCCATGAATATGAACTCCTCACCCAATCGGTGAGTGTACTCGGCGAAGCGTCGCCACGTGCCATTGACGTGATTTCGAGTCTCGGAGAGCGCATGAGTGTGCGTCTTGTCGCTGCCGCATTGCGGGCACAGGGCACACCCGCGGTACACATTGATGCAACCGAGGTCGTCCTGACCAGTGCCGTATTTGGCAATGCCGCTCCGTTGTACCCGCAGACTCGCGAGCGCATTCAATCACGCATTTTGCCACTCTTTGCACAGGGAATCACACCGGTAGTCACCGGATTCATCGGGGCCACTGAGCAAGGGGCAATCACCACCCTCGGGCGCGGGGGGAGCGACTACAGTGGTGCGATATTCGGCGAAGCCCTCGATGCCGAAATCGTCGATATTTATACCGATGTCGATGGTGTCATGACCACAGATCCGCGCTTGGTGAGCGACGCTCAGGTGCTTTCCCACCTTTCGTATGCCGAAATGGGCGAACTGGCGTACTTTGGCGCCAAAGTGTTGCACCCCAAGACGATCCGGCCAGTCATCGAACGCGGCATTCCCATCCGCATTCGCAATACGTTTAACCCGAGCCATACGGGTACGTTGGTCACACGTGAGGCCTCTGCCAGCACGCAGGCAATCCGGGCGGTCACGGTCATCCGCAACATGAACCTCATCACCGTCGAAGGACCCGGCATGATTGGCGTGCAGGGTGTGGCTGCCCGCACCTTCGGGGCAGTGGCAGAAGCCGGCGCAAACGTGCTAATGATTTCGCAGGCTTCCAGCGAGCAGAGCATCTGTTTTGTCATCCCCAACAGTAGTGGCACGCCTGTCGTCGATGCTCTCGAGCGATCATTGCGCCCCGAGATGGATCGTGGCGACATTGATCGTATAAAGTCGCGTGATGATGTCGTCATTGTCACCGTGGTGGGTGTCGGGATTCACGAGCGACCAGGGGTGGCTGCCAAGGTGTTCGGGGCTGTAGCAGCCGCTGACGTCAATATTTTGGTGATAGCACAAGGCTCTTCGGAATGTTCAATCAGCATTGTCGTTGCTGCCAAAGACGGTGATCAGGCAGTCAAAGCCCTGCATCAGCTGGCTATCGCAGGATGAATGCCACGATCCGCCGTATTCGCCCAGGTCATGGAGCTGCGCTCCGTGACCTGCGCCTAGCAAGTATCGCCAGCGATAATGAGGCATTTGGGATTAGCGCCACACAACTCCAAGCACTCACCCTCAACGATTGGGAACAGGCGTGTGCGCAACAGTGTGCTGGACCGAATGCCATCTATGTGGCCGAAACTTCAAGCGGATTGCAGGGTATGTGCGGGCTACGTATCGATGCATCAGCAAAGATGCGCCATTGTGGATTGGTGTGGGGAATGTATGTACGTCCCACGTTCCGCACACACGGCATCGGCAGAGCCCTCATGGCACACATCATCACTCATGGACGCCATCATGGTCTGCAGATGCTAAAATTATCAGCAAGCGTGCAACAGCAAGCGGCCATCAGGCTGTATCATGCCGTGGGATTTGTGACATACGCAACCGAGCCTGCATACATGGTCATCGATGACATGCGCATTGATGCTGAACACATGTATTATGTATACTCGTAATAGAGAGAAAGAAACAAGGGCGATGAAACGCATTCCAATTGCCATTTTGGGGGCAACCGGCGCAGTCGGTCAGCGCATGATTCAATTGCTCCAAGGACATCCGTGGTTCGAAATCGCCGTGTTGACGGGTTCAGATCGTACGGTCGGTCGCCCGTATGGCGAGCTTGTCAATTGGGTGCTCGACGGCGCACCACCAGCACATGTGGCCAACATGATTGTCCAGCCCACCGACACGGTCGATGCCTCTGTGGCGATTGCCTTGTCGGCCCTGCCAACAGCAGCCGCCCAACAGTATGAGCCACTATGGGCCGCCCACACTGCAGTCTGTTCGAACGCCTCGGCATATCGTATGACCACAGACGTGCCCCTCATCATCCCTGAAGTCAACCCCGATCACGTGCACCTGATTGATGTGCAACGGCGCATCCGTGGTTGGCGGGGAGCGCTCGTCACCAATCCCAACTGTTCAGTGATTGGTATGGCCATGGCACTCAAACCGCTACACGACACGCTGGGCATCCAGCAGGTCAACGTGGCCACATTACAGGCAGTATCTGGGGCGGGCTACCCGGGTGTAGCCTCACTCGACATCCTCGACAACATTATTCCCAACATCGGTAACGGTACCGAAGAAGAAAAAATCGAGAGTGAGCCAGGTAAAATCTTGGCCAAACTGCACCACGACGCCTTGGTCACCGCATCATTTGCAGTGAGTGCACAGGTGACGCGCGTACCCGTGATCGACGGACACACCGCCTTGCTCTCAATACAAACCGAACGCAAACTGGGCATCGACGACATCGAACGGATTTATACGAGTTATCAGGCTCCACAACAGGTCCGCGAGCTACCATCATCACCAGAGCGCGCACTTGTCATCCACCATGCTGCTGATCGCCCTCAGCCACGGCGTGACCGCGACGCAGGTGGTGGCATGAGTGTATCGGTGGGGCGCATTCGTCCGTGCCCGATCAATGACATCCGCATGGTAGTACTCTCACACAACACCATTCGCGGGGCAGCAGGTGGAGCCATCCTCAATGCAGAATTGCTCGTAGCCACTGGGTATGCTAACAATTAAGCCACAGAGAAAGGGCGACACATGCACATCTATGGCACACAAACAATCGCTGACATATTGGGCGATAATGTGGCGTTTCGCAATATTCGTCCAGTCGACCAGCGCCTCCCATCACTGCAAGACATCGCCCCCAATACCCAGCCACGCAAAGGGGATACTGCGTATGCCCAGGTTGCGATCACCATCTTGAATGCGGCCCAACAATTACGCCAAGGGCCTCCCATCGAGCAATTCTTTATGATCGGCGATACCCGCCAGAGCGATGGTGGCACCTATACCGCAATTGCCCAAGCATCAGGATGGCGTGGAGCCGCATTTATTTGCGACGAAAAGCGCAATGAAGATCCACGCTACGAGTTATCGAGCGATCAAGGCATCTACACGGCCAACCGCTGGCGCAATGTGGAATTGTTTGCGCAGCAACACAGCATTGGACCCAACACGGCCATCATCATTGACCTCGACAAGACGTTCATTGGGGCCCGTGGGCGCAACCACCAAATGATTGATGAAGCACGGCTCACCGCGCTTCAGAATGCCGTGATTGATGTGCTAGGGGCAAACTACAATGCAGACCTGTTTTCGGACACCTATCACCGCTTCAATCAACCCCGATTTCACCGCTTTACCGGTGATAATCAGGATTTCTTGGCGTTTATCTGCATCATGGCAGGTGGTGGCATCGTCACTCCAGAGGCCTTGCAAGCCATGCTCGAACAAGGAGTGATGCGTGATTTCGATCACTTGGTTGATCTGACAGGGGCACGCATCGAGGCTTTTTCGTCGCCGCTGCTTGCATTTCATCGACATTTTTCCGATCTCTATCAGAGTGGTGACAAGACCCCATTTAAAGCGTTCCGTTATCTCGAATACACCGAAACCGCAGCCCGCTTCGGCTGCGCGCCCGACTCCATGGACGCCCTCGACATCCTCGCGCGTGAAATCGTCATCACCGGTGAAGTATGGAATGTCGCCAAACAATGGGCGTCACATGGAGCATTGTTGTTTGGATTGTCCGACAAACCAGACGAAGCCGCCTGTGGCCGTGGCGATGTGCCCTGTATTCATCGCCTCAGCACACACGTGATAGGAAGTTAGTATTTATGCAACACATCACCGATTTGCTCGCTCAGAGCAAAACCATTGCCGTGGTCGGCTTATCGAGCAAGCCCGATCGTTCGAGCTATCAGGTAGCCGCGTATATGCAACAACAAGGCTACACCATCATCCCGGTCAATCCACGTGAGGATGAAGTACTGGGAGTCAAAGCCGTTGCCTCTCTCAGCGATGTCGACGTGCCCATTGATATTGTCAACGTGTTCCGAGTATCGAGCGAAGTACCTGGAGTGGTGGCAGATGCCATCGCCTGTGGAGCCAAAAGTATTTGGTTGCAACTCGATATTCATGATGCAGACGCCGAACAAGCCGCGCGTGATGCCGGCCTAGTCGTCGTCACAGATGCTTGCATCAAAGTCGCCCATCAACTCTACGCCCGTGCATAGACCATAGCAATCCCTGGGCAAGACGATGTCTTGCCCAGGGATTTTGTGTTTTTAGGCATCTGCCAATACAACCATGGCATGACCATTGATGACAGGCACCGTCACAATAATCCGGCCGTCTTGCACGCTAAACGGTAACATTTCACCACTTGGGGCTAAGGTGATA